>Ga0210043_1001777_pt1 | contig 16248 bp, 25 predicted proteins | sample CryGeymet201501t_FD_183990 | JGI IMG/M metagenome (GOLD analysis project Ga0210043, IMG submission 183990) | Groundwater microbial communities from Crystal Geyser aquifers in Utah, USA - Crystal Geyser metaG 2015-01t (SPAdes) (version 2) | ecosystem: Environmental > Aquatic > Deep subsurface >... | reverse complement strand
ATCTAAATTCATTCCTAATGGATTAAATTCTATAGATAGTATTCCATCCCAAGTTTCTGTGTTTCCTGTTTTTTCTTCTTCTTTTGTGTCAATTACATCTTCTATTGTACAATCTTTTGCTGGTATTCCTTCTTTTAGTATGCATCCTGAAACCATATCTATTCTAATATATTTTGATAGAATTTTTCTATCTTCTTTCGGTATATTACAAATAAGATTTTCTAAGAAAGCCATATCTCTTCCATCTCCGTCATACATAGCTGATTCTTGTGAAACTTCTAATTTAAAAGCTCCTATGTTATCATACGTTATTTTCATTTTATTTTATATTAGGCACTGGACTTGGATTTTCATCCATCATTGCTGGACCTACTATTGTTTTTAGGAATGTTTCCCATCCACAAGTATGACCTTCAGGAATTTTCATCCAATGTTCTATTGGATTCTCCTTAAACCAATGATCTAATCCTTTTGATACAAAGAATTCAAATTGTGCTAAATTATTAATTGATAATGGGAAATTATCTCCACTTTCAGGCCATGTTCTAGCTATAAATGGTTTAATTGCTTGAAAATTATTCCAAGCTAAGGTGAAGTCGTTAGTGTTAATGGCTTTCTTTATTTTATTCATGTCTACTAGGTCTAATACTTCTTTTTCGAAGTCTCTTCCTGGTATTGAACTTGCCATTATATTAACGCACATTCTTGATAAACTCATGACGAAAGACATTAAAGGATAAGCTCTTAGCCAGAAGTTACTTAAGGTTCTATATTCTACTCCATGAGGAGGAGTTCTATATTCTCCTGCTTTACCATATACTTTTCGTCTTTCTATATTTCCTGGGTCACGGTCTATTAATACACATGTATTTCCTACAATTATATCCATTAGTTGGATCAATCTTTCTGGTTCACTTAAAACTGATTTTACATTTGTACTATAATTATCGTAACCTAGATGAATGTGACCTCCTGCGCTACGATATTTGTATTTAGTTGGATCTTTTAATGATACTGCGTTTCTTGATTTTTTATCAGAGTTTTTACTTGGTGCACATCCAAAGACGCGAGACTTTTCATCTAGTGATAAAAGTTCCTTTTTACCTATTTTAACTGTTGGTAAGAAATTAATTGACAGCTCAGGATCCTTCTTTATTTCTTCATATAATGTTCTAAAGCATGCTGATATTTCATTTCCTAGCCTTGCTCTACATGTGTCAGGTTTAGGGTTAATTTCAGCTTGAACTCCATCTACTATAAACTTACTATCTGGTGTGTTTGATGAACAACTTCCGTTTTTCTTTTGATCTTTTTTAACAGCTAACCCTTTTTTGATGTCTATTACTTTTTCAGATCCTATTATTTCTCCGTTCTTTTGAAAGAAGAATTCTGGATCACAACCAAATGTAACTGTGAAGGCTTGTACTTTTTCAGTTAATGGTTTCTTTTCTATTTTTTCTATAGCCATATATTTTAATATTCTTTTGAAAATGTTTTTCATGTAGAATGAATTAATTATCGTTGTTTAGCCCAGTACTTTTTTAGGTTAGCTGCGTTTATCGACCATATCCACATATTTAATGAATTTTTTGAGTTTGGATTTATCTTTGTTTTAGGCAAAGTTATTGTTCCAAGTTTATTCTTTAGTATGTAATCAGCTAATGCTTTGCCTGCTGTTTTTTTCCCTATGTCAGAGAAGATATAATAAGCACATTTTATTGTATTGTCAAAATATCTATCACAAACATCTTCTATTATTTTTTCTGGTTCCCTTTTATAGTCACCAATTCCATCTATTTCGTTGATTCCACAACAATTTAGAGTTTGTATATCTACGTATTGAGTCATGTTATTATTAATTATTTATTTCCACAGTGAGGACAATCACTTACGACAATTAAGCCATCGGAATCTCTTTCAAGATCGATTGGTTTTCCACAATCTTCACAATTGTATGTTTCTTTGTTCATATATTAGTTTTGCCATTGATAATCTTTATTAGCTATACGCATAATACAGAATAAATAAATGCCAAATATTTTAATTGGTCGACCACTTACCATATTTTTGGGCCAGCAATGGTATCTGCTGATCTTGTAATGCCAAGTTTTATTGTATGCTTTAATATGTTCTTTACAGTAATAAAGCTTAGCTTCTTTCATACACGAAGCTTTTGCGCACGAAATGAATTTTTTCATATAATGTTATGTATATTCTAATAATGTTTTAATTACTTCAAAGGTATCTGTTAAATCGTTATAATTCCAATTTTCTTCAAGACCTAATGAACTTTGGCTATAAGTTTCTATGTAAGCATTTTTTACTATAGCTATTCTAATTCTTCTTCCACTTCCTTCTAGTAATGTGTAGAAATGTTCTTCTGCTTGTTCTAACGTTGGGAATATTTCTTCATTGTCTGTGAAACTATCTACAACGAAGAATAATCTAGTATTTTCCATTGTATTTAAGTTGTATTATTTTTAATAATTTCGGCCTTTGTGTGGTTTTCTTGGAGAACTAAACTTAATGGCCAATTACTCTGTTCATCTAATTCTTCGAACGCACCAGAAATAGCTTCCTTTTTAGTGGAGGCTTCGATTTCTGTTTCGTAGTGAATTGTTACTTTATATAGCTTATGTTGTTTGCTCATATTAATTTAATGTTATTACGGAGTATCTTTCATTGTTAATAGTATCTAACATAACTTGTTCTGGTGTTTTCTTTTCTACTGCCATCTTAAATATAACTGGAGAGAACCCTGATACTAATGCTACACCTGATTCATCTTTCTGTACTGGCATATTTCCTCCACTAGCATTTACATTCCAGAATACAATATTAGGAAGTTTATATCCTGCGAATTGGTATTTCTTTTTAATCTCTTCATAATTCGTATCATGTTCACAACAACTATCAAATTCCATATCAGAAATAATGTATATTGTTTCTGGTAATTCTTCTGGAGCTGTGTTATTGGTTGTTGCTGTGCTTAAGATTAGATCAAATACTGCTTGAAGATTTGTATTCATCTCCCAGTCTGATCTTTGTATGGAGTTGAATTTATCCTGTAGATTTTCTCCTACAATTCTTTGTAATTTTGGTGTACCTGAGAAAGTAATGAAATGATCTTTAAATTGACCTTTATTTCTTTCAGCAAAGTATAATGCTAATGAGATTGAAACAGCCATTGGATCTCCCATCATTGATCCTGACACATCAGCTACTACTAAAGCGTTTTTACCCATTGTGTAATCAGGTAATTGATTCCATAAAGCTTCTAGTGTCTTTGAGTAATTTGATTCAACTGAGTTATATATCTGGTATGGATATAATGTTCCTGCGTTTATCTTAACTTCTCCTGTTTCTGCTTTTTCAATGAATTTACTATATCTTTCTTCATCGTGCCTTAGGAATGCATCTTTATATATTCTAGCAGCTTGACTTGGAACGCCAGAGTAATTGATTTCTTCCCATTTTCTAGCAGACATTTGTTCTTCTACTATATTAAGTTGTTTTCTTATAGCTCTGATAGTTCTGCGATATATTATATCTGTCAGACCTAAGCCTTTAGCCATGAATTTAGCTTTAGCTTTCGTTGTTTTGCTTGAGGCGTTTATCGTTGGTAACCATTTAGCTAGAAGTGATGGTTCTTTGTTTCCTATATCAGTAGCTATTCGATCTCCTATAAGCTTAAAACAAGTTGGATTATCAAAGAACATATCATCCCATCTGCCAAATTCTGGTATATATTTAACTATCTTCTCGAAATGTTCCTTTGAAGCTGATTCTCCGAGCCACTGTATACAATTTCTAAATAGATCTCTTTCTCCTTGTCCTCCTCTGATATCTCGTAAGTAGAATAATATCTTAATAGCTTTTAATCTATCTTCTGCAAAGGCTTTTTTAAATAAATCCAATGCTTGTTCTGGATTCTTTCTCATTGCTCCTGCTTGTGCGAAGAAGTCTAATAACATTGAACCTGAACGTGTATATGTAACAGCCCCATTAGCTGTTTCGCCTTTCGAAGTTTCTTTAAATAAAGCATTTATAAACTTATTGGTTATATTTACTTTTTCTTCTTCTTTCTTTATTGATTTAATGTGTTTCATATTTGTTTGCAAGACTCGTTTTTACATAATTGATGTGTTATATGCTGTTAGAGTCTTAATATTATTTAATAAAATTTCAAGATCGTTTGCTCAGCTTTGAACTGGCTAGGTAGCTTTCTTCATCTACTTTGGATCCGTTTATCCCCGAAGGGACATACATTAATTTATGTTTCCATAGAATTGTTTTGCTGTTCCGATCTTATGTTGTTGTTTGGCAAGATACATTTATAATTGTGCTACCATTACACTATTCGTCCGTTGTGGGCGAAGCAGGAATCGAACCTACACTTATTCCTTAAAGAGGTTTTTATGTTGCTGTTAGTATCTTATGTGTTATTCTTTAGCAAGACGCATTTATTTTAATGTTACAAATTAATTATTTTAATTGCTGTTAGCGTCTTATTTTAAGTCCTGTCTCCATTATCACGATACATTTTAAATTTGCAATTTATTTAACATGCTGTTAGTATCGTATTGTTTTATTGTGTTATTTTAATTCCTTGTTTATAAGATGGGTTATTTCATCTTCTAATAGGTAATATTTTTCATTTCTTATTACACGTCCATGGTTTAATCTTGGTTCAATTATATCATCTATTATTTTAGCAGCCAACGCTCTGTGTGGGTGTTCGATATTGTTTATATCTTTTTTGGGGTTATATTTTTTAATCATAATTATTAAGTTTATTATTTTCAAATTGATGCCATGTGTCTATGTGTTTATGTTGTGGTATTATTTTGCCTTCTTTTACATATTTTTGCCAAATTTCATTTACTTTAGTACTTATTTCCATCATTGTTCCTTTGCTTACATATTTTCCTCTTTCATTGTTTGGATCTATTGTGTCTTCGTCCATATATGTTTATTATTGTGAACTGAATGTAGGTGATAAAGATTTTCACTTTATAGTAAGATATTTATGTGTACTAGCTCATTTAGCAGGATTCTAGTACCCGCATTTGGGTCCTGTACTAACTGCATGTGAGTTACTGGGAACATAAGCCCGTAATCATTTGTAGCTGATTACTTTATAGCACTATTCTATTGGTAAATCTCGCGTTAGTCTAATTTCGCCACACCTACATTCAGTTCACAATTTATGATGTGCTTAAAAGGAGGATTGAATGGAGTTCAAAAGAATACAATCTATGTCGACAAAGAATAGATTAGTTCTGCTGTTATTGATTATTACCAGCGTTCCTTCAATTCGCCCCCTTCAAAGCACATCATGGTTAATTATTAATTGTTTATTTTTTCTTCTGCATGGTATTCTTGTAATTCTTTTATATTTTTTCTAGCTATTTTTATAGATATAGCTCTTCTTTCATTTTCTTTTATTTTTCCTTCTATTGTTTTTCTTTTTTCAGCTGTTCGTTTTGTAGCTTTTAGTTTATCTTTCTTTTTAAATTCTTCATCTACCCAATATTTCACTGTTGTTTTACTTATTTTAAATTGTTTAGCTATTGCTCTCATTGACATACCTTGTTGGTGTAACTCTTGTATTTCTTTTATTTGTTCTTCAGATAGCTTACAATTATTCTTTTGTGCTCTTGTTAGCTTGGGGTATTCCATGTATATTTATGATGTAGTTAATTAGAGAGTAGTAAGAAATTTCATCTTACATGATATTGGTCTGTTCGGTAAGCGTTAAGGCTCCTAGGATTGTCCACCGTCCCATTTAAGGGCAAGTTAAGTTGCTTCACATCCAATATCTCATCATCAATAATCAGTTTCCCGATTAAATAGCGTCTTATTCCGCCATACTCCCTAATTAACTACACCATGATTAATTGTTAATATAAGTCTTCACTATATAATTCTTTTCCTAGGAACTCTTGACCTTTTGGCATTATAGATTCAATGCCAGCTGCTTTTTGCAGTTCAGCTCCTTCTGTTCGGCCCACGTATCTATTCTTCGACGTGATAAATCCTTGTGTGCCTTTAAATGTCTTTAGATTCTTATATTTATCAGTCTCATAAGCTGTTTTCATTGCATCTGCGTGCCTATGTCCTCTAAATATTGTGCCGTCTTCCATTTGGATTGCTGCACATATACAAACTTCTTGATTCAATGGATATCTTAATATTTTCTCCCCTTTTAGTTCAGCTATAACTTCTCTTGTTGCCCAGTCTATGATTATTGCACGCATTAAAGGAGATTCTTTGCTGTGTTTGATTAAATCTTCAATACATTCTTCAATCATTGTTGATGGTTGCCAGTAATCTGATATAAGTTCAGGTGTTTCTTTGCTTATATCCCAAGCTATAATATTCAGTCTCATATTAATTATCTTTTATATTAATCCAGCCTATAATACTTCCGATAGGAGTCAGTCCAATTCCTCTAATCATTTCTGCTTTGTAAGGAGCTTGAAAGTCTAACCTTGTGAACTTTATTAAATTGTTAACCCAGCCTATACCAAGAAACAATGGTATAACGATTGAGATAATGATGAGTGTATAAGCACTAAATTTTGATATTATGTAATTCATTGTATTTATTTTAAGTTAATAATAACGGGGCCTTGACCCCACGTTCAATTCAACACAAAGAAAGACAGAATTACGTAAGTAATTCTGTCTTTAGTATTTAATTATGCGAAGTAAGGACTTAAAATTAATTGTTTTCGTTCTATTTCCTTTGGAGCTTCTTTAACTAGATTTATCTTATTTTCTAGTTCTCCGAAAGCTTTACTAAGCACTTCTGCTTTATCTTTGCCTGTTATAACAAATATGCCTATGGAGTTCTTAATGGTTATTTTAACAGCTGCTATGCTGACTCCTGACATTGTGTAGAATTGGATAAACATAGATTTAATTTATTTAGTAAACTTGATAATGGCTGATATCGCTCTTTCTTAATGGTGTTCTTATAAGCAACTACAGCTTTTGTGAAACTTTCTTCTGATTTTAAATTGTCGGGCATAATATTCTTTTGATTATTGGGTTAATTATAATTTTGATGGTTCATCTTCTGGTGAGATATTAAAACATTCGCATGTTTCCCATCGACTACCACACATAGCACAGAAATCATCTTCGTCTTCGTCCATGATTTTATTTAAGGTTAAGCTAATAATATTATATAGATACTACAACGTGGACTAATTGAGTGATTTCTCCCTAATGTATATTAGCGAAATACCGTTGATTATAATTTACTGGAACTCGAGTATATCTTTATTATTTATATCGATAGTAATTGTTTTCTCTAGGGTAAAAGTGATGATATTAAATATTCTCACTACCGTAAAGAACCAAAGAACAATGACTAAAATAATAATAGGATAACCAGAAATAACGTAGCTTTATAATCCATTAATCCACATAGCAGTATCTACATAAGATTCTACAACGTTTCTCTAATAAGTAAACTGAAAAAAGGAAAGAAATAAATGCTTTTTATGTTATGAGAGAATGTATTTTAGAACTGTATATACAATCAGTTCTTCTCTTTGCATAACTATAACGTCTTCATAACATAAACACGATATAGCCTTCTTTCCTTATTTCAATTTACTTACTCAATAGACTAGAAACGGCACATGAGATAATATATATAAGCGATTAATTATATATACTAAAAGAAGTTGTCTGATGAATCACTGCATCTCAATGTTTTTCATTTTCTCCGTGTGCCAGTTCTAACCTATTGATACTAAATAAGCTGGAGGCGAGATTAATAACTTTTTATTATAAGACTTTAACTAGGGGGCGAGATATTTCCCAATATTTCTCTTTTGCTTCTGCTAGTATATTATGATAATAGAATGTTTCCATAATGGCGTCTCGCAAGACATCTCAATTGGTGTATCTAATTATTCTTATTATATTATTAACCTCATCTCCAGCCTGTTTAGCAAGAGTGTAACTTATTTACGATGTTACAGAACGCTTAAGTCACCATTAAGGTGCAAATTTTGCCAATCAGTTATTTTACGATACTGATAAACGCTCAAGTCACCTTAAAGGTGCGTAATATTATTTAGCACAACCTGTTTGACTATGCTACTTCTTCATCTGTGAACAAATCAACGTCTAAGTCCGTTGTAGGTTCAACTACTTCCATTTCTGGTTTAATATCAGATGTACTGATGTAGAACTCGCTAATAGTTCTTTCTTCACCTGTAGTATCGTCTAGCACCTTCTTTGCGTGGCGCAAGATTTCAACACCTCTAATAGTAAATACATCGAAATATGCTCCTTTAGCATTCTGACGAGTAACTGACATAAGAGTTGGTGTTACCTTATTCTTTCTAGCGTAAACACTTTGATTGATAAGGGTGAAAAGTTCTCTAGTAAGACGAATCTTAGTATAAGCACCTTTCTCTTCTAATTTAGCTGTAAACTCCACCTTGTTATTTAAATTATCCATAATATATAATTGATTATTGATTAATGATTAATGACGACTGACCAATGACTAATGATTGTCTACCTTATTTACGATGGTATGAACGCTCAATCTCTATTAAAGAGAAACTTGTAGGAAACACAGAATGTTCGGATAACTCCGAATGTGGCTCTAAACCCACCTCCACCCGTGTTTCTCGTAACGAAAGATAAGTAACGCGTATCGCGCTATTCGACCTGTACCTTCCCCTACATACACATAGTTTTAAATACGCTACACGTAACGTAACCACGTAAAGCGATACAATACACCACACGTAACACTAACACTTCCCCAGAGAGCGTATAGAGCCCTGTAGAGGCATGTGTATGCATACGTGTAGTACATTATTTATTATAAACTACACACATCTAGTTGTGAGTAATACGGTATGGGGGGTGGTCGATTTAGGTACTGTAAAAAATCAGTGGCACTAGGGAAATGAACCCACCTACGTTTTTGCAAAAGATTCGCCATTCTCAATATCCGAACCCACCTGTCTCGTTTGAAATGGGCCTTATAAATCAAGGGTCGTACAAAATTCTCCAAAATTTTTGTAGAAAACGTCTAAATCCGAAAGGGCGCACTACGAAAAAACCCTTATAATATAAGGACGCGTTACTAATGTTGAGGGAGCCCAACCAATTCGAAAGGCGAAATTTGACGAGACGTCGTACTAGTATATAATGTTATTAAGTAATCATGTTCCTTACATATTGCTATATGAAAACAATTACGCGCTTAGGTTATTGTGAAAACTGTGCCAAGGAGCATAGGCCTAAAACAGGACAAGAATTCCTCGTTCAAGGTAGTTCTCATGGTACGATGAAGATCATGAAAGCTTCTAGAATGGGGAGGGCTGGATTTGTGCCTCACCTCTATACAATTACTGGCTATAATACGGTTTACCACAAAGTGTATTATCAAAAGTTATGTTGTATGGCTGGATGTGGAACATTGACTAAAGACGTTGGTAATCTTCATAAGATGTTTATGGTAGAAGACCAATGGAGCACTGTTATCGTCACATCCGAAAGGAATTGGGACGCATTAGAGTTTTTTAAAGATACAGGATTTGAAATTTAAAAACTATCATTATGACAGTAATTTATGTTGCAATCGCATTTGTCGTCTGCTCGCTATCATTCTTTTGGTGGTTAAGTGGACAAGTTACTAAACCTAAAGCTAAATAAAATGGCAAGAAAAATTAGTTATCATGGACGTTGTCCAATTTGCGGGAGAAAATACAATGAGCACCTGGAAGAAACAGGTCATCATGTATTTCCAAAGTACTGGTATCGCGGACAGGGACCCAAAGTTCCAGTATGTCGCGAATGCCACAACGATTTTAATGTTATGTTTCCTATGGGGAACGGCAAACATGTATGGAGCTTATTCCAATGCCTTTCAAAATGGTACAAGTTTTGCAAGGTTAAAGGGAAAGAAATGCTTATTATTTACCCACAGCTGGAATCTTATACTAGAGAGTTAGGACTTCCTCTTGCAGGTTAAAAATATGCAACGAAAAAGGCATTCTTTCGAATGCCTTTTCTTATACCGTATCTTTACTTAGAAAGATAATGTAGGGCTAACGAGACTCGAACTCGTAACAATGGAGGTCTAAGCTCCACACGTCTACCAATTGCGTCATAGCCCTATGGAGGAAGGTGTGAGATTCGAACTCACGTGGCTTTTACACCTACTCGTTTTCAGGACGAGCCCGATAAACCAAACTCTGGCAACCTTCCTAGTTTGGTGGCAACGTTGACTTTAAGTGTTGGACAAATAAAGCTATACCACCAATGAGGTAGGCTATGTATTCGAAACATAGACCTTTCAGTCCACTCTCTTTAGCAAAGAGGTACAACGCCTTGTTGCTTAACCTACCATTGTGACCTCACCCAGCTATGATCTGGGGTTCCTTACTTGAGAAGCAAGTGTCCTGGTCCGACTAGACGACAAGGTCATTGTGCGTAATATGAGAATTGAACTCATTCGAACTCATTGGAAGTGAGCCATGCTACCGTAACATTTATCACGCATTTTAAATAAATATCCATAATAATAATAAAAGTGCAGGAACCCAGAATGGCCAAAAAAGGACTATTAGCATTTTTATATTATCTTTTTCTTCTGGTGTTTTCCTCATTATATTATTAATTTATATTATTAATACTTACTTGTGTCTCCGCATGGACTCGGACCATGATTGCCTAGGTAAGAGCTAGGTATTCTACCATTGAATTACAAAGACCTTGTACGAGATAGAGGAATCGGACCTCTTACGAACTGCGTGTAAAGCAGACACTCTACCAATGAGTTAATCTCGTAAACCTGTACTTGAAGCAAGGCACTTCTGCCACGATGAATTTTTTAAATTAAGGTCAGGTTCTTCTTACCTGATTACAGTTGTTGATATACTCTCTATATCCAAAGTACATTGTGGGTCGTAGAGGAATTGAACCCCTATTCTGACGTTAGAACCGTCGAGTCCTATCCATTGAACGAACAACCCATTGTGACCCATCAGAGAATCGAACTCTGCTTCGTTGCTTGAAAAACAACCGTCCTAGCCGCTAGACGAATGAGCCATTGTGGACCAAGGGAGAATCGGACTCCCATCTCCTCATTGCAAATGAGGTATTCTACCATTAAAATATAAGCCCTTAAGGAAGTTCTTCGTCTCGCTTAAAGGAGCTACCAATAAGTCGACACAGGTTGAGGTGATCACTCCTCAATAAACAGCCAAGCCGTTGTCCGCAATAAAGGTAACGCTCCTCTGTATCTGAAGTATCAGTTCAGTGTTCTACTTTTAAACTAATTGCGGGTAGGAGATAAAGGAATCGAACCTTTGATGGTGAGGTATAAGCTCACTTTTTTACCATTAAAATAATCTCCTATATTGGTGGATGGACGGCAAGGTTTCCCTATTCCCATCATGGTAACTGTCATCCTAACGGTTGACAGCCCCGCAGCGAGCCGACTTTCTGACTTTCACCAATGTCGGTATAGCTAGACTTGAACTAGCACTTTTTCCGCTTTTGAAACGGATGCGTCTACCAATTGCGCCATATACCGTAGTACGGGCTCTGCGATAAAACAGAGTATCGTCCCGTGTCCCTGTAGCTGGAGTCGGACCAGCACTTGTATGGGATTTAAATCCATTGCGTCTACCAATTGCGCCATACAGGGAATGTGCTTTGTCGTGGTAATGCTCCACGTTAGTTAGTTTTTCAGGCTAACACATTACTTTTATGTTAACAAAGCATTGAGCTATGTGTATGAATCGAACATACGATCGCAACTTTGCAGGAAGCTGCCTTACCACTTGGCTAACATAGCACTGAGCCCCGAGTCAGAATCGAACTGACGTAACGGGTTTACAAAACCCGTGTTCTGCCACTGAACTAAAGGGGCTGAAGCTCTGAGATTTACATTATCTGAGCAGTAACAAATGGGAAGATACACTTCCAATGTTGCGGGTATGACTAATGCTGTCATTTTTTTCTGCTTATGAGGCAGACTCGATACTTTACCGACCACCCGCAATAAACTATTCTACTATCAAAGAATGTGTCCTCACATCGAATTGCACGATGTCTGTCTGGTTAAAAGCCAGGTGTACTACTTTTTATACTATAAGGACAAAGTACCAGCTTCTATCTTTCTATGGCAATTTGAACATACAATTATACATTTTTTAATTTCTTCTAAAATTCTTTTATTACTCCATCCTTGAGTAATAGTTTTTGAAATAGATATTTCTTTTATTAATGGATCAAGATGGTGAAAATCTAAACACTCAATTGCACTTTCACCACAAATACAACACCCATCTTTTTTTAATGTATCTATAAACTCTTTCGTATCTTGTCTTCTTTTATATGTTAATAATAATCTTTTATTTTTATAAGTAACATAATGTTTTTTATTATATTTTTTTTGATATTCCTTTCTTTTTTCTATGTTTTTTATTGGCATAAATCTATGGTATCATAGACTTTAAATAAAAGCAAGTTTAAAGACTTATATCATTATATAAAAATATAATGGGGAGAAATAAGAGATTCGAACTCTTGATAACCCTTTCACAAAGGGGTGTGTTACCACTACACTAAAATCTCCATGCGCGACATGAGAGAATCGAACTCTCGCTCTTCCGCAGACAACGGAGCATTCTGCCACTAAATTAATATCGCATAGTTTACAGTTGACAGTAAACTGTCAACCTTGCTCATCCGCTTGGAATCGAACCAAGATAATTCCCTTAACAGGGGAACGTAATACCTTTATACTACAGATGAATATTTGGTTTCACGTGAAACCATTGTGGGCCAAGAAAGAATCGAACTTTCATCAACGATTTCGAAGATCGCTATTCTAATCCATTAAACTATCAGCCCAATGCTACGGGGTTTGGAATCGAACCAAAATTCTTGCTTTCAGAGAGCAATGACCTACCTTTAGTCGACCCCGTAATTGCTAGGGGACTAGGGGTCGAACCTAGAGTCTCCAAGTTCAAAGCTTGGCGTGTTACCATTACACTATCTCCTAATAAAAACTATTAAACTATCAACGAACCTAGTCGGGACGAAAGGATTCGAACCTTTGACACGCGGATCCAGACCGCGGATGATACCATTTCAACACACCCCGAAATTAAAAAAACATACTTTCGTATGTTTAAAATTGAACTATTAACTTTTTGAGTTTCTAAGCTGTACTTACAATTTTAAACACATATCTACCTATTAAGTTTTTAAAGATCTCGGACGTTCTATTACAATTTTTGGCCTGGTTACTTATCGGATGCATTCCTCCCACTGTAATATTACGTCCTAAAAAGCCTGAGCCCTTCTGGGTATCGAGTATACTTTGTTCTTTGGTTGTGCTTTTTATTATTTTGAACATAATTTTACATTAAATTTATAATAGGATTTCGAGTCCTGATACTATCTTATACTATTCCTAAACTCTTGTCAAGTGATTTATTTTTATTCAAATGACTTCTCTAATAATTCTTTTCTAAACTCTTTTCTACTTATAACTTCCTTAGCTATAGCTCTCCCATATTCATATGAAAGAAGTTCTTTATCTAGGAATTTACTTTTCTTAAACTTATACTTTTTTCTTTTATAGTGCATAGTTACACTGTGACTGAAACTTGTTGGCTGCCTAGTCGGTAGTGAGCCGAGGGCCATTGTTTTCATTCAGCCGCCATTGTGCTGTGGGTTGGAATCGAACCAACTTTCCCGAAGGCACTGTTTTACAGACAGCTACTCACCCATTGAGTATCCAAAGCATTTGTGTTCTCCTATTTCCGATCAATTAATTGTTAAGGTCTTTCGCAGTATCCATCTTCATTTGGAAATGCTGATGGAGCTACATAAACTGGTTTTCTAAATTCAACACCTATCTCTTCTAACTTCTCTCTTGTATTATAATATATAGAGAATACTTCCGCAACATTATCAGCTCTTTCAAAATCAACCTTGGTCACTGGAGAATATTTATCCTCTCCAAAACCTGTACCTAAAGCTTGAGGTGATCTGGTTTCACTAGATGTTCCACATGCTGATGCTGATAAGGCTGATGAACAATTCATTATACTTGCTGGCTGGCTAGTATTAAGACTTGCACATGTATAACTATACCATGGTCCACTGTTTGGGAATTGATATGGTTGAGGATTATATGGAATATATTCTTTAATAATTTTTTCAACTATTTGAACTCTTTCCTTTTCTTTATAAACCGCACACCCTATAACTCCTAAGTTACCACCCTTTTTAATTTTCGTTGCATAACTCTTTTCTGGTGTAGAAAAATAAAATTGTGAAACTTTATCATCTGATGTTCTCCACCCATCAATAGTTACAGAATCATATGCGTTAACAATATAACCCTGGGACTTAAACGAACCTTCCTTACCACTTATAATAGATAGTCCATCTACTGTCGGAATAAAAAGAGCTTTACTTCCAGAATTGTTTTTCATTCTTAAAGAAAAGTGTGATCCTTTTTTACCTTCAATATAATTTTTACCTTTGTGATAATATTCTTTTGCTGAGCTCCCGTGTACGAGAATCTCAAATTCGAAACTTGATTTAATCATTTATTTATTACGAAGACTTATACCTCTACGAGGATTTCATGCTTCATATATTTAATCGGAAATGTAAAAGAACACTAGATAGAGTATACTCCTTGCAATTTTACTTGTCAAGTGATATACTAGTTGCATGGGGATGAAAGGTTTCGATACCAATCGTTCTTTTACAACTGCGAGGAAGAGCATATCTACTAACTCTTGATTTGTAGGTGAAAACTAAATGCAAAGAATTCAATTCTTAGCCCGTTTTTTTCAACAGTAGACTCATTGAGCCTAGCGTTCGCTTAAACGGAGTTCCTAGTTCCTAATATGGGGCGTTCTAGGAACTTAATAAAAAACCATATTGCATTATATATTCGTTCCCCACTCAGAATATGTATAAGACTCGAAGTAAGGGGGAGTCTGGTTAAGTCATGTCCGTGTGCCTCCCAGACCAACCTAAAAGAATCGGAATACTCCTCGTAGACGTTGTGGAATGTGAATGGTACACGGGGCTTCAATGCCCCCATCTCCACCATAGTTTTTTGAAATAGGAAGTCAAGTCAAGTCAAAGTCATGTCAAAAATAAAAGAAATTATTGTTTGTGAGAAACAAGGTAATTTAGTAAGTTACCCTGTTCGAGATATCAGTAAATTAGAAGTAGAGTTCGGGGAGAAAGCAATTGCGTTTAGTTTAGTTATGGATTTATTTAGAAAGATAATGGGTAAAACATTAACGATCATAGATTCATCAATTGTAGAACCTAAACAGAATAAAGCTATGAAAGATTTACTTAGAGATGTGTTCGATAAGCAGTTAACGTTTGTTTCAGGTTTAGCGTTTAATCAAGATGAAATATGTAAAATGGCCGAAGAAGCTTATAAAGAAAATCCTAATGGATGTGGAGAAGAGGTAAATCCAGAGGAGGTAAGTATTGAGCAAGTACTCGGAGTAGAATAATTATTAGATTCTTGACTTCCTATTTTAGTAAATTATTAATTAATAAAAAAAATAAGTATGAAAAAAGTAACAATATATACAACACCAACTTGCCATTTCTGTAATTTGGTAAAAACATTTTTAGATAAGTTTAAGGTTGATTACACAGCTATCGATGTAGCTAGTGATGCTTCAAAACGAAGAGAGATGATTGAGAAGAGTAATCAAATGGGCGTTCCTGTTGTTGTAATAGGAGAAGATGTAGTAGTAGGATTTGATGAAGAAAAAATTAAGGAGTTATTACACCTTGGAGAACATAATATAAAATAATGAAAAGTATAGACCCAGAACAATTTTTTAAGTTAGTCTCTGGTCATTCTGGTGTACCAGACCTACAAACAGTTCGTGATATTTATTACGGAATGGTTAGAACCATGTCTAGGGAGTTAAGAGACAACCAAGTTATAAAGCTTCCAGACTGGGGTGAGTTTAATTTAAAAATACATAAGGGAAGGAAAATGGTTAATGTTAATACTGGTAGGATTACAGAGATATCCGCAAAGCCAACTGTTAAATTTAAACCTGATTACAAGGTTAAAAAGTACTTTTATGCTTTGGGACAAGAGAGTACTATGTTATAATATTTGATATGGCAACACCTATAGAAGCCTTACAAAACAGAGCCGATACACTCAAAAAAGATTTGAGTTCTTCT
>Ga0210043_1001776_pt1 | contig 16251 bp, 23 predicted proteins | sample CryGeymet201501t_FD_183990 | JGI IMG/M metagenome (GOLD analysis project Ga0210043, IMG submission 183990) | Groundwater microbial communities from Crystal Geyser aquifers in Utah, USA - Crystal Geyser metaG 2015-01t (SPAdes) (version 2) | ecosystem: Environmental > Aquatic > Deep subsurface >... | reverse complement strand
AATATAATATCAGATGATTTACCAAAGAAACAGTGCAAAATTAGGGGTCTTAACCCTCATTCCAGTTATTAAAGGAATGAAAATCAAGAAAGGCAATGTACTTATGTACCGCAAAGATGAGGAAGGTAACCTTGTCACCGAAGCTTACGAATTGAATAAATTACCTTTTAAAATTCCAATGGACGTGTTAAATCAATTTGGTTACACACAAGATGAAATTCTTGAGTTAATCCAAAGTAAACTTGGAGAGAGTTTTAACATTATTAAAATTGGTGGAGTAGAGGCCACCCCAAAAGAAGAAAGCGATGAAGAAAAATTAAGCAAATTGCTTAGTGCCCTTCTTGCAAAAAGGTAATAAATTCAAATACATGCTAATACACTGTCTTTATAGGCAGTGTATTTTTATGGGCTTCAGGTGGCATGCCAATATTTTTGTTTAAGATTTGCCATGGTTTTAATAGGTATGTAGTAGGTTCGATTCCTACTTAGCCCACATTCAATTATCATGAAACATTTAACAATAACTTGTAAAATAAAATACGATGTAAAGAAACACCGTTTAGAAAAGGGAGATACTATCCCCTTAGTAGCAGAGAATGGTAGAGTTCTCATTACAAAATCAAATGATATAAACAAATCAGATTTTGTAAATTACTTAAATAATGATCAATTAATAAAAATACCAATACAATATGTAGATTTACCAAACTAACACTTCAAATTTAAAAATATGAAACACCATGAAACATTAACGTCTCTAGACAGTTTAGTTAATACTCTTAAAGAGTTAGCAGAATTGTGGAAAACAGCTTATTACGATTCCCAAATGTTATTTTGGATTTCTACTATTTTAATTACAATCCTTTTAATTTTATTAACTTACTCTATAATACTAATCCTATTATGGAGAAGAAAATACAAAATGTTTAAAAAAGGGCTACTACGTGAAGTAGTTAGATTTCTCAGTCAACATAAATAATCAATAATTTCATAAATCAAATAAAAATGAAAGATAGAACAATTCAAGGATTATTAAGAGTATTAGACAATTCTTTTGAAACACAAGTTAAAAATATTCATTATCATTTTTCTGCCTCTTTAAGTTTAGGAGATTATTCAAGAGACCTTCCTAATATTCTTATTAAAAGTTCCCTTCTTTATGAAGAGTATCAAATTATTAGAAAACTTTTACTTAAAAGAACCAAACAGTATAGAAGTTTTAGAATAGTTGATTTTGGATGCGGAGTTGGAAATGTATTGCAAATACTCAAAGAAATTATAAGATCAGATAGAACTGTTTTTAAATTCTTAAAATACACCAACGTAATAGGAATTGAAAAGTATTCCCCTTATGCCACCAATTGTATAAACAATTTAGACGGCAACTCTGAAGTTCACTGTTTAAATATGAGAAACAGTAAAGAATTGAATGAAACAATGGAAGACATCCTAAATAAGCCAAATGTGGATTTAAACATTTGGTATTGTAATCGTCCATATAGAGATATGGAAGAAGAAGCAGAATTAGAAAAATATTTATTAGAAATGGCTCCAATTGGAACATTTTTAATTAATCCTATGGGATTTTCTGCAGAACCTATCAAAGGTATTAAAGTAATCAACAAACACATCTATGAAAAAATTAGAAGTGTAGAATATTATAACTAACCATTTAAAATCAAATAAAATGAACAAGTTTTTAATTATCTTATTAATCATGCTAGACGGCTTTATGCTGTCTAGTTATGATAGAATAGAAACTACACCTAACTCTGAATTATCAAGAGTAGATATTGAATGTTTTGAGCTTAACGCTCTAAATATCAATACTGTAGATTCTACTATAAATTATTACAAAAATGGAGCTATCACACATCAATGGATATACTATTCAGATGGTAGAGAAGGCATATTTTACTCAGATTTTTATATTAAAGATCTAACCATTAGAAGAGCTTATATCCAATTTAAAAATGCTCATGACTATGTGGTGTACAATTATTACAGAGAACAAGCTAAAGAAATAGTTAAACAATTCCCAAGTAGAGACTTAGAAAATCAAACAGAGTATCTATACTTTAACTCATATCTTAAAACATTAGGAATATTGCCTATTAAATCTTATGGCTTATTCATAAAAGACATTAAAAATAACAACTACTACGAATTTAAAAAAGGAGAATCTTTTAGTAAATTTATAGTACTGTTTTCTGTAGGAATGATTCTACTACTAACTTTTAGTGTAGTATACTATACTGATGTAAAGCGAATTACAAGGAAAGTAGTGAATACCAGTTAGTAATTCTATATTTAATAGTAATTAAATGTAGGTTTAATACAATTTTTATCATAAAAACTTATCAGATGAATACTAATCAATTACCGTTTAACGGAAATATTTCTAGTGCTATTGAAATGGTGAATTACTACCAGGATCAAGCAGTAAAATCTCGTAAACTAGCATTAGAAAATGAGAACCTCATGGGAACAGCTGGAACATTTCAAGCTGGTACCATTGCTAATAAAGTATTAAGTGCTGGAGCTTCTATGGAGGCTAAAGCATTACAATGGCAAGCCGTCATTGAAAAAATAGCTTCTATGCAATTAGAAGCGGCAGGAATTGTACCTGTTCAAAATATAAAAATACAAATAGTTTCTCCTATTCAAAAAGAAAAAACTAAAACTACAACAGCTAAAGTAAAAACTACACCCATTGCTAAAATGGAAGTAGTTAAAACTCCAGCTATTGTTGAAGATGAAGTAGAAACTACACCTACAGAAACCAAAGAAATAGTAGAGACTACAGTAGAGCTTGCTCCTGAAGAAACTCCTATTGAAAAAGTTGAAGAAAATGTAGAAACTGCTAAATCTAAAAAAGAAGAAAAACCAGTCGATCCTATATTACAAATTAAAATACCTAAAGCTGTAATGTCAAAAATTACAGAATTAAACGCCACTAAAGGCGGAGGTAATGTAATTGAAGGAGAAGTTACCCCTGAAGACTACAAAGAAGTAGATAAAGGTAACATTGTGATTGAGAAAAGAGATAAGATTGTAGACGGTGTAGTTGAAACTATAACTGTAGATGTACCTAAAATGGAGAATGGTAAACCAGTTCTTGATGAAGAAGGAAAACCTGTAATAGAAACTGTAACATCTAATGTTTCTGTTTACATTAAAAGGCACACCTCCCACAAAGAGAAAGCACGAAAAATGCTACTGGACTATTTAACAGTTAAAGGTATTAAAACAGCTGATTGGAGTATACGTACTGCTAATGAGTATTTGCATGCCTTTATTAAAGACTTTCAATTAACAGATAAAGCTGAAAAAGCCATTATTGCCAAAGATACATACGAAGCATTTAAACTCGATACAAGCCGTACTAACCAGGTTATGACAGGTGAGGAAATTGCAACAAAATGTAAAAACTTATTTGGTACCGACGGTTTCAATTTCAGTGTACTTGCTGGTGTTAAAGCTGAAAAGCTTGTAAGTTCAAAAGATTTAATAAAGTATAAAGCTATTCAATTAGCTGCTACAGGTAGATTTAAAGAAGCCGTTAATGTAATCAATTTATTTTACAGTGACCAAAAAATGGGCTTCAAACTTGAACATGCTGAAATGTTTGTAAGAGATTTGATGAAAAACAACCCATACGCTGAATTAGAACAACGTGTAGTTGAACTACTTACGTACAGTAAAGAAAAGCATGGAGATCATACCAAAGAAATTGGTAATGCCATTGCACTTGTAAGAGCCTTTACCCGTACTCCCAAGTTAGATGCAGAGTCTAACCAAGTTAAAGAGGGGTCTACTCCTGTATATACTTATTGGGAAAATTCCAAAATTACAAAATTCGTGAACAAATGCATTGAAGGACTAATTCACACGGAAGTTCTTGATAGCAAAACCACACTTCTCCCTACTAATTATGACGCTAAACAAGCAACTAAAGAAGTAAAGGAGACCCAAACGCCTCCCAGTACAGTTGAAACTGCAAAAATTAAACCCGTTAAAGCAAACATTGCTAAAACAGAAGAAACAAAAGCAGAAGAAACTACACCCAGTACAGTTGACACTTCCGTTCCCCCAGTTGCCAAAGAAAAAGAGCAAGTTAAGGAAACGACTGGACAGCCTGTACTTAAGTTGGTTTATAAATCAAATTCTGCTAAAACAGTATTTGATTGTGAACCAGTAGAAGGAAGTCAATTTGGACCAAAGCTTAGGTTAAAAGCTAACGGAAAGAAATCCATAGGAGATGTAGCTATTGATTCATTTAAGGCTTATATGAAAAATGCTTTAAAAAACAGTAAACTAGGCATTCCCACTGGTTTTGAAAAATACAAAATCGGAGAGCCTTTTACGTTAGAATTTGTTGAAAAGCAAAAATTAGCCAGCTAGTTAACAGAAATAAGTAATAAAGGGGCTTGAAACATAGTCCCTTTTTATTAACTCAAAAAATGATTAGACAAAATGAAATAGACAGATTGAGAATTACATCCTTATGTAAAGCTTTTGCAGAATCAGAAATGATAAAAGCTTATAATTTAGGATATGATAACGCTCCTGTAGGACTAGCTATTGTCTATATACAGTTAGCTGAAAAGTTAACAAGTAAGGTTATTAATAAGAATAATACTTTATTCAAATTAGTATCTGAAAACGACATGTATATAGAAATAAAAATAGGTAAACCTATAAATACAGTTACAGTATCTATTAAAAATAACACTCTATGCTACGATTAAACAATTTAAAAAAGATAGCAATAATAGATGAAGTAAATAAAAGGTTTACTTATGAAGAATTGAACTTAGAAATTAACAGAATAGAATCTATATTAATGTACCTAAAACCTGAAAGTATATTGATTAGAAATAGCGGTAGTTTTTTAAATGTAGCCTGTATTATGGCAGCATTGCAAACTAATACTACTTATACTGTTGTTTCTCCTGATGCTCCAGAGTATGAATATTACACAAAGTTGAGCATGTTAAACCCCGATATAATATTTACAGATTTAGGGGTAGAAGAATACCGATTAGTCATAAATTTAAAACGTAATGCAGTAGAAGTAGGGAAAGGCTATAAGCTGCTTATGGCAGATAGTTATATATTTATACATAAACTATTAACTAAAGTACATTCTTCAACTAGTTATTACGTAAGTAATGAAATAGACCCTAAGATGGCATGTTTTCATAGAGGAGCAAGTGTACAAGGTTACAAATTCTCTATGCATTTATTCAAACATATCTATAAAGGATTAACTAAATCCCAAGTATATTTAGGTTACGAAAAAAAGAGTACAGTATTGTACCTGGAAAATTTAGAATTATTATACAACGTAATAAATGGAGTATTAGCCCCATTAGCAAATGGAAGCACTGTTAAATTTGTTGGTAAAGAACCATTAGATACTAAACTATGGAATACTGTATTATACAGTAGTACATATCTATTAGAAACATACCTGGCCACTTTATTAAATGCAATGCCTAAATCAATTAATAATTGCATAACAAGGCCCGTAGCATTAAGATATGCTGCAATAAAGTATTTTGGAACTAACATCAACAGATTAATATTAAATGGTAAACCTTCAAATACATCGTTAATTAATAATCTGAACAGAAAGGTTACATTACTATACACTATGTGTGAAGTAGCCAGTTTTGTATCATGCAAAACACACAGAAAATTAAATGAAAAAAGCTCAGTAGGTAATCCTGTAGATAAAGATTCGATAAAAATTCTAAGTAATTCAGCTAAAGAATACGGACCTATTATGATACATACTGAAGACATGTGTGTAAGCACAAATCAAAGTTATTCTATAGAATCATTTTTCCACGTAGAACCTGGAAGATTGAATACTAAGGATATAGGCTACTTAGATAAGAAAGGAGAAGTTGTAATAATAAACAAATCCAATCTTATATATGAGACGCATTACGGTAAGCTTATAGAAATTGGTAAATATACCGATTACGCTTTATCTCAGAACTTCGTTAAGAATGTTCAAATAATCAGAAATGATAAAGGCAGACTGATAATGTACATTGAGCCTAATTTAGAATGGGCAGTCAAAGAAAAATTAAGCGTTTTTAATTTATACGATTTAACGTATGAGTTAGAAGAAAATTTCAAAAAAAAGTTTAAACACGCTTACCCTATGTCGCTATTTTTATATTTAGAGGAGGACGGGCTAGACCAGCAATTCTATAAAATCATCAATCGCAGAGAAACCTTATAGTTAACTAATTCTATTTAAAAATTAGCAGATGGGCAGAGCTAAGATAGTGAAAGTAATACAATGGAACCAGTGAGATACTGGTAGATTTCAGAATGAATCAATTTATCATAAACTAGATTTTATTACGACTTTATACGTGAAAATGTAAAGATACGAATATTAAGCAATTTATATAAGGAGATAGTACCGAACGCAATGCGGCAAAATGTACTAGCACATCAGTTTAATGGGGTCTAGGATGGTACGAATGCAGTAATGAATTCGGATGTAAGAGGATACGTATTATGGAAATATCAACAATTAGTTGCCAAGAGTTCAAGCCTATACTATTGATGAAACTGATGCTTGTATTGGGCAGTAGAGGAGTAGGAATAGTGGTATAACTCGCATGAAATAAATAAATGGCCTAGATTAAATTAGGTATAGAATATGCAATATTGTTACCGTAACTTTAGCCTTTATCTAGAAGAGGCTTCAGTGAAGATTAAAAGAGCGAAAAGCCGATAATATTGCGTGTAGGCAATCCAAGTGCATAAGTGCTTGCAAAGATAAGTAAATAGAGAATGCAGGTTATAGTCCTGCCATAATTCATACAATTGAATATGTGGTGTAAACTGAACACACTATACAAAAGACCTACCTATCATAACAAACTATACTAGGGCTTGCTTTAATTTATAGCAAATCAATGCAATCATAACAAACTGTAAACGTGTTACTTTAGCGCCGTGACTTCAGAAGGACTGAATAGCGAATAAGTATGAGACGTAATATAATTTAATATAAAAACGAAACTATTTGAGTATAGTACTAGTACAGGGAGAGACTATTCATTTTGACGTTGCATCGAAAAGCCAGATTAATTTCAAAAAGTGCCAGATAATAATGTTACTTATGGGTCTCCCCTTTTTATTACCATCTAAAATTTAATAAGATGAAAATTGTAGATTCAAAAGAAACTATTGAATTTAAAAATAAGAAGTATCAATTATACAAAAAAGAAGAAACTAATCTTATAGGAGGTAATCAATTACAGTTCAGACAAGTAATACCCATTAAGTATTTAGGAATTTCTATTATGTTAAACAATACTTTAGTGTTTTATAGGATGCATAAATCAAAACTGTCTCCTTTTAGTGCACCATTAATAAATACAATAGGTGATTATGTAGAAGATTGGAGAATTCTACCGAATAAAATCAAAAATTTTAATCTTGAAATGGTCTCTTTATTATTAAGATCAACTAAGGTTAAACCAAACTCCGCAATTAACGCATTTTTAAATAAAATCAAATAAATAAGACTATGATTCTTAAATTAAAAGCATTTGCTACAACTACCCTAATGGGTCACAATATTCCAATGTTAACAACAGGTGGAAAAGTTTTTAAAGCCCACACTGTAATGCATAACGATGATCCAGAATTTGGAGCAGAATTCAAACGGCCTCATACCCATAGCACTCCAATGTTTGGTGTAGTATATGGTATGGCTCCAACTGAAGACATGAAAGGATACAAAGTTACTGTTATCATTACCGATCAAAATTTCCAACCTTTAGCTGAGGATACAAATGCAATTACTACTTTTGAAGTAGCAGCAGATACTTTATTTGCTGAAGGAGTTTGGACTGATAACAAAGAAAATGTTGTCGACCTTTGTGAACGCTCTAATAAAGAGAGTATTGCAGGTATGAAAAAATTAATGGATGTATTACAGGCTAAGATTGATTACAATCGCAAAGCTGCCGGTATTACCAAAGAGGCATTAGAAGATTGCCTAAAAGAATCAAATGAATCTACCATATTAGTTGGTGGAAAAAAATCTGCGAAAGACGACTACTTTGTAGAAAAGGAGAACTAAATGACTCTTAAGGTTAGAGCTGCGCCTGTTATATTTATATAACGGAAAGGCGCACTCTCCTTGTCTTTATCTTAATATTAATAATTTCAAAAACTTATCAGAATGAGCACTAAAGAAAATAAACAAGAGGCTACTAAAAAGCCTATAATTGCAACTTCATCAAACTATCTTGCTACAAAACAAAAAGTCAAAAATGTAGTAAACGAAATCGAAGGAGGCCTGGGTAATATTATTATCGGGGAGCTACAGTCAAAAGAAACAGACAGGCTCATTGGTAAAATAAAAACCATAGGGTTAGAAGCACACGTCGTAATAGGTGAAATAGCTAAAAAATTCTACGCTATTAAAGAAGGAGACATTATTCAACATGTTGCTGTAGATGAAGACTCCCTGACTACTTCTGAAGTGAAAGCTTTTAGCGCTGAAAGAGCTAAGCTTAGGCCAAGAGTTCAAGAAGCCAACAATAAACTCGTCAATGCTTATGATGAAGCCTTCTCAGCTAATACTGAAGCCTCGTGGGATTTAGTAGATAAAATGGTTAAAGAGACTAAGAAAGTAATTGAGGATGTGAATAAGCACCTTAAATCTTAAGCAATGCTGAAAACTAGCTTTTTTAGTAACTTGGCAATAAAACAAGCAACTGAAAAGTTCTTTGAAAATGGCAAATTTATTAAGAAGTTAGTAGAAGAAGCCATAGAAGAAGAACAACGAAGAGTACAATTGTTATATATCAAATACAATTATCCAGAATTCAGTTTGAATATTGAAGCACATAAATTAAAAACTAATTTTAAAAATGCTACAGATTCAATTGGATGTGGATGCGATCTTTGTAGAAATAGATTTTACTATGTTGCAGCTAAAAGAAATATAAAATGGTTTGAAAAATGTTTCCTTGAAGATACTTATTATGGGTACTTTCAAGAAGTATATGAAAGAGAATCTTATCATACAGGGTTCCCCGGAATATCAGAAAATGCTTTTTATGATTATAAAATGCACGATCTCCAAACTGTTTTAAAATCTTATGAAATTGCTTATAAAAAAACAGAAGTAAAATTTAAAGAAATAGGCTTAAACAATTAACCTATTAAATCAAGTAAATTCAGTAGTAGAAGCTAGTACGCTAGTGTGAAACTGCAGCTATCAGATGGTATCAAATTATATCAGACGTTAGAATCCTGCATACTATGTATAAAATAGAATTTTAATATTCTACCTGATTCTTATAATAAGGAATAAAAAAGATAGGGCGCCTTGCTAGAGGTGAATGAACTAGATTTTATCAGAAACTTAACAGAATCAAAATGAGAATATACATATATTTATTAATCTTATTCTTCTTTGGTTATTTAGGATTCAATTCTATAACTAAAGATGAAGGTAAGCAAGAAGTGCAATGCTTCCACCTGCCCTATACACATGCTGTACAGGAAGACTCGTGCAATCGCACGTTTATACAATTAAATATTAAGCAGATAGCTAGACCTGGCCCCATTTCATTTAGTGAGGTCAAATCTTATGTGAATAAGAAAGAGATATTTTTGTATAAGGAGTCCATACATTTTAACATCCGTTACTTATGGGATATAAATGACATTGCAGACTCAAATTATTTAACCTTGCTACAATCTACTAAGATTGCAATTAAAAACAAAGAGCCTAGTATGTTGTATTTACAAGGTTCTAATAAAGCATCCCCTATTCTAGGAAGTATAATTAGGTCCAAACTAATTAGAGATCCCGTACTGTACACCTACGAAGGTCCATTTACCTTCATAGAGGGAGGCAGAAAATATGGGTAAATTAATTATAATGGTTCCTACTCCTAAAGGGGTAGTGAACCTTTTAAGTAGATCAGAAGATAAAATTGAAATTAGGGTTTATGATTTTAAATCAGGTGGCCATACTTACAATTTTAAAACATGCACCGATTTCACCGTTGAAACTGATGGTATTCATTTCAAATTGCTTAGTGACGACATCGTTATACCCTTCTCAAAATTCGACAATATTCATTTAGATAAAATTGAAACTCATGAATTTTTTAAATAAAATATCAAATGCCTTTCAAAAAATATTTCATCAGGGGACCGTAACTCATCCAGAAGTAACTGTTATCACAACAGTAGAAGAAAGATTTGAAAAAGTATTGGAAGTAGGTAAATCCGGGCTAGTAGCTTTAATTAGTTGCAGTAATGAATTACTTAATTACCACTTTCGGGAAATATGCCGATATAACAGCCCTGTTATGGCAATCTAAAGTATAGGTCTAAGCCCTACATTGGGGGTTGGAGTCCCCCGCTTTTCCAGTCTGAACTCAATTTAACAATAATAAGATGGAAAATAATGCAAAGAAGGCACTAGAGGCTGGAGCAATAGACTTTAAAGGTAGAACCTTTTGGATTAAATGGTATAGTGACAAATGTAATTTATATACTGATGCCAAGTCTACAAATGAAAATATGTGTACTACATTAAATAGATTACACAAACAAAAATCAAAAATTGACATTAAAATAAACGAAGTAACCTATTCACTGGACTACTCTAAAGCTGTTGAGTTGCCAGAAGCAAAAAATACTGAATTTAAAAGGTATACAAATGATACCTTAATTAGACCTTTATTAACTAAAGAGGAACTAGATCTTGCAAGTGAGGTTTTAGAAGTAGGTATATGGAAAGAACTTTTATACTTATCTTATGGTGGGGTATATTATGCACATCCTGAACTATTTAAAACAGTTAAATCTAAAGATACTGTAGTTGCAAAACCTAGCAAATTCAAACAAACAGTTAATAAAATATTCAAACCTAAAGGCAAAAAACGCCCTAAAGTTAATAATCAATTTAATACTCAAATGCCAAAGCCTAAATTAGAGGCAAAAGAGCCTGTTTTAAGGACCCCAAACAAAAAGGCAGTAAAGAGTATGCTATTAGAATTTAAAGCCTTTAAACTGCCTAAAAAGGCTATCTACGGGCATTCTACAAAAGCTGAGCGTACTCATATGCGTATTGAAGACTTGGAACAGATAAGATTGGAAAAAATTGAAAAGGCTAGAGTTTCTTCTATGCTTATACAAGAAGCTAAACTACTAAATAAGAAAAAGACTCCAGTTGTAATTATTCCTAAAAAAGTACAAGAAGAAACTGTAAGACCTTTAAAAGTAAAAGGTAAAAAAACTAAGCATCTTAATAAAAGAGACCATATTAAGCTTAACAAAACATTTGTAAAAGCTCCTTTACAATCTCGTAGAATATACGATAATCAAGAAGATGCGTTAGCTGACTTGGCTATCAATACTAAGTTCAACAAGTTACTTGTAGAAAACGTTAACGAAAAGAAATGGGAAGTTGTAGTTTATTATAAAAAATCTCGTAAGTATAAATGTACTAACGAGGAGGTAATTACTAAAAGAAAAAAACTTAAGAAAAATATGAATTATGTTATTCCTAAATCTACTGTTAAAAAAGCCACAATAGTTAAAGTACCTAAAACTCCACTAGTATGTGTAGAGTATAAAGGTATTGTGTACAGATTAGAGAAGAAGTATGCTGCAGAAGCAGCTGTTAAACTTCCAGGAGACTTCAATTTTGTAAATAAATCCAAATGGAAAGAAGCAAGATTAGAAGGAAAAACTTCATTTGTACTGCCTATTCCTACTGTAAAACTTGTTCAAAAGCTTAAAAAAAAGTCTAAACGCAATGAACTTAAAGCTGAGAAGTTAAAGGCATACATGGAAACTCGTAAACACAAGGTTAAAAAATCAATAACCGAACCTAGTAACATTACTACAACAAACTCGTAAAACTTACTCCTATGCATAAATCAAGAAGTTCTACTCGCAGAAGGCGTTTAGAAAAAAGAAATAAGATAAAAGTGCAAAACCTTATCAAATTAGAAGGTAAAGACACTAAAAATATAGTTACTATTACAGTAAAAAAAGTCACTTATGACTTTCGACCTTATTCTATTTTAGGATTTAAGCCTGAAAAAGGAAAACAAAAAGTAAATATTAAAATAAGAGTAGGTAATAGTATTAAACAAGTTGAAGCTATTGCAAAAATACATACTTATCCTCTTATTATTATTAAAGAAGAAAGAGCCGCTGAATCCTCTGCCGTCAATAAAGGTACACGAAATCGGGCACAATAGGTGCTTTCTAGAGGTAATCCTATTCACTGTAGCTAGTTACAGTAAAGTAAATACTAGTACCCCTGTATAAGGAATTCTACAGGGGACCCTATTTATATTATACAATCAATTAAATATAAAATCATGAGTAGAAGCTATAAACAACCAATAGAGAAAGATAATAAATATCGTAAATATTGGAAGTCAGTACGCAGTGTACAAAAGCAAGACCTTATAAGATCTGCTAGTTTAGTAGATACTGAAGAAATTGAAATAAGGCCTGCTAAATCTATAGTAAACGATTATGATTATTGTGATTATATATTTAGAGATTGTGGTATAAAATACAAAAGAAAATAAAGCGGCATGAACTACGGTTGAAATACCAGCTATTTTATAGTTAAAATAACCATGCCGCTTTTAACTTATCTCAATTTAATATTATTAATATGGCACAAGTATATCATTACTCTGATCCTCACTTTGGCCATTTAAATATAGCAATTAAAAGAGGATTTAAAACAGTAGAAGAACACGACGAATACATTATTCAACAATGGAATTCAACTGTAAATAAAAACGATAAAATCTTTTTACATGGAGACATTACAATGGAAAAAGATAAATACTCTATTCTAAAAAGACTTAAAGGTCAAATAGTAGTGATAGGAGGAAATCATGATAAACCTGGACATACTAAAGAAATGCTTAAATATGTAAGCGGATTCGCAGGAGCTATCAAATATAAAGGCTTTATCCTTACTCACATTCCCATTCATCCTATAGAGTTAGATGATAAGAGGTTCATAGCTAATATACATGGACATTTTCATTTAAAAGTATTAGATGATAAACGTTACATCAATGTGTCAGCTGAAAATATTAATTACAAACCTGTACTATTTACAGAAATAAGCGCCCAATTCGCTATATAAAAATGAGTACTATGCAATGAGTTAGGCTAATGTTTTGAACGCATTAAATTTATTACTGGCCTGGTCACGAGACCTTAGCTGATATAAACTAAGCTATAAGTGCCAGTAATAATGAGGGCAGGGAAGAAGTAATAATAGCTTCAAGCAGGTTCGACTCCTGCTCCCTCAACTAAGCCAAACAGGCTTAAAGGCATCAGTATTCATACTGCTCTGTCGATTATGTTGAACCAATTATTATAATATGAAAAAATGGCTAATGGTCCTCTTTTTATCCCTTATGGGGTATTTGCCGAGTCAGCCTAAATCATTTCAACAGCCTATCATATTAATATCAGAAAATATAGACGAAATAGAGGATTTAAAAATTACCATTTCAGGATTTAATTACTTAAACAAAGTTCATAATATAGAAACTTTAAATATACCAAACGGCTGCCCACTAAATTTAAGCGGACTAAAGTATATAAGTGATTATTATGGAATACGATTTCACCCGATTAATAAAAAATATCAAAAACATGAAGGTATAGACCTATCAGGTATTAAAGGGACTGAAGTGTATTCAACTGGAGATGGAATAGTAGATAAAGTGTATCGTTCTAGAGGATATGGTAAACTAGTAGTAGTAGATCATGGACATAACATTAAAACCTTTTATGCTCACCTTGACGACTTTAAAGTGGTAGAAGGCCAGTTTATTGCTAAAGGAGATTTAATAGGTAAACTAGGAAATACAGGAAAATCTACAGGCCCTCATTTACATTATGAGGTTAGAATTAACGATAAAAGTATTAACCCTTTACTCTTATATTCTGACACCGCAAACTTAACAGAATCTAATATCATAAACATATTTAAAATCAAATACGATGTCACAAATAGAATATCACACGATAAAGATACCTACGCATTTAACGGAGAGTAAGAATATATTCTCCAATTACGTAGACCAAGACTTAACAGCTTTACCTACTATAATTAAAGAATACAGTTTAAAAGAATTACTTAAACTAAGAGACGAACTTACTTTAAAAAGTAATAATATTTCTAAAAGATTGTCTACAGTTAAAAAATTGACTTTTGAATATTACCAAAGTCAAATGATTATTGTTAGGGCAATTCATCATAATCTTGCTATAGTAAAAGAAGTTTTAAGTATGGCTAATACTTACATTCAAAGTACTATATTCAATAAATCAAATCTTGAAGCCCAACGGCATACCTATATCAGCGTATGCAACTCTTTAAAAAACAACTTTCAGGCTGTATTTAAAAAGGGAGTAGAGAAAGAGATTGAGGATATAGGAATTAGTATAAAACAATGCATTGACGATTTAGAAGCTTATAATGAAAGCGTTAAAGTAACGGTGCAATTAATCGAAATAGAATATGGAAAATAAACTGCTTGATAAAAGAGCAGTAAGTCTAGAAGTTGGGGATGTCGTTAATTTTAATATAATTAGCAGTTCTACACTTCAAACAATAAGTACTGAGTACGCTGTAATAGGATACTCCACAAGTACACATAAAGATAGGAGAGTAGTTGTAAAAGGCACTCTCCTATTTTCATCTTTGAATAACTTAAAACCTTTTGAAATATCTAACATACGTGTATCAGGAACTAGAATACAATTATTAGAGGTAGAAAAAAGGAAGTATAAATGGTATTTTACTATTCAACGAATAAAAGATTTACTGAAGATTCCTTTTACAAACCTATTGAAAATATTCAAGAAGTAGTAAAGGATCTAATGAAAGAGGAAGTATTAGCATTAGATACTGAGACCAATGGTCTTAATCCTTTAGAAAATAAAATTATAATGCTACAGATTGGTACAAAAACTGACCAGTATGTATTTGACACTAGGGGCCTCGATTTAAAAAAACACTTTCGTTGTCTACTTGAGAGAGAAGACATACAATTTGTAGGTCACAATATTAAGTTTGATTATAACATGCTTAAGCAATATAGTATCATTTTACAAAATGTATACGATACAATGCTAGCAGATATGGTTATTTATAATGACGAATACTCGCCCAAATGGGTTATGACTAATAAGAGATTTTCTTTAGGTGGAGTGTACTATCATCATTTTAATAAAACTGTAGAAAAAGAAACTAGATTAGAATTCACAAATTGGGGAGCTACCCCATTCACTGATGAGCAGATTAAATATGGCGCATTAGATGTAGTTTACCCACTCAATATAAAAGAAAAACAAGATGTACTTACTGCCGAATTAAATACTAGTAGATGTAACAGACTTGAATTTGCAACATTACTCAGTGTTGGGGATATGGAATATAATGGATTCTATTTAGACCCTAATAAATGGAAAGAGGCTTATCTATTTCATAAAAGAGAATTAGAAGCTTCATTTCTTAAACTTGATAAAACACTGATTAAAGATTTTCCTACTTATGAACAGAAAGCATATCAGCTGAGTTTATTTAAAGTAGTAGAAAGAAGTAGATTAACTGATGTTAATTGGAATAGCTCACTACAAGTTAAAACGTTACTTAATAAAGAATACAATATATACCCTGAAGATAAAGACGGTAAAGCCTCTGTAGGAAGAGATGCTTTGAACTTACTGTTTGAAAAGCCAGATATTATCTTAGAATTAATTACTTTTAAAGAACATGAAAAAGCAGTTAGTTCATTTGGGGAGAAGTTCCTTAATAAACACTTGTACAAAGATAGCAGATTAAGATCAAATTTTAACCAGATTGTAGGAACTGGTAGGATGTCTTCTAGAAGCCCTAAAAAATTGGGGCTTTATGTAGTGATACATAAAGAAAATTGGGTGAATTGCTGGAAAGCTGTGTCGTAAGATATGCCAATCAGCAGCCAAGCTAAACTTAGGTTAAAAGAGTTTAGAAGGTTCAGAGACTAGGAAGTGAGCCTAACAATAAACTTCCCACGAGTGCCCAATATCTGTAACCTTTAACCATTTGTTGCGTATAAGGATTAAAATACTTATACATATGCAAACAGGAGATTTTAAATATAAAATAAACCCAAATAAAATAAATATACAAAACCCTATTTATTG
>Ga0210043_1001774_pt1 | contig 16259 bp, 21 predicted proteins | sample CryGeymet201501t_FD_183990 | JGI IMG/M metagenome (GOLD analysis project Ga0210043, IMG submission 183990) | Groundwater microbial communities from Crystal Geyser aquifers in Utah, USA - Crystal Geyser metaG 2015-01t (SPAdes) (version 2) | ecosystem: Environmental > Aquatic > Deep subsurface >... | reverse complement strand
CGTATCACGGCTGATTCTGAGTTCTTTACCCCCTTAGCTGATTTTTCAGAGAGTGTCTATACCCTAACTAAAGAGGACGTGCAATTATCCAAGAGTTATCCATCAACAAGTAATGGGGGAGGTTTTGATCGCTATGAACCAATATCTGAAGGCAGGAGCGTTCCTTGTCGATGGAATTTCAGTGGAAGTAAAGCGTACCGATTTTGGTCAGAGGGGCTTGTGGGATATAAAAGCATACTACCGGTCTTAATTCATGGTGGTGAATCTGCAAACGAAACCTCCGTAGCTTGCTGTATAAATCCAGAGAAGAAAGCGAGAGTTTTCCTTGATATTTATCCCAACAATTATTTAGAGCTTGCAAGGGTGTTAGGAATCAATATTGAAGATCTTCCTGAGCGTCTAAAGCATTATGGCTGTGTTGTTTATACAGGGAACTCTATTTTGAGTCGATTGGATCCGGTCGAAAATATTAATACGCCATACGATGACCTTAGGATAAAGATTCGCCTATGTTTAAGTGTTGAGGCCATAAATGAAATTAGATTGGGTGAGGGGCTTTCTAAGTTGCGTTTAGTTGATTTCAAAGAAACTCTTGAGGATCTTTTTGAATCAGGTGGGTTTTTTCTTACTTAAAAAAGATGGAGATTAGGGTTTCGTTATTATTAGGTGTCCGATAGTGGTCATATTTACGGTTTTTTATTGGGAGATTGTATGAAAAAGAATTTCGTTTTAGTCAAAAATTCAGGATATAACAAGTCAGGCCACCCAATCTCGGCAAGCGATGGTATTAAAGCGTTATTGAGCGAAGGCATTTGGCCTTTGTTTGAGCGTACTAGATGCAAAAATATGGTCGCCTCTGGCGGAAGGATTTTGGCCTACACTGCTGGTGGCCAAAAGGATAGCGGAATGATAATCGGCACGGCTGAAATTAATGACGTTTTGACTTGGAATCGTAAATTCGAGTCTCGTTATCCTTTAACGCTCGATGGCGTTGCTGACAAGGTTTTGATATTAAAAAACTGCACGATTCTTGATAACCCCATAAAAGTGAGAGATGTTATTGCACAAACAAGCTTTGCACCGAATAACCCCGCTAAATGGGGCGTTTGCTTTATGGGCGGAGTTCGTTCATTAAATGAAAGTGATTACCAGATCTTATCAGGAATTCGTGTCAATAAATAACAGGGTGCAGGATTTAATCATTTGGCCAAGACTTTGAGACAGGCTGAATAGAGATTTTTAAGTTTAGGAGTCATCTCATGGCGAACATTATGAAAAAATTTAAAGAATTATCTATTTTGACGCTAGGAAAGCACGGAGCGAATCGTAGAGTATGGATCGCAAGCCGCAATATCTTTAAAAGTGGGCTGAAGGTTGGTTCCCGCGTAAAAATTGATTATGGCGATAATAAAATCTCGATTGTACCCAACGATAATGGGAACAATATTGTTTCTGGGAGAGGAGAGTCCAATCCAATTATCGACATCAAAAACCAAATGGTGTCTAAAGCACTAAACGATCCCGAAAAAGTCGAGGTTCGTTTTTTTGATAATCGCATCGAGATTACGGTATCCAAAAAAGAGAGTGAGCGAAAAACCCGCTCGTCGAAAACCGGCAGGAAAATGTTTGAGCTATTTTGCGGCGGGGGCACGATGCACCACTTCTTCAAAAAGACTGGGTTTGAATCTGTTGGTGGATTGGAAATGCAGGACAATTATCTCGCCGTTTTTGAGCAAAATAATCCCCACGATGACAAGATTACGATCTGCGCGAGCATAGAAGACGTTTCGCCAACTGATTACCCTGATAATATTGATTTATTGGTATGCGGCATCCCTTGTACGACTTTCTCTCAAGGGAATTTGATTATGACCAAAGAGTTGCGAAAGTTGCGTTCAGGCGAGAGCGTCGATCCTAATGTGGTCGCCAAACGATTTGAAGCCGAAGCCCTCGTATATCATGTTTTAAGAGCAATCGAACAGATGAACCCAAAACAGTGCGTCATCGAAGAAGTGCCAAGCTTTGCACAATCAAATGCTTCCATGTTACTTAGAACCGTTTTAACCCAGATGGGCTATCATCTTTCAGAGGTGGTAGCTGAAGCATTACACACCAAGCGTAAAAGATGGTGCCTAGTTGCCGACATGAATAGAGAGGTCGATTTAACGAACCTACCCAATCATGACGGGAAAGTAATTGCTGATTTTTTAGAAGGTGATCTTGATTCTCGTGATTGGAAAGAAGTCCAACATCATAAGCGATTCAAGAAAGCCTCGGAAACGATTGGCTTGCGCTACCACAAGCCTTGTGAAGCTCGCGTGAATACGATAACCACTCACCATACCCGTAGCACCGAACCCTGCCTAAAGCATCCATTTCTTGATGTTTATGACGAGTTTTCCAACCAAGAGATAGCTAATCTTCATGGCCTGAAAGGATTTATTCTTCCTGAAGGAAAAACACTTGCGAGACAGGTTTTAGGTCAAGGTGTTACGGATCTCTTTGACGAAATCTCAAGACGGGTTTTCGCCTCAAGTCTCACCTCGGATTTTGGAGTCAAAACTGGATCAAGAAACCAGCTCTCCTTGAAGTTCGCATAAATAGCGGTGCGTCGAGGATTTTGATGTCATTCATCGCTATAATTCTCGATAAGAATCAAGAACGGATTTTAAATTAAGGGCAAGCAAAGGAAATGACATGAGTAGCATGGGAGACAAGATCAGAGAGCGAAGCCGAAAGATGACGCAAACAACCAAAGCAAACGAAAACCTAACGGCATTCCATGCCGTCAACACGCTGATTGACAAATATAAGGGTGACAAAGACTCGCCTGAATTTGAAGCCCTAGCGTCAATTTACAGAGCCTTTTTACCAGTGGCTCCTAAAGGGAAAAAATTAAGTGGCTTTAATTGGGTTCAAATACCTCTGCCTGATGAAAAAAAAGCAGCCTTACTTGGCAAGAAATATTTTAACAATGTCAGGGTTCAAGGCGACAAAATGATTGCAGGAGATAACGCAAGAATACATATCTACCATGATACTGATGGACTCGAAAACGATTACAGCTATGATCGCGGGAAAAACCGCATATCAGAGTCGCAAGATTGGGCATATCCTGCCCAAGCAGACGAACTGTTTAATAACAGAGAGCATTGGGAAAAAATTGTAAACTTTTCATTTGATGGTGTTAGAAAAGCATATCCCACAAACAATCGTGGCGAAAAACTACTCAATAAACATGATGTTACTGTCATAGAAGGGGTTACATTTAACAGCAAGTTTATAGACGATATTCAAAGACTAGATGTGTCTAATGAGTTTGAAGTTTATTTAAGCACTCACCCCAAAAATGGGGCGACCATGATTATTTTTATCCATGAAAGGTATTCGGCCTGCGTGTTGCAATTAGTAACTGACGAATATAAATTCTATTAAAAACCAAAGATCTAAAAATACATCAACAAAGAAGTTTATATTTGAAAAATAGCTTTTTTTTTGTAAAAAACTATTGTATTTATCCTTTATTTGTATATAAATATAAGTAAGGGAGTAGCCCAGCTCTCCCTCAACTAATTTACCAAAGGACACAAACTCCATGAGTGTTACAGATAAAGCAACGTACACGATAAGACAAGCTTTAACTGAAGCAAGCAAAGCCAAGCGTAATGCAATTATCGGGGATGACCCCGATATGCTAAGAAAAGCTAAAGAGTTTTGGCAGAATGGAGCAATTTGTGGCCAATGCGAATTTTTCAGCCAATTAGGTGGTCGAGGTAGCGGGATTAATGGTGTATGTAGTAAACTCGTTACAAAAAATTATTTAAAGCCCGAAGATCAGCGATGTGAATCAACATTTTCCGACATCAAAGATATGCTTGATGATAACGACAATGTTCGCATTGAGAGTTAAAGGTTTAAACAGTGTTTAAAGTAATCATAAAAGAGGAGAGAGGCGATGAAGTTTGGATAGATTTTGAAAGCAATTCGGAGAAATGGCGGTTTATGAAAAACCACTTACCGGATGTAGCTGACTTCACAATGGAGTTTGCGAAAGTGTTTAAAATTAAAAGCCCATTGCTTCTCGTTAAGAAAGTATGGCTAGAAAATCTGGGTGATATTGAAATTATCAACAACAAAAGGAAGTAAAAATGTCAAAAGCAAATCTAGTTAAAGCAATGACGGATACGGGAATGACACAAGCCGAAGCCAATAACGCTATTAGCGCTGTAACGTCTGGAATCGCGTCAGTATTGTCTTCTGGAGAAGAGGTCTCATTGGTTGGTTTTGGTCGTTTCTCAACCAAAGATGTACCAGCAAGAATGGGGCGTAACCCCGCCACTGGTGAATCTATGTCGATTGCCGCTAAACGCAAGGTTAAATTCTCGGTAGGAAAGAACCTGGCTGAATCTGTCTTGTAAAGACAGTTTTCCGGTGTATAAAAGCCCCTATTTGGGGCGCTTAATGCAATAAGGAGAAGGATATGAAAACCAATTCTAAATTACTCGTAGCAATCTCGGTCTCAACCATTATAGGTGTGTCCGGTTGCTCTTCAACAGGCATGACCAGAACGGACATCGCCGAACAAGAGGCTAATGCTCAAGAAGTCCGTCGGGATGCTCTCGTTGAGAAACAGAATTTTGAACAGGAGCAAATGGAAGCACAATTATCTGAATTGCCTACCTGGGTACTAGATCCCCCAAAAGCAGATGAAACTGGGTTTTACGGCGTTGGCATGGGGACTGACAAAAATATGCTCAACGCGATGCGAAAAGCAAAGCTCCAGGCTAAGTATGAAGTAGCTTCCACCATGAAGTCAGAAATGTCGGGTGAAGACACAATGAATGGATCTGGTTCCGATCAGTATCGCTATATCATCAATAATTTCGTCGATAGCGTCGATCTAACCGGTACTGAGGTAGTCGCTCAAGAGCTTAAACCGATCAATGGTGAATTTCATAGCTACACTTTGGTAAAAATGCCTTTCGCCAAGTTTAATAAGTTACTGGATAAAGATACCTCTCAACAAGATCGCCAAACGCTTGAAGATTCGTATCAGCGATTACTGAAGCGTGTTGAAGGGACTGAGGCGCAGGTTCCAGATCAATCAGACGAACCAAAACTCGCAAAGGAGTAAATTATGTTTTCTCGTCACGAACTAAAAGTTTTGGGTTTGAAGCACATTTATTTGGCGGCCAGCGTCGCCGCATCATTGTCACTGGTGTCCCATGCTTCTAGTTCAGACGAAGGAAATCGACCAGGCCTGGCGGAATCATCCCTTTATCTTGGGGAGCCTATAACGCAATATTGCGAGCCTTACTCCCAGACATCTCCGGATGTCACAATCTACAAATTAGCCGGTGTTCTTGTTGAGAATAACAAGAGTACCTTGAGTGGACATGAGACTTTCACTGAAGATAAGTTAAGTTCCACAATTACCCAGCGTGCCGAAGGAGTCATCTCTTTACAGGACATCAAACATCGAGTGGTGCAGCATGATGGGACGAAGTATTCCTGCGCTTACATTTTTAACTCGGATAAGGAGTGAGTCCCATGTTATCCAGAATATTAATCATTTTGCTAGTGGCCACGACAACTTCAGCCTCCGCTATTGAAAAAACATGGAGCCTTAACTACACGCTTGGTGATAGTGAATCAAAAACTATGGCCAGAAAAGCCGTCATCACTTCAATTAAACGAGCAGCGGCAGATGATGCTGGAGTTTATATCCAGAGCGAGAAAAACATTGATAACGGTGATCTTAGCGAGAAGATAAAAATCATCTCCGCGTCAATCGTTAAGATCAATGTACTAGAAGAACGAGTTTCCACAACCTCAACCGGCGATATTCAGTTATTTGTTCGCGCCTCTACCGATGTAGATGAAAGCATACTACGAAGCAGAATCGAACAAATCAAGGCCAATAAGGATAAGGATCAGAAAATATCCACCTTGTTGCGCGAAAGAGCAGCCCTCATTAAGACTTTGCATAAACTTGATGGCGAACTAAGGGTAAAAGCTGTTGATTCGTCTAAAGCCGATAAATTGCTTTCCCAAAAAGATAAGGTGATGGACAGCCTAAATGAGCAGAGCTTGGCCATTGAAAATGTTTTTGAAAAGGGGATGTTGGTGGCCATCGCACAAGAGCCGTCATTTAGCAAAGAGCGAGTATTTAAATCCTATGCCGCCTGGTACGACGATTTTATTGTGCGCGTGAATACCTCGCTCGAATTTAACGTGAAATCCGTCACCAAAAAAACCATTCCCGTAAAGAGAAAAAATTACAGAGGCGATTGGGTTCTCGTCGAAGGCGAGTCCCAAGATGTTTATGACTTGGTGCTGGAGATACCGAATGAAGAGCTTTTTAATGAATGGGCAACCGAATTATACGACAGTGTTATTCCTGGGTTCTCGCCAAAAGCGGCGGGAAAAGGGATCTCTCCAAGAGACGTATGGAGCCTGACCGGTAATGACCAGAAAAAAACCGTTATGGCCAAGTTGCATTACATTAACGAAAATCCGTTGATATTTAGAATCTCGGTGGGAAATTATATTGCCGATCTTGCTTATTTCGGGATCACGCCGACCTACAAGGGGGCAATGAGTAAAACGAACTGGGAGTACATTGTCTTCGATAAAAATGATCCTGATAACAGTTTCTCAAATGCAGATCATCAACTGGAAGTAATAAATGGTAGTACCAAAAATTATTCAAAGGTCAGCATGACCCAGGAAGGCGGCATCCAGATTAAACTGCAAATCAGTTCTGAAGCGGCTGAAGAAGCCTCTCGCATTGAGGTCGAATTAATGAAAAGCGATTACTGGAATAGAGGGTTTGCCAGCACGGTAAACGCCTACGAGATGGGCAAGAACAAGTATTCCACGAGCTATAATTATGGATTTTAACGAGCTTATTAAGAAATTAAAAGGGGTTTATTAGGGCTATGCAGGATCAGTTACAATTTTTGGACAGTCTGGATTCGTTGGAACTTATGATGGTCGCGTCGAAGATACTAGATAAGATCGAGGACGATGGCATCGGCGACATAGAAAGCAACAACCAGAATACGGCGTTTTGTACGTTAGTTGGGTTTTTGCTTCGTCACAAACTCATTAACAATCCTGATCTACCAAGCATGAGTGCCGTTGTTGATTTTTCTCAAGACGATAGAGAAATTAACGGTGCGGAATGGGAAATAACTCTGAATAAAGTTGAAAAAAAGCTTCTAAGCTAGAGGAGATTGAGCGTCTATGAATAATGATGGATTTAGGGAGTTAGCTCGACAGATCGGTGTTTGGATGATGACCGGCAGCACCGGCTTGTCATCCGAATACATGGCCGCAATCGCGTTAGGAGCCGACCTTGACAAAATTGGAATGGACTACCCGTATGATAGAGGGTCTTTTGGCCGTTGTTTAGGCTTATTAAATGTCGCCCCTGGAGTTAGAGAGTTTTTCCCAAAGATAGCGACCACATCAGAGCAGTGGCGATTAATTATCGAGAATTGGGATTCTCTGGTTAAAGCGCATCACGAAGGCGATACAGACCTTTTGAAGAAAACGCTCAATCCTGAAAAATTCTTAGAAGATCAAAAGCGCCAACAGGAAGCGGAAGAAGAGCGTAAAGCTACTTTAGAACGTCACCAAAAAGAATTGACCAATCCCAATAGAAACGCCAATGGCGCAATAATATTTCCACCTTTAGAAAATCAATTTGTTCAAGAAGAAGTCCGTCGAAGAATGGCCACAACCATCTCGAATGACCTGCTTAGTGGTGGTTATATTTCGGATTCTGAATTGGATGACACGATAAACGAATTAGCGGATTCTTACGGCCTGGGGAGAAGATCTGGGTACGATGTCTATAAATCAATGGATTGGTTCGACGACGAGAACGTAACAGCTATTATCGAAATCATCGAAAGCGTGTCTATCCGTACTGAGTACGGGAAATACATACAGGCCTGGGTGGAAAATACCGACATAGATGTTAGCCCTGTATTCTCGGTAGGAGATAAAGTATCTCACCCTGTACTCGGTAATGAATGCCTTATTGACAGCATCAATGATGGCCACAACCCTCATTTCCCGTTTACCTACTTTATTAAGGTTGCTGGCAAATCCAATAAGTCCATCCTTTCTTGGGACGAAGAGAATTTAACGAAATTAGAAGACTAAATGGCAAAGAAAAGCGCTGCCCCGATACTCGCTATAAATAAAGAACCAGAAAAGACATAGTTTTATTGTATTTTATTGGTATTTGTATATAATCATAAATAAAGGCTTAATTAACTTTTATTTAAACGAGGTGCCAATATGTGCAAAAAACTAGATCAAGCAGTCGTCGCGTCAATTATGAAAATGATTCCCAATGGGAGTCGCTTAGAGCTACCTAGTGAGCAATTAACGAACTACCCTCAAGTAAAAAAAGCCCTGCTAAACGCGGGCGGAAAATACAAAAAATGCGGTTTCGAGTTCACCTGTGATGCTCAAGATATACTTGCTCGACTCTCTGAAGGCGAAGCTGTAAACGACAAAAAAACCTTTCAGTTTTTCCCTACCCCAAAACCACTGGCGCAAAAGCTTGTTGAATTAGCCGACATTCAAGAGTCTCACACCTGTTTAGAGCCTGAAGCGGGTCAAGGTGCAATATCCGATTTAATTCTCAATAAGACAGCCAATTGTACGGTGGTCGAATTAATGCCTGAAAACGCGAAAATCCTAACCAATAAGGGTTATCAGCCGATTGTGGGTGACTTTCTAAGTATGCGTCCTGAATCACTTGGACAATTCGATAGAATCGTTGCGAATCCGCCATTCACAAAAAATCAAGATATTGACCATATTACTCAAATGTACTCGATGTTAAAACCTGGCGGGAAAATTGTAAGCATTGCGAGTAGAAGTTGGATACGGGGTCAGCAAAAGAAACAGGTTTCGTTCCAGAATTGGCTCGAAGATATAGGAGCCACTCTAACTGCAATCCCTGATGGGGCGTTTAGCGAAAGCGGTACTGCCGTTGGTGCTGTTATTGTTCAAATTCACAAACCAAAAAAAGTCGCATAAAATGCAAATGAGTGTTGAGCGCTTTGAGAGTGTTTTTGCAGTTGTCGAATTAAGGATTAAAATTAAACATGAAAGCCCTAATCATTAAACAACCGTGGGTTGATCTCATTCTGTCAGGAAAGAAGACCTGGGAAATGCGGTCACGCCCTACCAATATCCGTGGCCGAATTGGTATCATTGAGCAAGGCACAGGATTGATTGTTGGTGAAGTAAAAGTTTCTTACAGTATGCCATTTGAAGCAAATGAACTATCTAGTAGTTTTTACTATCGAAACCACAGGATTAAAGATATTGACGTTTTAAAAAAGTATCGACACGCATGGGTGTTTGAAGATGCAAAACGATACGAGAAACCAATCCCATATAAGCACCCGCAAGGTGCTGTTGTATGGGTTAATATTGGTGAGCCGGCTTGTGATTCGGCGAGAATAAAAGGTCAACAACCATGATAGGTGCTTTTGAGAGAAGTAAATTTCATTATGCTAACGGCTCACTAAGCGAAACAGCATATTATTTAAAATCGTTATTTGAACAGCTTTCCAAATCTGCCAAAATTCCAGACGATTGGAATTTTAAATGGGGTGAGAATTTGGACGGCCTTTCTGTCACCGCTACTTCCAGCAAAAGCCTTCATGAGTATCAAATCGGCTTTTTGTCAAATCAATTCTTCATCGAGTCAAATATTTACAACCCTGAATTACTGAAAAGCATGAAAAATGATTTTTGGAGCGTACTGGCATCGCTCGACTTGATGGGGTGCTTCAATTTTTCTGAAAATGCAGGGGTGGGACAGGAAGTTAATATTGATCTCAAGCCAACCAAATCTAGCGTTTATAATCTCATTAGGAATCATGTTTTATTAGAAGAACATTCAAGCTGGAATGTAATAGACATTGGTAGCTTTGAATCTAGCTGGCACCTGGAAGAGCCGACTAATAAAGTAATCGAACAAGCGGTCGAATCGTTAAAAGGAATTTATCGCTTAAATTATCTGATGTATCGAATCGAATATTTAAGGATTCGCGGGAAGAAAAAACAATAGAACCTAGTTTTACTAGACCTTCCAGGCGCAAATTTGCGCCTAATAAGAATTTTTGTGGGTGAGTATGACGAAAAAAGAATACGTCTTAAAAATGGCAAACACGGATATGGAGCTTGAGCGAAAGCAGTATTGCAAGGTTGTGAGCGTTTGGGCGAAAAGTCTGCGGGGTGCAAAGCAGGTGAGCCACAAGCACGCCGATCCGGATCAGTTCTGCTTGATCTTTTTGAACGATGAATTGCAGGCATATATTCTGCCTTCATCTTCAACTTGGGTAGATCCGTGCTTTTATCATTTATAATGACATTCAATTCTTACTGAGAATACGGCGATTAAGTTTAGAAACTGCGTTAGCACGGGTTGGCCGCTACCTTTAAGCACTGACGCTCTTTTTGCTTTTGCGTAAAGCGATCCGTTCCTTAATTCGTTCTTTGGCCGCTTCCGCCAATGATCCATGAGTGGGTAAGGCCATTCGAGCGTTGTGGATTTCAGCTCGTTCCGCTTCGGTCAAGTAGAAGACATCAGCCATATTTTCGATCATTTCACTGTAATCATTAGGTTTGCGTTCATCTATAACTTTGTTCAAACGCGCAATCACTTGCTCTGGGGATTCGCATGGCGCTGTAACGACTGTTAATGAGTTCATGCAGATTTACTCCATTTTTGGTTTCGTTCCCAATTTAATTGAGAGATTTCTAAGTATGGTGTTTGCTGAATAGCTTGGGCGTTATCAAGAAGATAGTTGGCAGCGTAAACCATGTCATTTTTTTGAGATGAAACCCCAGTAAACTTCAAAGATCCCTTCTCGTCGCGAAACTCATACAACCCAAATCGTTTAAAGACTTTATCCAATTTCTGAATTGTTGAAATAAAGCTCTCTGCGTTTACCAGAAGATCCTTTTCCTGCCTAGAAAACGTGGCGCAAGCCTCATTCTTCGAGCGCAGCAGGTGGACACCACAATCAATCAAGAACGAGTCGTTTCCTTGTGTTTGGTACTGAAGTACATCGTAGCCATGACGGGAAAGGACGCTGACATAAGTTGCGCTGTCCCGAAACGCTGTTTTTCTCTTCCAAGAAGGAATGTCGCGTTGAGAGATTTCCAAACGAAGGACTTTAGCTTCGACAGGCAGTAAAAGACTGTCATTCTTTGTGAGAATTCCCTTAATTCTATCCAGCGTTTTGTCTCCCCGAATTTTCATCACATTACCCAATCGCATAGCCGCCCTTTATTGTTATATTCCTTTATTTGTATATAATCCTATCAGATAAGAATTTGATTGTAAAACGATATTTATTTTCTTTTTAGTATTGTATTTGATGCGTAAATGTATATAATTGGCTCATAAGCAACGAAAAGGGATGGCGAGCATGGAAACAAAGATCGAGCAATCATTTACAAAGGACAAGCCTTTAGAATTAGACTTCAAAAAAATCCTTGAGGTGATTGGTTCTTATGCAGGGGTTTCAGGCGCTCTTATAATGAGTTTCATGCCAGAGTTTGCGTTTTTCGCATGGATACTATGGTTGTTGTCTTCCGTAGCGTTGATGGCGTTCTCAATCAAGGCTGAATTAAGATACATTCTAAGGTTGCAGATCGTTTTTACAATAATCAATGTTTCGGGCGTTTATAACACTATCGGTAGCGTGATTTAGTTACCTAAAAGATCCGATTTTTTACCAAAAAAAATCTTTAGATTGCATAAAAAATAAGCACCACCCGTAATCCCTTTTTCTTCAAGCAATTAGAAACGAAAAAAGGGAAGTTATCCATAATTTTTGTGGATCGTTTTATCTTAAATTTGAGCAGCTTCACCAGAAGATAACCAGAAGGCTTTACTCTATGGGCGATTGTATTTTATTTGACCAGCGCTATTCCATTGAGATCTGTCGAAACAATCCTAATACGATTTTTGTATTTGGAGACAATCGTGCCAGAAAGGGGACGGGTGGCCAAGCCATTATTCGGGGAGAGCCTAATGCGTTTGGCGTTATCACAAAGCTGTTACCCGCTATGCACGACCAGGCGTTTATCAGAGACACACCGGAGCATCGTGAATTGGTAATAAGCGACCTCCGCAGGCTTTATGCCCTTTGGCAATCTGATCCACTCTTACAGATTGCCTTCCCGATAGCGGGTATTGGAACAGGTCTGGCCAGGATGCAAGAAACCGCTCCACATATATTCGGAGAAATGAATGCGATAATTTCACGTCATTTTTTGGCCAGAGAGAGAGTTCCAAAAAACGTGAATTAATAAAACGTGTTGTATAATTTACAAAAACGAATATAATTAAACTAACTAAACAAGAAGAGCAGATTAATGAAAAACCGTGTATCCGAACTTTTAAAGCTAGAGAATGACATTCAGTGCAAAGCCGAAGATGTTGTTAAAAACGGTTTTCACGGTTTTACTCGCGCCCAAACAGCAAGCTTATTGGGTATGCTGAGAATGATCCAGTTCGATTTAAAAAAGAACAAGAACCTCGATGTCGCTTGTTGGTGCTTTGCAAGCCTAACGGAAAGAGGCGTGGCTTCTCACCGCGAATTTATGACAAAACACTACTACCTTGAATATAAGCCTGGTTGCGTCAAAGACCTGGATCGCCTAATGGTTGTTTTAAACCAACCCAAGCGTCGCGGGAAAGGATTGACCGACAAAATCAAGGAATTGGTCGTCGATGTACTGTACTGGAATAAACCGGATGCCTTGACCGGCCTAACTTCATCGCAGGTGGCACAAACCCGCCAGGCCTGTTCATCCGCGTTGACTGAAATGAATACCCATGCAGGGGTGTTGTACGAGCAACTGGCCAAGACATTAAACAAGCGTTTGCGTTACGTTTCAGCGAGCTTTTTAACCCAAATGTTGATCGGTTGCACTAGTCAAAGAGCTAATAATTTAACGGATCCGGATGCAATGATCGAGCCAGGAGAAATGGCCTTGATCCATTTAGCTTCTAAGCTTCCTGCTGAGAAATTAAAGATTCTTGAGGGGTGTTTTTATAAGATCCTATCCGATGTCGAGAAGTACCGGCACGAACAGTTTATTTCCGTTAAAAACCTTTCAGTCGCTTTATGGGGTAGTCGTGCGGCCATCCCTTATTGGGTCGAGTTCTTTGATAAGCCAGAACAGTTTGTACCACAGCACATCAACGAGCTAATCGAGTTTTATTCTCGCTTTACTGAGATAACGGCCTTGTCTCCAAACAAGATTAATTCCATGATTAAAGGTGCAACCGATTCTAAGCGCCGCAGAAGTTATTTAACGCCATTTAAAGCGTTAGAGAAAAAGGTGGAAAAAGGGCAATCTATTTACGAGGCTGTCAACCAATTAAAGCTCGATGGGGATATTGGTAACATCTATAAAGCTTTTGAAACATGGAAAGCTGGATGGGAATTGCGCGAATATTGGGCTAAATAACCAACATCAAATTTCATCTTTAAGCTGGTTCCCAATGTAATTGTTGGGCACTAGCACACACCTACAAAACCTACAAAACCCACAAAACACTTCTATTTTCTCGCTGAGAGAGACAAATTCCAACTATTTATCCATAAGCGCTATCCATTGTTAAAAAGGGAAAATAACTTGAAAAAAACTTAATTTACTATTGTATTTTTCCCTGTTTTGAATATAATTGTATTTAACGAGGTGAGGGAATTTCATCTCAACAAATCAAAAAGGAGAGAACCATGTCAAATCAATTAGCAACGACTCAAAACCAGAATACTCAAATGTCACAAGTACAGGTTGCTTTAGTGCAAAACAAAGAAGCTATTTCAAGTCTTTTGCCTAGCCATCTTTCGTTTGATAAATTCATGCAGGTAGCGCTAATTGCGTCTATGCACAACCCAGACTTAAACGCTTGTATCCCAAGCTCTTTGGTGCAGGCGTTTTCTGACTGCGCTAAAGACGGCCTAATCCCTGATAACAAGGAAGCGGCCATTGTTATCTATAACTCGAAAAGAGGCTCTGAATGGGTCAAGAAAGCCCAGTATCAACCCATGATTGATGGTGTGTTGAAGAAAATCAGACAGTCAGGCGAAATCACCCGCATTGATGCCAAAATCGTTTATCAAGATGATGCTTTCGATTTCTACACTGATCTGGATGGGGATCACCTTATTCATAAACCTAGTTTCTTGTCAAAAAACCGCAGTAACAACGATATTGTTGTTGTTTATGCGACGGCCAAAACCAAAAAAGGCGAAGTTATGGTCGAAGTAATGACTAAGGAAGATATTGACCGGATCATGTATAACTCAAAAGGGACTATTGATCGCAACACTGGGCAAGTCAAATCCGGTTCAGTTTGGTCAAATTGGTATGACAGAATGGCCTTGAAATCGGCATTGCATCGCTTAGGAAGACGCTTACCAAATTCGGCGGAAGTGATGGAAATGCTTGAAAGAGACATTCAAATGAAATCGCTTTCTGAACAGGCCGAAGATGCAGGCGCAAGTGCCCCAAAAAAACGGGTTGGGAAAAAAGTGCCTTTAGATGCGGAGAAAGTGAAGAATTTGCAAGACTTAGTGAAAGCTACAAATTCAGACGAACAGATCATGTTCAAGTGGGTGTCTTCACAAATCGAAAACCAAGCCAATTCTTATCAAGACCTAAATAATGCCCAATACGATTTATTGGTTGACCGATTGGAAGGGAAAATGGCCAAAGCCGCAAAACAACAGTCTTTGAGTCAGGCTGGTGGCCAAGCCCAACAAGCCCAGGCGGCGCAATAAGGTTGCTGAAGGAGATTGTCATGGAAATTATTGATTTAGTACAAGGCTCTCCGGAGTGGCACGCATTCCGTGCAGATCATTATCCTGCATCAGAAGCTCCCGTCGTGATGGGAGCAGGAAAGTTCGATCCTAAAACGGTCGATGACCTGGCGCTCGTAAGATTGGGCGCTAAAACAATTGAAACATCTGACTACCAAGAAGAGGTCATTTACGGTAGTGGGCATAGAATGGAATATTATGGCCGGATCCTAATATCCGAAATTTTGGATGTTGATTTTGCGCCAATTGTATGCCGCAAGAATGTTGGTCTCAATTTGCAATTATCTGCGAGCCTCGACGGGTGTGATTTGTTTAGAACGCTCGACTTTGAACACAAGATGTGGAATGAAGAATTAGCGGAAGATGTTAAAAAAGGCAGCCTGGATCCATTTTATTACTGGCAGTTAGAACAGCAGCTTTTTGTTTCTGGGCTGCCAAAAGCCGTTTTCGTTACGTCCGATGCCTTTCGTGTAGAAAATCATGCTGAAGCTGAAGAATTGCGTGCGGAAGGCAAGTATGTGTCTAAGTTACAGCAAGATGGCAAGGGGACGTTCTATGCCGCAGCAAACCATCTTGAGTATATGTTTTACAAACCCGTTAGAGGGCGTGCCCAAAAACTAATTAAAGGATGGAAAGCTTACGAAGAAGTCGTTGATGATATTTTTGTCGATAGTTCTGATTGGGATACAGTCACGAATAAACTTCGTCCATTGCTTGTCCAGCAAGCAAAGCTTAAAGGGCAAGTAAAGCAAATGGATGAACGCATGGCACCATTCAAAGAATCTTTAATAAAGGCTGTCCAACAAATCAGCAATAAAAAGACGGTAGGGAACGGTGTAGAAGTTACCCAATCCGTTCGCAAAGGTACTCTCGATGAAAAGGCTATCGCAAGAGCGTTAAAAGTTGATAGCTTAGATGCTTTCCGCAAGGAAGAAACAACCACTTGGCGCATTACTGCAAACAAAGAAACGGTTAGCCAGGCCAAGAAAGACGAGATCAAAGCCGCTCAAGAGAAACAGAAGCGCATAAACAATAATCGCAAAAAAATTCAAGTGACGATCCCAATAGAGAGTGGGTCTTTCGCGTTTTAATTCGGTATAGGAGAAAACCCATGATCGGTAGAAATCATTTAGCATTTGGTGCGAGCCTGTACATAGGTTTGTGTAAACGCTCATTTGGTTAAAGATACTTTTTCAAGGAGCCTGTACATAGGTTTGTGTAAACGCTCATTTGGTTAAAGATACTTTTTCAAGCGTTCTTCATGCAGAATCATAAACTGATTCATCGCAGCATTCCAGTCCCGAATCGGCATCGTCCATTTTTTTGAAGCCGATTCAATGGCCAAAAAGATGATTTTGAAAGCCGAATTGTCGTGAC
>Ga0210043_1001773_pt1 | contig 16265 bp, 41 predicted proteins | sample CryGeymet201501t_FD_183990 | JGI IMG/M metagenome (GOLD analysis project Ga0210043, IMG submission 183990) | Groundwater microbial communities from Crystal Geyser aquifers in Utah, USA - Crystal Geyser metaG 2015-01t (SPAdes) (version 2) | ecosystem: Environmental > Aquatic > Deep subsurface >... | reverse complement strand
ACTGTTATCCTTAATTGAGTTCGTCTTTATTGAATCCAGGACAAGAACCATTTACATGGACTTCACAATCTCCTGGTATTGTACCAGTGCCACAACAAAATTCACAACCCGTTTCACAATCACATGTAATAAATGAATCAGGACATGATGTTGCAACACAATATTCTATTTGATCTTCCATGCCGCAAACCATACAAATTGCGCCGGGCCAACCAGACCATCTATGTTGCTTCATAAACTAACCTAAGATGAAGTGCATCTTCACAACGTTCCATCCAGATAGAATAATGTGCATTGGTTCGAATATACTTGGCAAAAATTTTATAAGCCCTATCTACGGATTTCATTTTACATAAATATTCCGTCGGAGCACCATCATAACGTCTAAATTTTACATTCCAAATAGGACTTAACATTGTAATTCCTTTCAACTGTTTCCAAAATTGAAATAGTTCAGTTAACTGTAAGGCTCATTATATACGGGTTCTAAAATAGAGAGACTCCAATATTGATTGGTTTCTTTTCTTTTATTTGTCTCTTCTATAAGGGCATATGCAGCAGCTTCTTTATTATCATGATAAGATAAAACTAATGAGTATTGAGTGCCAAGTCTTTCTTGAAGAAAGGTTCTTGTATAGTATCGGACGAGTTTAAATTTGTTTTCATTATTCATCTTGCATTCTCCTTAAGTCTTATTATATCAAAATCTGCGGTGTGAGTAAAGGAAAGAATTACAATTCTTCAATATCAACACCATCTTCATCCAATACTTCAATATCAGCTCCAATATTAATCCAAGCTTTAATAGAAGAAAGATAAGATAATTCCCACTTCATAATATAACTCATACGACTTTCTAGATTATTAGAACCTCGAATCTCTTTAAAGTCCTTGAAGGCAAATTGATATGTCAAGCGAACAATATTTCCTTTACGAAGATGTCCTTCGATCATTAGAAGTTTACATTCATTAGACATTTCACGCCAAGTCACTAATCGTGATTCATCAGTTGCTTCGGATATTAAAGAATCACAATGATCGCAAACAATTGTAGTAAACAAAGTAGTGGTATCTATGCTACCACAATCTGGACACATAATTTTCATGGCGTTCTTTCTTTAAATCTATGCAAGATAAAACATTAGTTCTTCAGCTCCAAATACAGACGAGTGTCCACATTCTTCACATTCATATTCACAAGCATCTGGTTCAACACAATCTGCATCAGCACCACAGGCAATGCAGAATCCAACATACTCTCCAGATTCTATGGCTTCAATAATACGATCTTCAGTTAGTGATTTGTGCATTTTCATATATCAATTATATCAAAAAATGTGGGGGTATAGAAAGAAATAAAGAAGTTAAATTAATTACATTCGAACTCAAAAAAACAAGATCTAGATTTTATTAGAATCATATGTATAATAGAATGTTGGTAGTCATAATGACCGAACCATTAAAAGGAGAAAGGAAATGAAAAAAATAACAAAGAAGTTGAATCTTAAGAAAGAAGCAATCAAGTTAATTGATCTTGATACTATTATCGGTGGATGGCCAAAGGTAACAGATCACTGTTATTCCTATGGTTGCGGTGGTGGTTAAATAATTTTATTTAGTTTTAAGTATGATGGTCCCTTTATGGGACCATCATCATTTATATCTGCAGTTCATTCTATAGTAACACGAATTGCATCATGTTCTTTAATCAAAGAGATTAAAAGATCTATACCAGAAATATAAAGATGATCAGAAAGCCATCCAATATCATATTCGGTCAAGACAAAGCTATCATTATATGAGTCTCCAAATGAATCAACAAGAAATTTTTTAAGAAGATCGCCTTGGCAATCAAGTCGAGTTTTTTTACCGTGAGGTGCCCAAAAGATATGATCGGTCATAATTCTCCAGTTACGTCATAAACCATAGTGAAAAACAAAAAAGAACAAATCCAAGAATTGGTATTAATACAATACCAAAAATAGCTAGAAGAAGAATAAGAATAATGTTAAGCAGAACTTTAAGAATTTTCTTCATAATTTCTATTTCTATTTTTTAGATAATCGTGGAACTTGAAATTTCCAACAGCAGCAAATATACTTGTTATGATAAGTGCAGCAACCAACCAGGCATGGTCCATTGCCGGATTACTAAAAAATAGAATAGACATAATAATGGCCGCAATTATCCACAAGACAGATAGGGCAAGAGAGACGATTGAACAGACAAAATTATATTTCATTTGATATCTTTCAAGTAATGGTTAAGTATAGATTTTCTTAGATCTCTGAGCTCTTTCAAAGATTTACTGATGTACCAAATATATACAGAATTAAAGATGCATGCAACAAGAAAAAGGTACAATATTGTTAACATTACTTTTTCATAAAAAGATTTGCAACTATCACGAGAATAAGAGATATTCCAAGCAACATCAAACTACCTTTCAAGAAAATTTCTGTAATAAAGTCCATTTGATTCCTTTAAATCTTTGCATATATATAGAAGTCATAAGAAACTATACATTTTGATATCAATATCATATCACAGATTCGACGACAAAAGAAAGAATAAAAGAAGCAAATTAGATATCAAGTAGTACAATGTCTAAAAGCTTTCTTCCAGTAATCTTGTACATCCACAGCAGTGAAGACTAGTAGTACAGCAGCGATATGTATACCAAGATAAAACTGGTTCTTTACTCTCACAATTCTTGCAGGAATAAGATAGCTTCTTAAACTCATTACCATGTCTAGCCATCCAATCTTTATCTTCTTTAGAAAGCTTGTTATTCGTTCTCATAATCATTCTCCGTTCTTAAATTCACTATACTAAATCTGTGAGGGTATGTAAAGGAGAAAGAATACTAAAGATCGGACTGAATAATAATACCAATCAGGAAAAGAAAGGAAGCAAGGATATACGGATCATCAAGGTAGAAAAGAAAGAGGAAGAATATCATATATCCTCAGAGGGTGTGTAAAGGAAGTATAATAAGATATGATAATCAGATATAGTAGTGGAGAATTAAAATATAGATTCAGTCTGTATACTTCTTTATAGTACAATTAGTACAGTTTTTGGTGCTTAGCCTTAGCATTAGTTCTTCGGTTTCCAATCATCATATATCGTGCATATGCGTCAGTTCCTCGGACACAAGTGTCACAATACCCTAGGACGCGGACTGTGGATCACGATCTAGTACATCCTCGGCCGCTGTAACGATTGATATAACAGAACTATATTAGATCAGATCCCTCCGTGCACTATCAGAACAGATCCTGAGTGGGGCTATAGATAAGGTGTCATCTACAGGTATGGATCTGCATGTACTAAATAATACGCCTCCCCAAGTTCCTGGGTGCTGTATTGCAGGTCTTCGTTTCCATCATCTGTGCAAGACAACGTATTGAGTAGATCAATTGCATCATCTAGTACATTAGGCTCTCCTGTTAGTACTACCTCATGATGCTCGATATCGAGGAAGTCAATAATATACTCCGCCAGGCCTGGGGCCCCAGCCATAGCAGCTGCTCTAGACAGCTTGGCTGCCAATTCAACAGATATATCTAGATCCAAATGTACATTCATAAACTCATCCTTAATCTTAATATGCCAAATTATGCATATTAACTATCAATTACACACTTTAGGTGCACTTTCTGACTTATTATCCGTATAAACTTTTAATATACATTGTAACAGTTAATAGCGCAGAATTAAACCAAAACAGGAAATGAAAACTATTCCAGCGATTTGCAAAGAGGATACGAAGAGAATTCATACAATATTGCTCTTTTTCTTAGAAGATGAAACGATGATTCTACCCCTTATAAAGGACTTGAGTACGTTCGCCGTAGGGGTAGAATTTACTTTTCAACCGTTATGCTGCAGCGGTCACTTCTTCTGGCTCAACATCATCTAGATTTGTGGCAAAGAACTCTGTAGTTTCTGCAACTTCAGCAGTTTCCTCTTTGGGTTGGCGAACAGAGAGTTTAAATCCTTCGCCTTCGGCTTGCAAAGAGGCGACCGCAACCCGGACACCCTCGAGTACGTCTGCACCTTCAGGAAGATTCTTTGGTAGGATCTGGCCTCGTACTGCACCGAGCTTCAGATTCTTTGCCTCTTCCTCAGAGACTGGCGAGATGGAGGGATGCTCTCCAGGTACAAACCCAGAAACATCAAAGCGAGTCATATACCTCTTTGCTTTTCCAATGTACAGAGCTTTCTTATCAGAGTCAGGAGACGACACCTTCCAGAAACTCTTTTGCTCTTCAACTGTGCACCCTAGGCTTTCGCAAAGAGTAAGTACCTCAGCTACTGTATGACGATTCAATGACATGTTATATTCCTTTGTTGTTAGTGGTTACTGGTTACTATTCGTTGTTTATATTCTTATTATACTATGTTGCAAAGAGGAAGTACACTTATTTTTAATCTAGACTTCTGTTAAACTTTTTTGACTTGTACATGGATTAATATTATACCAACTTGCCTCAACGGCTTCTTCATCCCATTCTGAGTTCTGAAGTTCATCTGTATTATTTTGCATCTTAGATACTATCTAATCTGCGTGTATTAGATCTTCAGCTTCGATATAACGTTGCTGAGTAAAACGAACCAACCTTATAAATTCAACTTTATATGTTTTCATATCAATTCCTTTCATTTACAAAGAGGCGACCAAAGAGGAGTTACGAACTACAGCGTCGACCAGCTTGAACTCGATTTGCATACGGTTTCTTTGGTACATCGTTGAGCATAAAATAATAACCATCAATTTTAAAACAATGTTTCAGAAGATGTTGAAGATTGGTGCAATAATATCCTCTGTTTGTTTTAACATACTCTTTGCTCCAAGTCCAAGTACGTTTGTTATAATTTCTGCCGTTTCTTTCACAGATGAACTTCTGTATTTCTGAATACCTTCTTCCACGAGGAAGAGCTGCTTGTACGAACTCAAGGATTTCTACTGCTTTTGACTTCTTCATGTTGTTTCCTTTGTTCATGTTCTTATTATATTACAGTGGCTCTAGAAGTACACACTTATTTTCAAGTTATTTGCAAAGAGGAAGTTAAACTCCAAAGAACTTCTTGATGTCTTTCCATGTGCCAGAGCAAAGAGGAGTTTCAAATTCATTCTCTTTACCGAAGACCTGAGCTGATCCACCATCTTGTTTATGGCCAGACCGAGGAACCACGCAGTATACTACATCACCAGTTTCACGATCACAGATTCTGAAGTCATCGTATAAACTACCACGTATTGCACAGTTATTCTTAAAGAAGACGTAATGACTGTCAGGATTAATTTTGTCGCTCTTAAGAAGTTGTTTCACTTTCTTTCCAAGAACTTTAGTTTTGGTATGCAAAGAGGAGTCCCTACAAAACCAATCATACCAACCGGCATCAATTTGAACTCTAACATCTGTCGAATCATACTTTCCATTATCAAAGTTCACAGCCCACTCAGCGATCGATAGTTTGTCTGACATGTTTGTATCCTTTTGCAAAGAGTCATTGACCAGTCTCATCAGTTTGGGTAGGTCAGTTCCCAAAGAGGCCCGAAGGCCTTTCGACAAAGAGGAAAGCAAAGAGGAGAGCTAAGTTAACCAATTTGTTCCGCAAGATGGTTATTCAAATCTCTAAGTTCCTGAATTAAACAATCTCGACGACTAGTCAAAGCTTCAATATCTGCTTCAGTTTCTTCCAACTCATTTTCTGCATATGTAATGCTAATTTCAGTAAGTTCTGCTTCTGTTAATTCCAAACCATATCCGCAACCATCAGGATCTTTACAACCTTCCGTTCTTCCATCACCAGGCATACACTTACAACCGGGACAAGCAATATCAAGGTCTGTTTCACAATTTGTTTTCATCTGTTTCTCCTTGGTTGGTATGTTCTTATTATACTCTAATTTCTAGAAGATGTACACACTTATTTTTCTTCGATGGAAATAAAAGCTAGTGCTGGTTTCTTACCGAACTGAGCTCTAATAGTCTGTAGATTGGCCAACTGCTGTTCCGCTTCTTCCATTGACTCGGAGTCACCACCGGTAAGCCAATACGTCCATGGAGCTTTATGGTGTGCTTTGAATTTCACTCTGAAAATTTTCATCGTTTTCTCCTTTGTTTGTAATACCATTATACCACGATTCCTAGAAGAAGGAAAGGATTATTTTCAAGTTTGTTCATTTTCTTTTGTTTCCGTTTTCCTACCGTATGCATCCATTATACCAAAAATCAAGTTTTGATAATATGAGGATCCTTACAGTTCTGTTCTTTTTTTGCAAATAATTATTTTTCGTTATTGTAAGGATCCTCATATCTTTTACTTCCCAAACGTGATATAATACCAGGGAGGGTACGGGGTAGAACCTTTTGTTTAAACAAAAGAAAGTGAAGGAACTTGAAAATAACTGTGTACTTCTAGAACCATCATGGTATAATAGATATATGAAGACAACGACAGACTCAAATGGATTCACAGTCCTTCGCCTCAAACCAAGGCATATTGAAATGATCAAGTATACTCTCCTCATGCAGATCGAGTCGATGGAAAATATGTTGACGTCTAAATTCCGATATTCAATGGACGCGTCAGCTATTGCAGAAACGGAACGAGACGTTGCTGACCTGAAGAAACTTTGTGAATTAGTATCAAAATAGTTGTGTACTTGTCGACATGAATGGAGTATAATAAACCATGGACGAAAAACAGAAACAAACAATTTGGGAGATTGGGAATCTCATCGTAGAAACCGTTAAAGCTGCCGGATCAATGGGAATGCCATCCGGACATTTGTACGCTGTAATGTCGTCAGCTGGAATTTCCATCGGGGTGTATGAGCAACTGATTGGTGTGCTCGTTGAGCTCAAGAAACTGAACCGTAAAAGTCATCTGTTGACCGTGCCATAGGAATAGTATGCAACATCTTTTCATAATCGTAATTGCTGGGTGCCTAGGGTTTGGATATATTCTCTATGATACATATCAGAACTGGTGGCCATATCTTTTGGATGGTGGTCCAATTCTTTGGATCATTCTAGTAGTGGTAGCAATTTCGTCATTTCATGCAACGGGGAATTCATAGTACTGGAGAAAGAAAATGGAGCATGGGTAAAGTTTACATTCGATTGTAAGGAAAGAGAATAATGATTGGATCAGCACTGTTGTTTCTAATGGCATCGAGTTTGATGTACGCACTAAATGATCTTATTAAGGAACTCACGAAGTATGATGACCACATTCCTCAGGCCTGGATATATTATGGCTAAGAACAAACCAGATCCTTTAACTTACGAAGACATGACTTGGTACAGAAATAAAAATCATCCAGCTGGATTATATCTAGAGTTAGCAGCTCGTCAATGTATCAAGTGCAAAGATGAAGAACCAAAGTTGTCTTGGTATAAGATGCAATTGTATGATACTCCAGAGCTATGGGATTGTGTTGGCTGTGCGAAGGTAAAAGGAAAGTAAGAGGTAAAATAGTATGGGATCATATTGTGCAAAAGTATATCCATGTCCTAGCTCATGCATTGAGGGATATGAAGAAGAAGATAAATGCCCAGACTGTAATGGCAAAGGCTGGCTTAATGAGAAACAGCATAACGACTGGTGGGAGAAGTATAATAATCTAGAGGCTGCAATGCTAGCATGGCTTTGTCATCCAGGCACGGAAGAAGAATAACATTTGGAGTGGCAGCTTAAGGGAGAGCGTTGGGAATAAACCCAAAGGTGGTGGATCATACATAGTCCATCCCACTCCATTATTATTGGTATATCAGACTCACGGATAAAGAGATAGTAGTATGGGAATGAAGAGCAGGAAGCAACCAAAGCTGGCAATCATATGCCCAGACTGTACAAGCGAAGTAGTACTACAGCCTGATCCACCAGCGGACAGTTACTCCAATAAAGTAGAGTGTCTATGTCCTGGTACCCTATGGTCCTTGGCTAAGGTTAGAATGGTATAGGCCATGGTGCATAAAGAGGTGGCCACAAAGAGGCTGCCAAGGGGCTATGGTGGGTTCATGGTAAAGGGGGCCTTAGGGCCCGGCTTGATCTACGCGCGACAGATGCAGGAATAAAAACCACTAGTTAACAAATGATATCAAGTCATGCAGTACAAATCACAACTCAAATTTCAGCAGCACGAAAGCAACTACAGATCAAATGGTGACAAAAAATTTCTCGGAGAAAATATTTTCCATTGTACTTTTGATATCATATGTAATAATATAAGAATATGAGCAATGAAACAACACCAACATGTCCAAAGTGTAAATCAGTAGAAAGTGTTATTCGAGTACAGTGGGGATGTCGCTGTCTGAGCTGTCCACCATGGTGGTGTGATGCATGTCATGATGAATTTTTTGATGATGATGAGGAGGATAACGATGAATAATAATGAACATGATCGACTCGAGCAACCATGCGAAAGGCAGCGCTGCGGAGGCACATATACAGAAGCAACAATCAATGACGATTGGGAGGGTTATGTTACCTGCAGCAACTGCGAATGGAGAGTGACACGTTTCACAAATATTTCCGGAAAGATAATGAGCGAAGAAATATGTTGTCTTGGATATCAAGATGATTTTGAAGATGAGGCAAAAAAATGATGCATAAAAATGGTAGCAGAGTGATGCATAAAAATGGTAGCAGAGTAAAAAAGAAATATGAGAACTCTAGAGGAAATCTTAAAAATCCTAGCTCAGCGCTTCTATATGGAATAGCTTTAAATCTTGATCCTACTGTGTGGCCAGAAGATGCGATGTCGATTATTGATGCTATATGCGACATGGTAGACATAGATAACTTTACGCCGAAGACTGTATTAACAACATGTCGCGAATTAAGTGCAGCATTGTCATCAATTGATGATGATAAAAAATTGCATCTTCGAGCGATCGCGCGCTCTTTTGAAAAATGGGAACGTGATACTAAAGCGAAATGGTGCAATAGAACAAATGATAAACGATGATCTCTAGAGAGTTATAAGAGATAATATATGAAATGTATAATGATATTGATAATAACAATGTTGTTCCTAGGTTGTGGCTGTGGGAACGGAACTGAGTCAATTGACGGTGATGCCAGCGTACTATATGAATCTGAATCGCCACAGGAACCGATGGAACCAGAATCAACATCTGCAACATTCAATCCAAATTGGAAAGAACATGATGACCAATCAGGTCGTGAAAACGAAGATCAACGTTGGCATCGATGCAAATGTCGAGGGCCTTATACTCAAGAAGAACTCAGGACGATGCCGTTAACATTGATGGGATATAGGATTATATTTTGACAATAAAAGAATTGATAATGGTTCAAGCTCTTAATGATGTTAAGAGTATTATCTGTGAAGACACAGCAAAAGAAATTATAATAAAGACGCTTGACCAAATTCGAATTCTAGAAAATTTGCAATTGCAGAATGATTCCAATTCCAAACATTGTCATTGTGGAACTAAACTCTGTTCTTTTTGTGAATCAGACGCAGAAGGTGCAGATATGTTAACTTTTACAGCATGTCATGACTGCTATTATTCACATATTTTGTAGGAACATATACTTTATATAAAACACTATAAAAGAGAAATGAATCATGGGATTAAAATCTAGAAAACAACCTGAAGCTGAAGTTCCTGATTCACATTTTGATTGGATTCGAACGGTTTTTAAGGAAGCCTTTGGAGCTTCTGATGAATTGATTGAAGAGATTGTTAAGACTCAAAAAGAAATATATCCATAACTGCGACTACTAAAACAAAAATGATTGTTGTACAATCGATGTTCGTTATATTATAATTGAATCATGGCAAAGAAAAAGAAACCATTGAAGGCCCGCCGTAAGACCCGTCCTGTCGTGGATGCATCTGACCTGTTCTGTGAGCACCATAATCTCCATGTGGAGTACCAATCACATTGGGTAACCGATAAGGAGACGGGGAAGAAGAGCTACGGAGGAGAATTTTATCGATGTCCCCTCTATTGGATTAGAGATGAAAAAGACATGTCAATGTGCAATTACTACGTATCTGGTGATATGCGAGTCCCTATAGGAAAGGTATATCCAAATGGCCCAGCCCAAAACAAATAAGGAAAGTACTGTACTACACCGTGAGGGAGAGCCGCCTATTGATTTTTCTCCGACCGAAGAGGAGATAGCTACCTCGGGAAATTGTCTAGCGGGGATATCTGCAGTACAGCTACTTTCCGCTTTTTATGATGAGCTACATAGTGAGTATAAAGATATGTGTCTTGGATATCAAGACGATTTTGAAGATGTTAAAGCTGATACGATCGATATAATACTCCGTGCTCTTAAAAGAACGTTGGAAAAGAAATGAAGAAGATAGAGAAGAATATAGGAACACGATGGGAACAAGGAATGGATCATCATCCAGAAACAATTAAGTTAATAAGTGATCTTAAAAAGATTGATAAACTTAATGGTTATCCTGCAGGAGATATGATGGATACTGGTGGCGATGGTGATCTTGGCGAAACTTTAATGTTCCTTTTAGATGTCGTATTTGAATTAAGAGAAAAAAATGAAAGTTGAAATTGATATTGAGGAAGTTGCTTCTAAGGAAATTGAGAGTCTCAAAAAGACCATTAGATCTTTGGAAGCTAAATTGGCAATGCACGATAAGAAAATTGTAGAATTAAAGAGCAATTTGAAAAATGTAAATCCAAATATAGCTATAGCTGTTAAAGTATTGGAAGACTGTGTTGAACGTCTTAATGATCTAGGAATTATTGAATCTCGAAGTTGGTAAAAAGAAATGAAAGAAAGAGTACATAGATTTACAATGGATTATGATGGTAAAGATGCGGCATTATGTTCTGATGAAAATGCAGTTCCATTTGATTTGACTAAGGATGCCAAAAAAGTTACATGTGATGATTGTATCAAGTTGATGATGGACAATCCAAAGTGGTGGGGTTTTAATGAATCACTACGAAAGAAGTGGATGGATCGTTGTAGATAATGAAGTTTGTTATGGACAGTTATGTACACTGTCTATTACACTTATGGACAACACACACGAACTTTAAAAGTTTTTCCAGAAAGTTTTGCTTTCTGGAAAAATCTTTAAGAGGTTACTGTAATGAAAAAAGTCGATTCTAAAAAAGATATTAACGTCATTGTAGAGATGCTCGATAGAGCCAATATTGTATGGACTTTTTCTGACGGCTCTAATTATTTCAGATATATAGAAATTGAAAATCATACCGGGTGTAACATATTTGAGTTTAATCGTGATGGAAGTTTAAAGAGTCTGACTACAAGTGGATTTTAATGGAAAATTTTGAAAACTCAATATGCAAGATTTGTGGCCATAAATCGTTTCCTGGCTATAGTGTTTGCGAATTACATCTCAGTCCATGTTCCGCCCGAAGAAAAACCGCCGTCCCCCGCCCAATAAGATACTCCCTGATAGATGAAGAACCACGAGATACTTGTTATGTGTGTGGAAAGAAATTTTATGATCTTGAAGATGAGTCAACTGGTATATGTTCAGTGAGTTGTCAAATTTCTAGATATGATGAAATGTGTAAGCACGGATATGTAATTAATTGCTGCGTGTTATGTAAGAAAGAATCTGATGAAAGATTGTCATGAAAAAAATTTGTATATATATGTTATTATCATTAACATGCTTAAGCAATTCATATGCTGATAGTGCTGAATTAAATTTTTCTGCTGGATCAGATTTTTTTGGTTCATATGGTAAACATTTTCAAGTTGGTATTATCAAGCCAGTTCAAAGATTGAATAGTGTATTATTGTTTAGTGGTGTACTTGGCATACTTAATGATGATAATGTGTTTGGTAACGCTTATTCATTTTATTTTGAAGCAGATATCAAATTACGTGTTAAAACAAAATCTGGATTATATATCTCCGCTAGTCAGGGCATCGCGTTTTTAACTGATGTTCCTAAAAACTTATCATCTAATTGGCAATTGCCTACTGGTCTTGCACTAGGTCTATATAATAATCATAATAATTATATGGGTTTAACATTCAAACATTTTAGTAATGGCAGTACACATCCAGATAATCTTGGGAAAGAATATGTTGGAATTGAATTTGGTTGGGAGTTATAAAATGAATGTTCATATTGATAAGCAGATGTGTCTTGCTCGTAATATTCTTCGTTGGTTAAGAAAAAAAATCGATGAAGAAGCAATTATTGCTGGAGGGGCACCAAGAGACTGGACATTAAATAGCTGCGCTAAAGATATTGACATCTATTATAGATCCCATCTCAGGAAAGGTAATATGATAGATATTATTAGAGAATTTCCGTGTGCCATCATTAAAGATTATCCATTCAATTATAATTTTGGATTCATTGATTTTATTATTAATTGTGAATTTAATGATTTAAAATTTCAATTCATAAAAATTAAAGAAAATACTTTGTTACCATGTGAATTTATTATTAATAACTTTGATTTCGATATATGCAGAGTATGGGATAATGGATATGCTATACACGAAACACAAGAATTTAAAAATGATATAAGTAAAAAATTGTTGACACTTCGTCCAGACCGTATTTGTGGTGAGCAACTTAAACATTCTCTTATTAATCATTATCCTCGTTTACAGGATAAATTTCCTGATCATCAGTTCCGTGTAGTAGCAGGTTAATAATATGAAGAAGTATTTATATTTGTGACAAACAGTTTGTTTAAAGCATGCGATAACCACTTTGTATAAGGAATACGTTACTGATGTCAAAGACAAATGAGCTTCTAGAAGAATCAATTAGTGATGTAACAGATGAAATGACAAAAATAGAAGCATGGGAATTTCTTTATGAGTTACCAGAAGAAATTGGATTTTTTGAAGAGTATATAGTAAATGCAATTTTAGAAGAATACCCAGATTTAAAATCAAGATATATTAAATGTAGAGAAAATAAATTCTGTCAAACAAATAATAGTAATGATGAATATGATAGCGCCGAATTGTAAATTAATTTCGCCATGTGGCCCAGCCCAAAACTGGACCAAGGAAAGATATATGACAGATGAAGAAATCTTATTACGAATTGTAGAACTTAAAAAGCTAATGAAACAACTTGATTCAGAAATGAATAAACATTGTCTAGAGATTGAAAAGTTGCAAAGAGACTGTAGTCATCCTAATCATATGATTGAGTGCTATAGTCAAAGTCATTATATAGAAAATATTAGAAATCCTTATCACTGCAAGAATTGTGGAAAATATTGGTAATTTTCAATGGAGAAATTATGTTAGACTATTTTAAAAATCGTTGGCCAGATATGTTCGAAAATGTTTATATTGGATTTGATCTTCCACCTGGATGGAAAGGGATTGTTGAAAAACTGTGTAGTGATTTAGCACTTTGCTGGCCAGAATCAAATATTAAAGTTGCCCAAGTTAAAAATAAACTTGGTTCATTACGATTTTATATCGATTGCGATTCTGATCACCGTGAAATTTGTAGTTTAATAGAATATTATCAATTTGCAACAGGACTTGTATGTCTAGACTGTGGTACTTCGTGTAATGTTAATGTAGAGCCTAATTCATATTCTCATCGTTGCGATGATTGCAAACAAAAAAGAATAAAACTTTTGGAGAATCAATGAAAGCATTATTGTATTGTGCAATAATATTGTCATTATTGTCGATTTCTTCATTAAGCTTTGCATGTCCAACAAATAAAAAAGTGCTTATTGTTGGCGACTCACACATGAATATGGCTTTTGGCAATAAGCTTATAAGTCTTTTTTCTAAAAATAATGATGTCATTTCATATGGAGTGTGTGCAGCATCAACTGAATCTATTCTGCATGAATCAAAAACAAAATGTGGATTCACCATTAAAAGTGGAACGGACGGCGTGGTTAAGGAAATTGTTAAAAAGTGGAAATCAAGTGTTTCTTCTTTTGAACAAATATTATTAACTCAAAATCCTAATGTTGTTGTTATTGTGCTGGGAACAAACAATATATTTGATGGTAATACTTCTTTTATGACAACTCTAAGTTTAATAAATTTGGCTAATAAACATCATCAGGAGTTGTACTGGATTGGACCACCTAATATAATTGGATATACATCGCAGTTCAGAATGATAATAGCTGCGCTTCAAAATAAAAATGTTAACTACGTTGATAGCAAAGCGTTTAATAAACGTGCTCCACTCAATATCCAAGATCCTCATTTTGATAAAATTACTGGTCAAAAATGGGCCACGTGGTCTTTTCACGGATTAGGATGTCAATAATGGAAAACAAACTAAACGAAGCAATGAAAAAATTAAGAAGTATCGCATATAAATTTTATCATACAGGATATGAAACAGGCTGGAGTCATAACACAGATTATTTTGATGATGTTTGGGAAGAATGGTTAGAGGTTAATAAAGATGTCAATGACTAAAGTAAGTTTAGAAGCTTGCCGAGAAATGCTTGTTACGTCATCGATTGAAATCAAAGCCCCTTTATGGAAATCTTGGTTTTCTTTTTGGCTTGAAAAACATGGATGGACAATGAAAGAATTTGAATTCGCGATGAGAGATCAGTATAAAAATCTTACTGGTGAAGAATGGTCCGTTAAAAATGGTTAAGTGGACTGCAGATCCTGATGACAAATATGATCATCGTCATTGTGATATGTGCGAACATCCATTTCATGAAATAATGTATTGTGAAGATTGCAATTTTCACTTATGTGATGAATGCTCAAAAATTGATCATCCATGTGAATGGTTACAAATTTGTGAAGAAAAAAAAGGAAGCGACAAATGGAATGATATGGAGTGCAATGGCATAATACGGCATGTCAAACTTTAGAGGAGAAATGAAATGCTTGACTTTCTTAAAAAAGAAAAAGCTATTATAGGTGATGAACAAACTATTCAGCAAATTTTACTTGCGCATACAGATATTATCAATATGAATATTCCTCCAGTACGAGCATACACGTATGTTGATAGCAAATATTACGATGTGTATTTCTCTTTAATGCATGAAATTCTCAGTAAAGGTTGGAAATTGCTTGGTCCACCAGTAGCAGAAAAGTTACCTGTTGAAAAAGAAGAAGAAAGATCTATTATAATAAAACCAAGTGCTGCAATATGGATCTGGTTTTTTTCAAGAAATGAAGTGATATTATGAAATGGTCGTATAGAAATGGAACGTATCGACTAGCAGATTCTACTGTCGACTTTTTAAAACCTGGATTATACGACACTGGTGCTGATATAATGGGTCCAAAATTTAAGGAGATAGTATTAAAGATAGACACATTGTATACACTACCACGTACAGCTACTGAATTAGTTATAAATGAATTAGATCTTTTTTGGTCAAAGAGAAGTGAATTTGAAAAATATGGATTTATTTTTAAACGTGGAATGCTGTTGTATGGTCCTGCAGGAGCTGGTAAAACAACTTTAATTAATCTTGTCTCACGAGAAGCAGCTCATGGTCGTAATGCTATATGTCTTAAGATGTGTCCAAATATTCAAAATTTTATATCATGTGTTACATTGCTTAGAGAAACACATTCTAATCCTATTGTAGTTTTTGTAGAAGATGTTGACTGCTATAGCGAAGATGAAAAATTTTTGAATCTTCTTGATGGCTCTGCTCAAGTTGATAATGTAGTATACATTGCAACAACAAATTATTTTGAAGATCTTCCGTCTAGACTTATTAACAGACCATCAAGATTTGATCGTTGTATCAAAGTAGATAACCCAGAGTATGAAACAAGAATTAAATTCTTTGGTGAAATTTCCAAAGAACCAGAAGAATTGTATGTAGAGTGGGCAGAAAAAACTGATGGCTTTTCATTTGCTCATCTCAAAGAATTATTTATTTCTGTTAAAATCTTAGGATCTACTCTTGAAGAGTCTGTAGAACGCCTTAAAACAATGGGAGAAGATGAACCTAAGAAGAAGAAAAGTTTATTTCCAATCTTAACTAGTCGTAGATATATTAATAATGACGATGATACTGATTATAATGATGATCCGTTTGAACGTTAGAAAGATTATAATGAAATTATCTGATAAACAGTGGCGACAACATTGGCTTACAATGTGGGGTCAAATTGGTGTGCAGTATACAAAAGACTTTGAAGCTTCAATTGTATTTGATGCTATAGCAAGAATGCAACAAGCTGTGAAGATACTTGCGGAAGAATTTTGTAATCTTCGTAATGATATTGAGGTAATAAAAAGAAAAGTTTATGA
>Ga0210043_1001771_pt1 | contig 16273 bp, 23 predicted proteins | sample CryGeymet201501t_FD_183990 | JGI IMG/M metagenome (GOLD analysis project Ga0210043, IMG submission 183990) | Groundwater microbial communities from Crystal Geyser aquifers in Utah, USA - Crystal Geyser metaG 2015-01t (SPAdes) (version 2) | ecosystem: Environmental > Aquatic > Deep subsurface >... | reverse complement strand
GCGAGTTTACAAACAGCGAGGATGTTTACAAGGAGATAATGAAGAAGTCGAAATAATATAACGAAATAACATGACAACTATTTACTCAATAGACGCTGATGGTAAAGAAAGGTATTACAGCGTTAGACAAAGTGAGGTAGGCAAGACTATCAACATATTAAAGCGTAAAGGGCAGTTACAAGTTTCAGTAATGGGAGAGGTTTACTAACATGACCATCCTTCATCAACCATGTCCTTACTGCCTAACAGGTAGTGTGCAGAAGTTGTCTACAGGGCAGACTATTTGTACCAGCGGTAAAAAAAGATGCGTCTATAACCGTTAATTTATGAACCTCCGTCCCTACCAAGAATCCTGCGTCAATGCGATGATTGCCGATTATACCAACCCATACAGTCGGGGGGATAATTCTTTAGCTGTACTTCCACAGGGTTCCGGTAAGTCGTTAGTGATTGCTGAGTTTGCTAGACGATTAAATATACCTGTTCTGATTCTTGCTCCTACACAAGAAATCATTACCCAAAATCGCGCAAAACTCCGAGCTATCGTACCTGCCGAAGATATTGGAACGTATAGTGCCTCTCTAAAAGAAAAGACTATCAGTAAGTTTACTTTTGCTACTATTCAGAGTGTTTATAAAAAGCCTCAGGAGTTTGCTCACTTCCCTGTTGTTATTATTGATGAGTGCCACCTTCTCTCTCCAAGAGAAATCAATACGATGTATATGCGGTTCTTTGCGGGTATTGGCAATCCTAAGGTCTATGGGTTATCTGCGACACCCTGGCGCAATGAATTGGTTTATCAGAAAGTTAATGACGAACTATACGCCGCTATTGGAGTCAAGATGTGCAACCGTATGTGGATTAAAGGCGAGAAGAAATCTTTTTGGAAAAAAATTCTCCACACCACCTCTCACAGTGAGCTTTTAGATGGTGGTTATTTGTCACCGATTGAGTACGTGCATAATTCTCTAGTCCCTTACGAGGCTATCCCAGTGAATATTTCTCATAGTGATTTTAATCTTGAAGGCTACTCAAAGATGATTATCGGCTTTGAGGCTAATATTTTAAATACCATCGCCGAAGCTCAACGGCGGTACTCTTCAGTTTTAGTATTCTGTGTCGATGTAGCGCAAGCTAATCGTCTTTCTGAAATTATTAAAGGCTCTAGAGTTGTAACTGGAGACACTCCTAAAAAACAACGGACGGCTATTATTGAAGGCTTTAAGGACGGTACAATTCAAACAGTTTTTAATGTTAATTGTCTTAATACTGGGTTTGATCACCCAGACCTCAGGTGTGTTATTAACCTGCGTCCGATTAAATCACCTTCTCTTATATTACAACTCGCTGGTAGACTCACTCGTACCAGTCCAACTAAGACGCACGGGACTTTGATTGATCTTACTGGAACATACAAACATTTTGGACCAATTGAAGAAGTTGAAGTTTATAAAAAGGATGGCTGGGCGTGGACGTTCAAATCAGCCTATGTGGATGATTGGCACGATAAGATGTTATTTAAAATGAAAGTTCAGAAGGAGAAGAAAGTTGTAGCAACCTCAGTTAACTTAGACCTACCATTTTAATGAAAGAGAAAGATTATTACAATGCTGTTGGTAAATATTATTTAGAGAATACTACCTATGAAGCGGTGGAAGTTAAGATAACCAAGACAAATAGATTGTCTTTCTCGTGTCTTCCAGAACACCAAGAATCTGCACTCCTGAATGCTTGGTACTACAAAATCCCTGATGTTGGTATTAGCAAGAAGCCACTAGATATTGTTTTCAAACGTAACGAAGCCCCGTTGGTGGCTATCTACTATAAACCCGATAATACGCAAATATTTGAAATCCCTATCAGAGCGTGGGTCAATGAAGCCTACGGATCGGGCGATAAAAGTCTAACGCTAGAAAGAGCTGCTGAGATTGGTTGTCGGGTGGACATATAAAAACCACTCCAGTTGAGGAGTGGTTTTTACGTTCTCGATTTAATTTGGGTTAGGCAGTTGCCCCAGTTACCGTACCCTTAACCCTTTCCAAATACTCAGGAGTACCTAGAATTTGGTTACGCACGAACTCTGGGATTCTCTCCAAATCTTCAAGAGGTGAAGAATTAATGTCAAAAACAAATGCCTCATTTACCAACTCTGGTGTTGTTGTTCCTTCTGGCAGAGGTGAACAGCCGGCAACATTCTCGTAAGTCTTGTCGCTATTGTCACCCTTCCCTTGATTGTGGATGACGTTTACTAGACATTCCTTACCAATAAGAGTTTCAGGGTCAAATTCTTTTTCAGTTTCAGAAGTTAGTTTAACAATTCCTTGTACTAGCTTGCGGAACTTAGCTTTACTGTTCATTGAAGCAGTTATTGGGAAGGTACTAATTGTAAATGGTCGCCCATCTTCCATTTTCTTAGCTAGCTCAAATCCAATGCGAATTTTCGGTGTAGCTTTAGTTACTCCTTTATATTCTTCACTGACTGTACCTAGGAATATTACTTCATGAACTCGTCCGATGTGATTACCTTCTGGTACTTGTTCGTAGTCGCCGCCTTTGTCTGTAATAGTTTTCATAGATGATTTTAGTTTTAATACCGAACTTAATCGGTTTATTAGAGACTTGATGTCTCCTTGTTAACGCTTCTCATCGACCTATTCACATATTAGTGCAAAGCGTAGTTGCGGTCAAGTCGCTATTGGGCTAAACTGTGGATATGTCAACCTTTCAAGAAATCAACCAACATTTGCACGGACATCGGCATCCTGGAGGACTAATTTTGCCTAGTAAACATTTTTCTTATTCCGCAGCGTCCTTGTGGTATTCGTCCAAACCAGCTTTTCGTTCTCGATACTATAAAAAGATACAAACTCCTACTAATCTACAAATGGAGTATGGTTCGGAGATCGCCGACCTTTTAGAGAAACAGCCCGATCACCCCACGGTCGCTCATATCCCTAAATATAATATCCGTGACCAAGGTTTTACAGTAGATATAGATGGAGTGACGCTACTGATGTATCCCGACACTTTGTCTCTTCAGAATTTTCCAGTTAAACCTCCGAAATTTGCTGAATATAAAACTGGCGAGTGGGTAGAAAATAATCCAGCGTGGACACAAAAGAAAGCTGACGAACATATACAGTTGAAACTTTATTCTCTTGGATTGAAATTGAAGTATCACGCTGTTGATGATTTATGTCACCTCTATTGGCTGGTGACTAATATGGTTGAACATACTGACCCAATTACTATTTTTGGGAAACAATACGAAGCAACTATTGAACTACCAAGACTCACGCAAACTATTATCCCTTTTGAAGTAAATGTAACAGAGATTGAAAGATTCAAAGCAAGACAGTGGTTCGTCCAAGCAGTGCACGAAGTAGCAAACGATTATAAAAATTACCTAAAAACCGTATGACAAATCCTTTAACAAACCCTGACGAAATAATCAAACAGCATTACCAAGAAATGGGAAAAAAAGGAGGTATTAAAATCGCCGAGCGTGGACCTGATTATTTTCGCAACTTACAAGCAAAGTCCGTGAAAGCTCGGAAGAAGAACGCAAAAAAGTCGGCTAAAAATAGGGCTAAAACACCTTTATCCCCACAAGTTGCCCCAGACCCTTTGACAGATAGCGAGTAGTCCGCTAATATATACATATTAATCAATAAGCAACAACTTTATGGCAAAAGAAACAACCAATAGCGAAATAGATGTGACCATAGATCCAAAAGAAATAGAAACCAAGTTCCAGGAGATTGCAAAAGTAAGTGAGGTCACTCCAACGATTGATGTTACTGGATTACACACTATCGCTAATAAAGCTAAGGCTCTACAAGATATAGATATTACCAATGACGAGAAGATGGCTGAAGTTACGGCAGTTCGCAAGGAACTAGCAGAAGCTCGCAAGCAAACTGTGGACTTCGTAGAGCCAGCTCGTGAAAAACTCTACAAAGTTTATAAGGGTACATTACAGGTTAAGAATATCTTACTAGATATCATTACTCCTGAAGAAGATCGACTCAAGGCTATTGAGAAGGAGCGCAAGGAGTTAGATACTCGCAACGCTCGTGTCGCTTTACTACCAATGCGCCAAGAAGCTCTAGCGGCTCTCAAAGACGGTGTAGAAGTAACTGACGAATTTATCCTAGATATGGATAATGACCAGTTTGTCACTTACTTAAATGAACGCACTACTGCTAAAAATGAAGCTGACCGAATTGCCCTAGAAGCTGAGAAGACAAGACTTGCACGAGAAGCTGAAGACCGTAAGATTGCCGAGGAAGCAGCTACTAAAGAACGCCAACGGATTGAGGCAGAGCAGAGGGCGCAAGAAGAAGCCCGTATTGCTAAGGCCGCCGAAGAGAAAGTAGCCGCGGAAAAGGCTGCTCAAAAGCTCATAGACGACGCAAAAGCCGATGCTGAACGTATCGCTAAAGAAGCTGAGGATGCTCGGATTGCTAAAGAAGCTAAAGAAAAGGAAGACGCTCGACTCGCTGAAGAAGAACGCCAACGGATTGAGGCAGAGCAGAGGGCAGATACTAAGTATCAAAACTTCCTAAAGGAAAACGACTACTCTGAGGAAACCGACATTATCAATCGTGATGGCAGTACGGTAACGATTTACCGAAAAGTTGCCACCATTACAATCTAATTTCATCTTTAATTATGTACAACGAACATCAGCCCTCTCGCTACCGTCGAGAGAAAGATAGTCGGAGCGAAGATCGTAAAGCCATCATCGCTACCAGCCTAGTCTTCGTTATCGGTATGGCTATCATAGTCGTTGAATATAGTGGACTAGCCGAACGATTCATTAATAGTTTCAGCAACTAACATGGATTGGACTAAATCAATCTTCACTGAGTATCAGACAGGTGAGAGACAGCACGAGGAGATGAAGGAAGAGGAAGATAACTATTAAAACTATGAACGATAACAAACAAATCGCCCGCATCATGGTCCTCAACGGTGTCATCTTCGGGATACTATCGCTTACTATCCTAGGGTTATTGGCTGGCATACTGTTCGTGTTGCTCCAGTGGCCGGTTTAAGACCCCTTATCAACCCCTTAACTTAGAATTATGAACACATACAGACACGGCGAAATAGCCCTAGTACAAGTAGAAAAATTACCAAACAATCTAACTCCAGCAACCACCAAAGTCTTTATGACAGGTTCGCATGGACATGACCATTCGATTGACCAAGGCTCACTCTACTTCACTAAAGAAGACGAGTATGTCTTTGGTTATCTAGTAACTAAAGATACTTCCCTACTCCACCCAGAACATAGTCCAAAGGTAGGAGAAGCGAAGATTGAAGACGGTATTTATCAACTGCGTAAGCAACAGGAACATACCCCAGAGGGATTAGAACCTGTAATCGACTAGTTATGGATTACTCAAAAGAGACAGCGGAACTTATTGAGAGAATGTGTGCTTATGTTGAGCGTAGTGACTTTAGATTAAGCAAAAAGCGTGCTGAGGAAAAGATACTACAAACCTATGACCTGTTTGGATTAGAGCGTCCTAAAAAGGTTGTCTGGGTAAAGGACGTATTTGATACCAATTTCGACGAAGCTGCGAGGTCTGCGAGGTCTGCGAGGTCTGCGAGGTCTGCGTGGTCTGCGAGGTCTGCGTCGTCTGCGATGTCTGCGAGGTCTGCGATGTCTGCGAGGTCTGCGAGGTCTGCGAGGTCTGCGAGGTCTGCGTGGTCTGCGTGGTCTGCGATGTCTGCGAGGTCTGCGAGGTCTGCGGGGTCTGCGAAGTCTGCGAGGTCTGCGTGGTCTGCGGGGTCTGCGAAGTCTGCGAGGTCTGCGAGGTCTGCGTCGTCTGCGTGGTGGACGGCTCTTGATTACGATTTTGACTACTTCGTTATCGAACACGAGTATTGCAAAAACCGAAAGGACAATGAAGGTGATGAACCAAATGACAACGACAAAAAGTACCTTGCATACTCAGAGCTACTTCTTGAAGCACTTGAATTTGGATTAGGCTATCGAGTCGAATGGGAAGATACACTATACCTTTGTCCTACTCCTATTGTCCGTATTGACGAAGAGAACCGCTTTCATTCCGCTACTGAACCAGCAATTAGATGGAAGGGGGGCAAAGAGGTTTACTTCTTGCATGGAATCTCCTTCGAGAAAGAATGGTGGGAAAAGATTGTAAACGACACACTTTCACCAGAAGAAATCCTAGCTATAGACAATATGGAACATCGTCGTATTGCGTGGGAGTTTATGGATAAGGCAAAGCTAGAAGGTCTAAAAGGCTTTAAGGTACTAGATGAAGTAAAGGACGATGGTTACGGCTACCGGATGCGTATCATTCAATTTGAACACCCTGATGCTGGCGAAATTCGCTACTACAATTGTTTCTGTCCAACAACAGGTCGAGAGTACTACCTAGGAACAGATGAGAAGACTTGCTTAAAGGCAAAGGAGCAATCTTTCGGACTCAAGGACATTAAATTTACTAACGAGTGGTAACCACCCCTAAATATGTCTAAAGAATTTATTGAGGAGAGAGCTGAACAATTCCGAAAGGAATATGACGAACTAGGTCTGAAACCGCCAAAGAACTCGATGAAGAACCTAGAGCGTGAGTTGATTATTGACTACTGGCGAAAGGTTGCCTCCGAAGCGTATCAGCGGGGAGAAGACGACCTAGTACGCAAAATCCAGTCAGGTAAATGTACTGTGACAGCAGAAGGACTGGTTTGTTTAGCAGATGTAACCCCCACCCCAGACCTTAAAACCAGATTGAAGGGATGTTGCCCACAATGCTTTGTGCCTTCGTATGACGCTCTTATGCCACCTGACTATATGGTCAATCAAGCTATGCCAGACGGTTGTAAAGATGAAGATTGCCTCTGCCATAATCAAAAGAGCGTGGGGGAGGAAGCTGAATATCTAGGTAGTCCCGATGCTGAAAGGATGTCCGACTCTCAACGACTTACATCTCTGATTAAATTAGCCCAAAGAGTACCCGAAGCCCTAGCCCAACGTGAGCGTGCTGTTGTCACCGAGGCAGTAAGTATATTTGAGTGTGGCTGTGAACATTGTCACAAAAGAGCCGAGTTAGTAATCAATAACTTTATGAGAACAGCCCTTAATAACCAACATGAGGTATGAAAATAAAAGCAACAAAAGAGAAAGCAAACTACGCCAGCACTGACACCCGACCTACAGTATGGGCTGTACGATTAGGATACGGCCCAACTTTAGAGACCAACAAAGAACTTTCTGAATTGACGCTAAAATATAACGACCAACATACTTTCTTTAAAGTACCTGTCACTCCCCCAGACGCTAAGAGCGAAAGCGACGTATGACCATTCAACACACCACAACAGAAACCACCTACTGCTACTGCGATGAGTGTCGGGCTAAGTATGGAAATAAGCTAACTAAATCATTATGAAACATTCTATTTGGTGCTACATATTTGGGCATGAAGGGTACGGACATTACAAGCGAAGTGGGTATAACAAAAGAAATATGAAAACATCCCCTAACCAGCAGAGCGAGGAGATAGTGGCGAAAACTAGCGAAGTGCTGGATAAATTTACCCAACTTCCCCAAAAGGACAAAGATACATTCCTTAATTGGCTCACCCAGAAACTCACCGCCCAGCAGGAAGCCTTCCGTGACGAAGCTAGAGAGGTGTTGGATGCGAAGATAGTAGAGGCTAAGACCCGTAAACGTATGACAGCTTTCCAAGACACTTTATTCAATTACGAGGTGAACGTTCTCTCCGACATTGCCAACAAGCTACTAAATAAGCCAGAAGGGAAATGAAAGACCGCAACCTCACACACTCCGATGAGTGGGCTACCCCTAAAGCCTTTTACGATGAACTTGATGCTGAATTCCACTTCGATTACGATCCTTGTCCTCTAAACGGGAGGGGGGGGTTAGAAGGTGATTGGGGAGAGAGAAACTATATTAACCCTCCGTACAGCCGTGCTTTGAAAGAGGCATTTGTAGTAAAAGCAATCGAGCAAGCTAATAAAGGTAAACTTTGTGTCATGCTTCTACCGGTATCAACCAGCACCAAATTATTTCACGACTATATTCTACCTAATGCTAAAGATATACGGTTTATAAAGGGGCGTATCAAGTTTCTCGGAGTGAATACAAAAGGAGAATATGTCACAAATAAAGCGCCTATGCACGATAGTATGGTTGTGGTATTTGATGACGTTTCCCAGCGAAACTAACTAGGGTATAATTGAGGAGTATTGAGTGATGTTGATACAGCCGAAACCACCTTAACAGGGTGGTTTTTGCTATAATAAACTCATGAACAAAGCCCGTCGTCGCAAGATTAGAGAGAAAGAATTACCGGCTACTTGGGGCAGGGCTCATAAGGCGTTGAAGGTGGAGCGTATGTTAAAATAATCTCATATTACTTAACTAAGATTTAAATGAGTAAAGAAAACGAGTTTAATTTTAACTTACCAGTAGTTGAGGGACCAACAGCTAAGCCGAGAGTACATTTTGCCGGAGAGAGTACATGTGTTTCGTGCGAGGGTTAAAAACAACCGCCCCATGAGGAGCGGTTTTTAGTTGTCACGACGCCTTGTCGGAACTCGGCTTGGCAACGTATTGCCGTTCAGGTGCAACCTGAATAAAGCCAGCACCGTTGTGTACGGCGACTACGAGGACTTCGTAGATGTCCATGTAGGTATTGCCTTTCAAGACGGTGGTTTTCTTCTCGCCAACAAACACGATGGCGACAAGGGGGCCACATGGGGTAACATCACCCACTTTGGCGGGAAGAACGTTCGTCGTCACTGCTTCCACCATCTCCTCGACAGTGTTGCAGTAGGTGGCTTTGACGGCTTCTTGTGCCATCACCAGCGGTGCAAACAGCACAGCAATGACACCGACAATCACAGCCAGAGCGACACGGAATGGCCACTTGGGCTGGGACGGCTCTTCAAACAGTTCATATTGGTTTGCACCGTCTGACTGGCGGTGCTTTTCAATGTCATACATGACAGACATCCTTTCACAAAAAGTTGAAGTTGTTGACGAAGTATTCGGCGCTCTCTCCTGAGCTTTTTTCTACGTCTCACTGGTCACCTCCTTTTCAAAAAACTGTGGGGGCTGAACACCGAAGTCCATTGAGTCATTAACTCACCCCCTACATTTAATTATAGCACTCGCTTGTTTCTAAATTCTTTAGCACGCTGGTTATATCTTTTTCTTTTACACTCAAAACAAGTAGCTAGTTTAAAGTGGGTACTTCTCTTTAACTCTTCTCCGCAGAGGACGCATTCGACTATTTTTGTTTTAGGGAACATGATAACCAATAATTATTTCATTAGGAGATGATCCTAAAATTCTAAATCCACAGCCACCCTTGCCGGGTTTAGGATTATTACCAAGTCCTTTGCCACACTCTAATACCATCACGTCACCAGTGTCGTAGACACCAATAACATAGCTATAGTGCTCTATTCCGTTATAGATAGACTTAGCTATAGCCCCCGCAGTAACTGTAGAGCCTAAAACTAGCTCAGAACGGGATTTAACGTCAGTAAGCGTAGTAACAACACTCCAGCAATTAGCGGGGTCTAATGAGGCTTGTGCCATCGTCGCCGTACAGAGGAAAAGTAAAATTGCGACGGTAATCTGTTTGAGACATATCAGAAGCAAAGGTCTTAATGTTTAATCTCTTTAGCCGTGGGGGTAAGATTTAATTATACCAAATACATAAAAAGCGAGACTGTCTTAAGTGGATAATGTCTCGCTTTTATGTAGCCAATACGGGAGCTAAATTGGAGGATTTAAACTCTGAAGAACATATGCCGTATTTACCCTCGAAAGGCCACCAGAGTACCGACCGTAGCGAATACCCCAGTCAACCTGTTCTTATTTCCTGAAACCTCCAAGCGTCACGTCGCCCTTGGTGGCTCGGATAAGAAATCCGACACCATCTACAATAAGAGAAATTACTGCAATAATTGTTACCATAGCATCAGCAACTCCTTCTTCTGAAAGGCCGTACTCCATAGTATTAACACCAAAGAGTGTACCAATCATAAACAAAGCACTGATAATACGTAGGAACTGTTCACGAGAATAGTTTTTAAACATAGTTTTATTTTAATTTATAATGTTCAACTGGATTTACTGTTAAGTCATTCCAATTTTTCGCTGTAAGCAAATCCAATCTGACTTCATTATGCCAGATGTCTTGATGAAAATGTGAACCAGAACTGTTACCAGTATTTCCTGTATAGGCTACTTGTTCTCCCGCTTTGTATGTTCCAATACGAGGAATAAGACTTAGATGAAGCCATCGTTCTACAAAGGTTTGTCCATCTAAGGTGTACTCGTAATAACAATAATTACCTAGGGAACGAGACTTACCAGCTGTTATTACTTCTCCTTCTTTTGGAGCGACTACTCTTGTATTAATTGGACATTTATAATCTACTCCAATATGACGACCAGTTAATGGATACCATACAGAGTTTTTTTCACCGTATGTTTGGCTTATATTATCTTGATATTGTGCAATAGGATGTATCATATCTTTTTTTTTACCTCGTCAGGCTGATTCATTGGTAAAGTAGCAGGGTCTTGGTCGTAACTCTTAGGTGGCATTATGCCCTCTAGGATTTCCTTGAAACCTTGTAAAATTCTAGCTAATAATGATAGAGAGTTTTTATATTCATCTTCTGTCAATTCAGCACGTACAAACATACGATAGCCATAGCGATAAAAGGCATAATCTGGTGCTAGTGTTTTTATCCAGTCTCCGTCGTGTTGGTCTTCGTAGTTGTCAAAGATTCTCGTTAGAGGCAGAGCAAATGCCATAAAAGCATGAGTAAATGGTCCTTCGGTATATGGATAGACACCATTATTATCTGGTTCCGGCCACGCAAAACCAGCTAAGTTAGCGCAATCTCTTTTTATAAGTGTTTGTAGGTTAGAAAGAGCTACTTGTTCGTAATTTAAAGCCCAGCGTTTGATAAATTCTTGTCCTAGAGCTTCCATTTCTCTAGTAATGTCATTAGCATTATGATAATCAGCCCACTTCATCTTTTTATTAGGGGACAGCATACCCCTTGGAATCAAGCCAAACTTGCGAACTGCATCAGGTGGGTTTTTCATTGAGTTACCATCTCTAGTAGTACCGCTCTTAATGGCAATAAAGCGGTCAGAGAACTCTACATATTCCTTGCCATCTCTTACTACCACATAGCCGTTTTGACGTAGCCAGAGGGCATTTTTAGGCTTAATTAGTCCCTTTCGGAGTGAATAGGTGAACTTTACTTCTAAGATGTTGATAACTCCCCTTGTTACACAGTCCATCCAGTCCTGTCTTCCGACTTGTCTTTCACCCAAAGGTAGATAGTCTTTGCGCTCATCAATCGGTACAGCATAAATACAATCTGGTGAAGTAGCACCAAACACCCACTCATCACCTTGTAGCTCTTGCTCTTCTCGTTCTAAGTCTAAACCTCGATTTTTTTTCATATATTAAACAAGCGGACCTCTCCGCATACTGTTACGTCTTTTTAATTCTCGGTCAAATCTGTCCATCTTTCTAGGAACAGGCTTTCTAACTAAACGACCTTTGCCAATAACCTTTCTACCGGTTCCTTTTCTAACTGCTCTAGCTTTCATATACTATTATTTTAGCATGGGGTCTAATACATCAAATTGATAACTGTCCAGTGTTTGATAAACGGCGCTCTCTACTTCCTTGGCTATTTGTTCTTTAAACTCAATATAATCCATAAGAAGCCAGCCCAAAACCGAAGCACATAAGGGTATTGCCCCCATTGCCAACCAAATCATCTTCTCATTAAAGTTGACCCTACCATTGGTTTTTAGCACTTGAGCTAGAAGGGGTGCAATCTTCATATCCATATGCTCTTTAATGTCGGTTGATTGAGTATCTAGTAGTCGCTCAATCTGGCGGTTGTTGTATCGTTCCTCCATACTAATCGTTGGTAAGGTAGGTATCTTTCTTATTTTTAGCTAAACCGCTCTGGGCTTTCTCTAAAATTATAGCATTAGCACTCTTGCCATTTAGTGCAGTATCAACATCATCTTCATCTAACAACGCTCGATACTCGTCAGCTACGTCTCTGATAGACACTTGGGAGATATCTACTATTGGTGGCTCTTCATCCACTAACATCTGGTATACGTGTGGGGCATTGCCGTGGTTTACTCCTTGAGAGTTCATCCAGCCTTGGACAGCTTGCGGGGGTAGAGCTACTTTAATAGGTTTTTCCGGTGGTGTAATTATTACAGGTTTAGTCCTTTCAGGAGTCAGGGTAATAGCTCCTACTACTAGGACAGTTGATGTAGCAAGGGTGATGAATATAGGCTTCATGTTAATCAAAGAAGAATACGTCTTGGGTGTCGGTGGCTGGGGGAGGCGCGTCGGCGGTGTAGGTGGCGTAGATGGAGATGGTATAAGTTGTAGGCAAATGCCCGGATGGGAAAGTTGCTGGTGCGCTTCCTGCACTAAACGTGGTTCCGTAGGAATAGTGCATTGAAACTGCTTCACCACCAGTTGTATCTCCTCTAATGTAGGCATCACCTGACAACGAAGATATTCCTAACCAGTATTTAGCAGAAGAAACCGATAGTGCGCTTGAAAAGGTAAAATCCCTCCATCCTAATGAAGTGGTCAAATGAGTACTTACGGGTGTCTCACCTTGCAAACTGTATGGATAACCAGCTGAATCACTATATATCCAACCACTGTCATCTCCGTTAGAATAGAAGGTACTTTCATAGGCATAGGCAGTGAGTTTTGTGACGTCCCCACTTTCTGATAAAGTAAATGCGCCAGTGTCCTGCATGTTTCCGTCGTTGTGGTCCGCTATCTTAATTGCCGTCCCCCCAATACTCGTATACCCAAACGTAGGGTCAACTCGCACGGGGTATACAGCTTTGTCTAAGAAGTCTTGTGGTACGGTTACACACAAACTCCCGTCTTTTTCATCATACGAAAGCTCAGCCCACTCCTTTGTGTTCTCTTCATCATTAAGTTCCCACACCTGTGGATGTGGTATGTGCATTACTTTACCTGTTGCGTAGTTTTCTGCTCCTGTTTTATGGTTTTTTAGTTCTTTATGGTAAACGGCGTATGAGCCGACGATATCCTCTGGCCGCTCCGCCCCTTGCTCTATCTCCTCTTTCGTCAGTTCTGGCTGGTAGAAAAAGTCATAGTTTTCATGACCTTCGATTAAGTAGCAGAAGCGGTTAGTGTCGGGTTTTTCATTTAAAAGAATGTCTACCTTAAAACCACCGTCACCAAAGTCCACTACTTCGGCAATAACCTCACTCCTCCTCTTGTCTGCCAAGCGTTCAGGGATGGTCGGTTCACCCATATCGTAAACCACTTTGAAGCCATTTTGGTCTTTCCAGGGGAAGGTAGTCTCGACACGGTTTTCTATCTGTTTGGCTTCCACACGCTCATTAGCTATTGTTTCGATACGCTCCAGGGGTTTTTCATTTAGTACAGAAGCATCAATACCACCTGAAATGATAGCTGTAATTCCTAGTCCTGCGGCTGTTGCTTTGGTTTTATTCATAGTTATTTGTACACAGTTACTGTGACGTAATTAACAGAACCTGTAACAGTGCCAAAATCAATATACTTAGCTTCGTTTGGAGTAAAACTAGCGTTAGTTATTGACCCATCGTCAAATGTAATAGTTGTTCCACAAGTGATAGACTCGGTAGCATTTCCGCTACCGTCTTTAATCTGAAGTGCTACTGATGTTCCGCCAACAGCTCTACAACTTATACGACTCATTGTGTATGCATCACCTTCATCAGGTACAGGCATATCTCCACCAGTAGCAAATGCAACCGATGTAGAAGCAATAGTAGTTCTCCAGGCTATAGGGGTAGATGTACCAGTACCTCCGTTTGCGATAGATAAGTCTGTACCTGACCAGTTGCTGTTATTTATTGTTGCTCCTCCTGTGATAGCTCCTGTGCCGTTACCTTGCAAAAGACCTGTCAATGTTGAAGCTCCGGTACCACCATTAGCCACTGATAGGTCAGTACCAGACCAGTTATTGTTATTTATAGAAGACAAGGTTGCTAATGAACCTAGACCTAGTGAAGTACGAACCGTTGAGCCTGATTCAGCTACCCAAGTAGATCCGTTACCTACAATGAAGTTACTGTCAGTGTTTGCTAGTCCAGCTATAGCGGTTAAATCTGCGTCTAGTGGCTGAAAAGTGGCGTTTGCGCCCGATACTGAATAAAAGTCAGTGCCGGCTTCTAAATCAAGAAGAGTCCTCATACCAGCATAGTTAGCTGATCCGAGGAGTGACTGCACGTTAGCAGATGGCGTAATGCCAGCATAAGTAGTGAGGTCAGCGTCATAGGCTTGGACCGATGAACCAATATCACCGGCGTCCAAGTAACCAGCGGTAGAATGGTCGCCCCAGCCAAAAGCCGTATTCCAATTAGTCGCTCCAGCTGTGACGGTATTAGTGGTGTTGTTCCAAGCAGTGGTACTTGCCGTAAGTGGGATTGAATAGTCGGCCGATACAGTCGGTGTAAAGGTATGCACATCACTGCCCGAAACGATATTAAGACCAATCCCTGTGGCTGTACCTGTAGCGAAGGTCTGGGTAGAGCCTATTTGTCCGTTGAGGGAAGTGAGGCCTGAACCGCCTGATGGCCAAGAAGAAATACAAGTGTCCCCCGAGAGACAATAAACGTCTGATGTGGTAGTGCCGACTACCGTGAGTTTAGTGCCCGGCGTCGTCGTCCCGATGCCGACGTTGCCTGCAGTATCGATAGTGACTTTCTGAGTAGCAGAGGTCCAAAGAGATAGCGCATTAGCACTATTATCATACTGCACCAGTCCTTGTGCTTCAGAGTCAGTATCTCCCAATTGAAGTCGTGCGAGACCTGCATTTCCTGAAATTATCGAAAGGTATGCTGCACCACCAGAAGTACTACTTCGCTCGAAAAGTCCAACCGTGCCAGCTGACGCTGTCCAAGTACGTGCTGCTCCTGTCTTTACAACATTGAGAGCAGTGTCTGGACTCGTCGTCCCAATACCGACGTTGCCACTACTTCTATCCCAAGTCATCACCGGGCTCCACGCTCCACCAAACAAACGGTCCATTATTAACTTGTTGGTATCAGCACTATATCTGTAGCCGAATCCCTGACTACCACTCATCCTCAATGCCTGAATTAAGTTAGTGCCAGCCGTATCAGACCCTGTACTCTTAAGTACATCGAGTGTAGCTCCTGGCGTAGTCGTCCCGATACCAAAGTTTCCAGATGTGTTTAAGTAAGCACTTCCTGACTCTGGAAGATAGAAGAGGCTACTGTTTGTTCCGTCCTTAATTGAAAATACTGATATATTGTTATCGTCCTCATCAAGATGCATCTCAATATCTCCATTAGACTTCACTCTTGCAGTATTCGAAGTATTAAAAATATCTCCAGTGAGATTAAACCCACCATTAACATCTAATTTCGCTGTTGGACTCGTCGTCCCAATACCGACGTTGCCGGTGTTTGTTATCTTCAATGATTGGCTACCCGCGTTAAAGAAATCAAAACTATCATTGCTATTGTTGTATACAATACGCCCTGCGTCTGCATCATTGTTGTGTCCAAAGTAAATAGAACCAACGCCCGTAGTGTCAGGGGTTAGGAACGAGAGCCCTGCATAGTTTGAATTCTCAATAACTACATCATCGGCAAGTGAGTTTGCTGCTGTTACAGTTGAGGCGCCGCTGTATACGTGCAGTTTACCAAGCGGGCTCGTGGTGCCGATGCCGACGTTGCCTTCAATTATTAGCCCATTAGTCGGAGCTGCTGTGGTGTCATACCCTGACCCAAAACTTCCCCCACCACTGACGCTCAACTTACTACCTGGTACCGTTTCTCCAATGCCGACGTTGCCTCCGCTTGCATTGAGATATGTATTAACGGCGCCAAGGCCAAACGCATGATTCACCGTTCCGCCTGTAGTTGAAATGGTAAGCTGGTTGGTATTTGCGCCGCTATCGCCGACGCCAAGAACAGCGCCGTTCCCGCCACTGCTTGTGTTATCAAGACGAAGAAGAAAATCGTTGGCGGCGCTTACCTGCAGTTTGTTGGCGGGGCTTGTCGTCCCGATGCCGACGTTGCCGGAGCTTGTGATAGTCATCCTGTTCTGGGCAGTAGTTCTGAAAATGAGATCGTGTGCAGTCCGTGCTCCAAAGTACACACTTCCATCGACTTCCCAGCCAGCTTCAATGT
>Ga0210043_1001764_pt1 | contig 16311 bp, 18 predicted proteins | sample CryGeymet201501t_FD_183990 | JGI IMG/M metagenome (GOLD analysis project Ga0210043, IMG submission 183990) | Groundwater microbial communities from Crystal Geyser aquifers in Utah, USA - Crystal Geyser metaG 2015-01t (SPAdes) (version 2) | ecosystem: Environmental > Aquatic > Deep subsurface >... | reverse complement strand
GTGACGCCACCTCAAAGAAATCTCTGAAGCTCAGAAGAAAAATAGCCTTCATGCGCGACGACTATTTGGAACAACTTCTGTTTTCTCCCGATCCTATTACCTAACAGGTCATATGCGTTTGCCCTGGGCAAAAATAGACCTTCCCATAAGGTTTGGTGTACTATCTTAATCTAACCGTTTCAACTCCCGAAAGACGTACCTTACTACCCCATTTTCATCAACTTCCATGTCGACCCTTCGGCCATCGGTTACCTTATCTAACAAAGACTCTGCCACTTCGGGCTCTACACTAAACTCAGAAACAAGATCCGAAACGGTAAGTACCCCAGAATATTCTTTGGCAAGTCGGAAAAGGTCCGGTACCGTTGGCGACGACTTTCCCAGGTGTGGAACAGATTCATCCCTGTTCCGAAGAGACCGGCGAAAAAAATAGAGAATACCAAAGAGAAAAACTATCGGGAGAAGACCCATGAGCGGCCAACCTCCCATGCCCCACATTTGCATCATATTCGGACCCCCTAAAGTACTATACGACTTTTGTCCGTTTTCTTCGATACAGGGAAAAAGGGCCCAGGAAGGATACCTCTTTAGGCTCCCTGGTTAAATGGATTCACGACTCGAATACCGCTGTAGAACTGTCCGGGATTTAAGTCCTCGGAAATAAGTGTAGTACACCCAGCAAACTCGGCGTTACTTATAATACACCCATCCCAAAATGATATTGAATAAAGGCGACTAAGATCGACAGCTCGCTTAATCATACTGGGACTTTGGCGAACCACCTCGAAACCTTCCAGAATTGTCAGATTACGCACTAGGACGTCTTCTCGTTGATTGAGCTTGGCAAGAGCTGTGTAGGCATACTCCTGCAATACCTGGGTCGAGATAACGCCCGACCGTGACTTGAGAAGGTCGACTATAATGTGGACTGCAATATTTTGCTTCCAAAGATCTCGCCGATCTTGGGAATAGACGACTATGTTCGTGTCAACAAAGGTCTTGTTCATCTTTTGTCTTTTTTCGGGCCGGGTCGTTGATATATTTCGGTCCGATTAAAACGATAGTCCGGTCTCGATTCACCGGCAAATTCGGCTGAAATTTTTAGAAACTCTTCTGCTGAAGAATCGCTATCGAAGTCAGAAGTAAGTTTCTGAAGATATTCCCGTACGAGATTATTCAATGATGTCTGATGTCTTTTTGCGTATTCTCGAGCCTTCTCAATGAGTCGCTCGTCGGCAGACAGGGTAATATTCATGAACTAGATCCTTTATGTGGTATACGTGTGCACTTAGTTTACCACAAGCGACGCGCTCTTTCAGCGAGGGTGAGGGAATTTACGATGAAATTCGGTACCTCGATACCCGAGGTAAGGAGACAAATCGTGGCATCCGAGGAACTGCCCTACAAGGGTGATCGATACTACGGAACCGAAACCCGCGCCCTGCCCCCCCCAGGCCTGGTTATCGTGAATCTACTGGGTGGCGAGGTCCTCGACGAATTTCGCCGAACAGACTAAGCCATGTACAAAGCCAAAATGGCAGGGAAGAATTGTATTGTATGGGATACCTAGAACTTCTTGTAGATTTGCATCTCGGGGGGATTCGGCAGGGTCCGGGAAGCGATGAAGGCACCCTACGAGCCCTGGGGCTTACAGGACTGACAGGCCACGAATCTGTGACCGTTGCCGATATCGGGTGTGGAACCGGGACTTCCGCTCTCGCTCTGGCACAAAATCTTCCCGCCGAAAACCAGGAATTCGACCCGTATAAGAAATACCAAAACTGGTTCAGTTTTGGATACTATATTGCCCACAAGCGGGGGTAACCCACGGCCGATACAGAGGTTTCGCCGATTGGCCAGCTGATGTAGAATACGTCTATGGAGCCTCTCATGACCACATTTCGAGCTTTACGAGCAACCAAAAATGGCGACGTCTATTCTACCAGGGTAGAAGATTTTGCCCTCGACCACCTTCCTGCCGGCGAAGTCCTCATTCGGGTCCACTATTCTTCAGTTAACTTCAAAGACCTTTTGGTCACTCAGGGGGCCCGGGGTCTCACCAAAACCTACCCCCACACTCCAGGAATTGACGCGGCGGGGGTAGTTGAGGAAAGTTCTTTGGGTGATTTTTCGGTCGGTGATCCGGTCTTGGTCACGGGTTTCGACCTGGGAATCAATACTCCCGGAGGTTTTGGCCAGTATATTCGAGTTCCCGGATCCTGGGTTCAGAAGATTCCCCAGCCCCTGGGTCCAAAAGAAGCCATGATATTTGGAACCGCGGGGCTTACTGCCGGACTTTCGATTCTGGAATTTCTGGACCACGGACTGCAGGGCAAAATAGCCGATGGGGCACCTGGGCCCCGCTCCATCGCCGTAACCGGGGCCAGTGGTGGGGTTGGCTCCCTGGCAATTCCAATGTTGGCCGAACTTGGTTTCTCGGTGACCGCTATAACGAATAAAACCGACGACGAGACTCGACTGAAGGCTCTAGGCGCGAGCGAGGAGCTTCAGTCAAAAGACTTCGATTCGACCAATCCAAAGCATCTGCTCACCCCCCGTTGGGCGGGGGTCTTGGATACGGTTGGCGGAACCATATTGGCAAACCTCGTGAAAGAAACCCACTACGGCGGGGTAGTTACGAACTGCGGTATGGTCGCGGGCAACGAAATGAACATCTCGGTCTTCCCCTTTCTTATTCGGGGGGTTCGCCTCATTGGTATCGACTCGGTCCTATGTCCGGTCGAAAGACGAGCCCGGGCTTGGCAATTAATCGCCGATCTGTGGTCCCGGGGTCAGAAGGCGGGACCTATGACCTCAATCGACCGGGCTTACACGGAGGTCAACTTGGAAAATCTTCCCCAAGCCTTGGCGCAGAAAAGTGAGGGCAAACTACGGGGAAGAACACTGGTGAGTCATGATTAATCGCCTGTTTCCAGCAGTTCTGGACAACAATTATCGGGGATCAAAAATTGCCCTGTACTTTTTCTGGGTCATGGCTGGGGTTACAGTTATCCGGAGTTTTATTCACCTTGTAGCCCCCGATGGTGGGGCCCAAAGTATTGCAACCATTCCTCTGGACGTCTTTACGCCCAATGGAGCAGCGGTGGTTGTCCACCTCTTTGGACTATGGGGGCTATCTCAACTTATTGTCGGCCTGGTGTACCTACTGTCTTTGATTCGGTACCGAGCTTTGATACCTTTACTTTATTTACTTGGGATACTCGAATATGCGGTTCGATTGATTCTAACCGTGGTCAAGCCGATAGAAATCGAGGGTACCGCCCCCGGGGGGGTGGGCAACTTTATTCTGATTCCGGTCCTGTTGATCATGTTTTTCTTATCCTTGAAATCCAAATAACTTATAGTAGTAAAGGTAGGTACAGGCGAAAACTATGCTCACTACTCGTCGACTCTTTCTATTGGTAAATTTTTTGTCCTTCGGGATTTTTCTCTTTGCCCAGACCCAGGGGGCTCAGGTTTTAGTCCTTACTTCCTACCAGTCGGGGGATGTATGGACCGACTCCATGGTCCGCACCCTAGTAGAGAGGCCCCAACCGGACGAAATTGGTCAACTCTATCTTGAGTACCTAGATTTTCGTCGAAATTCCGATCCCCTCTACCCCCAGACCCTTTTTCATTACCTCCAAGAAAAATATCGAGACAAACCCCTCGACCTTGTAATGATCGCCGACGATGACGCCCTCAATTTTTACTTCGCCAATAGGGAACAGTTATTTGGTTCATTGCCCGGGGTCTTTATGGGGATTAACAACGTGAGTCCTCAACGTTTGGATGGCCAAACTAACCTGACTGGGGTAAACGAACGACTGAGTATGGCCCAAACCTTAGACCTGGCACTAAAACTCTTTCCAAAGACCCAAAAGATCTACGGGATAGTAGACGAAAAATCTCCTGTTAGTGTTGCGAATCTTGCCCTGTTTCGGACGGTTACCCAAAACTACTCCCGGGATTATGACATTATCGAGCTGATGGGTTTTGACGAAGAACAGGCTCGGGAGGTACTGCCAAATCTTCCCCCGTATAGCCTAGTTCTGCGGACGATGAGTCTTCTCAATAAAAATGGAGGGTACATTTCTCTGGCCGAAAGTATGGTTGTTATTTCCGAATACTCTTCTGCGCCGGTCTTTACTTTTTGGGATTTTGATCTTGGCATTGGTGCAGTGGGTGGGGAAGTTATTAGCGCCGACCAACAAACCACGAAGGCCCTTGAACTTGCCCTTCAAGTTCTACGAGGTACCCCGGCCGACGACATCCCCTTGGTCATGGAAAGTCCAAATATTCCAATTCTCGATTACGAAGTCCTTTCCCGGTTCGATTTTGACCCCGCAGGAATTCCTCCCGACGCGATCGTGTTAAACAGGCCGGTGACTTTTTACGCCCAATATCGGGGGTATATTTGGAGTGCTATCGTGATTTTTGGGGTTCTAGCTCTTTCGCTGGGACTGACTGTCTCGATGCTTTTCCTGCGCCGACGGGCCGAGGCTGCCCTACAGGAAAGCGAAGCCTTTTATCGGGCGTACGTGGACAATGCACCCTTGGGTATTCTATTGGCCGATAGTTCGGGCAACTATATCGATGCAAACCCCGAGGCCTCGGCCATGACCGGTTATTCTCTGGATGAGTTTCGGACCAAAAGTGTAATTGATCTAGTCGATGAAGAGTACAAGCAGGAAGCTCAAAAACTTTTTTCCACCCTGGCAGAAAATGGCCGAAATAGTTTCGAAGTTCCTATTCGAACAAAATGGGGAGAATTTCGCTGGTGGAATATTGCGGCCACCGAACTAATTGACGGTTGTTATTTAGGGTTCCATGAGGATATTACTGCCCGAAAGGCTGCACAAGAAGCAGCCCAGGTGGCGATTCGGGCGAAGACGGTCTTTTTGGCAAATATGAGTCACGAAATACGCACCCCTATCAACGGAATTATGGGCATGCTCCAGCTTCTGGAAACCACCAACATGGAATACGAACAAGCAGAGTACGTCCGAATAGCCGAAAAATCCTGCAACCGCCTGACTCGCCTTCTGACCGATATTTTAGATCTATCTCGGATCGAGGCCGGTAAAATGGAAGTTCACCTGAGCGAATTTCCGGTTCTTGAACTGTCATCGTCAATCGTCGAACTCTTTCAAAGTATGGCTCTGGAAAATGGACTCGAGCTTAGGGTTTCCGTTGATCCAACCTTGCCCCCTACCTTGGTTGGCGATGAACTACGAATTCAGCAAATTCTCTTTAATTTGGTAGGCAACGCTCTCAAGTTTACTCCCGAAGGACGGGTCGAAGTCGTAATCGGACCGGGAGTAAGGGAGGAAGAGATTTATTGGGTAGATTTTCGAGTCCAAGACACAGGAATCGGAATTGCTCCCGAAAAGGTAGCCAGCCTCTTTGAACCCTTTGTCCAGGCCGAAAGTTCCTACACCCGTTCGTACCAAGGAGCAGGGCTGGGACTGTCGATTGTGCAAAAACTTGTCGACCTCCTTCAAGGTACTATCGAAGTCGAAAGCGACCTCGGCGAGGGCACGGTATTTATGGTGCGCTTACCCTTTTCTTAGGCCCGTAGGATCCCCTCCACCGAAACCCATAGCTCCGGAAACAGTACCGATTCGGCCGGGCGACCAGCCACGGCTATTCGGGAATCTGAAATGTCGCCCTTTTCGAAAGAATAGATGGTAATAATTGAGTTAAGAGGATCTACGAACCAACATTCCTTTATTCCACTATCCATGTACAGATCCAGTTTCTTAACACAGTCCTTACTGCGGGTCGATGGGGAGAGAATCTCGATAGCCAATTGGGGAACACCCCAGTACTGGTCCTTTTCGTTCAGATCCTTTTTGTAGTCGCAAATTACGACTAAGTCCGGTTGGACCACACTCAGGTCGTCTTCGGTGGTTTCTCGTTGCTCTCTAATTGATTCCCGAGTAATACGGATATCAAAGGGTGCCAGAACCGGAGCGCATCCATCCTGGTCTTTCAAGAAATCGACAAAGAGAAGATAGAGAAGACCCAGGGCATTTTGATGGCGAAATGTTGGGGCGGCCAAAAGGTACACGACCCCATCGATGAGCTCGTACCGCTGATCGCTTTCTTCGGTCATTTCGATAAATTCCTGGTAGCTCACCCGCTTAGATTTTGAAGGTCCGTAGGCCGGTTCGGGTTGCAGGACTTCAAAACCCCCGGCGTCGGGGTCCAAGGGCAGAAGTAATGCCCGACGTTTACCATTTCGGGTAATAATTACCTTGTGTCGCTTACACAGGTCTAAATACTTTCCAAAGTTATTTTGAAGCTCAGTAGAGGATACTAACATAGCTAATTCTCCGTTATTCTTAGCTAATTATATCCAGTGTTAGCTAATAATACAAGTTGGAAAGGAAAATTCGAATAAAGTCGCGCTTTCGATGTACCTATATCGGAGGACAGAATGGTGCAAGTGCAATCGGTCTGTAAGTCTTTTACTACCACAGTCAAACGAAAGAAAAAAACCCAGCAGGTACTCAAGGACGTCGGTTTTACGGCCACCCCGGGTAACATCTACGGCCTTTTAGGCCCCAATGGGGCAGGAAAAACCACAACCCTGCGGATAATCGCCAGCCTTTTGAAGGCCGACCAAGGGTGGGTAAGGGTTCAAGACCTGGATGTAGAAAAGAAAGACTTTCTGGACAAACCGGTCGAAAAACTGTCCACGGGCATGAGCCAGAAAGCGTCCTTGGCCATCGCCCTGATTCACGATCCGCAGATAATCATTTTCGATGAACCGACCAATGGCCTGGACATACTGGCGGCGAAGACGGTAGTCGACTTTCTACAGGACTATCGGGCCCGGGGTAAAATGGTTATTGTCTCTACCCACATTATGAGCGAGGCCGAGCGCCTTTGTGATCAGGTAGGAATCATGCTTCAAGGAAAAATCATCGACCAAGGAAGCCAGGACGAGCTAAAGGAACGGCATAAAAAAGCGAGTCTCGAAGAGGTCTTTTTCGCCCTGGCCAAACAACAAGGAACCACCGACCATGTTTAACGATGCCCTCCTCATTTTTCAAAAAGAATTTCGAAACGTCTTCAAAGACAAGCGGGCAATATTTGCCAACTACGTTGTTCCCCTCATTATAATGCCCGTCCTTTTTCTGGGATTAGGATTTGTCACCGAACAACAAAGCACCAGCGCCCAAGAACGGGTTTATCCTCTGGCAATTTCGGGGCAGACTCCTTCGGGATTTTTCGACGTGCTCGATTCCTACCTGCGCTACGATCGCCAGTCCACCACCGGCGACCCCGTGAACCGGGATATTCTCTACCTGTCGTTCGAGCCCGGAACCCTGGAGGTTCGCCTCGCCTACGATTCCACCAGCACGGCCCAGACCTACGCCGCCGGGCAAATTCGCCAGGCCCTCGAGGAATACAACCGTGGCCTCGGCGCCCAGACCCTGGCTCGGGCAGGGCTCAGTTTCCGAGACCTGGAAAACTACCAGGTCCAGATCTCCGATACCGCCCCCCTCGAGGCCCAGGGGTCAACGATGTTAGCTACTTTGTTGCCCTACCTGTTGCTTATCTACCTCTTTGCCGGGGCCATGGGTATGGGCCTAGCGATTACTGCCGGAGAAAAGGAGCGGGGTGGTTTGTCGTTGCTCTTAGTAAACCAGATGAGCCGAACATCTATTGCTTTGGGAAAGGTGCTCTTTTTGATTCTCTCGGCCATGGTAACCTCGGCCAGCTCGGCGACTGGAATTATTGTAGCCATTCAGCTGAGTCCGGCCCTCTTTGGCAGCGGCGGTGCGGGGCTGGGAGCCGGCTCGGCCCTGCTGACCTTTGGAGGAATTTTCAGCTTCTTCCTTACCCTCCTTACCACAGGTGGGGTGTCGGCGGCGCTCATAATCCTCTTGGGAAGTCTGAGTAAAAACATGAAAGAAGCCTCGGGCTACGTGAGCCCGGTGTACATTTTGGTCATTTTTGTGGGGGTCATTACCATGAACCTCGATGCCCAAGATACCCTGGGTTTCTTCTTTCTACCCTTGGCGAACCTGGTTTTTATGCTCAAGGGGATTATCACCAGCCAATACACAGCCCTTCAATTGGTGGCGACTCTGGGTACGAACCTTGTGGTTATCGGACTGTTGGTCCTCGGAATCGCGAAGCTCTACAACTCCGAGCGAATTATGAACGGCTAGGCTGGGGGCAATTTACATAACTCCGTAGGTATCCCAGGCCTGGCGGGTGCTCATGCCCCCCAGAATGGCGGTCTTTACCAGGTTTTCTTTGGATACCTTTTCCATGGCTCGTTCGACTACCACATTCAATACAATTGAGCTCGATTACCCTTCCCCGGACCCCTCGGTCCTGGGCTTAAGGTCCATAACTGAAGACGGGAAAGTCCAAAGCCAAGACGGCCCAAGTATCTCGGGCATAGCCCGGTCAAGCAAGACCATGGAGTCCATATGGAGAACTCGGTTTCTTGGAAAGTATCTTAAAAACGAGATCCTATTGAACTCCCAGTCCTATTGTAAGCGAGCAAATACCGCGACCTCGATCGACCTTTGTGAAGTGGTGCGCTTCTCGTCCAATATTCAACTTTAACTTGAATTTTGGACGAATAAGAAGTACTATTTTCTATGCTTCAGCGAAAAATTGGCCCTGTCCTGGTTTCGGCAGCGAGGAATTTTCCTGTCTTAACCCTGCTCGGGCCTCGACAGTCGGGAAAAACGACCCTGGTTCGTCACCTCTTTCCACATCATACCTACTTAAACTTAGAAAACCCCGAAACCCGTAGCTACCTGGCCCAAGATCCAAAATCCCTTTTAGGCCAAGGTAAATCGAATATCATCATCGACGAAGTCCAACGGGTTCCGGAAGTTCTTTCGTGGGTGCAAATATACGTCGACGAGAACCGAAGCCCCGGACAATTTATTTTGACCGGCAGCAATCAACCCGAATTAGGTTCCGCCGTTGCCCAATCCCTAGCGGGACGGACGGGGATCTATTATCTTTTCCCCTTATCCTGCGAAGAACTCGGTCCTGTTTCCCAAGACCGAGACTCCCTGTTGGTAAAGGGATTCATGCCTCGACTCTACCAAGAATCAGAATTTACCCCATCACCTTCCGACTATTACAGTGCCTACTACGCCACGTACGTTGAAAGGGACGTAAGGGCACTTTTGCAACTTCAAAATCTGAATCGGTTCGATACCTTCTTGCGACTGCTGGCCGGGCGGGTTGGGCAGCTAACGAACCTTTCGGCCCTCTCAGGTGATGTCGGTGTCAGTTCCACAACCCTGTCCCAGTGGCTTAGTATTCTAGAAGCATCGTTTATTGTGTTTCGTTTGCAGCCGTATTTTTCGAATCTCGGTAAACGATTAGTAAAGACTCCAAAAATCTACTTCACCGAGCCAGGCCTCCTCGCCTGGTTGTTACAGATTGAGTCTGGACACCAGGTGGCCAGGGATCCCTTGCTGGGACCGATTTTTGAAAATATGGTAGTTATGGAAGCTCTAAAAGGGGCGTATAATAGAGGAGTAGAACCGCGGTTGAGTTTCTATCGAGACAAAACTGGTTTAGAAGTCGATCTGGTCAGAGAGCAAAATAGGGCTCCCCGGGCAGTCGAAATAAAGGCAGGCAGAACCTTTACCTCCGAGATGATTTCTTCAGTGGTCAAGTTCCAGAAGTTAGGCCAATCGCCGCCACTACCCGGCGGTCTGGTGTATGCCGGCGAAAAAGGCCCAAGGGTCCAGGGCGTTCAAATTCTGCCCTACCTCACCACCGCACCGTTTTTATACGATTCTTAGGAGGACTCTGATGCCCGAAAATCCCTTTCATCATACCCTTGTTGAACTCATCGACGAAGGCATCGTGTACCATCTACCCGACGGACAGGTGAGCTACGGAAACCCCGCGGCCCTACGTATTTTGGGAGTTACCCGAGACCAGCTCATGGGAAAGACCTCGATGGATCCCCAATGGAAGTGCATCTACCCCGATGGACGGGACTACCCTGGAAGTGAACATCCGGCGGCAATCTCGCTTCAGACCGGGCAGCCAGTAAAAGACGCTATGATGGGGGTCTATAATTTTAGGGAAAGCCGATTTCGGTGGATTTCGATCTCGAGCTTTCCACAAAAGGACGAACAAGGAAACCTTACCCAGGTTCTCATTACCCTCCGGGATATCACCGAACAAAAAGAGGCCGAAGAGGCGGAAAAAGAAACCAGCCAAACCCTTCGCACCCTATTTGACGCCATGGAAGAAATGGTTGTCTTGCATCAGGTGGTTTTAGACGCCCAAGGACTAGCCACCAATTACCGATTAACCGACTGTAACAGGGCCTTTACTCGAATTACGGGAATTTCGCGAGATGCAGCGGTAGGCAAGCTCGCCACCGAGGTCTACGGGGTCAACGAACCTCCGTACCTCCATGAATTTTCCCAAGTAGGCCTTACAGGCACCCCGTACTTTTTTGAGACCTATTTTGCCCCTATGGAGAAATACTTCGCCATATCCGTGGTGTCTCCTGGAACTCTAACTTTTGCGACGGTAAGTAACGACATTACCCCGGTAAAAAAGATTCAACAGCACCTGGCCGCAAAAAATCGGGAACTCGAGCAAATCGTTTATGTAGCCTCCCACGATCTACGTTCGCCCCTGGTGAACGTCGACGGCTACGCCCGGGAGCTGGGATACTCAGTGGATGAATTGCGAGAAGAACTGTCCGATGGGGCTGTGGCGGCTCTGGCAGATATGAATGAGTCAATCAACCATATTCGGTCTAGCGCCCAACAAATGGATAAGTTACTTAAGGGATTACTAAAGCTAAGTCGATTCGGAAGGGCAGCGATTGAAGTAGACACTATTCAAACAAAAGAGGTCGTCGACCGAGTACTGGAGTCCTTGGAGTATCAGATTCAACAGCAAGAAATACTGGTCGAAGTTGGGGACTTACCCCCATGCCGGGGCGATTATGTACAGGTTACCCAAGTTTTTTCGAACCTTATAGGAAACGCAATAAAGTACCTGGACCCCCAAAGACCGGGAAGAATCTCCATACGAGGATTTGAGGATTTAGAGAAAGTCTGGTATAGTGTGGAGGACAATGGGATCGGAATAAAAGAGAATCATCGAGAGAGCATCTTCGAAATTTTCCACCGTCTTGACCCCGCAAAAACAGAAGGCGAAGGCCTTGGCTTAACAATCGTCAGGCAGTTGTTGGAGCGGATGAACGGAGAAATACGGGTCGAATCGCGAGTTGGGGAAGGAAGCACATTCTTGTTCTACCTCCCCAAGGTACGAGTTGAATAAGGTGCCACTGGTGCCTAGATAATAAAAAGTAGGACTGGTCATGAACAACGAAGTAATCATCTTAGTCGCCGAAGACGACGAAGGCCACGTCGGCCTTATTCGCAAGAACCTTGCCCGAGCAGGAATCACCAACAAAATTATCCACTTCCCCGATGGTCAAGAGATCTTGGACTTTTTGCTCTGCCTGGGCGAGGGGCCCCATCGAGAAAAAGATCAAGCCTACGTAATACTCTTGGACATTCGAATGCCCAAGGTCAGTGGAGTCGAGGTATTACGAGCGGTAAAATCGAACCCAGAAATTAAAAAGATCCCGGTCATAATGATTACGACTACCGACGACCCTCGGGAAATCGAAAACTGCCACGTTCTGGGTTGCAATAGTTACATAACAAAGCCCGTAGAATACGAGAACTTTGTCCAGGCAATTCGACAACTGGGTCTTTTTCTTTCGGTAGTACAAGTACCCAACCTATGAGTGCACCGTCTATTCTCATCGTTGAAGACGATGAGCGACTGGCTCGTTTAATTCCGAAGTTTTTGGGGAAAGAAGGTATCGCCACACAAATTTGCCCTACTGGAGCCGAGGCAATAGAACTAGTCACAGAAAATCCCCAAAAAATGCTCCTTCTCGACCACCAACTTCGAGACCTAAAAGGGAATGAAGTAATTCAGACTCTTGTAGACCGAGGAATTGCCCCATCGTTCATAATGATGACCGGCCAGGGCGATGAGCAGCTGGCGGTGGAGTGCATGAAACTGGGGGCTATCGATTATCTTATAAAGGATACCCACTTCTTAGACCTGGTCGTTCCAGCGGTGAAACGGGCCTTTGGAATTCTGGACACCCGGCAAAGGCTCCGGGAAGCCGAAGAATCCCTGAGCACCCAACTACGGGAAAAAGAATTACTCCTTCGAGAAATTCACCATCGGGTTAAAAATAGCCTTGCCATTATTAACAGCCTCATTAGCCTTCAGGCCGACTCGGTTACCGACCCAGAGCAAGCCCTCAAAGCTTTCGATAAGACTCGAGATCGCATTTACGCCATGTCGATTGTCCATCAGCAACTCTACGAGAGCCAAGATTATGGGTCGGTGAGTTTTCAGGACTACCTTCGGGATCTGGTGGCCTATTTGAGCGAACATTACACCTCGGTGGCCGGCTCCATTCACATCGTATTTCACTCCGAGGGCGTATTCATAGACGTCGACGATGCCATACCTTTGGGACTTATGTTGAACGAGCTCATTTCTAACTCTCTGTTATACGCTTTTCCTACCGGCGCCCCGGGGACTATTTCGATAGGTCTTTGGGAGGAGGGTGATTTTTACCACCTGACCGTGAAGGACGACGGAATTGGACTACCCGAGGGCTGCACCGACCAGGGCACCTTAGGCCTTACCCTGGTATTTTCCTTAGTTGAACAAATTGCTGGAACGAGCACAATAGAAAACGCCGATGGGGCGTGTTTTTCGCTTCAGTGGCCCAGGAGAAAGTAGCAGTAGATAAGGGACAAGTTGGCGCGGGTGGCTCTACTGGGCCGGGTCGCTCTACTGGGCCGGGTCGCTCTACTGGGCCGGGCCGCTCTACTGGGCCGGGCCGCTCTACTGGGCCGGGCCGCTCTACTGGGCCGGCCCACTCTGCTGGGCCGGGCCCCAGGTTGCGCGGGCCGCTGGGGCGTGGCAGCGGGGCTGACCCCGGGCCCCATTTGTGCATCGGGCCCCTACAGTGGGGAGGAACCCTGCACTGTGCCCCGTCCGACCGGTTGGCCCCGTCCGACCCCCTCGTAGGTGAAGCCCACGGCCCGGGCCTCGGCGGGATCCAGCAGATTGCGACCATCGACCAGGACCCTGCCCTTCATGGCTCGGGCTAGGCGCGCCAAGTCGAGGCCTCGAAACTCGTTCCATTCGGTCATTATGACCAGGGCATCGGCCCCCGCTGCTGCCTCGTAGGCCCCCTCGTAGTAGGTAACCTCGGGAAATTCTCGGGCAAAGTTGGGGGCAGCCTTAGGATCGTAGGCCCGGACCTGGGCCCCGGCATCCAACAGCTGTCGTACCAGAACCAGGGCCGGACTCTCCCGAATATCGTCGGTCTCCTGCTTGAAAGCCAGTCCCAACACCCCAATCTGTAGGCCCCCAAGACTTCCCGGATCCAACGTGCGCCCCAGAAGCCGGGCCAGTTTAAGGCCCGTCCGCTGTTTTTGGGCCTCGTTCGATGCATCCACTGCCTTGGCAATGGACATATTCACCCCAAATTGGCGACCTGCGGCCTCCAGGGCTCGAGTGTCTTTGGGAAAACAGCTTCCCCCAAATCCCGGACCAGGATGCAGGAACTTCGGGCTAATTCGGCCGTCCATGCCCATGGACTGGGCGATGGTGTGAATGTCGGCCCCAACCGCCTCGGCCAGGTTCGCCATTTCGTTGATAAAGGCAATTTTTGTGGCCAAAAAAGTGTTGCTGGCGTACTTAATGAGCTCGGCGGTCTCTAAGGAACACCACACAAAGGGTACCGATCGAACATTCAGGGCACGATACACTTCGAACATTACCTCTCGGGCCCGGTCAGACTCGTAGCCAATGACCGTTCGATCGGGGTGAAAAAAGTCCTGTACCGCCCGTCCCTCGCGCAAGAATTCGGGATTCGAAACCAAATCGAAATCTTTTCCCGGTACGGCCCCCGCAGCCTGGGCGATACGGTCGCGCACCCAGCGGTTCGTGCCCACGGGGACGGTACTTTTTATGACAACAACTTTATAGCTGTTCAAATTGCGGGCGATGATGTCGGCCACTTGGCCCACGAAGGTAAGGTCGGCCCCACCATCTTCCAGGGAAGGGGTTCCTACGGTAATAAACAGGACCTCGGATTCTTGGATTGCCTCGGCAAGGTCGGTAGTAAAACGAAGTCGTCCGCTGGATAGGTTACGATTCAGGTACTCTTCGATGCCCGGCTCGTACAGGGGACTACGTCCGGCCGAAAGAGCGGCGATCTTGTCAGGATTTACGTCGGCCCCAATGCAAGTGTTGCCAAAATCTGCCAAACCGACCGCAGCCAACAAGCCAACGTAACCGTTCCCGAGTACCGCAATCTTTTTTGCCATGGGTGGCTCTTTTCTTGTAAAGATATCGCAGTTCGGTAAAAAAATGGTTAGGGGAGGATGAGGATTTGATGAGGCAACAACCTTGCAAAATAACCATGAAGTGGTTATATTTTAACCATGTACCGGCGATATTTAGAGCAGAACATTGCAGAGGCCCTCAAAGACACGCCGGTTATTGCTATTATCGGACCACGCCAGTCGGGCAAAAGTACATTGCTTCTCGAAATTGCGCAGAACCAGAAAATACCCTATCGCACCTTGGACGACGCAACGGTCCTGTCGGCAGCGAGTTCAGACCCCGCAGGGTTTTTGCGGGGCCTAGAACCAAGGGCTGCGATAGACGAAGCCCAACGAGTACCCGAACTCGCTTTAGCTATAAAAGCGAGTGTAGACCTCAATCGCTCTCCGGGCCGGTACATCGTCTCGGGGTCTTCAAATATCCTTACCCTGCCGGTCTTGTCTGACTCTTTGGCTGGGCGAATGGAAGTACTTTCCTTATTTCCCTTGTCCCAATCAGAAATTGCCAATGTTCGGCCCGATTTGATCCACGCACTCTTTGAAGGCTCTCCACTATCTTTTCCAAACCTCGGGCCCGAAAGCAGGTCCGAAATCATTAAGAGAGTACTGGTAGGAGGTTTTCCCGAGGTTCTCGGACGGGAGAGCGAAAAACGAAGAACCCAGTGGTTTAACTCCTATATTTCTACGGTAATTCAAAGGGATGTTCGGGACATTGCCCAGATTGCCGAACTGGCGGACCTTCCACGGCTACTGGTTACCCTGGCTCAGAGAGTCGGTTCTCTCTTAAATAGTGCTGAGTTATCCAGGACCACCGGAATTCCCTATACGACTCTTCTTCGGTACCTGGATATTCTCACGGCCATCTTCATGTACCAGCCCTTGCCAGCGTGGTCGACAAATTTGGGCAAACGATTGGTAAAGGCGCCAAAAATTCATCTAGTTGATTCGGGTGTCGCCGGAGCCCTGCGGGGTCTGGATGAAAAATCGGCCCTTAAATTTCCGGACCGTTTTGGTCCCCTCTTTGAGAACTTCGTAATTTCGGAAATTCGTAAGCTACGTAGCTGGTCGGACCTGGACTTTGAAATGTACCATTATCGTAGTAGCGGGGGTGCCGAAGTTGACTGTGTCTTGGAATCTCGAAGGGGCGATATAGTGGGCATAGAGGTCAAGGCCACCTCATCGGTAAAAAGTTCCGACTTTCGTGGCCTTAAATCCTTGCGGGAAGATTCCCCCGGACAATTTCGCCGGGGTGTGGTTATTTACGACGGCTACGAGGTGGTGGCCTTCGACGAAGATCTTCTGGCCGTCCCTGTCGGTGCTCTGTGGTCAAATTTTAAAATTTGAGGGACCTCTGAATTACCGAAAACTCGATCAGTTCCTGTTCCAAGCGAACGGCCGAACCCCATCGGTCATCGACCAGACCCTGGTAGAGGTCAGCTTCTTCGGCAGTCAGATTCTCCAATATCCGCCGGGTAGGGCGAGGCTCGCTGACCCACCGATCACGATTTTGCAGGAGCGTAGACTCATCCATGAACAGAGATTGTAAACCCGGAAGAACCTGCCGAAACTGGTCCAGAATCGCGAAGCCGTGGGTATCTATATCACCCCAATAGAAAACATCTAGGCCAACCAGCCAGCGACCATCGCCCAGAAAGTCGGTGCCGTACCCGCGGCCAAACATGGCGATGGACCCAGCCATGTCTGGCAACGAAAGAGCTGTTACATCGTTCTCGATAATAAAGACCCGGCGAAAGGCCGACCCGGAAAAAGCTGCCCGAGAAAATGCCAAGACATCCCCGGCAGGAATACTCAGGTCCCGCAGGCCCCCGGGGCCGTAAGCCAAGGCGGGGTCCAGAATTCGAAATCGAACCAGAACCGGCTTACTGCGAAAACC
>Ga0210043_1001761_pt1 | contig 16389 bp, 26 predicted proteins | sample CryGeymet201501t_FD_183990 | JGI IMG/M metagenome (GOLD analysis project Ga0210043, IMG submission 183990) | Groundwater microbial communities from Crystal Geyser aquifers in Utah, USA - Crystal Geyser metaG 2015-01t (SPAdes) (version 2) | ecosystem: Environmental > Aquatic > Deep subsurface >... | reverse complement strand
GGCTTCTGGAGCCAGGGCGACGGTGCTTGTTTCGAAGCCCAGTACAGGTACAGCGCGGGATGGAAAAACAAGCTGAAAGAATACCTCGGAGAAAAAGACCTGGAGTACTTCACCAACCAGGTAGGCCAGCCTTTACAAGACCTTCAGCGTCGTCACGGTTACCAGCTCATTGTGAAGACAGTACATCGAGGGTATTACTGCCATGAAAATACGATGTACCACGAGTTCTATCCCGACGGTTATCTTCACTGCAATTATGACGCGGAGCAGGAACAGTCTTTCCGCGAAGCGTGCAGGGACGCAGCACGTTGGTATTACCGCGAGCTCGAAGAAAAATACAACTACCTCAGCAGCGACAAAGCGATCGACGAAGAGTTGGAAGACATGGATCGCTTGTACCTCGAAGACGGCCGAAGAGTATGAAGATCCGCTGGAAGAAAGTCACAGCCACCGTCGCAGACGGGTACATCGGCCGAGTACGGTGCTTCGTACTGACTCAGCAGGGTACTGTATATATACTCACTTGCGAGCTGCCTAGCGACGATGATAGACTATACGGCCGGAGGGAGACTTCACACAGCTCCGCGAAACGGGCAGTGACCCAGGCTGCCAAGAGCTTCAAAACGTGGTGGAGGGCGCTGCATGCCGAGACATAGATCCGACAATCACGAGCAGGTTCAAGCACTTGCTTCGGAGTCCGCTGGGGTCGACGTATACCTCGAACCTGCGGACGTGCGCCGGCGCTTCGGGGTCTCTCTTGACAGGGCGCACTTGATTCTACAAGATGTACGTTGTCTTCTGGCTACTCAAGTGATACGGAGGTTCCCATGCCCAGCCCCCCAGGCTACAAGCGAGACTATAAGCAAGAGGCCAAGACCGCCAAGCGACGCGGTGAGCAGGGCGTCGGCTCCGGCTCCGGTAGCGCCAAGCGCCATCGAGCCCGCCGCAAGATGTTGAAGGCGGGGAAGACCAGCCCCGGTCAGGATGTCGACCACAAAAAGCCGATTCGTAGCGGCGGCGGCAATGATATGAACAACCTTCGGTCCTTGCCCCCAAGCAAGAACCGGTCATTCAGGAGGAAGTGACGTGGACCAAAACAAAGCGCTTCTCAAGGGAAGGATACCGAAGTATCTGATCGACCAGCTCGACAGCTATCAACACGAAAAAATCAAGCCGCACTCCTTCCTCACCAAAATCCTTGAGAACGATCTCCGTGGCTCGTTCCAAGAAGCCACAGTAAACGAGCTCATGGCACTCCCGGACATCGTGCAGTACGTCTACACGTATCTTACGTACGGAAGCGGCAGCAAAGAAGCAGTAAACAGCTACTTGAACAACACGCAGTAGCCACAGAGGGAGACGTCATGCCGTTTTTTCTCGAGGCGAAAATGCCTTTGCGCAAGACGTTTGTGCGCGAAGGCAAGGGATTCGTCAAAGAGCCTTACCCAATGGCCGCGATGTTTACCTCGCATCGCAGAGACTGCGAAACGATCGAGCAGCTCTTCGAAGCGATGGTTGCCCACGCAAGCAAAGCACACTGCTTGATCAAAGGCGAGCTCATTCGTAACCTTACGCTCGAACGGCGGGTCGACTCAACCAACCCCCTCGACCCGACGTCCTGGCTGTGTATCGACCTCGACTACGTCAAGTCCGAAGCAGAAGCAAACGCCGTATTAGCTCACCTGGGGCTCGACTCCGTCTCGCACATCAAACAGTTCTCTGCCAGCCACTTGATCACGAAAGATTTTTCAGCGCATTACTTCTTCATGCTCAACGCACCTGTGCTCCCGCAGCAGCTCAAGACCTGGCTGAAGTGGCAGAACTTCCAGATCCCTCAGCTCGAACGCCAGATCTCGCTGACACGGCCAAACACCGCGCTGCGCTGGCCGATGGACATCTCCGTCGCGGACAACAGCCGAATCATTTACATCGCCCCGCCACGCTGCGAGGGCTTCGACGACCCACTGAGTGAACGTACAGTACTGGTCAAACGTACAGCTCCAACGTTCGCCCTGGCGGAGCAGCTCACAGAACTCGACGTCGAGGTAGTGCAGCAACGCGAGGAGGCGAAAATCACGGAGCTGCGCAAGGCGCGTGGGCTCAAGGCGAAGAAGCTGTCGACCAAGACGCTTGCCGGCGTTGAGGTCGTGGTCAACTCCGGCAAGGCTACAGTCACCGGACACAAGGAAAGCCGCGGCTTCATGTACTTGAACCTGAACGGCGGCGACTCCTGGGGGTACTTCCACCCGGTTGAAAAGCCGGACATCCTGTACAACTTCAAGGGGGAGCCGAACTACCTCACTCGCCAGCTGTTGCCGGACTACTACAAGGCGTACAAGAAAGCGCTGATCAAGGAACGCCAGGACGAGAAGGGGGAGACAGTTCACTTCGCGTTCCTGGACCGCACGACAGACATTTACTTTCGCGGAACGTTTGACCCTTCTGACCAAGCCCACGACTTGTATCCGACCAACTCAGTAAAGAAGGTCGAAGACTTCCTGAAGCAAAACGGTCAGATGGTCGGGGACTACATCGAAGAGTGGGATTATCTGTTCCGCTTCGATGATGAGCGCATCTACGTTCCATCTGAGCGCTTTGTCAACCGTTACGTTCCGACCGACATCATGAAAGCGGCTGCTCAAACCAAGCCCCCGACTTCGTTCCCTCTGGGGATCGCAAAGGTACTGCGCTCGGTTACAGGTGGTGACAAAGTCACAATGCGCCACTTCATGAACTGGCTCGCCGTCATCATCCAACACCGCCAAAGGACGCAGACGGCATGGATCTTCAACGGAGTGCAGGGGACTGGTAAGGGCGTCCTGATCCACGAGATACTCAAGCCAATCCTCGGCCCACGATACGTGCAAGTCAAATCCCTTGCAGACCTGGACGACAAGTACAATGAGTACATGCAGGAGTGCATCCTGTTGATGGTTGATGAGTCCAAGCGCACGCAGATCCGTGACCAGGAAAAAGTCATGGCCAGGCTCAAGCAGTGCATTACTGACCCCGTGGTGCCGGTGAGAGCGATGCGGACGGATCATTATCTCGCCAAGAACTACATGAACGTCATTGTGACGTCAAACTTTCCGGATCCGCTGACGCTCGAACAGAGCGACCGCCGTTTCAACGTCGGGGACTACCAACCGGAGAAGCTCTTTTTGACCGACGGAGACATCAAGCAGATCCGCAGTGAGCTGCCTGACTTTGCTTCGATCCTCCTGCATCTGAAGGCGGACAAGAACCAGGCCAAGACGCCTCTCCAAAACCAGGCGCGCAAGAACCTCATGTTCCTCACGCAGACTTCGCTCGAAGTCGTCTTCGGCGCGATCACCACAGGGAATTTGCAGTTCTTCATCGACGATCTGCCTACAGACGACACGCTGAGCGTCGACCCCATGGCGACGATGAAACGCGACGCGTACATCAACGTGCTGCGCGAAGCCCAGGCAAGCTTCGACCACAAGGAGCCGCACCGCCTCACTCGCGACCAGGTATGGACACTTGCAGACTATACGCTGGGGGACGTTGCCAAGACTCCGAACAAGTTCTCGTCGCTGGCCAAGCACTACGGCATCCGCTTCGAGCGCATGCGCAAGGGGGACAAGTCAGCGCAGTGCATCGACATCACTTGGAAGGAACCCGAAGTGCGCGTAGAACACGCGCTTGGAGAATCAAGACTGAGAGCAGTAAAATGACCTTTGAACCCTGGGTACATCAAAGACAAACGCACAAGCTCTATTGTAGATCGAACGCCGTATTTGACACCAGCGATGCGGGGTGCGTATCTGGAGACACCGAGTATCTTACTCCTACAGGTTGGAAACGAATCGATCAATATACCAAAGGAGATAAGGTAGCGCAGTTCTGGCCCGAAACTCGAGAGGTAGAGTTTATCGAGCCCTTAGATTACATCGTCCGTCCCTGCAGGAGCATGTTGCATATAATGCCTAGTCGCGGCACAAACCAAAAGCTTTCCCTAGAGCATAGAGTCTTGTACTATCTTTCAGACGGGAGCTACGACGAATGCTCCGCAGAGCAATACTATCGACATCTCTGTGCTATTGGTCCTAACCATACTACCCAACGCAAATTTTGCGCTACATACTCTGTCAAAGGGCCGAACGGTATCAAAGCCACCGACGAGGAACTGCGTATTATGGTTGCTGTAATCGCGGACGGACATTTTTCAAGCCCTTCTACGAGATGCACCGTACGGTTGAAAAAAGACCGCAAACAACGCAGACTCCGCAAGCTTTTACAAACGGCCGGTGTTCCGTTTATCGAGCGCACTTGTGGAGGTCAAACCGACTTCCAAGTTTTCCGGTTTGATGCTCCTTGGAGGGAGAAGCATTTTAGTTCTAGATGGTGGTCGGCTACGCAAGAGCAGCTGGAGCTTATTGCAGATGAAGTGCAGCACTGGGATTCTTCAGTAGATTTACGCTCTTCAGGCGGCTGTAGATTCAGTACGTCTGTTTTGGAGTCCGCAGAGTTTATTCAATACGCTATGGGCGCAGCAAAAAGACCAAGTTCAATTAAAAAGCGAGAACGACATCGGCGTGGGAAAGCAGAGACTGAGTACTGTGTACACTCCCGCAAAGAAGATGCGCTTGTCGGCCCCGGAAGGCTGAGTGCTGTTTCTATACAACCTACTGAAGACGGCAAAAAGTATTGCTTTACGACCCCTTCTACGTACCTACTCTTGCGGTGCAACGGATATGTCTTTGCTACGGGCAATACCGGCAAAACAGCCGTCGCACTGCTTGCCTTCGCCGAACGTCGACGCAAGGGCGGTGGGCGTGCGCTGATCATCGCCCCGAAGACGCTGCTTGAAGCTGCGTGGACGGAAGAAATCGACAAGTACTTCCCCCACCTGCGGTACAGCGTAGCCTACGCGTCGAACCGCGAGAAGGCGTTCAGCGTCAAGGCGGACGTATACATCACGAATACCGATGCTGTTAAGTGGCTCAAGACGCAGCCGAAGCGCTTCTTCAGCACTTTCGACACGCTGATCATCGACGAGTCGAGCGCGTTCAAACACCATGCTTCGCAGCGTAGCAAAGCAATAAAGAAACTTGCGCCCCTTTTCAAATACCGCTCTCTTCTAACAGCTACACCCTTCTCGAAGTCTGTTACTGAGATGTGGCACCAAATCTTACTCCTCGACGACGGCGCGCATTTTGGCCGCTCGTACACCAAGTTCCGCGACGCGGTGTGTGAGCCGTACTACGAAGAGGGGCAGAACACCCACCCGAAATGGCGCGATCGTCCTGGGGCGTACGCGACGATCGTACAGATGATCTCCGATATCTGCATTCGCCACGAGTTCCACGATGTGATGAAGAATGTACCGCACGGCACTGAGCACAAGGTGTTCTTCAAGCTCCCTCCAAAGCTGCGGTCAGCCTATGAGGAGCTCAAAGAGTCCCTCATCCTGAAGCTGGAGAGCGGCGAAGTTACAGCACTGAACGCAGCGATCCTTCGCGGCAAGCTGCTCCAAGTCGCGTCAGGCTCGGTGTACGGCAGCTCTGGTGCGGCCACCATCGACGACGGTCGCACCGAGCTTGTGTGTGACCTGGTCGAGCAGCGTAAGCACTCTGTCGTGTTCTATAACTGGGACCACCAGCGCGAAGCCTTGGTCAACGCGTTCACCAAGCGCGGCATCGTGTTCGCCGAAATCTCTTCGAAGCACAAAGGATCTGTCAGGAACGAGACAGTGCAAAAGTATCAAGCCGGCGAGTTCCAGACGCTCCTGATGCACCCGCAGACAGGCGCTCACGGCCTCACGCTCACTCGTGGCACCGCTACAATCTGGTGCTCGCCGACAGACCGGCCGGACCTTTTGATCCAGGGCAAGCACCGAGTGCTTCGCGGTGGGCAGACCGAAGTCACCGAGAACGTCATGGTCTGCGCACGCGGGACTATTGAAGAAGGCGTGTACCAGAAGACCGACAGAGAGCGCGACGCGATTGCAGAGCTTCTATCTTTGATAAAGGAGAGCAGGTAATGGCAGTACAAACAATTTGCGGGGAGTGCGGCCCGACAAACATCGAGTTCGACGCCGTAGCAGTGTGGAACTTTGAGAGGCAGGAGTACGACCTTCTTCTAAGCGACATTTTGACCGAAAAAGTATGTGCCTGAACTGTGATAGTCATGACTGGGTTTTTGTAGAGGTGAAACCATGAAGGTAGTCGATAAAAACAGCTACGTCATTGTCGTTTGCGAGGAAGCGGACGTGTCCAGATTCAACGCAGAAGAACATGCTGCAATCCATGTGGACGAGTCCTACGAGCATATCAGCTTCGCGTTCAAGAAATTCTCAGGGGATCTGCTCCGCGTCATCCCAAACAACGTGCGCAGTGGAGGACTCGCCTGGACACGCCTGGCAGACCGAGCCCGTAACTACTGGAGGACATCACATGTCTGGTCATAGACGCCCTAACCACGCAACTTCTTCCAGCTTCAGCAGGGCGCTGGATCTTGAGAAGTGCCCGCTGTTCTTCAAGATGCGGCACATTGACAAGATCCCGGACCCCGCGCCGCCACTCCCGAGCGGACAAGAGCGCCCGCTCGAGCGAGGAAACCGTCTGCACTCACTCGGCGAGAACTACGTCCTCAACAAACTTCTGCCGTTCCCGGAGGAGTTCAAAGCGTTCGAGAAGGAGCTCAAGGCGTTTCGCAAGCTGTTCCAGGCGGGTAAGCTCACGCCTGAGAAGCGCTTTGCCTTCGATAAGACGTGGAACTTGTGCGATTACAAGGACTGGGACAACGTCATCTACCGCGCCGTCGCGGACGTCTCGGCCCGGCTCTCGGACACCCGTGTCCTGGTCATCGACTACAAGTCGGGCAAGAAGAAGGGTAACGAAGTCAAGCACCACGAGCAGGCAATGGAGTATGCCGTGTGCGAGGCGCTGGTCGACCCTGAGATCCAGCTGTTCAATGTGGAAATCTGGTATCTCGATCAGCAAGGGGACAACAAGCTGCGCAAGCAGTTCACGCGTTCGCAAGTGCTGTCGGGCTTCAACGCCATGAAGCAGCGCCACCAGCGCGTGCTTGAAGAACGGTTCTTCGAAGCCCGTCCTTCCCGCTATGCGTGCGCTTTCTGCCCGTACAAAGCGGGCGATGTAGGTTTCGGTAAGCTGGCTTACCCTGGTACTGGACATTGCAGGAGGAACGCATGCTGACTTCCATCTCAGCGATTCTTACTCGTACGCCCGAAGGGCAGATTCGCTCTGTTAATCTACGCGTGCAGTTCGGCGAGCATGTTGTGCACCGCACCGTCCTGGGCACTGCGACTCCGCAAGAGGTCGCCAACGCGCTACAGAGCCTGGCTTACGAACTGAGGAAGCTCTGATGCCCTGGATCAAGATCATCCAGATCGTCGGGCTCGCGGCCGGGATCATCTTGAAGTCGAACTCGATCTACCGGAGACTGAGGAGGCTCAATGATGAAGATCCTTACGCTTGACTTCGAAACGCTGTGGGACACCAACTACACGCTGAGGAAGATGCCAACGTCCCTGTACGTCCAGGACGAGCGCTTTGAAACTGTCAGCCTGGCTTTCAAGACGACTGATATGGAGGAGCCCGTCTTCGTCGGCGGTCCGGCGAAGATCAAGAAGTTCTTCAAGCTTCTGGCGCCGCAGGCGCATACGTTCGCGCTGTGCTGCCACAACGCTCAGTTCGACGGGTACATAGCCAGCCATTATTTCGGCTTCGTCCCCCGCTTCTATATCGACACGTTGTCCATGGCCCGAGCGCTGTACTCCCAGTACGGCCCGCTTGACCTGGGGCATTTGACGGAGACTCTTGGGCTGGCGTCGGTCAAGGGTGAGATGCCCGCCTCATTCAAAGGCAAGCGCTGGGCGGATCTGACCGGAGAAGAACGTCAAGAGCTTGCTACGTACAACAAGGACGACGTGCTGGCGACCGAGGCCCTGGCTGCGCACCTGCTGCCACAGATTTCGAAGAGCGAGCTCAAGATTATCGACATGACGGTGCGCATGGTCACGCAGCCCAGGCTTCGCATCAACGTGCAGGAAGCCAAGCGAATTATCCAGGATGAGGAGAAGCTGAAGAAGAGCCTTGCAGACCAGGTCGGTATCCCGCAGGAGGTGCTCCGTAGCGACTCGCAGTTCGCGGCGGCGCTCGAAGAAAGAGGCTACGAAGTACCGATGAAATGGTCAGAGAAAAAGCAGGCCATGTCCCCCGCTTTTGCTCAAGCCGACTTGCCGTTCCAGAAGATGCGCGACAGTGACGACCCGGAGCTGCGCCGGATCATTGCCGCCCGCACCGCCAACAAGAGCAGTATCAACGAGACCCGCGCCCGCGGCATGCTGGCTCGCAGCAAGTACCCCGTTCCGATCTTCTTGAACATGTACGGAGGGCACACGACGCGGTGGAGTGGCGCCGACAAGTTCAACCCCCAGAACTTGCCGCGCGAAGGACGCCTGCGCAAGTGCCTCGAAGCCCCGGACGGGCACGTCCTGGTCATCGTGGATGCCTCGCAGATCGAAGCTCGGGACAACGCCACGTTCAACGAACAGTGGGATCTGGTTAAGCTTTTCGCGTCTGGCGCTGACCCGTACGCAATCTTCGCTTCTGACCTCTACGGTTTTGAAGTCAACAAGAAAGAGTATCCAGACGAGCGCTTTGTCGGTAAGGTGTCTATTCTCGGCCTCGGTTATCAGATGGGCGCTGCCAAGTTCCAGCTCACACTTGAAGCCGGGATGATGGGTCCGCCATTGAAGATCAGCTTCGAGCAGGCCCAACGTGCTGTAAATGTGTACAGATCCCGCTTCGACAGGATCAAGCAGGGGTGGTACGAACTGCAGGCGCGTATTCCCTACCTGATGGATACGTGCAACCGGCCGGAAGAGTTCCGGGGCCTGGTGATCCATCCTGGCGGGCGCGTCGATTTCCCCGCCGGCGTCAGCATGTTCTACCCGAACGTCGGCTATACGATCGGCAGCTACGACCGAGCGGAGTTCTACTACAAGCCGTACGACAACAAGTACAAGACGATCGTTACCAAGAAGCTCTACGGTGGCAGCTGGCTGGAAAACATCATCCAGTGCCGCGCACGCTGCATGACTGCTGGACACTCGCTCCAGCTGTCGAAGCACTATCCGGTCGTACTGACCGCGCACGACGAAATCATCATGTGCGTACCGATCAAGAAGGCAGACCGGTGTTTCCGGGATGCGCTCGAGATCATGTCGATCCCCCCGCGGTGGAACGAAAAGTGCCCCCTGGCAGCTGAGGGGGAAATCAGCAAGCACTACACCAAACCCGAATGAGGACCAAGCACGATGAACCCGCAACGCCTCACACACGAGGAGCTGACCATTCTGGCTCGTTTCCAGCTTACAACGTACGGGAGACTTCGAGAAGACGTCACTGAGGAGCTCGTCTCCCGAATGGAACAAGTAATTCTCCCCACGCTCGATGCTATCGAGCAGTTGACACACGGTGCAAACCGTGATAACTTAGCCACCAAGAAAGCGAGGAACACCCAGTGAGCAAAGAACCTACGATCGGCGATATCGTCGATGCGATGTGGCGCGTCCGTGAAAAGCGGAGAAGCATCGCCGCCACAGAAAAAGAACTGTCGTCGAAGCAGCACAGATTGGAGCTGATGCTCATCCAGAAACTCGACGAACAGAAAACAACCAAAGGCCAGGGAAAGCTGGGCGGCGCGTCGATCAAGACGGCCGTCGAGCCAACCGCAACTGATTGGCCCTCCATCTGGCGCTGGATCAAGCGCCACGACGACTTCGGCCTGCTTCAGAAGAGGCTGTCCCCGGCCCGTTACCGAGAGCTCCTGGAAAAGTATCCGAAGGGAGTTCCCGGTATCGCGCCGTTCGAAAAACGGTCGATTCATCTGACCACTGTCAAGGAGTAACACATGGGAAAGCAAGTAGCAGTCACCGGCGCGCAGGCTCTCGATGCCCAGCGTCAGAGTATGCAGGACCGTCTTGCAGGGCTTGGAGGCGGTGGGAGCCTGAACTTCGTTCAGGTCGACAACAAGAGCTTCGTCTTCCCCGAAGGGGAGATCGTACCAGCGCAGCTCGAGATCGTGATCCTGGACTGGGCGCTCAACAACCAGTACTACGACAAGCCGTTCGTTCGCGGCGTCAAGACCCGGCCAGCATGCTTCGCAGTCGGTCAGAGCGTCGCTCAGATGCGTCCGAGCCGTAACAGCCCGAGCATCCAGAACGACGGCAACCCGTGCGCCACCTGCCCCATGAACCAGTTCGGCAGCGGCACAGGTAACGCTAAGGCGTGCAAGAACCAGATCCTGCTCGCCGGCATGCTGCCGGATGAAGGCCCGGAGGGTCCGATCTACATCGTGAAGGTCAGCCCGACGGCGATCAAGCGGTTCAAGGAGTACGCATCAAAGGTCAACGACAAGGGCATCGCCCTGGCGCAGCTGGTGACCGTCCTGACGTTCGACTCGAAGGTGACGTATGCGTCGCTGCAGTTTGCCGCTGACGGCCCCGCCAGCAAGGCACACAAGCCGAACGTGGGCGCTTTCGCGGAGCGGATCCCTGAAGCCACGGAGATGCTGCTGCGTGAACCCAGCTTCAACGACAACAACGATGAGTGACATCGGCAAGGCCCTGGTCGGTGCGGATCGGTCCCCGGTGCGCCGCCACGTCCTTGACGCTGTCCTGGTCGACACCATGGCTTTCAACGAGCGCATGCAAGACCTGACACTGAAGGAAGTCTACGCAGCGTTCAAGCTCGAACTTGCGACGCACCAGCGGTCCTATGTACTGGACCGTCTGGCTCGTCGCGCCAAAGCACTCGCCGCCGAAGAAGTCGGCGAGTTTTTCAACACTGTGAAACAAGGAGCAACAAATGGGTAAGGGAATGGACGATATCCTTGACGATCTGGACCTCGACGACGAGCTGGACCTGGAGGGCGAAGAAGAGGAGGAGGAGGAGGATTCCGGGTTCAACTTCCTCGATGACGAGGACGATGAGCCGGCGCCGGCCGCACCGCCGAAGCGCAGCAAGAAGACTGCCAAGAAGAAGGCCATGCGCAAGCCGGCTCCAGCCCCCGTCGAAGAGGACGAGGACGAAGAAGAGGCCCCGCCGCCTCCGGAGCGGACCAAGAAGGTCGCCAAGAAGACCGCACGCAAAGCCACTCCACCGCCGGTCGAGGAAGAAGAGGAAGAAGCTCCGCCGCCTCCGAAACGCCGTGGGCCGAAGCCTGGCGCCAAGCGGGCTACCCGCGTCGACAGCGACCCTCTGACCGCGCTCAGCGAAGAGCTGCGGGCGATCACCGGCGAAGCTGCCGAGACCTCGAAGCTGGCACACCTGAAGGCTGAGCTGCGGGCTGCGAAGCAGCTGGCGACGAAGCTGTCCCGGTTCGCCGACAAGGTCACCAAGGCTGCGGAAGCGCAGGAGAGCGCTGTTGCCAAGCTCGAAGCCCAGATCGCGAAGGTCTCCGGCGTCGAAGACGACGAGTAACGCGCTCGCTGGCTGTCTCTGAGGTCAGTCGCACGCAGTCAGTACCCTATAGCCCCGGCGTAGATCAGAGAATCGCCGGGGCTTCTTTTTCTCTGGAGGTTCTATGAAACCTGAATCCCTCGCCATCAAGCGTGTGCGCGACGGTCTTGCACGCTTCGGTGCGGACTTCGAGCTTGAAAAAACGCACAACTCCTACGCCTCCGGCTGGCTCGACCTTTATGTCGAGGCCCCCGGTGGTTTCGTCGGATGGATCGAAGCGAAATACCTCCCGTCCAAGCATGCTGTCGGTGGCGCTGTTCCTACCGCCCCGGCAATCAAGAAGTGCTCCTCGCTTCAGTTGCGCAGGTTCAAACGGCATATGTCGAACGATGTCCCGGCGCTCTTGCTCTGTGGTTTCGCAGGGCTCGGCCCGCGGCACCGGACCTACGTCGTTTTTGCCCCGCAGCTCTTCGACAATGATCTGGTCTGGCCGGACAAAGTCAAGGTACTCGATCTCGACGCTACCGTCGCCTATCTCATCAACTGGACACGCCCATGAAGACGCTGCGCCTGACCACCATGCACGGCCGACTTAACCCCGAGCAAGATATGGAGGACTGGGGCTTTAACGGCCCGATCATCGAGGGCATTATCGCCTCGCACTCCACCTACGGTCACATGAACCTGTTCTTCGCCTCTATCGAAGCGGCTCAGAAAGCTCACGAACTGACCGGGTGGGAGTGGTTTGACGACAATGCCCTCGAGATGCGGTTCGAAGGAGATATGCTGCTCTTGAGGCCGAAAGATGCGCCGCCCGCTTGGTACGGTGACTGGGAGCTCCAGACGATGAAAGGAGACGGTTCGGAAGTAGAAGATCGCCCACAAGGATAAACCACCCATGGACAACACGAGGAAACTTCATTATGTTCATCTTGCATTGGATCATGTTTATACTGGACTGTGTGTCCTTGATTATGCGCTTTCGAAGCATGAGCGCCTCTCCAATCGGCGCGTGATCCATGATTCCCGACCCACCTATTCTGAACGCGCAGCAGCGCGCAGACTTAGCCGAACTCGCCCTACGCATGAAGCGTGACGAGCCTGGCCTCTACGTCCGCCAGGTCGGCCCTGTGCTGATCGTACGGCTCGACAAAGGACTGCGACTCCAGCGCGAACGTATCAAGGCTCTGGTCACTCGCGGCAAGTTCCAGCTGTGGAAGAAAACCAAGACTCTCGCATTTCTACAGGAGGTACGTAAATGAAAAGCACAGACGCCCTGACCAAGCTTCTCTCCGAAGCCGGCCAGGACATGAACTTCAGCGTGGCAATCTACGAGAACCAGCTGAACCGCGAGAAGACCCGACTTGCGAAGCGCGTGGCAAAGCAGTTTCTTGAAGGCTTCGCCAAGTTCTGCACCGACAACAATCTCGAACTCACCTGCGGGTTTTCAGACCTCCCCATCGTAGGGGACTCCGTGTACCTCGCAGTGAGCGAGAAACAGGGCGATACACTCATGGTACTCGCCACTCCCAACAACATCATTGAGGTTCCGCAGGAATGACCATTCACATCATGATCGACCTGGAAACACTCGACACGACTCCGAACGCAGTTGTACTGTCCGTCGGCGCGGTCGAGTTCGACCCGCTGAAACGGGAGATTCTTCGCAAGCGTTCCTGGGTGCTTGGGCGGGACGGCATCGCCGCCCAGCTACGGGTCGGACGCACGATCGGCCCCAGCACCGTCGCCTGGTGGACCCGTACCAACCCCGAGCACCTGGCCCGGCTGCTTGAAACCGAGAGCCAGGGGGCATGCGACTTCGTGTCCGACACACCTTACCTGCGCGCAGCGCGGGGCGTATGGGGCTACGGCGCAACGTTCGACAACGTCATCCTGCGCTCGCTACTCCAGGACGTCTACTCGGTCCCGTCGCGCTCCCTCTGGCCGTACAAGGCGGATCGGTGCTTCCGTACGTTCACTACCCTGTACGACCCGCTCTTTGCCTGCTCTTCGGGGAAGAATACCCACGAGGCGCTGGCGGACGCCGTCAATCAAGTCCAATGGATGTTCAACATCCTTGACAGTTCCTCAGCGGCTAATGCTGTCTTTGCAGGAGGCGCATCATGAATATCCAGGAAGGCTATCAGCACAACTTCGAGCAACTGCTCCGAGCCGCCAAGAACGGCGACCTCTGCATCGCAGAATGTTTAGACGCAGAAACGAAGAAGCCGGTCATTACTGTCTGCGCTATTGAGGAAGAGAGCAACGGAGAAGTTTTGCTTATCCCGATGGCGAAGATGTTCGACGGTGACCCGTTCGAGGAGCTTTTACCGCCAGGAAAGTTCCGGGGGAGGCTCAATGCTTGAGTTCAAGTTCAAAGACGGGTTCCCCGTGCTCATTGACGTGAACCACTACGATCCGTTTCGCCCTGGGAAGTTCCAGGGCGATCCGCTGGACTGCTATCCCGACAAAGGACCGGAGTGCGAGTACGAGCTGTTCCTGGAGGACGGCCGTCCAGCTCCGGCGTTCGTATACGACAAAGTCACTGCCGAAGAAAGCGACCGCATCGACAGAGCCATCATGGAGGCATTATGAAGTCTATCCCGTTCTTCTCTGATGAAATCACCATTACCCCGCACACTGCAACACACGTCCAGCACCTCAACCGTTCGGTTTCGATCCGTGAGTTCTCTCGCGGCCGGCCGGTGCGTCTCCTTGACCCGGGTGGCAACGGGTTGCTGGTGGAATGCTGCGGCGAGTTCATTCAAGGACCAGAGGTGCGCTGAAGATTTCGGCGACTCTGAACCAACGACGTTCAGAGAGTCCATCTCCGATCACGTACATTTTATTGCTGACGAGGAAAACAATAATGGATGACACCCTTCCGCCAAGCGCCGTTCTCTATGCTGACGACCACCGCGGCGTATATATCCCTCAGTATTTCGCAGAGAGCATCAAGCACTCTTGCGTTACCGGAGTGTCTGAGGAGGACTTCCTGATTCTGTGCAAAGGGCCCGATCATGAGCAGTACTGGGAAACCTGGAGCGACGTGCTCGACCGCGCCAGAGTGACCGATGACGAAGGAGTGGAGCACTATCTGTTCCAGGACGGTGACCTGTGGCTCGTGCCGGTCGATACCCCGCCATACGACGAAGAAACAATGCGGATCGTCGCAGAGAATAAGGCGAACAGCTTGGATATTACGACGCCAATTGAGATGGCGATCGACACGTTGTTTCATTCTTACTTAAGAGACTCGGAAGGCTTTTACTTGGACGCAGAACGCTACGGCTACAAGGAGAAACAGGAATGAAGATCACCATCGACACCGACCTGAAGATGAACTTGGTGGAGCAAGTCGTGCTGTCCATCGTGTTCAGCATACTCGGCGAGCCCCTGTCCGTCGAATTCCTGGATGACGAGGAATACGAACCATTCAGCTTCGAGCTTCTAGCCGGTATTGACGAGCCTGTGAAGCTGCGTTACCCGGAGGGGTGGCTGCTCTACGTCCCTGGCAACTGTAAAGACTGCGTCGCAAACTACCACATGAACCTGAACGAAGCGCTGGAGCCTATGCACGAAGCCGTCGACGATTTGTATATCTAGCTTTTGTCGACCTTGTCCATCCGACGCTTCAGCGCTGCGCGCGGGTCCACCCCGCTGCGCAGGTCCAAGCCGGCGTCGGCACTGCGCGCACGTACCGCACGCGATACAGCCGCTTCGGGGGATATGCGCCGGCCACTTTTCTTCCGCTTGGCAATCACGCGGTTCTCGAATGCCCGCCTCTGAGCGGGCGTCATCCCCCTCATCCGGGTGGCGTTCACCGCCCCTTTGACTGATTCGACGAAGTTGGTGAACACACCGCTGCGCAGGTCCTCTTTCTTGCTCATTGTCATTCTCCTGTCATTATGGATGATGCGAAAGGAAAGTCTTCAAGCTGCTGAGCCCGTGCAATGTTGCCGAGCTCATTGGGGGCAACAGCATTCCCACCTGCCGCCCACTGCTGCCACTCCGGCGCTGCCATCACGATCTGATGGAGCGGCAGCGAGCGCGTCGCCGCAATGCCTGGGTTCGCGCCCCCGAGCGCCACAGCGAGCCAGCTGTTGATCTGGCTGACCGTCGGTCCGCCCAGTTCGATCAGCGGGTTCTTCTGCAGGCTGGCGGTCTTCATCATGTCCGGGATCAGGTTGAACGTGCCGAGTACACCCGACCGATGGATCCCGTCCAGCGTGCGATCTACCATGGTCCAGCGCTCTTTGCGATCGTCCCCCTCCGGGCCGAACTGCAGGAGCTCGCGCACCAGGTCCGCCCCCATCATCACCGGCACGTACGCCATCATGTACAGCGCCGGAGTGTAATCCCCCTGGGCCAGTCGCGTGTAGGCGCGGCGCAGCACGCGCTCATGGTAGGCGAACATGAACCCCTTCAGGTGCCCGAAGACCTGCCAGTTCGGATCATTCATCCATGTCGTGCGTTGCGTCGACGACGGGCGCAGCACGGACTCGTCGACCATGCGGAACAGCGCGCGCTTGACCCGCGCGTCTCGGGCGAGGTCCAGTACTTCCTGCGGAGCGTGAGGCCGCTTCGACAGCTCCAGTGCGCGGTCGATGGAGACGCCCGCCCGGTCAAGCAGGTCGCTGGCCTGGTCCGAAGTCAGGAACACCAGCTCACCGCGCGCGTCGAGCGTCACGTCGGCCGGGTCGAGGTCGATCTGCTTGAGCCAGTCGATGCTCTGCTGCTGGCCATCACGCGCCCGCTGGACATTGTTGATGATCGACCGTCGCGCAGCGACTACCGCGGCATGCCGCGTGAAACGCATCAGTGCTTCCATCCCCGTCCACTTGAAGAAGGCATCGTTGTACTTCTTCACCGCTCCGTCCATGAAGACGGAGCCGTAGAACTGGCCCAGCGTATCGGAGATCACCGCACCTTC
>Ga0210043_1001759_pt1 | contig 16405 bp, 17 predicted proteins | sample CryGeymet201501t_FD_183990 | JGI IMG/M metagenome (GOLD analysis project Ga0210043, IMG submission 183990) | Groundwater microbial communities from Crystal Geyser aquifers in Utah, USA - Crystal Geyser metaG 2015-01t (SPAdes) (version 2) | ecosystem: Environmental > Aquatic > Deep subsurface >... | reverse complement strand
ATATGAGCTGGTACCTTCAACCTAGTCCTGGAACTATCACTCTCGCTAAGATTACTCCGCCTATTCAGCGGCCGACAGACTTGTCGGTAGCTGTAGGACGATTGGAGTATTCGGAGGGGTTTCCTCCTGGCGTGTCGGGCTGGGAAGTCACGGGCGCTGATGAGTGGTACCTCAAGATTATCCCTGGTGATTGTTCCGTTCGTGCTATTGTCTCTCCCTATGATGAAAAAGAGGAGAGGATCTTTGCTTCTGATGTAATGGGAAGCGATCCTTCTGATCGAAAGCCAGACAGTTGGGATATGCTCGACTCATGGTGGATTAGTCGGAATATAAGTTATAACGGAACATATAACTACATTGCCAATGGAATTGGGACTCTAGGGCGTGGAGAAGTAGGATACTTCGTCTACACTGAGCAGGACTACTTCGGTTGGGAGGTAGAGGCTAAGTTTCCTACGACGGGCGACAATCTTGAGATCAGTTTTCTGAAGCAGTGGGATCCAACGGAATACTCCGCACCAGCTAATGGTGGAAGTTTAGATCCTGCAGCAGAGCGATGGGTAGGAGTACGTGTTACAAGAGAAAGTGATACGGAGCTTGTGTACTATGCAGTCATTAATGATGATGGGACGGAGCAAGCTACGGAGATTTCTAGAAAGACAGTTCCCTCGTGGTCGGAGAATATTTGGGTTGGCGCTGCCCGGTACCCCTCAGAAGTCTTACAGTGTAGGATTCGATATGGCGATAAGTGGGAGGGACCTTATGTCTTTGGGGCTCCTACTTATACTCTCCACCCTACTAGTTACATCCCCGCTTCGTTAGCTTTGCTAGGATGGCGAAGTCCTGTGCTGACGCTTCAGAACACAGTACGGGCTTTCGCTATGAATCTCTTTTATTCTGGAGTTGCTGTGTTTGATTACACAGTTCCAGATCAGTATTATGGTCCTACGGTTGCCTCGGTTGGCACGGTAGATGGAGCTTGGGCGGATGATACCCAAAGGTTTCGTGTTAGAATCGAAAGTCCTACGATTCTCTCTGAGAAGGTGGTGGCAACACGTTACCCAGTGTCGACTCTGGCGAGCTTGTCAGTTAATAGTGTTCCGCTTACTCTATCGGAGGTCACTGTAAGTGAGAGGCAACTTACTCTACCTACTTCTGTTACTGACCAGGACTCAGTTTCGGTTACTTATACACATCGAGACTTTGGTATGCCCTATCGTGGTTATCTAAGCGGGTCAACTTGGTATGATGGAGATCTTAATCCTAGACATCCTTGGTCGCCACTCTACAATAACGAGACTGTCTATATTTACCTACGTCCAGTAGGTAGTAATCTACTCTACTCTGACTTATCAGGTGGAAAAGCCTATTATCACGGAACTACTCGTCGAGTTTCTGCACTTTATCATACGACTGAGCCTATCCAATCAACCTCACATCAGTTACTAGCTATTATCTCAAAGCGAGAGGGACTGCTACCTATTATCAAGGACTTGCGCACAGTTCCAAGCGATCTCGAAGTTCTTGGAGCTTGGAACCGTCAGGAAAGCTTCTCCGGCCCGTCTTATTCTGAGGGTGGAGCTGTAGTTGTAGAGGTTCCGAGTGGAAAGCAAAAGGAAGCAGGAGAAGCTGCTCCTCATGCAGTAGCTGCTGGTATGAGAATCCTGATCCGGGAAGAAGGGGATGATCCAATTACTAGACTTGGATCTCCTCCGAGTGAGTGAAAATGATATCCTATCAGATTAAGCAACTTGAGCAGGTTATTAAGTCTAAGCCTATCTCCTCGGCTGTGACAGAAGTTATCCTCCATCACACGTGGTCTCCTAACCTGGCTATGTGGAAAGAGAGGGGAGGGTCCTACCAAGTTTCTCAGGCTATGGTAGAAGGGATCAAAACCTACCATATGAAGGAGAAGGGCCAGTCCAACATTGGGTATCATTGGGTGATTACCCCTGATGGTTTGTGTTGGGAGGGGCGACCAATGGTCAAACAGCCCTCCTATTCGCTAGGTGGTCACGTACTAGGACGAAACGACGATAGCCTAGGTGTGGCTATCGTCTTAAATGGAGATAAGGAGTCTCCAACTGTACTTCAGGCGCAGGCTATAGGTACTCTGCTTGGGACATTGCTTAAGAAGCTTGATATCTTACCAGAAAAGAACTTCTCTGCTAGGAGTGGTTTCCATAGAGACTACGCCACAAAGACCTGTCCTGGAAGCCGTATTAGTAAAGGAATGGTCATCGGTTGGGTTAAGGACGAGGCTGCTCGCCAGTCCTATGAGGCTGAGGGTGATGTAGAGCCAGACGTAAGTCCTTGGGCAGAGAGTGCAGTCGAGTGGGCTGTAGAGAAGAAACTGCTGACTGGATTTCCGGATGGGATGATACACGGACGTGAGAACCTGACCCGGGAACAGATGGCGGTGATCCTCCTACGTTTTTACGATTTGATCGAGGCTGAGCGTGGCTGAAGCACGTCCTGTTAATAAGCCAGTCGAAGAGGCAACTCTTAGTGGATTAACTCCGCCTAGGGTACTTGTTCCACTCCAGGAAGGATTGGGAAGTTCCGAGCTGCACAACCGTTCTGTAGGTTCTCTCAGAACGGGTCTTGATAATATCTTTAGCTTTAAACATCGTCTCCAGGTTGGCTTAGACACACATTTACAGGCGGTTAGAGAGCAGGAGAGATGGATCGCTAATCGTAAGCGGGAGATTGAGGATCGGAGTATCAAAAAGAGTGATGTTTTAATTGAGTATCCCACGGAACCAGCGCTTGATGTTTTAGCAGAAACTCCGCAGCCCTATTTTACTAAGGTGCAAGTAAGTAGCTGGGGGACTTTAACAGATCAAGCTGGACCGTGGTCTCTCTTAGTTGTAGAGGAGAGCCCTTCCCCTTATGGACCTCGGGTCGCGAGTAGGTGGCGGCTCTCGTATGATCACTCTGTAACTCTCAGTGAAATTGATCTAGGAGTCTCGCCTGAAACTGTTCATCTCTACAACGTACACTCAGCCTCGGTATCGTCGGTAATCGATTCAGAGTCGGTAGAACTAACGGGAGTAGAGGTAGCTTTTCAGACTGTACAGGTAGATGTACTGTCCGGGCCATCGAAGGGGGCATCCTTTCTAGCCCAACTGAATGATACTACCTTAACTAATCTTGGAGCAGATCTTAAGGTAGGAGATGATCTCGAGATTGGTATTCGCTGTGACGTTCATGACATCGGCGGGGGTTTATACGAGATTGAGTATATTCAGAAGCCTATCACGACACAGAAGCTGGATGTTCTCGTAGGGTCAAATCGGAGAGAGGCGTGGATAGGCCTACCTAAGGCAGAGACGAAACTTAAGGTTTATGCTCCTGTTACGGAGATTGAGTCTTTACCTGGTCCAGAGCCTCTTCGCTCAGTAATTCTGCACAGTGAAGAGAGTATTCCAGATGGGGGATGGGCTGAGCACTTTCTGCTTTCAGGGGGGATTCGCTACTCAATCTCTCATGGTGTAGAAACCGCGATCTCGTCGCTAGTTCCTATCAAGCAGATTGCTGAGCAGATTACCCTAGACCGCTTTCTTTCTGTACAGCTGTCTTGGCTTCCATACCTCTCCGAGCAGACTATTACGGATAATCGCTATGGATTTAATCCTAATCTCTCTGGAGCTAGGGGAGTTCTGACACTTTCGGACACGTTTGGGAATACATCTGACAGTATTAGCACGCAGCTCAAAAAGTGGAATGTTCTAGGTCCTACTACAGAGGGTGGGGGTTATTACTGGAATGGAATCACGATGGCTAGTGGAGGAACTCTAGCCACCCAGCCTCGAGTACAGTTTGGTGCTGGAGATTCTCTATTAGCTCGTCCTGAGTATGGTCAGCCTTACGGACAGCGGTACAGTTGGGTAATGCGACAGCCAACTTACCCAGCGGCAGGGACAGCATCGAGCGTAGGTTTATGGGCGAACGAGTATAACGAAGTCAGGGTTCGAGGAGATCATTTTGGCAATAGTCTTTCCGTTCGAATGTATCGTAATGATGCTACGACCTGTGCTTTCGGATTGTATCAGTATAGTGGGGTCTCGGTCACCCCAACGACATTGGGGGCATGGACTAGTACAACAGTCTCTTCTGTGAGTTGGTATCTCTATACATTACTGCTAGGGGATAGCTCTGCAACTCTGCAGATTACAGACGAGACTGGAACCTCTACTGCTCTTATCACTACTTCGTCTATCACACCTATGCCTAGTGGACCTGGAATAAGCTTCCACCACTGGGGAGCGGGTAGTACTTATCTTAGTAGTGTAGATGTTAAAAGTGATCTACCTCACTTAGCTCCTATCCAAGTAACTGTAACGGATAACGGTGTTATAATTCCTCCTGACAAGGCTGGAGTCAATACTGAGGATATTACTCCAAGATTTGAGACGGTGAGAATTAAACCAGACTCTGAGTCTGGTGGACTATATCGTCTTCCCTACCCTCCTGTTCGTCGTCTTTATGAGTCTTCGCTTCGTAGTGAAAACAATGAGGCTCCAGTAAGAGTTGTAGAATGGATTGAAGAGGATCAGGTAGAAGGAGAAGTCATCAATGACTTTGAGATCGATGTTAGGACCAGTACATTGCGCATCCGAGACCAGAAAAGGACGGGTCCTATTCAGATTAGCTACTGGACTATGAGACGAAAAGATATCGATGTCCCGATTACTCGTAACACTACTGACTATTTAGGGGTGTCCCTCCCTAGAACTCTGCGACCAGCTAACTTCGATATCGAGAATCGAGAGTACTTTCCCATCGTTGAGTACAGACATAGTGGAAACAGGATCTATTTCGCTGAAGACTGGGGGAAGGTTGAGATAAGCTACGACTCCTATGCTGTAAACCTGGGTTTAGTAACTAGGCTAGTTCGTGGTTTTAATCCATGCCGTAGTCCACGAATTATTAGGGCGTATTGGGAAACTAACTGATGGCTACACTTAGCCACAAAATCAGGCTCGATCCGTCGTGGGATGAATGCTAGTTGAAGGGAGCAAGTTAACTAATGCGGTTTCGTACTTACCCCAGAAAAGATGAATATGTGGAGAGTTGGGCTCGTATTTCCAGGCTCTGTATTGATATCTGGAGTGAGCTAGAGGCTCGGCATCTTAATCTTCAGCAAGCTAATAATGTTCTAGCTCTTGATCAGAAGGCTGCTGAGGATTGGGTCCGTCAGGCTTTTGAACGAATTGATAGAGAAGAAGCTGACCGGGGAGAGTTTCGTGAGGTTTACCTAGTTAACTTCAAAAGTCCTCGTGGGAATCTTAGGATCGATCTTCGTGGCGGCTACGCGACTCTTCCATTGCGATCTGAGACAATCATTCCTATCTCGAATCCTACTATCGCTTGGGAAGCTTCCTCCGAACAAGGTATTCCAGGAAATCTAGCAGAGATTTTAGGTTGGGAGCGGGGTAAGGGAAATAATGCTAAGGTCCAACCGATTGTGGCCTGGGGGGATGGTGATCCTGTAGCCTTAACGGACAACAATTCAGAGACACATTTTGAGTGGGAACGTTCTCTACTAGATAACCCTCAACAAATTGCTGGAAACGATGGGGCGATGGCTACAGTCAAAGAGGTTGATCCCTTCGAACTAATCAAACCCGATCGGTGGACTATTAAGGTTCCGGAGAGGGGGCCAAAAGAAATTAGGGTCTGTGACGACAGGAGAGATCCAGGATTTAAGGGTCCTCTACGATTAGTTGTTCAAGGAGATGCTGGGTCTGAAGCTACGGCAAACTATCTAGAGATTGTGCCATACTATCCAAAGCATGTATCAGCTCCTCCGTTTCTACTTGAACGAGTTGAATCTGTGGGGGGTACGCAGCGAGATTTAATCGCAAGGGAATATCGCTGCTCTCGTCCCCGCTCTATCCAGATTGATCCTACCCTTGTATCTTCGTTACGGGTGTACTTTTCTCAACAGTCAAGCTACCGAACTTCTTTCGCACATAAGTACTACCTAAAGAGGTTTGGCTCTGATGTTCGGTTTTTATGGACTGGATCTCCAACCTACGCTGGAGAGGTGGCCAGAGTTCCAGCGGTCACTGCTCACCCAGACGCAGTTATTGACAACAGTTGGGAAACTGAGTTAGCGTCCTACCCGAATACGGAGATTCTAAACACGTTTGTTTACTCAACTGCTAGTAAAATCCTTCTGGATAGTGGGGTAGTCACAGGAAATGTAGATCCCCTTGAAACATCTGGGGTAGCTAGGGTTGGAAGTGCGGATACTACAGAGGACTGGGATATCTTTACAGGAGAGCGGTACTCAATAGGAATTCGTGAGATTCGCCTTCTTAGACGAGAGTTCGAGGCTAGGGCATCAGCAGAGTTTGGACCTTTTGACTTTGACCAGCCAGCATCTTACCTTAGTATCACATCGACCGTCACAATTCCTGAACAATTTGGATCAGGAGACTGGATTAAATTATATGTAAGTAGTGATGGTATCACTTGGTCGGCTGTTGTTGAGGGTACGATTATAGACTTCCCCTATCGTCGGGCTTATCTTAGAGTAGAAATGGAAAGACCTGGTGACCAACAACTCGCGTCTCCACTGTTGCACGAGCTCCGGCTTTATGTGTCTTGATCATTTACGAAAGGATATTGGGTCACCCTATCAGAAGACTGATAGTTGGTCATCTTGGGTTGCTCCAGTTAGAGGAGATCTGGCAGATAACTGTGAGCTCGTTATCCAGGTGATGGAGGAGCTAGGGGTTGAACCAGATAGTCTCTCCCGAACATGTGATGATGTTACGTTCTACTTCTATAATAAGTATTCAATCCTATCAGTTAAGATATCGGAGAAGAATATTATTATCTCCTACTCAAATCCTCTAGAGGTTTCGTCTGTTCGGACTTTAGATCGAGACACAGTTAAGAAGTGGATTAAATACTTAGGGAAAAGGCTTTGAGAACTTGGCATCCTTCAGTTCCAAAGGAGGAAGTACCTGCCACACTAGATACTCCGCTCGCAAAGAGCGGAGCGACAGCGGAGGCTGTTCCTGTCTGGTTGGCTGCTGTTGAAGAAGGGCTCAGTAAACTCCTGACTGATGTTCGTTCTATGCCTGAACCTACAAGGGTCTCGAGAGTATCGGTTCAGCAGATGGCTAGCGATGGACGACTAACACACGAGGTCTACAATCTACCTGCGGAGAGTAGTACTCGGATTGCCTCTATAATCAGACCTGTTACTCAGGGGATACCTGGGTCAGTGGCAGGACAGTGGTGGGCTTCGGATGGAACTGCAGTTCTAGGGATTATCCCGGGAAGTGAGATTAATCGAATTCTTATTGGAACATTTGGGGAGAGTCAGGTCCGTATTCAGTCTGCGCAGTTTGATACTAGTTGGTTGAATTGTTCCTGGGATAGGGCAATTCCGATTCAGGCTACCTCTAGTCCTCTGACTCTAAGTGTTCAGAGTAGCAAAGGCTGGGCAGGTGTCTCAAGTCTAGCAACGGAAAAAGTCCTTTATCAGAAATCTGCTCTTATTACTCTTGGAACAGTAGAGCGTTCTAGTATTTCTGTAGAGGCTGCACCCTCAGGAACCTCTGTTGATGTTGAGTGGGCGGAGTCTCTGACAAGCATATGGTTTAGCACTGATAAAACGAGTACTACAGAGGAGGAGGTAATACTATCTGTAGACGAAGATAATCTCCATACAACTCTTAGTAGAACTCTCGCCGAAGGTACTACAATCTTTCTTGGTAGGAACGGCTGGACTTTCGAATCCTATTCAGGTAAGTTAATTGTGGACGATCATCCGGCTCCAGGGCATGAGTCTGGTGGACCAGGAGTCTGGGATCAGGTTGATGCTCGAGTTATCCGTCGAGGCATTGTTAGCTTTAGTAGCGGGGGGCAAGAGGTTATCAGTATTCCGGATGCTCCAGAGGGACTAAGTTGGAGAGCTCGAGCCTATCTGTTCTGCCTAGATGAGTCCGAGGGTTCCTACCAACTTAACAAGAGTGACCAAGATCAGATATCAGTTGTTGTAAACCAGAGCCGTCTAACGCTCTCTTCAGATGGAACTTATACCATTAGATTCAAACCTGGGCTCAATCTACTGGAGTTATACGGTAGACATTATGGTAGTTCGGGAGATATTAATATCATAGTAGGAACTTCTGCAGATCGTGATGTTAGTGGGCAGTCACTTTCATCTTACCGAGGGTATCATTACGTTCAGTTCTGGTATGCAGCTATGGCCTCACTTGGTACGAGCTGGCCTCGTACAGCTTGGGCGCAGGATGCTGGACTAACTCGGCCAACTGCTGCCCAGCGGGACGGGAAGGTTCGAACATCTGTTGCAGCTTATACGGGGGTAGATCCTAGTCTTCCCTGGAAGGGTCAGTCTAGCTATTCTAACTACGGACATGATCCAGATATTGCTAAATTAGCCCTAATTCGAGGCCCAGCTTTTGCTAAGAAGGTCGCTCGGATTAGGTTGTCTGGAGGACCTGGAGCAAGTCCTATAGTGAAGGTCTCTTACTCACGATGAAGACAGCAGTGCAAGTACAGTGGAGTTATAAAGAAACTGAGAAGGTTAACTTCTTAGGAGATACAGTTGCATCTGACTTGACGTATTATGATGAGCAGACGAAGTACTTGAATCGGCGGCAATCATATGTTGTAGGTAACAGTGAGTATTACAAAGTTAATGCTGCGACAGGTGTTACAATTCAACTTGTAGGTCGGGATTGGTTGACTTACGATTGGACTACAGCTTATGTTCTCGTTTGCGCAGGAGCTTCTCGGGGCTGTATCTGTACAATTACAAATCAGGATGTAACAGCTGAGACTCTGACGTTATCTGTAGATCTGAATCTGTCTGAAAGTAATCTCCTAAGGCTGGAGAAGGTAACAGGTGTTCTATGACTAACCCCGAGAGATTCCCAGCCGGGAAGAATGCAGATTCTACGAGATTCAATGATTGGACAAGCGCTGTTGTTGATAAAGTAGAAGGTGTCAACCAGCAGGTGACTGTTCGTCTCGCTCGCTACGACGAGCGAGCTGAGATGAACTCTGTTCAGGTAACCCAAAATGCTGTTTGGTACACAGCCTCTCCTACTCTTCCATCAGGGAATAGACTACGATCTAGGGCGGATTTTCTAGGTGGGGTAGTTCAGCATGATGTTCGGTACGGTCAGTTGACCCAGATTCTCTCCAACGTTCGTGAGTATGAGAATCAGGTTGTACGTATCTCTCAACCTGTTGCCGCTGGGGGTGAGAAGAACTGGGTGCGTTCTTTCTCTTATCAACCTGCTGGCGCTCTTATAGCAGCTACGACTACTGCTACCGTACGGGGGTTTGTACGTACTCAGATGGCTAGTCCCCGACGTGTTAACTGCTTAGTCTGGGAGCCTTATCCATCCTTGACATATGATCTAATCGCTGTTAAAGTATTGACTACGTCAGGAGAAACTTCTTTAAACCTGACAGCGTCTTCAGGGATAGAGACAGTTTTGCATGGAGCTCAGCGTTTCTTCTTCCCTGAAGTTGAGGCGTGGGGGGCTGAGGTTGAGGTTGAAGGTTCTGCAGCTTCTGGTAGTATTTACCTTGGTTGTTGGAAGTTCAAGCTAGCACGAGTCTCTCCTGCTCCTGGCGCCTCAACTGGAGTGTACAGTCTAAGTACTTCGCCGATCGTGGGGACTGTAACCGTCTACGGAGAGGGTAATCATACGGTTACTACTAATACTCCATCAAACGGTCAGGTTACAATTACTATGACGACTCCTCCAACTGGTCCGACATCAGTTATTAGGAGACTGGAATTTTCTACATGAGAGAAGAGTTGGAAAAGTATGCATTATTAGTTCTTTAGGAGAGCCTAATACATCGTGTACTAAGAGTAAGATGAACGAATACTCCCGAAAGAAATTAGCGTACCGATTCGATCGGGATGAGGTAGGCTGTGTTGTTAAAGTTGATCTAGATACAATTCAGGTGGATGTAGTGGATTACCTCGTAGATCTTAAGGTAACTGCGGTATCCTATTAGGTACTACAGATTTAGTACTAAGAATTTACTAGAGAAGTTGTGGAGATGAGTTCGTGGATGAACAGAAACCTATTGTAGATCCTAGAAGTGTTCCCCGTCTTCTAGAGATGTCTCGAGTTAAATTAACTGATGTACTTTCTAAAGAAAGCGATACAGTTCGAGTAGTAGCAGAGCAAGAAGCTCAGGGCTTCGAAGTTCTTATTAGAGAGTCAGGGACTACGCAATGATTTACCCTTGGGTTTGTAGATGTGGGGAAGAAGGGGAGGTCTCTTGCTCTCCAGAAGAGAGGCAGAAAGTTCTTAAGGCTGTCAAGTGTCCTTCTTGTGGTAAGAAGAAGGTACGACGGCGATATGATCCCCCTATAATTCACTTCCAAGGTAGTGGGTGGGGTTGCGACAATAGGAAGGAAGATGAGGTTAGAACTCGCAGAGCACAAGCTCTTGCCGAAGGTCGTACGACCCCTCGGTAATTGGGTAGTAGTTACCCCTGAAAACCGGAACGACTCAGTTGGAGATATTATTCTACCAGAGACTAACAGCCTTCCCTGTCGCTTGGGAAGAGTCAAGGCAGTAGGACCTGGTCCTAGATTAGAGAGTGGAGAACGTTTCCCTATTGATCTTGCAGAAGACGACTTGGTCCTGTATAGAGGGTATCTAGTTAAGTCTGAAGCAAAGCTCGATGGGGATCGTTGTTTATGGATAGCCTCCGACGATATCGCTGTTCGCTTTAGGGACGAACCAGAACCTCTAGGGGATAGTGTATTGGTAACAATTCCAGAATGGACGGCTGGTAGGCAGGGAGATATTGAAATTCCTGAGACGTTCAAGTCAGCATACTATGAGGCTGAGGTTTTAAAGGTAGGGCCTGGCAGGCGAAACCTTCGAGGGGGTTGGGATGCTCTGAATGTTCGGGTTAGTGATTCCGTAACGTTCCACCGATATAGTGGAATGCCCTTCTCCTACAAGAAGTGGGAATTCTTCGTTATTCGTCCTGATGATATTCTAACTGTAGTTGAAAAGTCTAAGCTAGTACTAGTCGAGGAGTGAGTAATGCGTGGTGACTTGGCTAACAAGCGTTCTCCACTACACGTAATTTCAGATGGGACTTCAATAGGAACGAAGGTCTATGGTCCAGATGGTGAAGAGCTAACTGGAGTAGAAAAGCTCGAGATCATCATTGAAGCTGGTAAGCCCTACGTCGACGTTAGGTTAAAGATGCCTGTGTCACTTGAACTTACGGTTTGTGCAGAGGCTCCCCCTCTTTACGAAACACAGGTTGGTTGTTTTACTGCCACATCTCAATTAAGTTATACTGGCCCGTCTACGCTCGGATGGAACTCCGCGAACGACTACAAGTGCGCATGGACTGCGCCAGATAATTTTTCGTGGGTATGCTGTGCTTGTGCTGCTACATGATTACTCCTCCAAACCTGAGAGGGAGGTTCTACCCTACTGAGGAGGATTTGAACTGTAAGGACTACTCCTTCTGTTCTGTCCTTGGTAGGTGTAGAAACTTCTCTATCCACCGAGTCAAATGCTTAGTCTGTGAAACTGGATGTCCAATCAATGAAGGAGAGTCCTACGAAGATCAGGATATGAAACTTATGCAGATGCACTTAAATAAGACATCTATGCATACTCAGGTAGCCCAGTTCATGGAACAGAAGACAGGAAACTGTATTTTTGGAACTGGTAAAATCTTTGATGCTCCTAATTTCGAAGGGGAGCCGGAGACGAAGGCACAGTTTGAATCATGAAAGTTACAGTAGACTCGGTAGTTGACTGTCTCAAAAGACATGGAATGGGGGTTAATAATGACCTCAACCTAGTCTCTTTCAGAGGTCTCCTTGTTAATAAAGAGGAGGCAGTCCTGAATGATAATAGGATTGACTACTTCAACGATACGATGATGGTAGTCATGCCTAAGAAAGGTCTACTCTATAACTTTCGCTGCACTGCTGGCGAGCCTGGATGGTATTGGATTAATCACCCTTCTTACAGGGGGCCTAGCAGTGGTGCTCCCTTTACCTGCCCAGGGCAGTATTACTATGTTAAGGGTATCCACCGAGGGCATGAGGCTTTCGTTCAGCAGAACAGTGAACGTGGCCGTCTTAAGGTGGTACGCGACGTAGATCAGAATGGCAAGCTCGATCGTCGGGATTTAATTGATCGCCCCCTCCATACTGGGATTAATATCCACGCTGAAGGTAGTCGCAGCCAAAATGTTGGAGCTTCTAGCTCTGGCTGCCATGTACTATATGGAAACTGGGCTGACTCCTGGTGGGAGCAGTTTCATGCATTGCTCTACCATTCAGGGCTGTCCGTCTTTCCATACACCGTTCTTGAGGGTGGCTGGTTCTTCGATGGTGTGCCTCGTGTCCTGATGGGCAGCAAGGGGTCAGCAGTGAAGAACGTCCAAGCGATTCTAGAGAAGAAGGGTATGGACCTTCTGCAAGATGGACTGTTTGGTCACGAAACGGACAAGCGAGTTGGTCGGTGGCAGGCTATGAACGGCGAGCTCCCGACTGGTATCGTAGAAGGTAGATCAAAATGGATGAAAGAGAACGTCTTCTCCTAATACCTGAGAATCTTAAGGAAAGAGTCTTAGAAGTACTTGCACACTGTCGGACAGATCTTGCTATTGGAGAGGTCTATAACATCATTATCGAGCTACAGAATTTAGAAGAGATAGATGTTTCAGGATCTGGTCAAAGCCAGCTAGCTGAAGATCCGAAAGTATAAAACGAAGCGGGACCTATTTCCCACATTCGCTAGGTCGAGTTCTTCTGTGAAGCTCAAGGTGGGACGAGAGAGACTCTAAGATGTCTGACCTTTTACTAACGGCCGCCTGTGGCACACACTTACAGCTAGCCGAGATCTCTACACCATTGATGGAATTTTATGCTGCAAAGCATGATATGGACTTTAGGTTTGATGAAATTAATCCAGTAGAGCGACCAGCTTCTTGGTATAAGATTCCATTGATGAAAGAGTATCTAAGAACATACGATCGTGTTCTTTGGATCGACGTAGATGTTGTCATTATAGATGGGCGAAAGAATATTCTAGATGATTTAGGGGAAGGGATTCATGGAATGGTAGTCCATAATACTTCTGAGGGACAGATTCCTAATATGGGAGTGTGGATTACAACCCCTGAAGTTGTTCCCTACCTAGAACAGGCATGGGAGCAGCACGATCTGATCCATCATGCTTGGTGGGAACAAGCGGCTATGCTAAGGTTGATGGGATTTAAAATCCAGTCTCCAGGGGTTGGTCGTATTAAGTCTACCGTCTTGTGGGATAAGACGTCGGTTCTACCTAATCAGTGGAATCACCATCCCTTCTCTCCGGTGGATAATCCGTACTTCAAGCATTGGACTCCTTTCTCCTTCGAGCATCGAATGAGTGGAATGAGGCAGGATGTGAAGGTTAGTAATCTATGCTAGAACACATAAAGTATTCTCCACTTGAAAACTTGGTGGATCGAGATTGGTTAGAGTCAGCAGTCATAAAAGCCGGGCTTGGAGCAAGGCCACATGAGTTTCCAAAGGAAATGCATCAGTACTTTGGAGGCTTATCTATTTGGCAATATCCTTGTCAGCTTGCTCCTTATCTTATCGAGCTTTCTAATAAGAGAGTAGAAAGCTATTGTGAAATAGGAGTATTTCATGGAGGAATGTTTGCCTTTACTATAGAATATCTAAGTCGTTTCACCCCAATAAAAGTAGCAGTAGCTGTGGATATAGATATTACTCCAGAGCTGAGGGCTTATGCTAACAGTAATCCAATAGTACTACTTGTTGGAGATAAATCTACAAGTGCAGGGGCTCGTCAGGTCATTGACGAGATAAGACCTCAGCTAACTTTTATTGATGCAGATCATAGTGAGAAAGCTTGTCAAGCAGATTATGAAATAGTCAAGAACATCTCTAAGTTTATAGGGTTCCATGATTTAGTAGAGCATAGTTGTCCAGGAGTCGCAGAAGTTTGGAAAGATGTAGAAGGAAAGAAGTGGGAGTATATTGATCAATATCTAGGAGTAGAAAGGCCTACTTATGGAATAGGTTTAGTAGAGAGATCTTGAACAAGCTAAAGATGGTTCATGATCTCGATAAAATCGTCTGAAGGATGTTGAGCCATAGGGAGCTACCTTTTGGCTACCTATGGACGTAGAATAGGATTCCGTCCAGCGTTTCTGAGGGTTGGTTAATTAGAAGCGGTTGATATCAATACACCTGAAGACGTTGAGTTTCTACATCTCGTCGAAAGGAGACTAAAGAGTTAGTGTTAGGTTAAAAGAGTGGGCTAACAAAGGCCCACAGGCGTGCTAGTTCCTATGGGAGCCTCGGACATAGTCAGCATGGGCCATTGGGAACTAGTCTGCCCGGTGAGGCAGAGATAGGCTGATCTACCTAAGGCCTAGCCTCTGCCTTACTGCTATTTCCTCGGATCAGTAGGACCGTCTATTATGAGTGACTACGTTAACCTTCGTGATCTCAACTATCGCAGCGCATGGCGTGAAGAGGCTCCCTATCGTCCTGGGGATTTGGTACTTTTAGGTGGTAAGCTATGGCTCGCTCTCCGATCTAGCATTGGCATTGCTCCTATCGATGGACTATTGTGGCAAGCATTAGGTACTAGCGCTGAGGCTGGCGTCTTTTCTCACGTTACGACTCATCAAGATGGTGGGACAGATGAGCTCAGTGTTTCTGGGCTGTCCGGACTTCTAGCTGATGGGCAGACTCCAATAGCTCATGCGCCTAGTCATCAGCATGGGGGCTCGGACGAAGTTGCTACTATCATCCCATCTGCTAATGTAATTCCTAAGACTGGTTCTGACGGTAAGCTTGATAGTGGTTTTCTACCAGCGCTGGCTCTAACTGATACGGTAGTAGTAGATAGCGAAGCGGCGCAGCTTGCCCTTACTGCACAGGAGGGCGATGTTGCGATTCGTTCTGATATCAATAGATCCTATGTTCACAATAGTGGAACTGCTGGAACTATGGCGGATTGGTTTGAGCTACTCACTCCCACCGATGCTGTTCTAACTGTATTCGGACGAAGTGGTACAGTAATCGCGACCGATGGTGACTATACCGCTAGTGAAGTCACTAACGTTCCAGCAGGGGATATTGTAGCAGTTACAGTACAAGCTGCGCTGGATGAGCTTGATACTGAGAAGTCCCCGACGACCCATGACCATAACTTAGTATATGCGGCAATAACACATGCTGCTGCTCATGCTACAGCTGGTAGTGATCCGATAAGTCCTGCCAGTATTGGTGCTGCTACGTCCTCTGCCCTAAGTAATCACACCTCAGATACTGGCAATCCCCACGGGGTAACTTATACTCAAGCTGGAGCTGCTCCATTAAGTCATGCTAGCCAGCATAAGCATGGTGGGGCTGATGAGGTGGCGACCGCCACGCCTGGGGTGAATGCGATCCCGAAGGCTGGCAGTGACGGCAAGCTGGCGAGCGGCTGGTTGCCGCTGATCGCTCTGGTCAACCCGAATGTAGTTGCCAGCGAGGCGGCGCAGTTAGCGTTGACGGCTCAGACCGGCGACCTCGCGATCCGCACCGACGAGAACAAGTCCTACGTCCACAACGGCGGAACCGCTGGGACGATGGCCGACTGGACGATGCTGCTCACCCCGACCGACTCGGTCCTCTCGGTTTATGGGCGTTCCGGGGCGGTGGTCGCGGCCGACGGCGACTATACCGCGACGCAGGTGACGAACACACCAACAGGAAACATTTCTGCAATTACAGTACAGGCGGCACTTAATGAGTTGGATGCTGAAAAAGCTTCTTTATCTAATGCTGCTGTTGAGTTATACCATGAGGGTTTAGTAGTCTCTCTGTACACACCCGCCGCTAACACCGACGCCGCTCGTGGCACGGCGCTACAGGCGGCTATCACCGCGGCGACAGTCGGGGACGTGGTGCTGGTCCCACCCGGCGACTATGCGCCCTCGGCCGCCATGGCAATCCCCGGTGATGTGACGGTGATCGGGCACGGTGCGAAGGTGACCGCAGTCGACGGGGCAACCGATATCTTCACGATCACCAGTGGGCTTCGCACTACGCTGATCGGCTTCCAACTGTACGGATCGGGCAGTATCGTCGGAGGCACTATCTCGGACAGCGCCGGGGTACGGATCACGGGAACGTCAGGGTATTGGAATGTGCAATCGATCAAGGCCAGCGGCTTCAAGGGCGGCGGGATATTGATTGACCATGACGTGTCGACAGCCTTCGGAGACCGACAGGGCCGCGTCATCGATTGTGAAGTCCTAGGCAGCACATGGGGTCAGTATGTGGGGCGCTATAGCGAATACCTTAGCGTTTCCAACTGCTTCTTCCACGGAAATGTGA
>Ga0210043_1001758_pt1 | contig 16405 bp, 20 predicted proteins | sample CryGeymet201501t_FD_183990 | JGI IMG/M metagenome (GOLD analysis project Ga0210043, IMG submission 183990) | Groundwater microbial communities from Crystal Geyser aquifers in Utah, USA - Crystal Geyser metaG 2015-01t (SPAdes) (version 2) | ecosystem: Environmental > Aquatic > Deep subsurface >... | reverse complement strand
ATCGCTGCTGCTACTACTGTCACTGCTATTGCCGATGCGTGCAAAGACGATGGTGTATTTAGATTATGTCCCGAGGTTATTCGTGGAGCAATCGCTATCGGTGATAAACGACCTGTTGAGACTGTGATGACCCACGATCAGTTGGCGGAGGTATTAAGATAAAACCATGAGTAATAGTGAACTAACATTTGAAGAGAAACTTTCACGTTGCAGTCCCCGTGTTGCTTCACAGATGATTGAACCACGTGAAATTTCCAATAGTGATTGGTTGAATTATCATCAAAACAACCGTTTCTTGGTAGCCGGTTGTGAACGTACAGAAATGCAGAACGACGTACAGATACATACATTTGTTGGTTTACTTGATACAATGGAACGTGTCTTTACAATTTGGCGTGATAATGGGATTGATAATGAATGATTCAATATATGTATATGATACAGAAACATGTGGTTTCCACGGTCCGGTAGTCTTGATACAATATCAGTTAATCTTATCTGACACGTGTGCACCGTGTGATGATATACACTTACATGAAGTGTGGCATACTCCAATTAGTGAAACGTTGAAGCTGATTGAGGACATACTTGAGCGTGGCTGTATTGGTTTCAATCTTGTGTTTGACCATTTCCATTTATGTCAACTCTATACGACCCTATTACTTCTTAAAGATGAATATGGTGACGTGTTACCTATTGATTATATCAATGAATACGCGGACCTTGAACCAATTGCAAGGGATGGACCATGTTTGAAGCCACGACGTAGTTGTGACATTATGTTATATGCCCAGAAGGGTCCGTATCAATCAACGATGGAACGGAAAAATATAACGGTTCGGAAGATTCCACGTATACTAGCTAAAGATTTACAGAGTAAGTTAGAAGAAGTTATTAAAATAGATGACATTTACTTTGAACGTAGAAAAGAGTTCAAAGAGTTTAACTGGGACATTGAACCAAATCCAGATGATGATGCGTTTTGTGATCTTACATTACGTTTCAAACCATCAGCCGCTTTGAAGGTTCTTGCCAAATATATTCTCAATATCAAGGACACGCAAGTCTTGTCTGATATAGGACCTGGACAGAACCCATTAGAATATGGTTGGGCACCATTTGCCAAAGCTTTGGGTGATAAAGAACGTAACTGGCGAACCAGAATCTGGAAAAACCGAAACTGGGTTTGGGGCTATGCTTGGCCAGGTGTGATTAAACATCACATTAGTTATTGGCGACATAATAGTCAAGGTCGAAAGTATGCACATGATGATGTTGTTTATACACGTGATTTATACAAACATTTCAAAAATGAAGAAGGATCAACATTAAAGATAGATGACAACGATTCTATTCTTGCTTGTCAAGTTGCGGCGTGCCGCTGGAAAGGATTTAAGGTAAATCTTGAAGGTGCCCAGAAACTAAGGGATGAAGCTGTAATGGTGTCACGTACTGCACCTATTGCACCAAACGCTGTATGGGAATATATTGAACCTTATTTATCTATCGAGGAAAAAGCGATATTAAAAGGTAGTACAAAGAAAGAAATTCTTAAACAACTTGCTGATTCCTTTGTACCATGTGTTGAGTGTAGTGGTACGGGTAGATTAGATAGATTAGATAATTTGATGGCTGAATTAGTTATTGAATCAGAAAAATGTCACGTGTGTAATGGTAGCGGGAATACTGATACACCACACCCAGTTGCACCTTACGCAATAAAGTGTATCAAGGCACGTGAGGCAACAAAGGAAGTTGAACTGTGGGACAAACTATTAATCGCGGGACGGTTCCACGTTTCAAACCGAATTATTGGGGCGTTGACTGGGCGAATGTCTGGTTCAGATCAATTAAACCCACAAGGTATTAAACATGCAAAGTATGTACGTCAACAATTCCCTTTAGCGTTTGAACCACTTGTTTTATCAGGTGGTGACTTTATGTCGTTCGAGGTTTCAATTATTGCAGCGTTGTGTAATGATGTAAAACTCAACGAGGAACTTTCACGTTGTGCAGAATGTAAATATATTTGGCCACAAGAATTATACGGTACACAAATTGAGTGTCCTAATTGTGGTAAAACAGATGGTCATGAACCATGTCGTCAGAAATTTCATGGTTTATTTGCTATGGGTCTAAATCCTGGTATTACATATGATGAAGTTGTAGCATCAAAAGGTACGGAAAATGATCTATATGATAAGGGTAAACGTGGTGGTTTTGCAAAATTTTATGGTGGGAATGAGGATACATTGGTTCGGCGCGGCGTTGCTGATAATTTAACCGTTGCAGCTCAATGTCTTGAATGGTTTGATGATACCTTTAAGGGGTCGAGACGGTTCAGTGAAGAAATATATGATGACTATTGCTCAATGCGGCAGGAAGGTGGTATTGGCACAGCCGTTACATGGAAAGACCCTAAAGAATATGTTGAATCAATGTTGGGATTTAGGCGGTACTTTACGATTGAAAATCGGATATGTAAGAAACTGTTTGATCTTGCACAGAGTTTACCTAAAGCATGGAAAGATATTCCCATGACATGCTTGCGACGTGATCGTGAACAGAAAGTCGCAGGTGCGATTATGTCAGCATTATACGCAGCGGCGTTTAGTATACAAGCAAAGAATATGCGTGCTGCAAGTAACCATCGTATTCAATCAACAGGTGCTACGATTACAAAAGAATTACAGGTCCGGTTGTGGTCACTTCAACCAGTAGGTGTACATCATTGGCGAATCATGTTAATGAATGTACATGATGAATTGATGATGCCGATATTGCCGGAGCTGCGAGAAACGGCTAGAGAAATTGTTCGTCAGCTTATACTTGATTACAGGGAACTTATTCCATTGATAGCAATTGGTTGGGCTGATTCATTAGAATCGTGGGCTGATAAATAGTGAGGAGTAAACATGAGTGAGGAAACAAATAATGTATTTAATCGTCCTTGTTTGCAAGGTGCAATCGCTAGAACTAATAGTGAAATTTTATTACAAAGGAGAATGTTGACTGTACTTGAATCAACACAAACACGTAGAACGTACAAGGAACATATTAAAAATGATCCAGAAAAACTCAAACATTTCTGGGAATTATTCAACAAGTGTGATGTTGAGGGATTAAAATACTGGCTCAGCAAGTTTATTGATGAGGAGTTAGGAGAAATGACCCACAAGGGTCTCTATAAAATTGCGGCCCGTTATTGTATACCATTTTACTATCGTATGACCAAATTGGAGTTAATACAGGGAATACACAATGCAAGAAAACTTGGAATGCAACGCTTCTGTAATGAAGAAAAAACGGATAGAGAGAATCAAGGGTCTACACCTGATGATGGAAAGACTGACACTGGAAGCAGGAGTCGGCCCAAAAAGGTATATGAGGCTGGTGTCACGTTTAGAGAACAAGCTTGATATAACCATTGAACGAACTCTTGAATTTCTTGAAGATGTATTCAAGAATGAATACGCAGAAGTGTTGCGTATTTGGACTTTACCCTCAATGACTGAAGAGGTTTGGAAGAATTATAAAACGATTTTTGACAACCAAGATTTTGATGAAATCAAATTGCTTAAAAAGGCACGCCGTGCCTTGAAAGGAAGATACGTTGCGTTCTTCAATACGAAAACGAGAGAGACCCGAAGCGAAGATACAGCAAGCAATTGCTGATATGTTACGTGTACGTGGGTGGCATGTAATGAGTACACATGGTAATACTTACCAGAGTGGTTTTCCTGATCTATATGCAACACATTCCAAATTTGGTGCTCGATGGATTGAAGTCAAATTACCTGGAATGAAAGGATCATCTTTTACATCAGCCCAATGGGAACACTTCCCGAAACTTCGGGCCAATGGTACCAGAATATGGATATTAACTGGTGCCACTGAGTTTGAGTATAAGAAATTATTTGGTCCTGATAATATATTATTTTATTTAACGGAGAAAATGTGATGTTTGAAATTGCAAAACGTATCAAAGATGAAATACGATCAATGTCCCCCAACTTTGGTTACAATGGTTTTGGTGAAATAGTATATTATAGAACTTACTCACGCATAATGGACAATGGTCAACAGGAATCATGGGCGGATACGGTTTTGCGAGTCGTGCAGGGCACGATTGATATACGTAAGATGCACATGTATCAACACAACCTCCCATGGGACGAAGAATTTTATCAATACCATGCTAGAGATATGGCCAAATCTCTGTTTCGTTTGCAATGGTCACCACCGGGTCGTGGATTGTGGGCCATGGGTACAAAATTGATAAAGGAACGCGGGTCCATGCCTTTATTCAACTGTGCATTTTCACAAATAGGTTCTGATTGGATCAAAGACCTATGTTGGATGATGGACCTGTTGATGAATGGTGTAGGTGTTGGTTTTGAGGCGGTTCGGGATCATCTTGAATTACCACCGATCAGTGGTAAATTTGGGCATGTTTATACTGTAAACGATTCACGTGAAGGTTGGGTAAATTCGGTTAAATATTTGTTACAATGTATTGCTGACGGCGATAGATTGCCACGGTTTGATTATTCCTACATACGCATAGCTGGTGAACCATTACGTACATTCGGCGGAACGGCTTCAGGTCCGGGACCGTTGATAGAATTACACAAGAAGATTGTTTGGGCTACGGAGTTGTATATTGAGGGAGCAATTGATGTCGTTAGATATAAGACAGACTTAGCCAATTTAATTGGATGTTGTGTGGTTGCTGGAAATATTCGTCGTTCTGCTGAAATTGCATTGGGGCATTTTGATGATCCAACGTTTCTTGATCTCAAGAATTATAAGATACACCCCGACCGTGCTGATTTTGGTTGGATGAGCAATAATTCTGCAATATTCAAACATACGACGGATTTTGATAGTCTTAATGAAGTTGCGTATAGGGTCGTGCGGGGTGATGATCTGGGTATAATGAATAAAAAGAATTTCAAATATGCCCGTATTGGTGACAAGAATTATATCAAAGATGTTGCAATTGGATTGAACCCTTGCGTAATTGGTTCAAGTATAGTTCTAACTAATAAAGGTACCAAACGTATTGATCAAGTTAAAGTTGGGGATGTAGTTTGGACAGAGACAGGGTGGACGAATGTTTCAGCTTTCTTTGATCAAGGTCTCAAATCTGTGTACAAATATGTGACAACAGCGGGTGAAATTGTTTGTACTGAAGATCACAAGTTAGTGTCTGATGGTTTCAAGATTCCAGCATCTTGTGTTGATTCTGTTGATACATTGTTAGGGACTGCTTCCGATGACATTGGCCCTACACATCCTTATTATGTTATGCTTGGGCTTGTATATGGGGATGGTTACAATCATCACAAACAAACTTTGTTATGTATAGGTGAAAATGATCAAGACTATTTCAAATCGGAAATTAGTTCTTACATAACAAAGCCTTATAGCAATGACTACACTTATTGCGTGGGTATTGATGTCCAATTACCTACAATTAAGTATTTACGAACCGTTCCCGATTATGTTCTTTATGCACATCAATCAGTGCAATGTAGTTTCTTACGTGGTCTTTATAGTGCAAATGGTTGTGTTGTTAATAACACAATACGATTGAAGAGTATTTCCAAAGAGTTAATAATTGGTGTTCAAAGTATTTTATCCAGTCTTGGCATTCCAAGCTTCTACACAACTAATAAGAGCAAGGAGAATGTGTTTTATAATGGTAATTACATGCTTGCCGAATCTTATGATTTAACCATCAGTGTTGGACGTGAATTGTTTGTTAAACATATTGGATTTATCCAAAATTACAAAAATGAAAAGATAGACATTTCAACTAAAGGTAAATGTAAAACTAATTATGATATTATTGCAGTGGAGTATTGTGGTGAACAACAAGTTTATGACATCACTGTTGACAATCACTGCCACACATTTTGGTGTAATGGTCTCAATATAAGTAATTGCGCAGAGATACCTTTAGAAAATAAAGAGGTTTGTAATCTAGCTATAACGTGCCCGACCCGGTGTGCTGATGTTGATGAATGGATCAAAGCGTGTGAATACGCAACATTTTATTGTTCGACCGTCACGTTACTACCAACCCATTCGGCGGAAACTAATGCAGTTGTGGCAAGGAATCATAGAATCGGGGTAGATATACTTGATTTTATAGGTTGGTCCGATCAAATTGGAACCAATCAAGTAATCAAGGCTTTACGGCGTGGCTATAAACATGTGAAAAGTGTCAATAGACGCATGGCCCGTGAAGCGGGCGTTGCACCATCTTTAAGATTAACAACCATTAAGCCAAATGGTACTGTATCTAAGTTAATGGGGCGGTCGCCGAATTACCCTAATGCACGTTACATGCTGCGACGTATACGTATACAACGTGGTACGCAACTTGATCAAATACTTCAAGAAGCAAATATACCGTTTGAGAAGTGTGTTAATCAACCCGATTACACACACGTATTTGAGTATCCAATATACAACGGGACGTTACGTGAGGTAAGCGAAGTAAGTCTGTGGGAACAGGCAATGAATGTAATTCTATTACAGAGAGAATGGGCTGACAATGCCGTGAGTAATACTCTTTACTTTAGTGACAAGGAGAAGGATGATGTTGAACATGTTTTATCATCAATCGTTCCTGCTGTTAAAAGCGTGAGTATGGCGAAGCAAGTACCTTGTTTAGGCGGTGATGATGCACCATACGCACAGATGCCTGAACAGCGTATTTCCAGTATCGAATTCAAGGAACGTCTGAATTCTATTGAACGAATTGACTGGACTAGGTTCCGTGGTGACGGAATTGATGAACGTTATTGTGATAATGACACCTGTGTTGTGAGTGAAAGTGAGTGAATTATGAACAATATTGATGAATATCTCAAACGTGTACATTTACGATTAAATGATATGTGTAAACAAATTACAGAACTTGATTTAGCTTTTATACAAGCACGTAAAGCGTTTGAGGAATTGCATTTATCAGTGCAGGATTTACATAGGAGCGTTGAACGTGAAAAAAATGTATCAGAAACAACCAAATAGATGGAGTTGTTTTCCAACAGCCGTTGCTATTGTATTAGGCATAAACGTACAGGAAATATTTACATATTTAGGACACGACGGTTCAGAACGATGTTGGAAATACTTGAATGAACCATTTTGCAGACGTTCCTTCCATCAACAGGAAATGGTTAATTTCTGTTTTATACGTGGATACGCTATGATTACAATATGTGAACACCTAGCCATTGCACCACAAGGTTCACAAGATCACTATATCTTTAACAATCCCGAATACTCACGTTACGTCAAATATCACAATGGTGTATTGACCGGACGCACGTCACGTAATATACCACACGCAGCAGCGTTATTAGGAGGACACGTTATTGATCCAACAACAGGTAAAATCATGGAGGAAAATTTAATTATTGATCAGTTTCATATAATACACAAATTAGATATGTCGTAGTTAATAAGTTGATTCTTTATCACATTCCACAAAATAAAATACGTTGTCAAATCAAATCGGTCTGTCGTTAATTTGCGTACCTTATATCTTACGGAACACGGAACGTGGAACGCGGAACACGGAACGCGGAACACGGAACACGGAACACGGAACGCGGAACGCGGAACGCGGAACGTGGAACGTGGAACACGGAAACTACTATTGACGAGCTTGTTACGCTCGTTTATATTACCCATAGGCCACCAGTATTGGAATTGGTGGTAACATGGATTGTCTGTTTGATTTGACAACGAGAAAGGAATTTAGTTGATCCAAAATCAAGTACGTAAGTACAAGGATGGGGATGACAGTGTACGTGATGAGTTGATCAAGTATCACATGCCCATTGTTGATTCACTGGTTGGACGTTATATTTGTCCTAAACACAACCGTGATGATTTAAGAGAAGTTGCATATTACCAACTTGTCGTTAGTGTAAAGAAAGCACGGAACGTGCTACGTGATGACGAGCTTACGCCGTACATTATACGGCGTGTGAAGTGCGACTTGCTGCGGCACGTGAAATTAGATCACTTGCCATTGTATAAGAATACATTAAACTCACGTGTTGATTTATTGGCACGTGTGGAGTTAGAAGAACCAGTTTCTCATGGCACGTGTCATGAGGATGAAGTTGATTTTATGGAAATGCTCGACAGATATGTGGAAAGTGAGGAACAAAAAGCAGTGGTACTGCTTCGTTTGGAAGGTTACACCTTCAATGAAATTGTCAAAAAACGAAACAGTACAATAAATCAGGTTAGGAAAACCTGGAACAATTTCATTGAAAAATATCTAAGGCGGCGTAGTTCCGCAGAAAGGTAGAAAGTGATGACTGTAAACCACCCATGTTTAGTTCGTGTCGTTCACAATCTTTATGACACATTAGAAGACCTCTTTGCGTTATATGCAAGTAACCAGGATGTCATAAATTTGGAACGTATTGAATCAAGGGTGCATAACGCTGTATGGCGTGAACCTATGGTTCGTCGTGTGTTAATGTTTCGTTTCGACCCATTTGAATTAGTGGTCGAATTTGCGGATTTTGATGTGTTTTTATTTACTATACCTACAAATAAAGGTATAACAATTGAACGTCTTAATCATTTATGTAAGGCATACAAATGAAAAAAACTAAATTATTCTCAACATTGGCCATGACTTGCATGGCCATGACTTGCATGGCCATGACTTGCATGGCTGGGGAGAAAATCGCATTCCGTAACGGAGGTGATCGGATATCACGTTCCGTGGCCACTAGCCCCATCCTGGAGAAAGGGTGGGTCGCGTGGGCGCATCAAGATGGTCCGGTTCTTAAAGCCAATGGCTTTAAGCGGCTCATGATCCATAACCCTGGTGGGCAACACTGGTGGATTTACCCAAAGGCTGATAATCATCAGGAAGATGATGCACGCCGGCTGGCCGAGGAACGCGGGCTTGATACCCGTGGCATGTGGATTAATCAATGGGAGTTGTGCGAAGCCGCTGGAGTAAAAAACGCGGACCGGGCACAACTCCGAGAAGCGGTAAAAATCCTGCAAGAAGAGTACGGCATCGAAGAAATCATCTGGTACGTTGGCTCCCCCGAAACTCTCCGTGATCCCTATCATGATGGGCTACGTTGCCTGGAGCCGTTTATGCTACCGGGGTGCCACTTCGCTTTTGATCATGCGTTCACCAACCGGCGGGGAGTCAAGGCGATCCTCTACTGGCGGGATCGAGACGATGAACGGGACGCCCGCATTCAGGAGCTTATTGATTTCTTGCGGGCCGAAGGACGAAAGGTCTACATTGAGGCCCGGACCGCACTGGGTGATCCCGTGATCGACGGAACCATCGCAATGGACCGTTATGATGCAATCCACCCGGACGAAGTGACCGCAGGCTTTGAGCGTGGGGAAGTGATCCGGGTCAATCGTGCTAAAACTGATCCTACGACCTGGGAAGACTCACGAATCACGCCGTGCCTCTATCCTGATATGTGGAACTGGCAACCGGAGCCGGAGCCGGAGCCGGTCAGTATCTATCCCATGGAATCTTTGCAAGTGGGAAATCGCCGCATTTTCAATAAGTGGACCCACGATATGCGAGGATTTTCCAAGGCGGATGCCTTGGCCTGGATGGCCGATTTGCAAGTGGTCCCGCCGTTCGATAAGTGGGATTGGTCGGCCCTAAGTGTCTATGCCACGCTGGCCAACGCCCCTGAGAAAAATACCGAAAACGCCTGCATCGTGATGATTAGTCCTTCTTTTGCTCTCGCCGCTAAACATGGGTTCCCGGTCACTTATCCGGGGAGCGAGCAACAGAGTGCCTATTTTCGTGCTGCGGATGGAGAGATCATTGAAGCAGAGGTCGAGATTCCCGAAATCAATCTCGGTGATGATGTTTCTCTTTGCAAGTTTAAGGAACCGCTCCCTGGTAAGATCAAGCCGTGGCCGTTACTCAAGAACGTGACTGATTTTCCCACGCAGAAGATGTGGGGCATTGACCATGATTTCGATGTACGATTGATTTTGCTTAACACTCAACTGGACACCAACGCCTGGTTCTATACCCCCACGACCTGGGCGGCGGGGGACATGCAAACGAGAATCTATTCCGGAAGTGGCAGACCGGCGGGACTCGCACTCACGAACGGTCGGTTTGCTGTAGCCGGTTTATTTTGGACCTCCTCGGCTCTGTCGAAGCATCAGACCAAGTTGGCCCAGATTGGGATCGAATTGGCCAAGTACGGCGAAACCTTTGAATTGATCGAGGTGAAATGAGGAAATCACTTTAGTTGCCCGGTCCTCATTTAATTGTATCACGGTCCGCAAATTAAAGGAGAAATGCAATGACTGAAAATATAATAACAATCACGGATCACCGGGACGAACTGCTCGACGGGAGCTGGATTCTAGGTAACGATGCACATATCGAAACGGTAGGCGGCTCAGCGTGCATCATTGCGATGAGTGGTGAGTCACGGGTCGGTAGGGTGTGTGATAATGCAATCATTAACATAGTGGGTGGTGAGTCACGGGTCGGTAGAGTGTGTGATAATGCAATCATTAACATAGTACGCGATAATGCACGTATTGAAACGGTAGGCGGCTCAGCGTGTGTAGTTGAACTATGTGACAAGGCACGTGTTATCAAGGTGTGTGACTGTGCGTGGATCGGAACAGTACGTGGTAATGCGAGTATAGATATTGTGCAAGGAGAGGCTCACATTGATACAGTGTGTGATGATGCATTCATCAGCATAGACGAATCATCATACATTGATTAAATGTATGATGTGAACCAGGTAAGTTGGACCGCGTGCCCGGTCCTTATTTAATTGTATCACGGTCCGGGTACGCGGTCCGCAAATTAAAGGAGAATTGAAATGACAGAAAATATCGTAACAATCACGGACCACCGAGACGCACTGTTTGACGGCAAGTGGAATTTGGGTAACGGTGCACATATCGAAACGGTGGGCGGAACGGCCCACATCACCGCGATGGCAGGAAATGCCCGCATTGCGACGATTGGCGGCCAAGCTCGCATCGACGAAATGCGAGATACGGCTAGCATCGACGTAGTATGTGATGAGGCGCACATCGGCAAAGTATGCGATGCGGCTCGCATTCGATCACTGTACAACCAGGCTAGTATCGGTACGTTAGGCGACGAATCACACATCGCGCCTTACGGGACGCGGACTGAGCGGCTTGCATGGTGCAGACACACTAAATCTAATAGCCCCCGGCAGGGGCAGGAGAACGAAATGATCACCGCATTTTTCGGAGATGCGGAACTGAAACAAATGATACTAGACTCGATGAAAGAGGATCAACGGCTGGATGCCTTTATCCAACAGGCGTATACCGCGAAACGGAACGGAACATTCAAAGGATGCAATCTCGGCTGCCTGACCCGTAGCGACAGTGACCCACACAGAATGACAAAGCAGCTTTTTGGGTTTCCCCTAAAAATAGCTTATTGGATCGAGTCTATTTTTGATGCGTTACCGATCAACAAGGCAGCTCAATGGGCCATAGACTCTCTTGAAGCGATTCCGATTGGTGCGGATCTATCAACTGTGCACTACCGCTTGGCCTACTGGTTGCTTGGACCGGAATCACCAAGTGCGGACGGCAATACCCATGAGCTAGTCGCGGATGCGGTAGCGACAGTGCGAGAGCTGTGCCACCTGGCATCTAATGGCGTATCAATCGGGTCGGATGATTGGTTGGTTGCTGAGTTGGCTGTTGAGTTGGCTGCTAGGGCTGCTAGGGCTACTAGGTCGGCTGCTGAGTCGGCTGCTGAGTCGGCTGCTGAGTCGGCTGCTTGGTCGGCTTCTTGGTCGGCTTGGTCTGATGCTAGATCGGTTGCTAGGTCGGTTAAGACGGCTGCTTGGTCGGCTGCTTGGTCGGCTGCTTGGTCGGCTTGGTCTGATGCTAGGTCCGCTGCCTGGGAATCCATCGCCAATCAGTCACTCTGGATTTTCCGCACCGCACCGATCTCTAAATGCGAACTCTGTATGGATCGGGTAGCGGCGGCAAAGGAGCATATTAGTGCGTACCATTTAGTATACTGAGTAGCCTGCATGGTGCAGGCACTCGTGAGTTGCGGACCGCGTGCCCGGTCCTTATTTAATTGTATCACGGTCCGGGCACGCGGTCCGCAAATTGAAGGAGAATCAAATGAATACTGAAATGAAAGATCAATCCTACCATGTGTGGTTAATCAGTACAGCACCAGGTGCGAGGGAGTGGGATATTTTTATCGAAGCAGAATCCCCTGAACTTGCAATGGAGCAAGCAGAAGTATGGGCGGGACCATCTGCTGACGGCTACCCGGCTATAGCTTCACTGTGTGTCGGTTGCTCACAGTGTCAGGCATCACTTAACTAACACAAGGGAGAAATGAAATGTTGATTAGTCGAGAGACAGCACTGGAGCAAATTGAAGCCGGAGAAGCTGTATTCGAGTGTTACGGCATTGACGAGTGGTGTATAAGAAACAACGACCAAATACTCGATTGGGTCCCAATAACTGACGATGAGCCACTTGTGGGCTGCGTTGAATGCGGTCACATTGTGCAACCTGAACCGAATGATGTTGGGTGCGGGTGTCACTGCCCGCACTGTCTCGCAAGACTGTGATGAGTTGATCCCCAATCAACGCTATCGGCGACCGACTGAGAATCGCCAACCACCAACAGCCCGTCAGGGCAGGAGAATTGAAATGATAATTACAATCACGGACCACCGAGCAGAACTGCTCGACGGGAAGTGGAATTTGGGTGATGAGGCGCACATTGGGTTTGTAGGAGGTGATGCCCACATCATCGCAATGAATGGGGATGCTCGCATTGCGACGGTGGGCGGCCAAGCTCGCATTGATACAGTGTGCGATTCGGCGTGCATCGAAACGGTGGCCGGTGAGGCTCGCATATACGCGATGTACGGCAACGCGCGCATCGCGTCGGTATGCGACGTGGCCCGGATCGACTGGGTGGGCGATCAGGCTCGCATCGGTTGGATCGGGGAGGGGGTGATTATTTACGAAATGTGCGGAGAATCGCATATAGGCACGGTAGTCGGTGATGCGTGCATCGCTAGGATCAGCGGTAGTGCTCAACTCGATTGGATCGGTGGCTTGGCGCATATTGAAACGGTGTGCGGTAATGTGCACATATACGATATGTGCGGTGATGCTCGCATCGACGCGATTGGCGACCAAGCTCTCATCGAATGGGTGCTAGACGATGCACGGATCGGTACGGTCGAGGGCAAAGCTCGCATTGTGACGGTATGCGATTCGGCCCGCATCGAGACAATGTGCGAAAAATCAAGAATCGACTGGATCGGTGGTTCGGCCCGCATCGACAAAGTATGCGGAGAGGCGATTATCTACGCCGTCGACGACCAGGCCCGCATTGCAGGCGTGTATGATCAGGCCTGCCTGGATTGGGTGGGCGATGAGGCACGCACCGACTGACCTCACGGGAGTGACATGATTAAATCACTCTAGTTGGACCGCGTGCCGGTCCTTATTTAATTGTATCACGGTCCGGGCACGCCGGTCCGCAAATTGAAGGAGAATGAAATGAAAGATATTTATGTTGATTCTTTACCGAAATGTGATCTATGTAATACAGACAATAGTGCTGTATATGATGGACCAGTACGGACGAGCGGGCATGCTAATATGTGCTCTGTATGCTATAGTAGATATGGCTTGGAATTTCCAGGTACGTATCGGCGGATCGTAGGAACTGACCCGCGTGCCGAAGGTCCACATGATGAAGTGGCCTATGCAGAAGCATTAAGTTTCGAGGAACTTGAAGCTATGGTCATGGATGGTGAAGATTGTGTAGCCGTTGATGGTTGTACAGTCGAGCCTGATGGAAAATGTAGCCATGGATTCAGTTCACCGTTACTGTTGCGTGGTTTGATCTGTTTGATCTGTTTGATACAAATGTTTAGTTCATGGTCCGTTAGCTATGGACAACTGTACGGCGGTTACGGTGGACAACTGTATGGCGGTTATGGTCAACTGTACGGCGGTTACGGTGGACAACTGTACGGCGGTTATGGACAACTGTACGGCGGTTATGGACGACTGTCCGGCGGTAGTAATGCCTACTACTATCCACGTAGTAATAGTTATCGTTATGATCGGTACCGTCACGGTTACATCACTAGAAATGGTGATATTTATGGTAACGGTTTCCATGGACGTTTACGTGGGCATGGACGTGGACGTTAATGTTAATGTGCTCGGACTGGATCAAGAATGGACCGTTCCATTCTTGGTCCGGTCCATTCTTGATTCTTGATTCTTGATTCATGGACCGTGTTCGTGTTCGTGTTCGTGTTCGTATCCATGGACCATTCTTAAAGGAGAAATAATGAGAGTTTCAGATTTCTTGTCACGCAATATCTCGTCGCGTGATGCAGCTCAATTGTTAAAATGTTCCCCACGTACAGTAACCAAGGCCCGCCGTGGGTTGGGTGACGCCCGTTCACGGATCGGGTGGGATGATGAAATCAAAGAGATTGATACAACATCAATCACTAATTTTATTGAACGAAAAAACAGTATTGACGCAAAGAGGGAATTAGATCATAAAATCATCAAGGCTCACCGTGAGTATGAAAAAGCGCTTACTGATGAATATGAAAAAGCGCTTACTGACTCAGATGATCTTGACTCGGCTATTGAGCGTACTAAAGAAATGAAGACGAATTACACACGACTATTGGCGAAAGCTAAAGTTAAAATTTCGCCAGCATTGAAGTTGTTGGAAATAAGAAACGTGCGGGTCCGCAAAGAAATTAAAGAAATTAAAGGAGAGAATGATGAAGAGAAAGTTGCATAGAGTTGTCCTAAAGAGGACAATCAAACAATATAAAACGATTATAGTCGAAACTGTTGAAGGGACTGATGTCCAAATGATACGGCGTATGGCTATAGAACAGGATAATGGGACCGGCTACGCTGCTGATCCTGATGAACGTATACGTAGGTACGTTCATACCGTCGAACCTTGGACACCTGAATGAAAGGAAACGGGTCCGGGCATGGATGAAGATTTTGAAGCATTTGAAGTGTTAATTATTTTATTATTTTTGATTTGTTCAATCATTAGTTCCCTTTGTTATTAGGAGATTTATAGTGCGTGATTTTCTCATGCAAGCAAAAAAATATGAACCGGACAAGCATTACGTGTGTGAATGGTACTGGTCCGAGAAACTAGATGGTAAACGTGCCTTTTGGGACGGTGGTGTAACCCGCGATATGGCGGTTCGTGATGTCCCATGGGCCAATGACAATAACAAATTTAGGATGATACCTAGATCAACAGGGTTATGGTCAAGATATGGTAATGTCATCCGGGCACCAGATTGGTTTTTAGATCAATTGCCCAATGATTTATTGTTAGATGGTGAACTATGGATGGGTCACGGTTTACGACAAGAAACCATGAGCGTTGTATCAAGGCACGACCCCGATCCACGGTGGCGTGCCGTCAATTTTATGGTTTTTGAATCACCTTCAATAGTAGAGTTTTGTAAGGGTGATGTGATCAACAACCCTAATTTCAGTAAGAAGATTGACTACGCCGATTCGTTGAAACTGTTTCTTGATGCGGGTTTCAGTCGTTTGTGCTTACGGTTCGAGGATTTGATACCTAGAATGGTGGACCGTGCATGGGGCACACACTATTCATGGGTAGAACAACATCTGTTACCTAAATCACAAGCTGTTGATGCTGTTGATGAAATACTTGGACGATTGGTAGCAGGTGGTAGTGAGGGTATCGTGTTACGTAATCCAGTATCATATTGGACACCGGACCGGAATACGAATGTCCTTAAAGTTAAACCTTTTCAGGATGATGAGGCGTTAGTTGTTGGGTATACTGGTGGTATAGGGAAGTACAAAGGTATGCTTGGTGCTTTGATTGTTGTATGGAATGGTTTACGTTTCGAGTTGTCAGGTTTTACTGACGCTGAACGTACCGTGGTTGATCAACAGTTGTTTGTTGATTATATGGGAATAGAAGTACCGCTGGACCGGAGTCGTATACTCGTTCCAGCATTTCCATTGGGTGAGGTTGTTACCTTTAGGTATACCGGTACGACTAATAAAGGTATACCTTGTGAGGCCCGTTATTGGAGAAAAATGTATGTTTAGACATATTGTTTGTCCGTTGGATCAGTGGTCCGTTGGATCAGTGGTCCGTTGGATCAGTGGTCCGTTGGATCGGTTCGTTGGATCAGTGGTCCGTTGGATCAGTGGTTCGTTGGATCAGTGGTCCGTTGGATCAGTGGTCCGTGGTTCGTTTTAATTGGAGTGAAAATTATGGAATTGTCAGAACGTGTTACTCGTTTAGAGATTGCAGTAGGTGCCA
>Ga0210043_1001743_pt1 | contig 16554 bp, 29 predicted proteins | sample CryGeymet201501t_FD_183990 | JGI IMG/M metagenome (GOLD analysis project Ga0210043, IMG submission 183990) | Groundwater microbial communities from Crystal Geyser aquifers in Utah, USA - Crystal Geyser metaG 2015-01t (SPAdes) (version 2) | ecosystem: Environmental > Aquatic > Deep subsurface >... | reverse complement strand
TGTCCCTCCCCGCTATGCCTGGCCGCCGATCGCCGGGAAGGACCCATGCTTTTTTGTTGTGTTTCAACGCTTTTTTGTTTGACAGTCGCGCGCGCCATATATAGTGATGGCGGTGCGGCCATGGTGGCTTGCAATCTTGAAGGAAAGAAAATGACGCGATCACTTTTAGAAGAATTCATCCGGGGCTTTGAATATCGGCTAGCCACACTGAGTGACCAGCCCGATCACAGCGCTTGCCCATATCTGGCGACCAGCCATTGCGCGGATGCGTGGCATGCTGGTCAATGGCATGCGCAGCTCGCCTTGCGGGCGAACCATGACTTGAAAGCAGCCAAGCCATCAAAGGTCTGGCATGGCAGGGGCTATCTAGTGAACGTGGCCGGCAATTCGGCAGCGCAGGCCGGCAATGAGGCAAGCTATCAGTTTGCCTATCATGTCGACTATTCCGGGAAGCGCGTCACGGTTTCAATCCGATGAACGCGCCCGCACCTTACAGCCCGCCACCATTGGCACGGCACGAGGGATCATGGGCGATTGTCCGGCTCTCTGATGGCCAAGCCATGGCCGAGCTGTTCAGGGATAGCAAAGCAATCGCATCGCTCAATACTGCGGCATATAAGGCCGTACCTATAGGGCAGCATCTGGCCAGCCTTAACAGCCAGCCAGCCTAACACCATCCGCGCCACGATGGCGCAATCAATGAAGGGAATAATATCATGCAGACCCAAACAATCAGCCAGCCCCGCAAGCAACGCGATCACAGCCGCAGGCCAGACGCGAAGGCGCGCACTGTGAGCCTTCGCACAGCACGGCGGAACAAGCGCGCGCGGTCACAGTTCCTGCAATCCATCTTCTGCTAGAAAGGTAAGGCCATGCTTATAGAAGACCCAGACTATGCGAGTCATCCCGCTGTATCGGCTGCGCTCAAAGCTATTGAAACCGCAGTTTCACCGGAAAGCCTCAGCGCAGCGCGCGATATGCTCCGCAAGGCTGAATTGCAGCGAGACATTGACATGGGGTTTACTGATTTATGGAACCAATGGGAAAGGGAGCAAGCAATAAAGCTGGGGCTTTTTAAGCGTTAAGGTCGAAACTGGGCCTTGTGCCCAGTCCAAGGGGATTAGCCGCCCTTTGCTGATGATGACAGGCTAGACTAGAAAAGGAAATCACTATGGCGAAGCTTTCTAACGAACTCGAACTGTCCCCAGCCTTCCAAAGGGAATGCGCCAACTTTGTTGACCGCCACGTGCATCAATGCGCAAGCCATCTAGTGGCTGGCATAATGCGCAGTGAGGAAGCGCAGCAAGTGCTTGACATTGACTATGACGATATAGCGGCGCTCGCCGCAGTCCCTCTCTCTGTGGATGATTACCGCGATCAATGGAGAGGGGGAAGCGGGGGCTTCACGCCTGTTGCTGTGACCGGAGGCTGGGACGTCCGGGACAGCGAAGACGATACGATAGACACATTCGACAGTGAGATTGAGGCGTGGCAATTCGCCTATGAACAGGAAGGCCAGGAAGAGCCGGACGCATGCGAAGCGCTTGAACACTGGATAGTTGACTATGCGCTGGCCGATTGGCTGGAAATGCGGGGGGAGGCGATCTGCAAAGACTTCGCAGGCCTGACCATCTGGGGGCGCACCACGTCCGGCCAAGCCATCGCCATGGATCATGTGATTGCTTCCATGGTCGCCGAACGGCTGGATGATGAAACCGCGCTGACCATGCTCAAAGGGGATAAAACATGTTGATCAACAGCGATTTTGAGAAAGGCTATGACGACGGAAAGAGCGCGCGCGCATTTGCCCATAGCCAGCAAGCGCACACCATTCCGGGCAGTTCGTACCAGCTCGCCCGCGCCTATTATTCGGCTGGCTGGGAACTCGCCCGGTCGCAGCGCGGAATAGGTAAGCTTCCCTTGCTCATTCATACGGGGCGGCGGTTTTACTGGATCGTTGCGATTGAGCCGGAAGGGCCTGTTTTCCAAGCAACGCAGCCCGATGAACGGCCAGACACGCGCACCGGGTATTTTGATCTAGCCGCGCTTTTTGTGCTGAAAGGCGAGCCTATGGCCCGCACGGGGAAACTGGCATGAATGAACAGATAGACTTTTTCGCCGACTATGCGCAGCGGCCCAAGGCCTTGATTGCCTGCGAATTCACCGGCACGGTTCGCCGCGCTTTTGAGCGAGCCGGGTTTGATGCCACGTCCTGCGATCTTCTGCCATCGCCGGATAACTCGAACCGCCATATCACCGGCGACGTTCGGGACCATCTTAACGACGGCTGGGACCTGCTTATGGTGGCGCATCCGCCCTGCACCCGGCTTTGTAATTCCGGGGTGCGCTGGCTCAATGAACCGCCGGGCCAGCTGAGCGCGGAGCACTACAGCCGCGCCGAAATCGAGGCCTATAAGACCATGGGCAGGGACGATCGGCTGGCCTTTATGTGGCACAAGCTGGACGAAGGCGCGGCCCTGTTCTCCGATCTGTGGAATGCTCCTATTGAGCGGGTCGCAATCGAAAATCCTGTCATGCATCGCCACGCGAAAGAGCGGATCAGGAACTATGACGAATTCACGCAATCGGTCCAGCCGTGGCAATATGGCGAGTTTGAGACAAAGCGGACATGCCTATGGCTGCGCGGCCTTCCTGCCCTAGAGCCGCTATATCGCTCGCTGGATGCCGCAAGGGCCGGTCTGGGCCTGCCCAGCGATGCCAAGCCGGTGGCGAGGGTGCACAATGCCTCGCCGGGTCCGGACCGCTGGAAAGAGCGGAGCAAGTTCTTTGACGGCATAGCCAACGCGATGGCCCAGCAATGGGGCCAATATTCACTCAACCAAATGGAGATGGCAGCATGAAAAACGATATCAAAAACGAAATCTGGGGCGGAACTTTCGACAGCCCAAATGTCTATGACGAATACGGCTGTGAAGTTTGCCAAGTGTTCCCAGCCACCGATTCGGCGGATGGTGACGACGGGCTAAGCGAGCGCATTTCCCTTATCGGGGCCGCGCCTGAAATGCTGGCCTTGCTTGAGCAAAATTTGGAAGCATGGGAAGGGGAAGAGGACAGCGTACAGGAAGAGCATGCGGAACTGATCACCGCGACCCGCGCAGCAATAGACAAGGCTCGCCAGCCGGTGACTGAGGAAATTGAAGACTAATCTGGCCTGATGGCCACAATCTGGAAGGACGAAAATGAGAAAACTAGCAAAACTTGAAGCTGAGCAAATAGCAGCACTTCGCGCCGCCAAAACCCAAGATGAAATACAAGCGGCTATTGTCATGAACCTTCATGAGAATTTCAGCAAAGCTGCACGGTGCCGGATTCAGAATGTCCGGGCGGAGTGTGGCAAAGCCATGGTCCGCGCGCACCCTTTGGGAAAATATGTTCCTATCTATGAGAGCAAAACCAACCGGCTTCACTTGCTGGGAGAGAGTTATAAAGTTGGGCACGGTCAAAACGGGGCTGGGGTTCGATATGTCTGGCACTTTGCCAAGGAATGGGCGCGGGATATCCTTCAAAAGAACGGTTTTAGCCGTCGCGCATCCTATCGGATAACAGACACATCGTGGGACTATCTGCACCGCGCTCTTCCAATTATTGAAGCAGCCCTTGCCGGAGAAATACCCGATCCGGACCTCAACATTCTTGTTCCAAACAAGCGCAGTTGGGGCGAGCCAGTGAAATTGTCGGTGGAACAAAATGCCAAGGATAGTTTTCCGCGAGCAACGCGCACATGTCAGTGCGGTGGAACACTATTCGATTGGGGCGCGAGTTCGGACCATGGGTGGGATTGGGTTAGCTGGTATTGCAACAAATGCCCCGAGAGTTTCACGGAATATCTTGCTGATGGCCAGCTATATGCAATGCGCGGTGGCGGGGAAGCGCCTCATCCAGCAAAATTCCTTAATGCAGTGACTGAATAATGCTGGGGTTTCTGATCTATGCTTTCATCCTGGCTATGCTGCTTGGCGCGGTGCACGTGATCAAGACCAGCGTTGCCAGCCGGTGGCCGCAAATCCGCGCAATATTCAAAAACCGGTTTGACAAACCTTAAAACGATTGATAATCAACCCAAATCGCAGCCCAGCGCTGCAATCTATGAAGGAGAAATCACAATGCACCACAATCACAATTTCAACTCGACCGCCACCGTCACCCTTGCAGCTTTCAAAGCAGCATTGACCCAGCTGTGCGCTGTTGTCGAGAAGCGGACGTCCCAGCCTATCCTGACCACGGTTTTGCTGGATTTTGCAGCGGACAAGCTGACTGTCATCGCGACCGATCTGGATATGGAAGCGATCATTGAACTGCCTGCAGCCTGCGGTTTCTCTGCAAGTTTGGCGATTGATGCGCATGCCCTGAAAGACAGCATTGCCAAGCTGAAATCTGATCATGTCGAATTGCAGCCCGTGGGCAATACTGCGCTTTGCGTGTCCTGCCCTGACACGGGAATGACCCGGCGCTTGCCTGCACGGCTGGCAACAGACTTCCCTCGCCTCGCCTGCGGACCGCTGACCAGCCGCTATGACATTGAACAGGCCCAGTTCCTGAAAATCCTGTCTGTGGTCCAGCCTGCCATCTCGACAGAAGAGACCCGCTACTATCTGAACGGGATTTACACTGCGCAGAAGTTTTTCAACCATGAGGGGGAAAAGCTGGTCTTTGTCGCGACAGATGGGCACCGGCTGCACGAATACAAGATTGATCTGCCCACAATCACCGGCGAACCCGTGGGCGATATGATCATGCCGCGCAAGCTGATCAAAATCGCTGTTGCGGCGATGAAACGGCGGGAACTGGCCACCGGGTTCAATGTGAGCGTGAAATATCACGGCGCAAGCAAAATGACTTTGCAAATGGGGACGCTAAGGCTGGTCTCCAAAATAGTGGACGGCACATTCCCGGACTACCAGCGCATTATTCCGGCCGCGCCTTTTGAAACGACGGTTTCGGGCGATGCCGACACGTTCGCGGCCGCTGCGCAGAACGTCACGGCTCACTTGTCGGACAAGACGAAATGCTTTGTGCTGAGCGCGTTTCATAGCGTCGAGCCTGATCTGTCCTATGTCACTGTTGCGGCGCGGTGCGTCGAGAACGGACCAGCCGGGCAAGTCATGACCGGGATTGAGTGTGAAGGCGACGAGATAGGGATTGGCTGGAATAAGGCCTATTTCGCCGATGGGATGGGGGCTTTCAAAGGCCAGCCGGTGGCCATCCGTATGCACCGGGCCGGTGATCCTGCGGTGATCGATAGCGCGGAATTCGAGGGCTTCCGGGTCGTGCTTATGCCTATCCGGGTCGACGGGGCGCAGTTCAGCCCGCGCGATATTGAGCGCTTCAATCTGAACCCGTGGGATATTCTGCAAGAGCAGATTGAGTATGTCGCTGAAACACTGGCGGTGAATGCCCAGTCTCCCATGTCCCGGCAAGCGCGCAAGGCAGCTGGGAAGCAAGTCACTGAGGCGATTGACTGCCTCGCACTGGATATTGGCCGCTACGCTGCCCGGCACACTGTGAAATCGCTTATTGCGCTGCATCAGGGCGATGACCGGACCTTTGACCGCAGCGAGGCCGTCCTGCGCTGGCTGGACGCACCAGCCGTATCGGCAGCTGAGTTTAATGCAGTGCTGACGTCCGAAACCGTGCCAGAATGCCCTGAGGCGCTATCTGAGGGCGAAAACGAGCCTGCGGCGGCGGTGAGTGTACCCGAAACCGCTTCTGAGGGCTCTGAGGGGGCCTGTGCTGGCCCGGATGATGCGGACGATGCCCCAGCCGATGACGATACGGACGAACTGGACGGTACCGATGGGCAGGACCGGGAAAGCTATTCGGATGATCAGGACCGGGAGAATTATTCCGAGACGGATGAAGCATCGCCTGAAATCGAAAACGAACCCGAAACCGGCGGTGACTATGACGAACTGCAAAACGTCTATGACAGCGAGCGGGACCGGGAAGATAGCGGCCCTGCCGGTGATCATGTCGGTGAAGCCGCCGAAATGGTCGAGACTGCGGAAACCGGCGCGCCAGCCGGGAATGATCCGGTTGCGGAATTGCGGGCCATGGTCATGGAATTGAGCGAAACCGTGACTGCGCTGCAAAGCGACATGGCCAAGCTGCGCTCACAGCGCGATGATGCTGTGCGAGCTGCGCAGAAGGCCGGGCCGTCCGTCTATGTCCGGGATCTTGTGCGCAAGCGCGCCGGGAAGCGGTACCGGGGCCTGCTTGCGGAACTGCATGCCTCGAAAGAAGCGAAGCGCCTGGCCCTTGCCGCGCGTGATGATGCGATTGACCGGGCCACCCAGGCAGAGGCGGACGTCAAGCGCTTGCTGGCCCGCTGCGCTGCGCTGGAGAACCATGCACGGGTCTCGGGCGGGCTGGACTCGGTGAAGCCTGCCATCATCCTGCCCGTGGTCCGGTCCCAGCCGCGCCGTGAAAGCGAGGCGGCATGAATAGCCGGGTACTGAAAAGCGGTGCAGTCCTTTTTACCGAACCAGTGACAAAGGCTGTGGCTATGATACCAGCGTGGGCACCTTTTGCAGACCCGGTGCCCATAAGCCGGGCAGCTGCCCTCGCCGCATTACTTCGCGACCGCACATCAACCCAGCCGGGTGACCGGCGATCAATGAAGGGAGAATGATTATGTCCACGGAAAATAATCTGGAAATCACAAAAATGCTGGTGCTTTCAACCGCTCATATCACCGCCCGCACCGCCGTAGAACTGGAATGCTGCAAAACAGAGCTTCCTATGCGCGTCATGGATGATGAGGACGGTTTCCTTGTCTCCTGCACGGCGCTGCCTTTTATGGGGCCGGAGAAGGAAGCAGCCGTCCCGGCCGAACTGCGCGCCGCTATAAATATTGAGTTCAACCCGCTCTCCTTCGATTTCGACCCAGCCACACTGGTTCCCTCGCCGGACCCCGATCCACGCTATTCGTACGCGCTCGGTTATTTGGATAACGAGGGTAGTACATGCCATTGGGTTGGAACGGTACCGGCCGCAACCTTAGCCGGTGCACACGAAGCCGCTATCAGGGCTGCGAAGGAGGATGGGGCTGATATAGCGGACAGGATTCATTCGCATTGCGTCCGCATCGGTGCTCCCAATGCCTAGCGCCAAGCAGCTCGCCGAAAAGGCCATGGGCAGGCCCTTCCCGACGATTGAGGAAGTCGACTTCTATCAGTCTGGGCAGGGTGGCTGGTCTCATGACAGTCTGCGGAAACTGGGGGTACCGGTCCCTCCCCCGCAGGGGTGGCGCAGGGCCATCGCGCGGCTGAACTATGTGTTCTTCGTGGAAGAGCACCACAAGCAGGAAGATCAGCCCGTGGCCCGCATTGTTGTTTTCGTCAAAGACGGGATGGCCCACGTTGTCTCTGACAGAAAGGTTGCAGCGGCTTTTCTCAGCTCTGGAAAAGAGGGCGCGTTCAAAATCGAACCCGAATGTAAACCTTGGGTAGTAGCCGATGTATTTAGAAAGGTTGCCGGGGCCTCGAATGACAAAGACGATCCAAACAATAGTTATGGCCCCGGCCCAGATGATGTAGCGGACCCGGGCTGACATGGCAATGAACCATCGCGCCCACGTCGAGGGAAGCCACGACGGACGGCCCCGCATATACCAGTGGGGGGATCAGTTCAGCTTCGGCCACGACGGCCAGCGTATTGACCGGGAGCAGCTGCTGTGCATCATTTTCGCATCAATCTTTTTTGACGGGTTTTTTGAAGCCGTCTTCATCCACAAGGAAGGACCTTTTTAATGTCGCTCGTAATCACAGAATCCATTGCCAATCACAGCCGCTGGCTCATTGCGCAGGCCGGGGAAAGCCGGGGCCGCGATCGGTGGACGGTACTCTCCCTCGTCTATGTCCCCTGCCTCGACCAGCCGTGGCTCACCCAGGTGCGGGGCCGGTCCATCGTCAAGGGAGAGAACGACGTCACCAGGCGCATCGCCTTCGCCGATTATGAAAGCGCGCTGGGAGTTTTCGAGGACAGCGAACTTTCCGCCGAACTGATCATTGAGGCCGACCTGTTCCTTGCCGAAAACCCGGACCTGATCGAGCGGCTCGAAACCGAGCACCACCGCCTGACCGCGCCTCAAGCCAACGGTGCAGTATGATGACGATATCGGTCTTCCCGAGCAGCGGTGACTTCGCTGCGGCGCGCAATGAATGCTCCATGGCCGTGGCGATGGGTCCCAAGCCCATTGCTTACCGACCGGACCTGCTGCCAGCCGGCGGGGAATTCAAGCTGGAACTGAAACACAACGGCATCACGTTCAACTGGGTCGACGGCCGCGCCTATTCGAATGAGGCCGTTCCGATGCGGTGCTGCGATCATCTCGTTCCCGCATTCGAGGCGCTGGAGAAAATCAGCGGCGAGCCTATGTATTTCCAAGGCGAGTACATGGTTGACCAGAACAACTGGCGGGCCACCATGTCGGCTTTCAACACTGGGACACCATCCGGGATAGTCGCTCTCTGGGAAGCGGTGCCAATGACCGTCTATCACGGTCGGCAGGTAAGCCAGCCGCTGCATGTCCGGCGCCAGCATCTTGAAACGATTCTGGACGTGGTCCAGCCGCACGGCATTCTCGGGCAGCGCTGGGAAACGGTTGAGAGCGAAGAGCAAATCGAACTCGGGGCCGGGGTGGCATGGGACGAGGGCGCGGAAGGCGTGGTGATCAAGGACCCGACCAGCCCATTCGTGCGCGGCCCCAGCCGGTACTGGCTCAAGATCAAGCAGCATGAGACGCTTGACGTCACAATTGTTGATGTGCGGCTGGACACGGATGAAGCCCAGCCGCGCGTCAAGTCCCTGCTGTGCCGGGAGGGAGACGGGGCGCCGTTCCGGGTCGCGACCGGGTTCGGCAACGAAGAGCGGTACGTTCTGGGGTTTATCCATGCCAGCGGCATGCTGGTCGGCACGGTCTGCGAGGTAAAGTCTCAGGGCCGGACCGCCGAGGGGATTCCGGAGAACCCCAGCTATCTCCGACTGAGAGAGGACAAGTGATGGCCAAAATTGAAGACGAAATCAAATCCGTGCTCCGGCGCTACTCGATCCGGAAGCATTACAAAGCCTCAACGGCGGACGATACGGTGCAATACGTCATTTTCAACGGGGCGGAGATGACCGATTGCATTGGCTCTCACCGCTACGTCAATGAACGGCGGGAAGAACTGATCGCGGGGGGCATCTTGCGGCTGTTTGGCGGCGCTTGGACTGCCCAAGACATCAAGACAATGATCAGGGCATGGCTGGACGCCGATGATGCAACTCACTGGGGCGCATTCGAGAAGCGCCTGGACGAAATCATAGGAGAAGACGATGGGAAATGAAAACGAACCCAAGGCCGGGCCTTTTTTCTGGCTCATCATCGGCGGTCCGGCGCTTTTCTTCGGCGGCGGTGCGGTTCTGAACTGGATGGTGATGTGATGGGCCGCGCCCGCACCGTTCCACCCGTTATGGACGCGCCTGGCCACAACGGGGTGATGCGCCGATGCGTCGTGATGACCGAGTGCGCTATCAGCACCATCAAGCTGCCCGAGGGAGCATTTGCCTGCATCGTGGCGTCTTTGCCAAATCCCAAACGGCCGGCATCGATCATGCTGCTAGACCGCGAAGAGGTCGAGGCACACATCACCCTGCTGCGCAACGCCATGGATGACGCCAACCGTATCGAAGCTGGCCTTGCACCTATTCACTCCACGCCCAGTCTAAGGAGGTCATGATCATGCCGCCAACATTTCACGATCCCTATGCGAGTAATGACCGCGAGGCGATGGTACTGCTTGCCCTGATCGTCACCGAATTCACCACCGATCCAGCATCCGTGGCCTGCTTCGACCTGCGCATTGTCGAGCGCGCCAAGCAATGCATCGCGAAACAAGAGGGCTGGGAGCGCAGGGGAAAGCTCCCTCCTTTCCTGACCGGGGGGAAAGGATCATGATATTGCCACTATGGTCTTGGACTCTCTGGTATCTCGGAGTTGGCCTGGGCTGGCTTGCATGGCTGGTCCGCGACGACCCCCGGGGAATGCTCCAGCCGCGCTTCTTGCTGGGATCAGCCATCGCGGTGCTGCTCTGGCCCATGGATATGTATTTCTACTGGAGGACACGATAATGGCGCGCGCACCGAACCGGCCGAAAAACCACCTGCTTATCGGCGGGCGCTCAGACCAGCGGGTGCATGCCGTGGCGAATGCGCCGCTGCAGATCCGCGTCCGCGGCGAGACGTACCACCGCGCCCAGGTCTCCTGCATGGGGAAAAACCACTACGTCTATTGCTCCGAAAAGATCTGGCCGCACGATCCTGCGAAAGTGCTTCTGGACTGGTACCACGGCGAGGCGATCGACAAATATGAAAGGAAGGACTGACATGCCATATCCGATTGTTCTTATCGGCGGAGCCGGCGACGGACGGCGGCTGACCATGCTGTACGAAACCGGCCACGTGAGCATCAGCGAAGCCCTCGCTACCGAGATGCGCGATCGCATGCCCGTGATGGATGAAGCCTCGCTGCGTACCCCATCGCTCGCGCACCATTACCGTGTTGCCACGTTTCACTTTTCCGATGGCCCCCCGGTTCGGTTCGGCGTGGCCGAGGGGATGACGAACGGGCAAGCAATGCAGACGCTGCTCGACAAATATCCAAACAAGGGAGAAATATCATGAAACAGGCAATCATCGACTATCTGAAACAGATATTCGCCGAACCCAACCCTCCGGTGATCCACGAACTCGGGCGAGTCGACGAGCGGACCATCCTCACTCCTGACCAGCGGCGCGCATGGCAGGACAAGATCAAAGCCGAAAACTTCTATTCCCTGCTCGATGCGCTCACCCGGGTCGTGACGTCGATATCACCTGGTTGGGGCCGGGGGAATTGGAACGTGCCTGACGACGTGATCCGCGAAAGCTCTGTCCGGATCAACCAGATCCACGCCTATGGGTACCAGCCGGCGCTGGACTGGGCACACATGGGCAGGATCATTGACCTTTTGCGCAGCGTGGAAGGCGACTGCGTTACGATCGTGTCCGACAATCCAGAGTTTGACGGGCCTGCGCGCATGATCGTTTGCCAAGGTGGCTGGACCAATTGGGAAGAGGTCCAGTTCACCGGAGATACGCTGGTCGACTGCTTCGACGCTGCTGAGCGCGCGTATTGGGAAAAGGCTCATCACGGCGGATGACCTGCCAGCACGTCAAGATGCCGGGCGGGGTCACCGCGATTGTCTGCTCAAGGAACCAGCGGAAGCGCAAATGCAAGTGCGGCCGGCCGGGAACCTTGCTCTGCGACTGGAAAATGCCGGGCAAGGCCCGCCCGACGTGCGACAAGCCTATCTGCGATCGATGCGCGACATCTCCGGCGCCGGACAAGGACCTGTGCCCCAAGCATGCATGGGAATGGACTAAGTGGAAAAGCCAGAGGGGATTGGGTCTGTAATGGCAAAAGAACGATTCTGCAAAACACGGGGCCATCCCCTGCCGCCCAGAATACGGGTCTGCAAGATTTGCCGGCGCATGGACAGTGAGGCGAGGATGAAGGAAAGGCAGCGCGATCGGGAGAGAGACCAGATGCTGAAGTACGCTCAAGCCTCAGAGGCAGCTGCCCGGCACCGCGAGGAAGAGCGCAAGAAGCTTGGCCCGGTGCCGGCCGTCATGACTGTCACGATCAAGTCCACCGGCAAGGTGAAATATTTTCACCCCGGGCCCAGCCGGAAGCGGCGAGGCGGCGGAAGGCGGCGGCGATGAACAAGCGGCGAGAGACCTATCCCCGCATCAATTGCTGCATACCAGGGTGCAAGCGCGGCACCACGACATTCGAGCCGGGCACGCGCATGATCTGTGGCAAATGCTGGCGGAAAGCGCCCAAGATATTGAGAGATCGATATTCCATGTGGCGCAGGCATGGCAATCGATTGGCCAAGCGCGATGATCCGAGAGCAGATGCGTGCTTTGTGCATGTCAATCGGATATTCGAGCGCATCCTGTCGCTGCTGTCAGAGCCAGATGCAGAGCTGGATCACAACGGATTGACGCCGATCATGGCCGAGGAATTGAGAAAGGCAGGGCTTTTATGAGATTGTCATCAGAGCAGCAGCGGCAGATCGAGGAATGGGCGCGCGCGAAAGAGCAGGCCGATGCCGATGAGCATGCTGCCCATGAGCAGAAAATGCGAGAGACAGGCGAACCCATTCGCGATGAATATCCCAGCCGCAAAGCATATCGAGCGGCCATGTCGAAGTGGAAGCGATCAAGATGAGCGATCTGAAATCAACCGGGCGCGTTGGCATGCCGAGATCGGGCGAGGAAAGATGCCCAAGCTGCAATGGCGCTGGACGCGTGCCGGGGAATGGCCTCATGGGCGGCTGCGATTGCGGCGCTGGCACCGGTGTCGTGGTCGCATTGCGCATCGGCGACAAAGTGCCAATGCCAGAGCGCAGGCTTGTGATCAGACCCAACGCGCCGATCGACAATCGCCCAACATTTACGCCGTCGCGCGGCCCAAAAAAGTAACCAATGGAGGAAACGCCGATATGAAAACCGATATGAAACCGCTTCTGGAAAAGATCGATAAGCACGGCAATGATGCGGTGCTCGAACTGATCCACGACCTCGAATATAAGCTGGATCAGGCGGAGGCCAGGCTGGGGTTCATCACCGAACATGCCAAGGCGGTGAAGCGCGATGCCGACAGGCAGCGCAAGCTGCGGCTGGATATGGTCGACCAGAACACAGAGATGGTGGAGCAGCGCCGCGCAGATAAAATCACAATCGCGGATCTGCAGGAAGCCATGGCCCAGATCGATGTCATCTGCATCATGCTCAGCGGCACCCACCAAACCATGGATCCGGACGATGTGGACGCGGAGCTGGAGAAGATCAGAAACCTTTGCGACTAGGCCCGGTGCCGGCCGAACATTCTGAATTCAATGTCAGTGATTGCCGTTCAGGGCTGGACAATCGACTCGGGGTGTGCATAAGAAAACTCGGTTGTCGAGGTTCGTGCCACCCGTGCGGAAGTCACAACCTGGGGGGGGATCGCATAACGCGTCAGTTTCGCGGTCCTCCCCTTCCCCTAATAATACGAGAGCATTGAGAAGGATTTCGCATATCTGCGCGCGCGGGTGTGCTCTCCTTCGATCGAAGTCAGGTACCCAAACAGAATCCTGTCATGGAAATACTCGTTTCTGGCAGAATTGGGGATGGCCAGAACCGGCTTATTTGTGCCAACCAGCTGCTCAAGGTCTGCCCATTTTGCCTGATATTCCGTCTCGCTAAGCCATTCCATTCCGAAATCGACTTTCCGCCCCTTCCAGCCCTGAACAACATAGGGCGTTCCAAGCAGGTTGCGCTGCAGGGAACCAAGGTCATTTACCGACTGTGCGGATCCGCGGACGTAGTTTTGCGTCTTGCGCTGCAGGCCCACGACCAAGTTGCGGACCAGCATCTGCGGCGGCATGTACGGACCGCGAAGGATCAGCACGCCATATTTGTACGAGACCGGAGCCGAAAGCTCGATCAGGCCGTGATAGGACTTGCGCTGGCCGAGCCCGCTGGACGCATGCATCTTGATATAATCGGTGTCGAACGCCCAGGTCACCACGGGGTCAGGATTATCTCCCAGCCGCAAGCGGTACTCGAAGTCCCCGTCACAGAAGCAACCGAGCAGCGCAATCATATCGAACGGCCGTCCGGCTGTCTCAAACAAGATCGTCGTGTTGATCGCCGGGGCATTGATGACCGCGACCGCGTTCGGGTCTGGGTCCAGCAAAGATGAACCAGATGACCCTGGAGCGAGATGGGACATCGACTTTATCTGCAGCGCCTGCGGCACGACGACCACCACCGGTGCGATGCTCAGCCCGGAATATGCGGCCGGGGACGTCGGCGGGGACGTGCTCAGCAGCAACGTGTTCGACCACGGGCCAGGCGCCGCAAGGTTCGTGCTCCGCATCCGGCAGAAATAAGTCGTCCCGGCCGGCACATTGTCGATCGTCACGTTGCCGGCAGGCAATGCGGTTTTGAATATGGAATCGTCCGAGGAGAAGTCCGGTTCCCGGCAGACTTCCAGTTCAAAGGTAGTCTCTCCCCCGGCCGCGCCGGTCATTGAAACAACAAATTGGGACGACGTGCGCGATACGAGGGCAAGAGTGATCATCCATGAAGCTCCAGTGCGTTGGCCTGTTCCTGAAAGTCGACCGAATATCCTGCAATCTTCATCAAACGGTCAACGCCGTTGCGCTTATCGACGACCTTTACGAGCGGGATATTAGGGGCGACGGTAAAATCCTCGCCGACGACCAGCGGGAGCGTGGTCTCGATTGCATCGATCGGCCGGACGTTTTTCTTGATGGCCAGCCGCTCGTTTACAAAGACCTGGGCATGCGCTGCCTTGGTGAAGAAGCTGGGGGAGGGCTGGTCCGTCTCGTCCAGAGCCTCCGGATAGTCGTCGAGGACTGAGGGATCACTCGCCTCGACGATTACTTCTGATCGGACAATGGAGCGGATGCGTTCGGGTGTTGCGATATTGTTTGACATCCGCGCCATTTAACACGGGCGGCAGAACCGCTCAAGAAATTAGAAAGATGTTAGCCGTCATCACCACCAGGGACCGGCGCGACGTCTTCTTCGCCGACTTCTATCGTCTAGGGGTCAGGCATTACAGGGGCCTCGACCGGCGTGTTATCGGTGACGCCGCTGCCGTCTGCAAGGCCAGGTGCTTCATCATCATCGAGAGATTGGAAGTCTTCTACACCGAGAGCCTTCTGCATATAGTCCAGCTGAGCCATGCCGATTTCGGAAAAGCCAGACCATTGGTAATCGTGCACTAGAAAGCGGATCAATGCCGCGCCCACTTCGACCGTTGCGGCAGGCAGGTCTGCGCGGTGCAAATAGAGAAGTTGCGAAATCTGGTACGCCGCCTTTGGCGTCGGCGCAGCGGCCAGGGTCATAAATTCTTCCAGCAGCTCCGATGGGATCTCGCTTTGCACGCCCATGATTGCCATTTGGACTTCGGGATTTGTTCTGATGATCATGCCGGGTTCCTTTGCTTCATCTCCGCGGAAGCCCTCTGTTATCACAGACGGCCTTTTTCTCGCAATAATATTCAGATCAAGGCTGCATGAAGGCTGCATTCGGGCCGGTCCAGCTCAAGGTGCCAGAGCCGCCGGTGCGCCGACCAACGATCCGGACATAATAATCCGTACTCGCCGCCAAACCTGTTTTAAGGCCGGAAAGTTCGACATATCCGGGCTCGCCGGGGCTCGCCGGCAAGCCAGAAGTGGCAGCAGCAAAGTTCGTCCAGGTCGAACCATCCGTCGAATATTGGGCTGTCAGTGTAGCATTACCATTGCCGCTAAAGCCGGCGCTGGCGCTGTAGCTCATCTGCCCCGAAGCGGTGCTCTGCACCTGAGCGCCGACGTCTGTTACCTGCACATCGCTTGTCGATGAAATGTTTTGCCACGTTCCGTCGATAAAGCTGGTCGAGCCGGCGTCCCCACCCGCTATGGGAGCTGCTTGAACACGGTTAACTGTGATCGGAATAAAATAGCTCACCCCAGCATATATCGCCTTCACGACCAGTGTTCCGGACGTATTGGCCGATGTAAGGCTGACAACGCCGGTCGACGCGCCCACCGTCGCCGCAATGCCGGCAGGGACGCTGTGCATCGAGTAAGCCACATCAGACGCAAGAAGGACCCCGCCTTGCAAAAGCTTCACCGTTCGAGTTTCTGGAAGCGAGGTAGTGGTGGCGCCAGAGCTATTGGCCTGGATATTGTAATTTGCTGGCGGCTCAAATGAAATTTGTTTGTTTTTGGTAACATCGGCCTCCGGTTCAATGCCGTCGAGCTTGCCCGCGTCCGCCCCTGACTGGACATTGATCGCTGCTGCGCCCGCACCAGCCTGATAGCCGGTGACGGCGACAAAGAATGTCCGTCCTTTCGTAGTGACCACGGTCCTCTTCAGAACGCCGTCGAGATAGTATTTCACTTCGCCGTTGGCATATTCGATGGTCATGATCGAGTTCAGAGTGATCGCGCCGAACGTCCCGCGATTTACGCCGCTTTCATATATACCCATCACATTTGAAGAAGTGGCTTGGATAGCAAAATCGATTTCAGCGTATTCTGCACTGCTGGCAAGAATAGAACCAACATCGGTCAGGCCGATCATCACATCACGACCCAGCATATAAGGGCGGAAGGACACTCGCACCGCATCCTTGAAGCTCTCCTTCGTGATCTTTGTCGCGTTCCATCCCGCTCCTGCCGCAATGCGCCTGACCGTGCTCCCAGTGGCGACCATCGCCCCAACGCTCGTGCCGGTATCGGCCCATGTCAAAGAGCTGAAAACGTCAGCGTTGGCTATCTGGGTATAGGGATCGACAGTCGTGGCAAATACGAAAGGCCCGCCGCCGATGACGCCAGCGACGTTCAGGCCTGCCCCTTTCGCCTGCGGGACATTCGTGGCCAGCAATCCTGCTGCATCCAGACCGGCACCCGCTCTTCCGTCGACCGCCCAGGTCGGGCGGGAGAGCAG
>Ga0210043_1001740_pt1 | contig 16611 bp, 19 predicted proteins | sample CryGeymet201501t_FD_183990 | JGI IMG/M metagenome (GOLD analysis project Ga0210043, IMG submission 183990) | Groundwater microbial communities from Crystal Geyser aquifers in Utah, USA - Crystal Geyser metaG 2015-01t (SPAdes) (version 2) | ecosystem: Environmental > Aquatic > Deep subsurface >... | reverse complement strand
AAAGGTATACAACCTCACACTTGAAGCAGATAACGTGTACTACGCTAATGGCGTGTTGGTAAAAAATTGCGGTGACGCATTAGCGCTCACGCTTTCACGCGCTACCGAGGGGGATAACCTAGGGGTGGTGTGGATTTAAGTGATAGAATTGCGGTATGCACGAAATAGTTATTGTAGACTTCGCCGCTCGCACACACGACGTTTTATCAGAGGTAAAAGGGCAACTAAGTAATTTAGTTACAAAGCTCAACCATGGATATACCATCGTTCGCACTGACGCCGTTGGAACAATGATTATTTACATCATTGCTGATATCCAATTAAAGCTAAAAGAAAAAGAGTACGTCCATTTGCCACCACCAAATCCAGGCGAGATAACTCATAAGGGTGGGTAACTTCTAAACTTGCATATTGAGACGTAGTGTGGATTTGACATGCTAGAATAGCGGTATGAACATATTTTCATATCTGAAAGGTTTGGTGCAGAAGCGATCTATCAATAACGCACAAGGCACCTGGTTGCCGATGGGTGGTGATACATCAGGCGTCAATGAGCGGGTATTACTAGAGGCCAATAAAGAGTGGGTATACGTAGCGGTCGACAAAGTGGCGTCCTCAGTCGCCTCGATCCGCTTCAAGGTGATGCGGTACACCAAGAACAGTGACGACACCGAGGTGTTTGATGGTCCGTTGGTACAGTTCCTCGAAAAGCCAGGGTCTAACTTTACCGGAAAAGACTTTATCTACCTCAACACCGTATACAAGGAGCTGACAGGCAATGCGTTCTGGGAGCGCGTGAAAGACCAGAAGCTCAACCCCCTTGTCCCCACCAAGGTGCAGCCAATTATCTCAAAGGATGGGCTACTAACCGGGTACAAGTATCTCCAAGGCCAAACCGAGCGCACTATCGACTACAAGGATGTACTCCACGACCGCTATATCGACCCAGCCCGACCGTACTGGGGCGTAGGTAAGCTCGCTAAGATTGCCCGCTGGGTTGACACCAGTTCATACAGCAACGAGTTTCTGCGTCGCTTTTTCCTCAACGGAGCATCCTTTGGTGGCTTTATTGAAACGGAGGAGGAGAGCCAGGAGCGCATCGAACTCATCAAAGCGGGCCTCAAGAACGATCATGTGGGGGTAGAGAACAGCCACAAGGTTGGCATCCTACCAAAAGGATCAAAGTACACCAAGGTCACAGCCAACATGGGCGAAATTGAGATGGGTGCGACTGATGATCGGTACCGCGACAAGATTCTCGCTGGCTTCGGTGTACCTAAGACCCTAGTTGGCCTTACTACCGAAGTAAACCGTGCGAGTGCGGAGGCATCAGAGTACATCTATGCTCGCTACACCATCCTCCCCATCGTGGAGGATTTGATGGCGTTTTTGAATAACCACATCGCACCGGTCCTCGATCCAACCGGAAACACCTACTTCGCTTATGAGAAATTCATTCCACGCAACCTGGAGATCGAGCTGAAAGAGCGCGAGATCGCTCTCAACCGCCAGCCGTACAAAACCGTCAACGAGGTCCGCGCTGAAACCGGGCTACCAGCCGTCAAAGGCGGGGACGTGGTGTACAGCAACCCCCTCATGGTGCCCTTAGGAGCGCCCCAGGCGGCTCCAGACGTGGCGGTAGACGATGAGGAGCAGGATGACACGCCTCCACCCGCAAAAGGCCGTCAGCGGGCCATTCCAGCCCATGTGCGCAAAGCAGCAGCCAAGGTTGAGCGGATCGACCGCTTGGTCGACGCCGCCGTGTCGAAGCTCGCAGAGTTCGAGGAGAAGCGCGACCTGGACGCCGAGGCCCACAAGAGCTTCGTGGGCCGTGTCACTGCGTACATGACGCTCATTGAGACAGCGGTGCGGAACTTCAACAGTCGTCAGCAGAGCATGGTGATCCAGAACCTTGGCAGTATTACCAAGAGCATGAACACTAAGGAGAAGATCGCCAAGGGTGATCTATTTGACATGCGCGCTGAGGTGCAAGCGATGGTCGACATTGTTTCACCACTACTCGGTGGACTACTGACTGAGGAGGCGCTCCGGGAATGGGAGGCGCAGGGCTTTCCCGGCACTTTCAATACCGGTGCTGATACCGTCAAGAACGCCCTTGCTCGCGCCAGTCGTCGCCTCGCCAAGAGCTACAACAACACCACCGCCAATCTCATCAAGGCGGCACTGAGCGAGGGTATCACTGAGGGTGACACTATGGACCAACTCACGCGGCGCATCCAGCAAGTCTATGAGTTCAGCGACCAAGTACGCGCAAGAGCTGTAGCGCACACTGAGAGCTTCTACATTGCCAACAAGGGCAACCAGCTCGCCTATCAGGAAAGTGGTGTGGTGAAAACAATGCGCTGGTACACCGCTGAGGATGAGCGGGTGTGTGAGTTTTGTGGACCGATGCACGGGCGCACGATTGGTGTGTCTGAAAAGTTTTTCAAAAAAGGCGATACAATGATCGGAAATGACGGTGGCACACTTGCTATGGACTACCGTAGCATTGACGTTGCACCGCTCCACACCAACTGCAGGTGCTTTATTAGACCAGAAGAAATAACCATAGAATAGCCATTTTGCCTTGTGCTAGAATAATCGTATGAAAAAGTTATCAACCGAGAACGCAAGCGCGTTATCAACTTGGATGAATAGTGCCGAGGTCAAGTCAGTAGTGGATTCTATCCGCGCCGCATCGGCTGAGGATACGGGGACATTCCGCATGGTAATTACCACTGAGAATGTGGATCGCTATCAGGAAGTCATTAAGCTCGATGGCTGGGAGCTGGAGCACTACCTTGCAAACCCGGTTGTGCTATGGGGACACGATCACTTCACTCCACCAGTGGCGGTGACAGACAAGCTCATCAAGGAAGACGGCAAGCTGATCGCAGAGGGGCGCTTTGCACCGACTGAAATGGGGCAGATGCTCCGCAAGCTCTATGACCTTGGTTTTCTCCGCACCTCATCCGTTGGCTTCATCGAGAAAGAGCGTGAGGGCAACCTCATCACCATCGCTGAGCTGATCGAGTGGAGCTTTGTTTCGGTCCCTGCGAACCCCTATGCCCTTGGGTTAGCAATGAAAAACGGACTCTCAATCAATGAGTTGGTCACTAAGGGCTTTATGGAGATCAAGACGGTCGAGACGGAAACACTGCCTGAGGAGCCAGCAGAGGAGCCAGAAGACATACCAGAACCAGTGGAGAAGAACTTTAGTAGTAAGGCCCTGACACCGATTGTGGATCAGCTACGCGGTGTACTCAGTGCGTTAGAAGCCCTCGATACCGAGGAGCCTGAGCGTACAGAGGATGAGCCGGAAACTGATCCAGCGGTCAAGGAATTGGCTGAGTTTAACAAAGCCCGCTCCACGATCCAGGATGCAGCTACCATCATCAGCGCTATTTTAGCCGAGAAGCGCATTGAGGCTCAGAACCTTTTGAAGAAGTAATCGGCGTTACTCACTAACTTTAATTGTTATGAATCCAGAAGAAATGAAAGGGTTGTTTCGCGAACTTTTCTCGGAAAAAGATGCTGAGATCAAGCAGCACATCGAAGACCTAGCGGGTCCGTTGTTTGCTGAAAAGATTGCTGAGGCAGTCAAGGAAGCACGGCTCCGCGAGCTGACCACTGGTGTCGGCCTCAACGCTGAGGAGAAAAAGAAGTTTATTGACGACGTGAAACTTATCGCCCGTGGTGAGAAGTCTGCCTACCTTACCGTCAACGACCAGACTGGTGGCTACCTCATCCCAACTGAGGTACATGGTGAGATCATGCGCATTACTGAGACGACTGGTATCGTCGCGCGCGACGCTCGAAACATGGGTGTAGCGGATATCGAAGTGCCAATCTACACCGGTGAAGCGATGCAAGGTACATTCGTTAGTGAAGATGGAACCACGAGTGAGACGCAAAATGACCTTGGTGTAGCTCGCCTCAAGGCTGCTACTTGGATGACGATTGTCCGCTTGTCGAACAAGCTCATCTCAAAAGCTAACGTAAATGTGGCTGACTGGCTCATGGCGCTTGTCGCTGAGGGCTTGGCATACCGTCTTGATCGTGAAGGCTTCATGGGTGGTACATTTGCTGGATCACCATTTGTCGGTCTCCTCGGATCAAGTGCGGTGACTGAGCAAACGCTTAGTTCTGGCTTGACTGGCTTCGAGGATATTACCCCAGAGGAAGCGTCAATCGCTATCGGTTCAGTACCAACGTCTGCACTTAACAACGCTGCGTTCTACTTCCACCGAACCGTATGGGCACGTATCCGAACCCAAAAGAGTGGCGACAACTACGTCTTCAACCAGGACAATGCTGCGATTGCATCACTTCGACGCGAGAATGGCTTGCAACCAGTTGGTGAAATCCTTGGCTACCCTGTCTTCACGACTGATGTGCTCCCAGCATTTTCAACTTCTGGCGTAAGTAAGAAGTTCGGTGTGTTCGGTAACATCAACCTAGCGCTGATGCGAGGTGAAGATGGTCCAATGAGTGTACTCCGCTCTGAAAACGCTGTGGTCGGTGGTGTATCTACCTACGAACGAAATCAGACCGCTATGCGCTTCACGCAAGACCTTGCTCTCTCAATCATGCTTGCTGAGGCTGCTGTCGTGTTCAAGACCGCTGCATCTTAATCGCTAACATCGTTGCTTTATGAAAGTACAGACTACATGCACCATCTCATACAAAGGTGATCGTGTGCGTCCTGGTACGGTGCTCGACATGGAGCCAGAGGTAGCCGCTAACTACGGCCCCTCAGTGGTTCCCCTAGAACCTGTTGTGCCCGCCCCAGAGGATGAGACAGAGGAGGAAAAACCCCTGGAGGAGATGAGCCACGACGAGCTGAAAAAGACTGCTGTAGCGCTTGGCTTGAAGAAAAGTGGCAGTATGGCGGATTTGATTGAGCGCATCACCCTGCACCGCCAAGCCGCCCCAAAGGATGAGACGGAGGATGAAGTTATTAGTGAATAATCTATCTACTTATGAAATTATTTGACAATGTAAAGGCTGTTGCATCACTCGTGTCGGCTGTCCGCACGGCAGATGCGAACGGTACTGGTGTTGATACCCAGGGCTACCGCGACGCTATGCTCGTGGTCCAGGCTGGTGATATTGACCTTGCCAACGCTGATGAAACGTATGTGGTTGAGTTGGAGGAATCCGATGACAACTCTGCGTGGAGTGATGTGGATGGTATTACCGTGACCATAACCGCTGACAACCAGACTGGTGTGGCACGTATCTCGGAATTGAACGTGGCGCGAAAGCGATACCTCCGGGCTGTGCTTAATGTGAGTGGCACCACGCCGTCAATCGTGTGTTCGGCTGTATTCCTCCTTGGAGAAGCCTACGCTGGCCCTGTGAACACCGACTAGTCGCTGTTCTATTCAAACGCTCACTTCGGTGGGCGTTTGGCGTGATACAATGACACTATGTACGGCGATGCTCTCACAACCAAAGAACGCGTAAAGGATCGTCTTTCAATCAGTACGACTGACTTTGATGATCTAATTGACAATCTCATCCTAGCCGTGACTGACCGCATCCAGCAAATGACCGGACGGCGCTTTATCCAAGCCACCTACACCAATGAGATGCACGACGGCTCAGACCTGTTCGGTAGCCAGCGATCTATCATCATCCTTAAGAACGGGCCGGTGCAGTCGGTAGCGAGCCTGGAATACAAGGCAGGGCTGACCACCACACCTAACTGGACGACCCTACAGCAAGACTGGTATGACGTGGACATCGAAAATGGCATGATCCACCACCACGGCGTACTGCCTCGTGGACGGCGCAATCTACGGGTGACGTACACCGGAGGCTTCTCTGGGTATAGCCTGGGGATAAGTAACTTTTGGCTGTTCAACGTGGTACCGACGGGCGCGGTCAACGGAGTAAACCTCACCTTTACACTCCCCGAAGCCGCAGACCAGGTGATCGTTTATGTCGATGGGATGCGGGAGATAGCGTCGAATGTCACCTTTACCACTGGTGGTACCAGCTTCACCCTAGCGTCTGGCCGTGCGCCGTTCAGCACCATCGCGGTGGACTACAAACGAACCGTAGGGAGTGGCGATCCTGACCAATCAAACCTCCCCGCCGACCTGGTGGACGTGTGTGAGCGAGCAGTGGTGCATCTATTCAAGAAGCGAGAGAGCGAGGGCAAAAAAACCGAGAGCTTCCAGGAAAGCTCGATTACGTGGCAAAAGGGCATCTTTGACATTGAGATGTTGGCGACGATTAGAAACTACCGTCGCGGGTACAACATATGATCGCGGTAAAAGTCAACATCCTCAACCTCGATAAGCTACGGGCCAACTTTGACCGTGCTCCATCCCTTGCACTTAGCTACCTGAGCAAAGCCACTACCGCCTCAATCTTTGAGCTGGAAAAGCAAGCTATCGACAAAAACTTCCAGTTTCGCACTCCCCGGTCACTCCGCACCGGGCTATTGGCGCAATCATTCGCCTATGGCCGATACATCGAACCAGGTGGGCTACGTGGCTCGATTGGTCCAACGGTGAAGTATGCGCCGTATGTGTATTTTGGTACCCGCCGTGGCTTGCAACCGAACCCATACATGGACCGCATTGCTGACGCCGCCACCCCTGCTATTAACAAGCACTTCACCCGCGCGATTGATCTATTTATTGGTAAACTAGCATCATGAGCATTTCAAACATCAAAACGCAGCTAAAAGTCTTACTCGATGAGCTTGTCACCGCTGACGTACTAACTGCGGCCACCATAACCGACATCAAGAAAGACCCGCTCAGCGTCGATACAGCAAGTTATCCACACGCCTATCTCATGCCCCCAGCGGTAGAGAGCGAGGTGCTCGACAACCGCAGCATCATCCGCACCTACACATTCAGCATCATGGTGCTATTCCAGGCAGAGAACATCAGTGGCACCGCTGAGCTGGAAACCAGCATCGAGAGTATGCTGTCCAAGTTCGACAACAACCCGACGCTCAATGGCACCGCCCAGGCGGGGATGTTGCCTGTCTCATCCGCTCCCGAGCCATTCCAGCACGGCGGGCGCGACCTCATCATCGTAGAACTCCAGGTGACAGCTAAGGAGGTGGTGGACCTCACATTTGCGTAGTTTACGAAGTGTTATAATCAATATATGCCAAAGAAATATCAAGATCGAGCGATGGCTACCCCGCAAGATGATCGGGTTTTTGTACCGGGTAAGGGTCAATACTTCTTTCCGAAATCTTCTCGCGGTCCCATTGTGATAGAAGCCAAGAACATTAAGGAGGCAGAGGATAAATTAGCAGAATTAGACAATAACAAATAATTATGGGCAAATTCATTGGGAGACTCGCTGACATAGGAATCGCGAAAGAGGGAACCAGAGGCACCGCTGAATCGTCAGCAGCATTCTGGTTACCGAAGCTCACCATGAGCTATGACGACGGCGTGGAGCAAGTGATTGATGAAAGCTCTATCGGCGTCATTGAGGATTCACCAGAAGCGTCAGTGGTCGGCAAGTTTGCCGTGGGTGAGCTAGAGGGCAACGTCTTTGACCGTTCCTTTGGCTTGCTCCTACTCTCTGCGCTTGGTTCGGTATCCACAGGATCACCGGCTGAAACGACCGTGTACACGCACACATTCTCCGTGGCGCAGAACGCGCAGCACCCGTCTTTGACTGTCTTCCTCGATGACGGCAACCAGGACTATAAGTACGCGCTGGCAATGCTGGAGCGCTTGGAGATGGAGTTTGCCGTTGGGCAGTACGCGAAGTACACTGCCGCGTTCCGTTCCAAGGTAGGGGAAACAGCAACCCTTACCCCCTCATACACCGCTGAAAACCGCTTCCTGCCTCAGCACATCACTCTCCAGTACGCCGCTAATGTGACTGGACTAGCATCACCTAGCACGATCAATGTGCGAAGTGTGCGCCTTAGCATCATAAAGAACATCGAGGACGACCGAAAGCTTGGCTCACTCGACCAGGTGGACATCCTCAACAAGCAATTCGCCTGTGAGGGTAGTATGGAGCTGGTGTTTGACGCTCAGACCTTTAAGACGCAGATGCTTTCTGACACAGCGCAAGCGGTCCGCATCACGCTCGACAACACTGATGTGACGATTGGTAGTACCCTCACGCCGCGCATCCAATTCACACTTGCCAAGGCAAAGTTTGGTGCGTTCACCAAGTCCTATGAGAATGACAGCATTGTAATGGCGACTGTCAACTTCAAAGGGCTATACAGCATCGGTGATACCAGTATGATTAGTGCAGTGCTGCGAAATACGCAAGCATCATACTAGTCTAAAATCCAAACACCTATGGAACGAGAAACTACCACATTCGTTGCTGACGACCACGAGTATAAGCTCAAGACGTATATCACCGCTAAGGAGAAAAACCTTATTCAACAAAAGGCTTTTGTCGGTGCCAAGGTTGAGATGGTCAATGAGACACCAACAGTCTCGGATTTCAATCCAAACGTTAAATGGGAAGTGCAAATCGAGCTGATCCGCCAGATCGTCGTGGAGATGGATGGCACCGCCGAGAACATTGTTGAGCGCTGTGAAAACCTACCGTCAGATGAGTTTGATACACTTACAGCAGAGCTTGACGCGATAGCCTCAAAAAAAAAGAGCTAGATCGGTCAATCTCCCACTACAGCATGGGGAAGATGGACGAGCTGATGCAAATGGTAGCCATCTGCCATGAGTTTAAGTGGACGTACCAGCAGTATGTGAACCAGCCGACGTGGTTCATTGAGCTTATCAAAGCCAAGATGGTACGGGATAACAAGGCTCAAGAGTTAGCATTAAAGCACCGTGTCTAGTAAGGAAACAAAACTCAAAATCATTGTCGACGCACAGAACAACGCAAGTGCGGGTCTTAAAAGTGTCTCGAAAGAGCTTGGCGTAATGGGCAATAGTGCCAAGTCTTCCAGTTCGACCGTTATGGGCCTCACCAAGAGCTTCGTTGGTCTCGCTGGGGCGTACCTGTCCGTCTCCAGCGCGTTTAGCGCCGCCAAGCTCGGGCTCACCGTAGCCGCCGACATGCAGACTGCTGAGGTGGGCTTGAAGACGCTACTTGGCTCTGCTGACAAGGCCGCTGCGACGATTGCCCGGCTCAAGATTGAAGCCGCTCGGACACCCTTTGAATTGCCAGGGCTAACCCAAGCGGTGCAACTCCTTACCTCCGTTACTAAGGACGGCGACAAGTCAATCGACATCATCCTCGATATAGGTGAGGGCCTCGCTGCTATGGGTAAGGGTCAAGGAGAGCTTGACCGCATCATCGTCAACCTCCAACAGATCGCGGCAGTCGGAAAAGCTGCTACTATTGACATCAAGCAGTTTGCCTTTGCTGGTATTCCAATCTACGAAATGCTGGCTGAGACTACCGGGAAGTCTGGTGAAGCTCTCGCTGAAATGATTGAGAACGGCGAGATTACTTTTAATATATTGACTGAGATGTTTGACAAGGCCAATGATGCTGGTGGACGGTTCAATAATGCGTTTGTGAACCAGGCGGGAACATTCAACCAGGCTTCATCCAACATGAAAGACAGTTTTGGCATTATGATGTCGGACATCGTGAACAGTAGCGGCCTATTTCAAGGCGTAACCGACGCCATGATGCAAGCGGCTGAGGTGATGTCTGACTGGCGGGGTGTGATTGAATCGATCAAAGATAGTGCTTCCAATCTATTCTCACTGATTAATGAAAAGACAATGGTGGTTTTCCACCTCAAAGGAGCGTTTGATGCTATCAAAGAGACTTTTATGAATAGTCTCAAGCCCGCGATTGATGAACTTATGATCGCGCTCATTCCACTCAAACCCTTTGGCGAGGCACTAGCAACCGTCTTTGGCGCTATGCTCGTAATCGCCATGCATACGCTGGTCGCGGTTATTTCGACGTTGGTGCAAGGGACAACGGTACTACTCACCGTCTTCACCAAGGTCGCTACTTTTATCTCTGAGGCGCTTTCCTTTGCCATCAGCAGCTTAAGCAGTACCATTCAGATTGTCAGCGCGCTAATCAGAGGCGACTTTACCGGTGCATGGGATTTGCTGATTGACCGACTTGGTATTGTCTATAACTGGTTCAATAAAGTGTTCAACCTGATTATTGATATCGGTAACGCTATCAAAGACTTCGGCGGGAGTATTGCGAAGAAGGCTTTTTCTGGCGTTTCTAGTATCCTCCCAGGCCGAGCGTCTGGCGGTCCCGTCTCCGCTGGTATGCCGTACATGGTGGGGGAGAAAGGACCGGAACTGTTCGTCCCGAGCAGCTCAGGTGGCATCGTCCCCAACAATCGCCTTGGCGGTGGCACCACGGTCAATATCTACGGCGGCACGTATTTGTCCGAGGACGCCGCTGAGCGCATGGGCGACCTCATCATGAAACGTCTCCAGCTCAGCTCTGCTATCTAGCCTATGTCATTTGCCATCACTATCGACAGCACGGACCGCACCACTTCCGTCTTGGTGGACTCGTTCCGGAAAAGAGACATCATCAATAATCAGGTGGATTCCTGCACATTTTTGGTCCGCAAGGTCGGCACTGATACGTTTGTACCCGAGGTAGGCAGTGAGGTGATCGTCACCCGCAACAGTGTCACCATCTTTGGTGGGGTTATCTTGCGCGTGGAGGAAACCGTCGAAGCCAGCACCATCATCACCTACCGGGTTGAGTGCGCTGACTACAGCCAGTATCTCAAGCGTCGCCTGGTGACGGAGCGCTTCACGAACGAAACAGTGGTCAACATCATCGACGCCCTGGTGGCTGACTACACGGATGCAGGGGACGGGATCACCGCCGGGGATGTGGTAGGGTCTTTGGTCGTCAAGTCAATCTCATTCAACCGCCTCACGGTCGCAGAATCGCTCCAGAAGCTCGCTGATGCCCTCAGCTACGTCTGGTACGTGGACTATGATAAAAGTATCCACTTCTTCCCTAAAAACACTGAGAGCGCCCCTTTTGCCCTTTCTGACACGTCAGGAAACTACATATACAACTCGCTCCAGATCACATCCGACATTTCGCAGATACGGAACAGTGTCTTGGTCCAGGGAGGGGAAGCTATCTCCACCTCACCACGCACCGAGCTGTTCACCGGAGACGGGACCAGGGCGCAATTCCCACTCGCCAACAAGTACGACAGCAAGCCAACCGTGGAAGTGGGTGGTGTGCCTCAGACTGTAGGCACCGAATACCTAGACGACGACGCATCCTTTGACGTGATGTGGAACTTCAATGAGAAGTATCTCCGCTTTACCGCTGGCAACATCCCCGCCTCTGGCACGAACAACATCGAGGTAGTCGGCACTTACCTATTCCCTATTGTGGTCAAGGTGCCATCCCCAGCCAGCCAGGAGCTTTATGGAGCGTATGAGTTTGCCATCACTGACCGCTCGATCCGCTCCCAGGGAGAGGCTATTGAGCGGGCACTGGCGGAACTGCAAGGGTACAAGAACTCGCTCTTTGAGGGGTCATTTCGGACGTATGACGATGGCCTGCGCTCTGGGCAGGTACTCACGATCAACTCAGCGCAACGGGACAAGGCCATTGAGGTGCTCATCCAGTCTGTCGAGGCGAGGATGCGCGACGCTACCGGCGGCAAGTTTGAGTACACCGTACGATTCGCCACGCTTCGATCCGTGGGGATCATCGAGTATCTGCAAGCACAGCTACGGGACAAGAGCGTGATCGTGGACGACCAGGATACCCTTTTGACACTCTATCAATTCACCGACACCGCAACCGCCAGCGATACACTAGCAACTCCAGTTAAGACCTCCCCTCCTTACTTCATCGGCACTACCGCCAAGGTGGGCTACTTCACGATTGGCTAGTGCGCTGTGCTAAAATGCCAATATGAAAACCCGTCTACAAATCATTAACGGTGATCGCATGATTGAAATCACCGAGGACACACCCCGCAAGCGTCTGGTATCTGAAAACCGCCAAATGGAGCGGAAAGCCTACCTCGAAGCAGCGATTGGCAAGTTTCAAGCGGAACTTGATGAGTGCAACGCCTACCTAGCTATGATAAATACTAAAGCCACTGAATATGCAAAAGCTCGATAGCTACGACAACAACCTTGTCAAAGGCTACCTCACCATCCGCACCTACCGTGACGGTGAGCTGGTGCGCCAAAGTGCACGCCTACCAAACAAGGTAGTGGCTGGCGCTGGTGGCTATGGACGCAACCTCCTCGCTCGCGCGCTGGCGGGTGACAACACCTACTCGCTGGAGATCGACAGCGCAGCTCTCGGGAGTAACAGCACCGCCCCCGCTGACAGCGACACTGGACTAAATACTGCCGTCGTGAGCAGTATCCCGATCACGGACATTACCGTATTGAATAACGTTGTTTCGATTGACGTATTTGTGGCAGACGGCAACCTCACCAACGGCACTTACCGAGAGTTTGGATTGTTTTGCAACGGGCGATTATTTGCCCGCATCATCATTTCTCCAGACTACACCAAGGTGAGTGGCGAGGATTCTCTATTTACCTATGAACTTACCCTCGCAGGGTAGGGTATACTAATGGCATATGGGACTAAAAACTGGCGAGACAGCAGTAGAGGCGGACTTTGCGGTAATCGGTGCAAAAGCAATCCAATCATCTGGCACCACTGTCAACAATTTGTTTGGAACGATGGCCTTTCAGGCTGAGGACTACGATTCTAGTGGATTCCACGATAACGTCACCAACAATACTCGATTAACTGTTCCAGCAGGAAAGGGGGGAAAATATCTCATAGGCGCGAGTTTTAAGGTTATTAGCACGAGTGGAAAGCAACTTGGGTGCCTTATTCGTCTGAATGGCTCCACAATCCTTGCGTCACAAATTAGCGGCACCGGTATCGACAACGTCAACGCAGTCAGTATCACTACATTTGCACAACTGGCCGCTGGTGATTATGTTGAGCTATTAGTCGTTGCTGGAAGTTCCGACACGAGCACTGGAGACGCTCAGTGTAATTTTTGGCTAAACAAGATCATTGAGGCGTAGCAATGCGCTATAATAAGCGCATGAAACCATATCAATTCATCGCGTTTGCGCTCATCGCCCTTACTTTACCAACAATCGTTTTCGCCCAGGTCACTTTTCCTAACCGTGGCGGGACTGGCACCTCAGTCCCTCCGACTGTTGGTCAAATCCTTATAGGACAAGCTAACGGCACCTACTCCCCAGTTGCAACAACAACGCTTGGTGTAACCGCAACGGTAGCAACTTCAACCGTCCGCTCGGCTCTGTCGGCAACTTTACCCGCCACGTACAACAGCACTACGGGTGTAATTGGCGTCTCGACGGCAGGGGACTGGACAGGCACGTTCGACGGACAGCAGGGGAGCTACTACCTCAACCGTGCCAACCAGATCGGCACTCAGCTTGCAGCCACTATTTCTGACTTTGTAGCCTCTGTACGCACCTCGATTAGTGAAACTATAGCAGGACTGACATACAACAGCTCTACGGGCGTCCTAGCGCTCGACAGCGGGTATGTTATCCCGCTCACTGCCTCAACCTCGAACTGGCAAAGCTTCTACGTCACCCCATCGTCACGCATCACGGGTGGCACTGGCGTCTCGTGGACAGGCAACACGCTCGACTTTGACTGTAGCGAGGTGGAGGGAACCGGCATCAACTGTGTCGGCGAGGCAATCACCCTAGACGCCACCGGCGCGTGGACAGGCACTTTTGACGGCTTGGAGGGAACAGCGTATCTCGCCAGGGCAAACCACACCGGAACACAGCTCGCTTCAACCATTTCCGATTTTCAAACTACCGTATCGGCTAACACCGATGTGACCGCTAACACCGCTGCTCGACATTCTGCTGTCACCGTCGCTGGTACTCCCGACTATATTACGCTTGCGGGACAGGTGCTCACGCGCAATCAGATCGACCTCACGACTGACGTTATTGGACTATTACCATCAGCAAATATCGCGTCAGATATCGCGCGTGATAGTGAATTACATAGTGCTGTCACGGTATCAGGCACACGCGATTACATTACGCTCTCAGGACAAGACTTGGTGCGTGGTGTCGTTGACATTTCAGACGACACCAATCTCACTGGCAACAGTGAAATTGTACTGACTGGAGATGCTCTCTCTATTGCCTCAACCATCGCCCGTGATTCCGAGCTTCACAGCGCCGTAACTGTTTCCGGCGCGTTTGATTACATCACCCTAGTCGGACAAAACATCGTACGCGGAGCAATAGACCTCGCCACAGACGTCACAGGCGTACTAGACATCTCCACCTACACCAACCTCGCCGCTGGCCGTTCACTCACTCTCACCGGCGACACCGTGGACGCTGACGCCGAGCTGTACACCCGCACCGCCTCAGCCGTCCTTGAAGACCCCACCACCGCTGACCTTGGCCTGGTGCAACTCAAGCTCCCTACCGCCGCCACCATCACCCGCGTATCCTGTTCAACCGACACCGGCACCGCCACTATCCAGCTCGATGAGCGAGCCGAAGCGACACCCAACACCGCTGGCACCGACATTATGTCCTCTACCTTGGTGTGTGATAGCACATCAGAAGCCACCACGAGCTTCGCTAACGCCGGTATTACCGCCAACGCACCAATCAGCCTAGATGTGGATGCGGTGGCGTCAACACCGGGGCTGTTGCGATTACACGTTGAGTACACCGTAAATGACTAGCTATATGACTAAAGCTAAACTAGCCGCAATAAAACAGTATGTCCTTGCTACGCTTGGCGTTGGCGTGCTCGCTGTCTCACTCTTTATTGGCACTATTGACCGTGAAACCCGAACACCAGCACCAATTACCGTGGATGGGCAAACTATTGAGTTTACCTGGACAGACGACAATACTAGCGAAGACCTCATCATCTTTACCGACAAACGGGACTACAACAATGGCTTATCGAGCGCGACCGTGTACGTGGCAGTCGCTAACCGCTCTGGCGTTGCCCAAGACATCGAACTAGCTGGCTACTTCGTCAATGAGCGTCGTCGCATCCGAGATGTTTCGGTACTTACCGAGGTAACGCGAGTTGGTGAGCCTATCACCGAGGAGCGATGTATTTCTGTTGAGGTGACAGGCACCTCATCGAAAGCGGCAACGGAAACCGTGTGTGAAGCGGTAGTAGTAGGACAAGGACCAGATGTTGTCACTACTGAGTGGGTGAACCTATCGCAAAAGCCCCGCGACGTGCTGGAGGCGGTCAAAGAGACTCAGCTTCTTTCCTCACGCAACATCACACGAAAGGATGTAGAGGGCTTTATTGCGGAGGGGAAGACGGTTGGATTTCCCGTGCGGAAAAATGGTGTTTTGTACTATAAGCTAGAGATCGAGTACCCCGCCAATGACAATGGCAACTTTTTTCTTGAAGCGATTGGCAGTGCTGGCGGGTATGGGCATTTAGACCCGTGGTTTAACGCTAATTGGGACTACCGCGTCGCTATCACCATAGACGATTCAAAAGTACCAGCCACACAGACGAACTTTCCTGTGTATGTAGACCTCGGAGACTTGCCCGCTGACTTTCATACGAACGTGAAAAGCGACGGGTGTGACATCCGCGTTGTGGAGAGCAATGAGACAACTGAAACCGCCTTTGAGCTGGTGTCCTACGACAGCGCCACTGACACTGGTGAGCTTCATTTTATAGCTGACACCCTCACAAGCACAGGCGGTGGGGATACGATATTCTATATCTATTACGGCAACAGCGCAGCCTCATGCTACGCCACAATTGATACATACGGACGAAATAATGTGTGGACTGATTATGAGTATGTGTACCACTTGGGAACGACATCAGACTCAACCGGCACAACTGATTTGACAGCCAGCGGCGGAGTAACGGCTGGAGATATTGCCGGTACGATTGACGACGCTACAGACTTTGACTTCTCAAACGACTACTTTACTGGGGGTGGAGCTGACCCAACTACAGCTTTATCTGTGCAAACATGGGTTAAATACGACGCTGTTGTGAACGCCCAAATGCAAATTGTGAATAAGTGGAATTCTAATCAGAGAGCATACATGCTCCAAAAGAATGAGAGCACCAACACCACTGACCGTCGAAAGCTACGCGCGTATGTATCAAGCAACGGCACGTTTCAAGGTAGTAACGTCGTGTTATCTACGACTGCCCTAACTCTTGGTCAATGGTATAAAGCAGACTTCACCTATTCAGGAGCCAACACCCGTATGCGTCTCTACGTTGATGGCGCACTTGAATCCACGTACAGCAGTGCTCCCGCTTCAATCTTTAATAGTACTGAGAACAACTACATTGGCGGCTATCCAGGCGGCATCTTATTGCATAATGGTGGTATTGATGAGGTGCGAATTAGATTTGGTGAGTTAACAGGTGACTGGATTACCACCGAATACAACAACCAGTCATCGCCATCGACGTTCTATAGCGTAGGCTCACAGGAGACTGATGGGGGCGGTGGTGGGCCAACTCGCCGTGTTATTATGATTCAGTAACCATATGGACGCCATTATCACTGCACTCCCGCAACTAGGTATCGCTGGCGCAGCGATCTTAGTGCTGTACCTACAGTTCAAAGATGCCTCCGAACGCGCGGAAACAAAAGACGAGTTGCTCATC
>Ga0210043_1001739_pt1 | contig 16614 bp, 23 predicted proteins | sample CryGeymet201501t_FD_183990 | JGI IMG/M metagenome (GOLD analysis project Ga0210043, IMG submission 183990) | Groundwater microbial communities from Crystal Geyser aquifers in Utah, USA - Crystal Geyser metaG 2015-01t (SPAdes) (version 2) | ecosystem: Environmental > Aquatic > Deep subsurface >... | reverse complement strand
TTTATATGATGGTAAAGAGACTATTAAAGTTTACCCAAGTGATATTGGTGATGATGTTGTTTTTTTGCAATATACAGGACTCAGAGACTTCTCAAAAAAAGAACTGTTTGACGGAGATTTATTTAGAGATGATTTTATCATATTAGAAGGTATGTCTAAATATCACGCTCAAGAACTAACCAAAGCCTACCAAGCAGGTCAAAAAGATATGGTAGAGAAAATATTAGAACTTTTACCAAAACATAGAATACCAGGACACTCAACTGCTAATGGTGGTATTGATGAAGCGATTAAACAACTCAAGCAGAAGTTAGAAGAGATTGGGAGAGATAATAAATAACTATGAGTACATATTCTAGACTTACTAAAAATCCAGATACAGGAGAGTGGGAGCAAGCAATTTGGATTGATGATTATTATGCTAAGAATCACTATGGAGTTAAATTTGAAAATGGAATTGTAGTAGATCCAGAAATAATAGAACTAGAAACCAAGAACATGGATAAAGAAGAACAAATTAAATGGGCTAAAAATGAGATCAAAGAATATGAGAAGTTTATTAAGATGTTAGAAGAAAAATGAACACACCTGTTTGTGGTAAATGTAAAGAAATTAGAACTAATGTAAACTCTAATGTAAACTATAAAGTAATAAGGAAAATATGGGAAACAAATATAAGCCACTTTATTCTTTATCAAAAGATTTTGAAGATGTTGAGTTAAAAGTAACTGCTAAAAGAATAGGTGGTAACTATATTTTTGATCTACCAACTATGTGGATTATTGATGAAGAAAGAAAATTGATAACTATTTGTGGATTAAACCCACCAAAAGGGGAGAACATTATAAAGAAAGTCGATAAACGTCGATAAACGTCTATGAAAAAATCAGCTCAATTTAAAGCAGGTATCAAAGGAGCTAAGAAAACCATAAAACAGTTTCCCAATCTACTTAAATGGTTGAGTGATAAACCTAAAAATGAACGATCTAATAAGAAAACTAATACTAATTCACGCAGTTAATTCTGCTTTATGTATCTGGATATTAGTTGTTTTTTTAGTTATAATATAATCAATGGAACAATACACCAAGACAAAGCAAATTAATTCAGTTAAGAAAAAAAAGAAGTCTGGTAGTGAACGCAAGAAGTTGGTTAAACAACTAGACCAAGAAGTTAGAAGAATAGTAAATGCTCGTGATACTCATTGTTGCCATTGTCTTAAGCCAGTAGAAGATGGTCAAGTTTCCCATTACATAAGCAGGAGAGTATACGCTCTTAGATGGAACTTAAGAAACTGCCATTTAGCTCACGCAGGATGTAATTTACGCCATAACTTTGACCCAGAACCCTATTCATCATTTCTCATCAAAAAATACTCAAAAGGCATATTAGAAGAGTTTAGCGAACTTAAAAATCAATACTCTAAAGTAACAACTGTTCAGTTAAGAGGAATATTAGAAGAACTACAAAAATTATGAGAGGTAGACCACCCACCCCTAAACCACCACAAACAAGAGAAGACGGTCTAGTTAAAATCTATGGTAGCTGGGTCAACCCTAAACCAGAATGTCTTATGTGTGGTAACCCAACCCAATTAGCCCCATCTAGACCTAAAAATTCTAAATACTATCGAGCTACCTGTTCACCTAAATGCCTCGGAGACCTCAAAAGTAAACAATCATCCAATATACTCAAACAAACAAATGGAAGATATTTCTAATACTTGCACAACTGTGTAATATGTGTAATAGTATAGGTATATGAAGGAAACACACAACAAAAACAAAATATATGTACGAGGACTGGGATATCAAGATAAAGACTATCAGACTAAATCTGTACTTGGTTTTTTACGGGTTAATTTTATCTTTATTACTCTTATGGCTAGTTTCTCATTTTACAGGCATTTAAACACTCCTAGTGAGTTATTAAACCCTTTTATAAGTATCAACGAGGTTCAGGCAAAAGAAGTGATAGTAGAGCCAACTCCAGAACCTAGTAAATGCCTAGCAATAGAGAACGAAATAGAACAATATATTTGCGAAGTATTTGGAGATGAGTATGAGAACGCTATGAGTGTTCTAAGTTGTGAAAACAAAGCCCTCAATCCAAATGCGATTAATGATCAAAACAGTAATGGATCAATTGACGTTGGAATATTTCAAATAAACAGTATCCACGGTTTCACAGTAGAAGAAATGAAAGACTGGAAGGCCAATGTAGACTTTGCTTATAAGCTAATGAAAAGAGATGGTTGGAGTGCTTGGGCTTGTAGTCATAAAATCGGAGTTACCCCATTTTACTTAAAATGAAACTAAAACTTAAAAACTGGTACAGACTATACTTAATTGAAAAAGGTATGGTTACTGACCCATCAGACTTAATCAGAAACAAAAGAGAAATGAACGTTAAGAAGTTTATCAAAAAGATTAAATAGATATTTTTCTTTAAAAGTGTTAAACTTAATATTGATATGTCAAACACTTCAAAGATGGGTAGGCCGACTGTTATGACCCCAGAAACTCTAAAACTATTAAGAGAAGCATTTGCAATAGGTTGTAGTAAAAAAGAAGCCTGTGCATACGCTAAAATAGGAGAATCAACTTTGTACGACCATATTAATGCTAATCCAAACTTTTCGGAGGAAATAGAACGTCTGATACAAGAGCCTATTTTGAAAGCCAAACACACTATTGTTAAGAGCCTAGATGATCCTAAAAATGCTCAATGGTATATAGAAAGAAAACTTAAAGGAGAGTTTAGTTTAAGAAGCGAACTTACAGGGAAAGATGGAGAGGCTATTGAATTAAAATATAATAATCTTAAAGACGAAGAACTAGATGAAACAATCAAACAAAAGGCAATCGAAGCTGGAGTTGATAGCTCTTCTTGATGAGAAAAAGAGAAGGCAAATAGAAAACCCAATTAAGTATTTTAATTGTTATTCCCCAAAAAGACACGAAAAGCAAATACAATTCTATGAATCTCTTAAACCAGTGAGAGTTTTGTTTTGGGGCAATCGTGTTGGTAAGACTGAAATAGGTGCAATGGAGGTTGCTAGGTATTTACTCAATAAACATGATTACAGAGAAATAGGTCAAAAGATTGAAGTATGGTGTGCTTGTCCTTCTTATGATGTTCAGGAAGAAACTACTCAAAAGAAACTACTTAAATACATCCCAGAGAACGAAATAGAACATATTACCTACATTAGAGGGAAGATAATAAAAAACATTACTCTTAAAAATAAAAATAGATGCACATTCAAGTCATACGAACAAGGTAGGGAGAAGTTCCAGGGAGCAGGTAAAAGATTAATCTGGTTTGATGAAGAACCTCCTAAATCTATTTATGAAGAATCATTTGTTAGGCAAGAAGCCGGTGTTCAATTAGATATTATTATGACCATGACACCTATTAATGGAATGACGTGGATTTATGACGATATTTATATGGCTAGTGACAGGCAGGATTTATTTATTAGCGAAGCTGGTTGGGACGATAACCCATATTTATTAGAATCTCAAAAAGAGCAAATGAGTAGGGGGTTAAGCGATGAAGCAATAGAAGTTAGAAGATATGGTAGATTTGTTTCCAGAGTTGGATTGGTTTGTAATTGGTGGGACAGAGAAAAGAACCTAAGAGAATACAAAGATTTCCCAAGAGACTGGAGTTATGGAGAAGTATTAGATAGTGGTTGGTCTGATCCAACTGCTTGGTTATTAATCGCAACAGATAATGCTGGTTCTATTCATGTCATTGACGGATTTAGAGAAGCTCAACTCGATGCTGAGACAATAAAACAAAAAAGAAACGACAAAACAGTTAGCATTAATATTAGGGGTGGATTTGCAGATAATGATAATCCAAGACTCTTAGAAGATTTAAAACCAGACTTAAACTTATTACCTGTTGAAAAGATGCCGGGAGAATCTTCCTCTTGGGATGAAACATTATCGGAAAAACTATCAGAATATGGAAAATTAAGAAAAGACACAGGAGAACCTCAGTTATTTATCAATAAAGATCTTACTTGGATAATTCAAGAGATAGAGAATCTAAAGTGGTTAGAACAAAGAAAAAAAGAGGGTAATGAAATAAAACCAAAATGGGATGATCATAGAAGATTTGGTCATCACTTTGATGGAATCAGAGCTTTAGCATATTACTTAATAATGTTTAGAAAGCCAAGAAAAGACGAAGTTAAAAGAGCAATGTATAATAATCGCAAAGCATCAAGTAAATGGAGTCTTAAATAAATGTCTAATGCACCTGCCCACAAAGATGATCCACTACGAGGAAAGAAAACTGGTAAATGGACTAAGTATGGTGGTGCTATCTATGGACTAGTAAAAGAGAAAATTAAAGATACGTGGTTTTGTCAGATATGTTCTGATGAAGTTCCTAAAGAGTTACCACCTTTTAACTACGAACTATATCCTGATGAGTTTATTAGAATATGCAACGTCTGTAAACAAAAAACAGATCTAGTTAAACAAATGGAAAGATCAAACGTTATTGTGTGTCACAGAGTTATAAAAATAAGACGAACCAAGAGAGATTGATAACCTAATCCAACCTGTTATATACAAAGGGTATGGCAAAAGAAAACAAAGAGATCTTAAACGAAGTTCAAAAGCATTACCAACAATGGACAGAGGATAGAGACACTAGAATGACTCGTGAAAACGGGTGGAACGATATTCTAGATGCTTTCTTTGGTAAACTCCCTGATGATTGGCCCTACTTATCTAGAGTAGTTGATCCTAGGCTTAGAACTACTGTTATTGAGAAAAAAGCCAGATTAACTAATTCTAAACTAAGAGGTAGATTAGTACCTCGTGAAGGTGGAGATATCATTTCAGCTAAAATAAACAACGCATTACTTGATTTTCAATGGGATAACTCTGGAGATGGTGGATCAATGAATCATAAGTGGGGATTAATGGATCAAGATGCTCGTTTATTCGGGTCTTGTTTTGGTCTAGTTACTTGGAAATATGAAACTACTAATGAAGATGGTAAAGAAAAAGTTATATTCAACGGCAATGAGTTTAGATATCTAGATGTTAGAGATGTAGGTTTAATCAATGGAACTAATGTTAGAGATGCTAAATGGGTTCAGGTAAGTGATTACATTACCCTAGATGACCTAGAGAATGAGAATCAAATGCCTGGTGAGCCTAAATGGAAAAACTTAGAAGATCTTAAAGAGAGAGTTAGTAGAGATGCTCAAGATAAAAGAGAAAACAACTATGTCTCAAGAATTAAGTCCCTCAAAGGATTAGAAGATAGATTGGGAGATGATAACGCTTTCCCAGTAGTTGAACTTGTTACTGAATACAGATCAGATAGATGGATTACATTCTCACCTAAATACAATCTTCTAGTTAGAGATATTAAAAATCCATATAAACACAGAAAAATTCCTATTGTTCAACTTAAATACTTCCCATTATCAGATGATCCATGGGGTGAGTCAGAGGTTGAGTCAGTTCTACCACTATGGAGAGCTATTCAGGCTACCATTTGTGGGTTCTTAGACACAATGAATATCCATATGAGACCACCTCTTAAGGTTACAGAGTCTGGGGTTAGAATGGAGACTATTGAATGGACACCTGACGCTACTTGGATCATGGACAGATTAGATAATGTACAAGAACATCAAGGATCAGGAGAACCACTTAGGTATTTCCAATCAACTTACTCATCTTTAATCGCTGCTTTCAACACAGCTATGGGAGACGCTTCACAAGGAGTTGGAGGAGTTGACCCATTTAGCCCAGATAAAACAGCAACAGAGGTTAATGATATCGCCAGACAACGCAATGTAAGAGATCAAGATAATCAAAATGCTTTATCAGACTCCCTAAAAGATATGATGGGTATGTGGTTATCTAACAATAAACAATTCTTATTCGCAGATCCAAAGATGTCGGAATATATTCTTAAAATCATTGGAGAAAAAGACTTCTCATTCTTTAAGAGAGCAGGACTTGATGAGATGACTATTGATAATTCTTCTATGAACTTAATCGGAGACACTATTGGTCAAATGAATGGAGATATGAGTGATAATCAACTCCAAGAGCTAATGAGATCAGCAGAAACGCCACGCTTTCCAGTAGTAGAGAATCCAGAAGAGAGAAACCCCGAAAAGATTATGATTAAACCAAAGATGAGATTAGATGAAACAGGTCAAGAAGCTGAACTAAGTATGACTCCTGAAGATCTAGAGGGTACTTTTGATTATATTCCTGATGTTAAATCTATGAGTGTTGGAGCAGATAAAGAGCTACAAGAAGCTAGAAAACAAGCTACTGATTTACTCTTTAACAATCAAAACGTGCTACAATTATTAGCACAAGAAGGAGTTAAACCAAATGCCAAAGAAATCATCACAGAAATCTTCGAAGAGTCTGGGACAAGGGACGCTTCAAGATTCTTCTCACAAATCGAACAGCAGGGTGGAAGCGTTCAGCAAGGACCTAATCCAGCTCAGGGCGTTCAGCCGTCTATGGAACAACCAGGACTTCAAGGACCACCTCTTGCCATGGCTCAATAGTTATATCTTAAATAAATGGCCTGATCCTAAAGCTGATATAAACGAGTTTCAAAGAGAATACTTCATGTCTTATGGTGTAGCCAAAGGATATCAAAAACTAGTTGATGAATTAGCTAGTGCTGACGATAGACAAAGACTAATAGCTATTAAGATAGATCAAGAAAATGTCAAACAACTTACTACCATTAAAAGAGGTTGATCCTGATGGATTATCTCTTGGTAACTCCGAAACAACCGAATTAAACTTCCCTAAATGTAAACACGAACTTTATGTTGTTAGTTCAACAGAAGCCAGATGTAAGAAATGTCCTGTTGGCTTTAAAGGTCCACGCATCATTGACCTCATAAAAGCAACAAACTCCTAGTCCACTTTACAACCTCAAACAATATGTATTATACCTAGCAATAGATCAAGTCGAATGCTAACGACTATAAATATTTGCAATATTTCAAAGATCTAGAAAGGATTTAGTCATGCCTGAAGAACTAAATCAAGGACAAGTCGAGGAAGTTCAAGAAGAACAACCTCAAATCGAGGAAACCGAAGGGGAATTGTCCGACCCAGAGCAACCAACAGAAGAACCACAAGAGGGTGGCGAACTCCCAGAGGACGTTAAAGAACGCACTCGTAAAGAGTTTGAAAAGTTGAAGCAACATAATGCTGAATTAAAAAAACAGCTTGATGAACGCCAAAACATGCCTTCTGTTTTAGACTTCCTAAATGGTCCGAGTAGGGAAGTGCCAAGTCAAGTAAGACAGCAATATATACAACCTGTAAATATGCCATCTTACCAACAAGCACCACCTCCTCAACAACCTGCTCCTCAGTTGGTTGATGACCAAGGGTATGTCAACACTGAAGTCTTGCAAAGAGAACTTGATGAGGCAAGGAAAGCTAGAGAAAGGGCAGAAGAAGCTGAGCGAAGGGCTAGAGACACAGAGGAAAGAGTATCAAGGTTTGAAATAAACCAAGAGACTCAAAGACTCTACCAATCTTACCCAGAGCTTGATCCACAGTCAGAACATTTTAATCAAGATGCTTATGAACTTGTGAAGAACGATTTAACATCTCAGTTAATTAACACAGGCAAAAGAGATGCTATAAAGTCAGCCGAAAGAATGTCCAAATTCTTTAGATTACAACCTCAGCAACAAGCTAGAACTCAAGAGGTTTTAGAACAAAGAAAACAAGCATCAGTGCCAGGTAATGTACCAAGACCACAGTCAGACCCTGACTTAATCAAAAGGAGAGATCCAGATGGTATTCAGGCAAGACTCAAAGCCTTGGGACTCTAATATTAATTAGTCCAATAAAGGAACAAAATGGCATTCGGTAAACAATATGCTAACGCTACAGATAAGGTAGATTCACTTCTATCCATTCTTAAAGACGTTAGTCCAAATACTGATAACTACTTTGTTACTAATTTAGGTGTCGCCCCTAGTGCAACCAACGTGTTACACGAATGGCCTGTATTCAATACAGCAAGACCTACTTCAGTTACAGGTGTTATCGAAGGAGCAGCCGCCATATTTGGCGATCTAACATCTCCTGAAAGAAGTAATAACTACACTATCATCTTAGATGAAGCAATTCAGCTTTCTGATACTGCTGCTGCGATGTCCACCATCACTGGTGAAGATCCAATGGCTTTCCAGAAAGACAGAGCCTTAAAAAGACTCAAAGCTCAGATGGAATACGTTACCATTAATGGTGATGTTGTAGCTAGATTATCAGGTGTTGCAAGTGGAATGAACGGTTACGATCAAATGATCTCTACTAACGTTACTGCTCGTGCATCAGGTACTTCTTTCACAGAAACAGAGCTTAACGATATGATGCAAGATTCTTATGACCAAGTGTCTATGGAATTCATTGCTGACTTAATCGTATGTCCTATGATCATTAAGAGAAGAATTTCATCATTCACCTCTAACTTGACCAGAAACATTGATGCAAGTGATAAAAAACTTGACAATGAAATTAGAGTCTATGACTCTAGTGTCGGACAAACAGTTAAGATTATCCCTCATAAGGATGTCAGATCAGCTGCTGGTACTTTAACAGTTTATGCCATAAGAGAAGAAACATTTAAACATTCCTTCTTAGTCGGTCAAGAACCTAAGTTTGTACCACTCGCTAGAGATGGTCATGCTGAAAAAGGTATGTACTCAACTGAGATGACCTTAGTTTCATTTGCACAAAGAGCAAGTGCTAAGAGATCAGGTTTTGCTACTACTTTATAGTTTATAGAAAACTAAACTCTAAGACCTCCTCACGGGGGTCTTTTTGTGTTAGAATTAATTTATGCCTGATGTTACCATCCCAAAAGACTTATCAATGAGTCGAGAGGAATACGAACTTTCTTACGCCATTGGACACCTTGTTTCAAGAGCTAATAAACTTGGTATTAATGATTCAACTGTCTTAGAGGGCAATGAGGGTAACATGATGTACGCAAATAAAAACATCATTGAGTTAGCAGTTGATGTTTATAAAGTTTGGGCAGCACTATATCCCCACGAACACAAATCATTTATAAGTAACGCAGAATTTGAACTAGATACTGAAAGATCAGTTAAAGAATCAATCAAACAAGGTGGTATATTCTCTGTCTCTTATCCAACAAGAGTTAACGAGTTACTTCATGTTCTAATGCCTAATGTTAAAACCCAAGATAAAAGGTTTTATAAACCACTATTAACAAAGATACCTGAATTAAAAAGGTCTAATTATGTGTAAAATTGCCCTAAGTATTATCGTCAAAGACGACTCAGAGGTTAAAAAGTTTAAAGAATCTCTATATTCTGTTCTTCCCTATGTAGATTTTGCTCAGATCACATCGAATGGAGAAAAAACAGCCGAAATTAAGGCTCTCATTTCGTCTACTCGAGTAATTTTTCCTAAGGTTGAGATAGATTACACTCATTTACCATGGACTGATGACTTTTCGGCACAAAGAAACCACTCTTTTAACAGAATACCTAAAGAATATGACTATATTTACTGGCAAGATTCTGACGATGTTCTAGTTGGTGGTGAACACTTGCGAGAACTAGCAAAACAATCAAAGAGAAATGGTAAAGATGTTGTCTTTCTAGCTTACTGGTATGGTTGTTCATTTGATGGCGAGCCTAGTTTACAAACATTTAAAGAGGTTGATATTGAACATTACCGTGAAAGATTAGTCAGACCAGGAGTTATTACTTGGAAAGGTAGACTACATGAAACCCCTGTTCCGGTAGAAGGTCAAAAGAATAACTATACTAAATTTCCCTACGATGAAAAGGATAGACCAATTGCAATAATGCACACAGCATTGATTGAGGACAGTATTGAGAAGTTAGAGAGAAACAGAAGAATCCTAGAACTACAACTTAAAGAAGAACGCCAAACAAAAGACGGAGCAGATCCAAGAACACTTCTTTATTTAATGAAGATTTATGCAGAAGTTGGAGATGAGCAGTTACTTAGAAAATGTATCGGTATGGGTTATGAATACTTATCTAAGTCTGGATGGGATGAAGAACGTGCTAATGCTTGTGATCTTATGGCTATTTGTCATACTAAGTTAAACGAATACCAAGAAGCAATTAAACTACTTCATCAAGCAATTAGTGAATATCCCCACCAACCATTGCATTACGTTAGACTAGCACTATCATATTTTAACGTAGGTAGATTTAGAGAATCAAAACATTGGTTAGATATGTCATCTGTGATGGATCTTGATTCAAAAACAGCTGGTATAAATAACATCAAAGAATTAAAAGTATTATTCTCACAACTATTATTAAAACTATCTTATCAAGTTGAGAAGGATTTAGATAAATCACTAGAAGCAGCTAAATTACTTTATAAAGAACAACCCAATGAGGAAAATGAGGAGAATCTAGCCTTTATAATGGATAGAAAAGCTCTCAAAGACGCATCTCAAAACACTTTAGAACTACTCAAATACTTAGAAGATATTGGAGATAATAAATCTATAAGCAGTATACTAGATAGTCTGCCAAAGGTTATATCAGAACAACCTTTTGCAATAAGTCAAAGAAAAAGAGTAACAAAACCTAGAACATGGAAAGATAACGAGATCTGTTACTTTGCTAATTTTGGAAATAAACACTTCGAGAAGTGGGATGCAACTAGTCTTAAAGATGGAATAGGTGGATCAGAAACAGCAGTTATTAAACTTTCAGAGGAATGGACCAAGCTTGGATATAAAGTAACTGTTTATGGCGATCCTAAGAACGGACCAACTGAAATCAATGGAGTTACTTATTTACCTTGGTACTACTTTAACAAAGGGGATAAATTTAACATCTTTATACAATGGAGAATGTCTAACCTTGCTCCGATTATTAAATGTAAGAAATTCTTAATAGATCTACACGATATTGTTTCACAAGCTGACTATCCAAAGGAAATAATAAACGCAGTAGATAAGATCATGGTCAAGAGCGAACATCACAGGGAGTTTTTACCAGATGTTCCTGATGACAAGATCATGGTAGTAGGAAATGGCATAGACTTATGAAAAAAAATCATCACCTATGGTGGCAATCTAGTTATGACAGAGGATTATCAATCATTCTAGAACTATGGCCTAGGATAAAAGAAAAATACCCAGACGCAACAATCTCAATCGCTTATGGTTGGGATTTATTTGACAAAGCATTTACTGATAATAAAGAACGCCAGGAATGGAAGAAACATGTACAAGAGTTAATGAAACAAGATGGAGTAATTCACCATGGAAGAATAGGTCAATCTAAACTTAAAGAGTTAAGAAAAGAATGTGGAATACTCGCTTATCCTACTTGGTTTGATGAGATCTTCATGATCGGTGCTGTAGAGTCCCAAAATGATGGTTTAGTCCCTGTTACTATGAATCTAGGAGCATTACCAGAAACTGCTCAAAAAGGGGTTTTAGTTGACGGAGATATCAATGATAAACAAGTTCAAGAGAAATACTTAGAAGAGTTACTTTCCCTGATGGGCGATGATGATAGATGGAAGAAAATGAGCCATAAGTGTCAGAAGTTTGCTCGCAAATTCTCATGGGATAATATGTCTAAGAAGTGGGATTTTACTCCTACTAAATACGAAGATAAAATCAGTATTTACACTCCAACCATTAGAAATGGATTCTTCAACATAATGGCTTCGAACATTGCTAGTCAGACACACAAGAACATAGAATGGATTATTGTAGATGGTCAAGATAAGTCTAGGGAAGATATTGCTAATAAATATGCCAAAGAATACGACTTAGATATTAAATATATTCACCAAGGAAAAACTAATCGTACCTATGGACTCGCTAACGCTAATAATCTGGCTATAAATAAAGCAACTGGCTATCTATTTGTTTTCTTACAAGACTTTGTTTTATTACCTCCTACTGCTTTAGAGGAACTACTAAGAGTTAGTAAACAACATCCTGGAGACTTCATTGCACCAGTGGACAATTACTTTTCCCCAAAGATAAAACCAAATGTGGATAACAAGGAGGATTGGTTTGATGGATCACTAGATATCATTGGTAAATTTATGAGGAAAAACATCAGAATACAGAATCAGGGCATTAGAAAATCAGAAACAATTACTGACTTCGAACAAAATTACGGAGCAGTACCATTATCAACATTAAAAGCCTTGAATGGCTATTGGGAGTTTTATGACGAAGCACTTGGATGGGACGACACAGAAATCATTTATCGAGCTAAGGCTCTTGGTTATAATCTCTGGGTTGATGATACTAACCAGTGTATTTGTATTGATCATTGGTCAACTCTAGGAAAAGATGAGGGAGGAACATCGGTTAACAGAACTCGCAGAATGAATGATCCTCGATATGTGTGGATGGTAGATCAGATGAATAAAGGGAAAATCCCAACAGTAAGAGATCCAGAGATAGAGAAAAAGATTGATTTACAGTATGATATTCCTGAATCAGTCAGTGATGAAGATTGTGTTAAATGGGTTCGAAGTAATTTAGATAATATAATTAAACCTTGGGGAGATTTATGAACATAATTACTCTTGGAACTTTTGATTTACTTCATTATGGTCATATAAGACTTATTAAAAATTGTCTTAACATTGGTGATGAGGTTTATGTTGGTTTGAATACGGATGAGTTTATTGAGAAATATAAGGGTAAAAGACCTATTATGTCTTATGAAGAAAGATTGCAGTCTTTACTAGAACTTGATTACATAACGAATGTGATTCCAAATGATCAAAAAGATGGTAGTGCTAAATCTGTAATACTAGAGTCCAATGCTAATTTAATTGTCATAGGTTCTGATTGGGCTAGAAAAGATTATGTTGGACAACTTGGGTTAGATTGGGACTGGTTGGATAAACATAACATTGGTATTTGTTATCTAAACTACACAGATGGGATTAGCACAACCGAGATTAAGAAAAGAATATGTCAAAGGTAAGTTTAATTATCCCTACACTCAGAGTTAACAACATGGTTGATCGTTGTATTGAGTCATTCAAAGGTCAGTATGATGAGTTAATTGTTGTTGATGATAAAGCGGGATCATTAGCTTATAAACAAAACAAGGGATTGAGAATGGCTACTGGAGACTTCCTTATTGTTTGTAATGATGATGTTGTTGTTGACAAAGGAAAGTTAAAAGATCTATGTATAGATGGACAAGTAACCAGTCCGTTAGTTAATGGTGGAGTCTTTAAAGTGTTTCATGGTCATATGTTTTGTTTACCTCGCAATATTTACGCAGAAGTTGGAGGATTTGACGAAAGTTATCACGGATTATATGCGATTGATTCAGACCTATGGTACAGACTACATATCGCAGGATATCCACCTCAGATCGTTGATAATGTAGACATAGATCACAGACACCCAGCTAGTACAATTAAAACACTAGATCAAAAACAAAGAGACAGTAACGAAGCTATTAATTGGTTTGTTTCTAAATGGGGAGAACAAGCTAGGAGAATTGTAAAAATATGATTGTCTATTATAGAGTCAGTCCATTTCTATCATCTAACCCCAATCCACTAGGAAGAGACAAGAAACATATTGTTTATACCTGTTTTAACTCATTTAAAAAGGCTCTAACAGGACAAGAAGTGATAATCATAGCTGATTCTATCCCAACAGACTGGTATGACCTATTTAAGGGATTCAAAGTAATTAAATCTCCATCGGGTAATGTCCAATCATTCCATAAACAAATAGACGAGATATGTAAACTTCCTAACGAGGAAAAAGTAATGCTAGTAGAAGATGACTATTTATGGATTCCTGAAAGTATTGGAAAGATAGAGAAAGCACTAGATGATATGGAACTGATTAGTCCTTATGATCATCCAAGACACTACCAAGAGGAAAGATTTAGATCACCCAAAGAGATGAGACTGGTTAACAACAACACTTATAGAGAAGCACCTAGCAACACTCTAACATTTGCAACATTTGCATGGGTTATCAAACAAAACTAAGATATGATAAGATCATTTGGAGTAAGAGATCACGAGATTTTTTCTAATTTACCGATTAGAATGTTCGTCCCCTGTCCCTCTTTTGCAACTCACTTAGTAGAAGATTTATTAGCACCAAACATAGTATGGAAATTAAAATAATAAAACCAGACGGCACAGAAGTAGAACAACTTGAGAGAGAATATAATGATCCTGGAACAGTTACGGGAGATAATGATGGAGAAATAGATCACATAGCCACTAAACAAGTCCTAGACTTGGATAGAGATGATAATAGTTATGATGATGATATAAGTATCCTAGTTAAATGGGCTAAATCAAACGGAGCTAAAGAGCCACTTGATATAAAATGGGCTATTCGTGATCTTAGAATGAGACTTGGAACGCCTACTTATGGGGACTCAATTAAACACTTAACAAGATTTGCATACCTAGACCTAGAAGAAAAGAAAATTAAGAAAGAAAAAGAATCATTTAGATAGGATTGATAACCTAAGATCGATCATTGTATGGTTGGTCTATGTCGAGAACTTTAGAAAACATTTTACAAGATGCTAATTCTTACCTAGATTTAGAGTTAGCTACTCCATCAGGTGATGATTTAACAGTTAGAACAGCCTATGTCCAACAAGCAGTTAGAGAATGGGCTGATTCATATCGTTGGAAAGAACTATCTACCCCACTAACAACACTTGCAACTCTTGGAACATTGTCTTTACCAACCAACTTTAAAGAATTAGAAGATTTACCCAAAGATATTAGTGGAAACTTCTACCCAGAGATACCTGCTAATGACCGAGTACACATGAACGCTTCTGATAAATACTCATATGTAGTTGGTAATCAAGTAGAGGGTTATATAGCTACATTTAACAATCTTCCATCAATGGCTACTCTATCAATCACTTATCAAAGACAACCTAGTAATATGGCTACTTTAACCGATGTTTGTGAAGTGCCTGATGATCAATATGTTGTTAAAAAGGTTATTTCATTAGTCCTACAATCAAGATCAGATGAGAGATTCCCTATCGTTGAAGCAGAATCACAAAGATTATTAAGAAATATGATTGGCAGAAATATGATTTTATCTCCTGGTGGATCAAACGCCATGAGAAGAAGAGGTGGATCAGCTTATAGAATTGGAACAAGGAGAGGGTAATAAATGCCTTTACTCAATAGTAGTCCACCACCATATAAAAAGAAAAAAGATATAACAGTCGAATGGAAAACATTCAAAAAGGGACTTAATTTACTTCTAAGACCAACAGAGCTTGATAACTCAGAACTAGCTCAGGCAGAGAATGTCATGCTAACAGGTTCTGGAGTCGTTACTGGTAGATGGGGTACTTCACCTTACTTCTCTATTAACGCCACTGGTTCAGTTAGAGGATTTGGAACTTACGTCAATACTAAAGATGGAACAAATGAATTATTTGGGTTATCTGATGAGGGATTCTTAGAAAAGAAAAATGGAAGTGGATCTACTCAGATATACGGACAGTCATATCCATCAGGATCAATGATCAGAGCAGAACAACTAGGAGGTATTACTTATATCGTTAGTGGTGATCGACCTCTGGCTTCATATACTGGAGCAACTCTTTCAATCTTTGCAACTCTTTCAGCTCCAACAGGAGTAACAGCAACTAACTTCTCTGGTGCTTCTGGTACTTATACTTACTCTTGGAGAATTACCACTTTATCTAGTAATGGTGGAGAATCAACAGGAAGTGTAGCTATTGAACTCCCTAATTTACCTCAGAATCTAAGTGATACAGAAGTCAGAACATTTTGGACACTAGCAACAGGAAATATTGCAGGATATCAAATTTACAGAGGTCTACCGGCAGACGAAACATTTATTGCTTCAGTTGGTCCATCTATATCTCAATATGTTGATCGTGGTGAAGTAGCTTCACAAACTATTCTCCCTCCTCTAACAAATACAACAGGAGGCGTTAAGAGTAAATTCATAACCAAATTTAGAGATAGATTATTAGCAGTTGATGCCGACGATCCTAATAAACTTCTTATCTCAGGTAGATTCCCTAAACAGTACTCATTTAACTACTTAGATGGTGGAGGATTCATTTATATTGATCCAGACTCAGGAGAAGATATTACAGGAATTGGTGTTCAGCCTGGTTCAGACAAGATTTTAGTTTATAAAGACTCATCTCATTATGCAGTTGAGTTAACAACTGTTTCTATTGGAAACTTCCTACTCTTAGATCCTACTTATCAACCTATTTCAACAGCAATAGGTTGCAGTAACCAAGATACTATACAAACAGTCGAAAATGATACCTTCTACTTCGGGAGAAAAGGTCTTTATGTAACAGGTTACGAGCCTAACTTCCTTAATGTGATTCGTACTAATGAGATTAGTGCAAAGATGCGTCCCTATCTTGATTTACTTAATGATACTGATTATGTCAATGCTTGCGCTTTATATGTAGACAAGAAATATATTCTTTCATTCCCAAACAGAAAAGAAATGATTGTGTATGACAGAGAAAGAGGTGCTTGGACAGGTCCTTGGAAAACTCCTTATGGT
>Ga0210043_1001736_pt1 | contig 16663 bp, 10 predicted proteins | sample CryGeymet201501t_FD_183990 | JGI IMG/M metagenome (GOLD analysis project Ga0210043, IMG submission 183990) | Groundwater microbial communities from Crystal Geyser aquifers in Utah, USA - Crystal Geyser metaG 2015-01t (SPAdes) (version 2) | ecosystem: Environmental > Aquatic > Deep subsurface >... | reverse complement strand
AAAGTTTTACTTTATTACCTTTGAAAAATGGGAGTAAGGAGAGCTTCTCTAGAACACGATAGGATTTGAGGTCATCATCAATACATTCAAAATCTTCCAGCCAATCGAGTTGGGCGGCATCTTTTCCAATATACTCCTCGCCTTTTCTTCTCCTCATTAAGTGAGTTTGAAGACGATGCGTTCCAAAAACGACATAAAGCGGAATAGAAACCCAAGGCAAAAGGATTAAGGAGATTGCCCAGGCAATTGCTCCTTGGCTGGTTCTGGCGGTAATAATCGCCCTAATAGCAAAAGCAATCGCCAAAAGTTCAATCAAGAAGTAAACAGAACCCCAAAAGTTAAAATCAGTCGGGATCGCCATATTGAATAAATTCATGATGTTATTCTATCCTTAATACAGACTGCATTGAAAGAGCTTGTTTAATCACAAAGAATTTGATGATTTCAATCATGTTTAATTTCTCCCGTAATTGGTAGATATTCTCTGAGACTAAAAACACCACAAGGAGTACGCGTCAATGAAAGTATTATCAATAATTACGGCCCTTTTCTTCATCACTATTGGTCAAGCTTCGGCCAAGGTTAACTTCATTGAAGCCCTTGTTGAGAAATATCCAAGCATCATTAACGATTCAGAGAACGGAAAGCTTCTTGATTGCTTTACGTGTCATACAGTTGATAAGTGGCAGAGAAATGACTTTGGTCTTGAGCTTCAAGCTGAAATCAGAGCTGAATATACAGCACAACATGGTCAAGCTCCTACAGTTAGTACTGTTTATGAGCGCGACCTTATTAAAACGGCCCTTTCTAAAATCGAAGATGTCGATTCAGATGGTGACGGATATGCAAACAAAGTAGAAATCGAAAGCAACCATTGCCCAGGTGATTTCAAAGATTATCCAGGTGTTGCTGATTTAAGAACAAATTGCAAAACAGAATTCTAATTTCATTTTAAAATGAATATAAAGAAGCGGAGTTTATCTCCGCTTTTTTTTTGTTAAAAAATGCGTGATAAGCTCACAAAAAGACCACTAGAAGTGCGAGAGTTTTTAGAACTATAGAGCGTATTAGAAACGCTTTGAGTTTCACTGAACATTTTAAAGCCAGAGCTCGCTCGCCAATTGCGGTTCATCCACCAACCAAGATCAAGACCAAAATTAAAGCCTAATCCACTTTTGACCTGAAAAGTTCCTGTCTCACGAGGAAGGTTTGAAGAAACTCCAAACTGGGTGTTCACACTTAAAGAATTAAATTGAATCATGTTCCAAAAAAGAGAATATCCCACGCGAGGAATACTTGCTCTTCTCAATTCATCAACCACTGTTGTAGAACCTGAATGATCTAAAAAGTATTCTTGCATCAGCGCCATTCTCAAAGAATGTCTCACTCGCTTATCAGTGGCATAATCCAATCGAACCGCCATTCCTAGCAAGTCGTGACTGTTTTGAACGATTGAACCAGCAGAGCTTAAATCATATTCTTCACGCTTTGCTGTAAATTCGAAAACAGGTCTCATGTTACGGTAACCAGAAACCCCAAGATTGATTTGATAAAGACTGGCACTTTTGGTTTTTAACGTTTGATCTGCACCTAATCGAGTATCTGAAGTCACTTTAAGGTCGTTGTTATAACCCATCATGATAAACTCAAGTGAATCTTTAGAAACTAATTCATACTGTGAATAGCGTTCAAACTCTTCTAAGCGATCTAGAGATTTCGAAGTCAAGATAATATCTGTCGCACCATTTTTATTCATTGATTTGGCCTGGGCCAATAAAACTTGAGCTTCTTCTCTGGTTTTGGCAGCTGCTTTCTTAACCATAAAGCCTTGCACAGGATCTAGGTCTAATCCCTTAGGAGCTTGATACTGACCAGTATGAACATCAACTTGACCGATCTTATTATCTACAAAAACATTATTCTTTGGATCAAAATTTGATTCACTTCCAGGAGGAACATAAATTCCAGTCTCCAAATCGATCAATCCTCCAGACTTTGGAGCATAGATGCGATTGGCCTCGTCATAAAAACCTTCTGCTGGAACTGCTTGCGGAGCAGCTTTAATAACTAGGCCATTGGCCTCAATAGAATCGAGGTTGGCATTCACAATACTCGATTCTTTTTTCTGGAGAAAATCTGAGTTTTTGTAAAGCGCATTCACTTGAACAGGGTTGACGATAACTGGTTCTGTTACTTTAGTTAGTCCTTCCATGGAACCAGAGAACTGTCCTGCTTTAACAACTACAGTCTCTTTCGTTTGGAGTAATTTTTTTAAATCGATTTCTTCTGGATTATTACTTTTAGCAACTGAGTTTATTTCGAGATCACCTGAATCCGTTCGATGAACTTCCTTTTCAAAATCCATCAATTGGGTGTCATCCGTTTTAACCATGGCCACTTCGCCATTGTAAGTAAGAAGATTGGTGACTTTATTTTCAGGATTATACAACGTTTGAAAATCTGTTCCACGAACTCCCATTGCAGCGGTTCGGGTTTTTACGTAAAACTTTTCCTTCCCTTCAGCATTGGGTTGAACGGCATTTCTCATTTTACCTTTGAGTAGTGACACGATACTTGGATTTTGTTTATCGATTTGAACGATCACGGCCTTTGATTCTGGCCCTAAACTCATCACGGTATTATCAATAAAACGGATGCGAACAAAACTTCCACTGCCTGTCACGATAGAAGTGTCTTCTTTGAGTTTATCGCCTTCAGAAACCTTGCGGGCAATGTACTGACCTGGAGAAAGCTGAGTAATTGTTCCTCTTGCTTTTTCCACCACGGCGACATCAGGACGTGAAGCCGCGAAGGCAGTTGAAAATAAAAATAATACGATTTGAATCAAGTTCATTAATTACCTAAATGTGTACCCATATTCTCTCGTAGGCTAGGAATATGGTCAACACTTAGATGGGCTTCATCTCTTTTCCATCGAAACAGAAAGTAACGGTTTTTCCCTCTTGAACAGTTGACAGGTTTACTGGTCTTTTCCAGAGTGCATAGAGATTGCGAAGAGTGTCTGATGCATACCCAAGATCGAGATCGACACCGTGATAAATATGCTTCAAAAGCATTTCACCGCGATTGGCGAAGTTAATCTCTTCAACTTCTATCAAAGGCTGACCAAAATTGGTGAGGCTCAAAAGCAGTTTTTGCTTAATCGCTTCAAAATCTCTGGTATCAATTTCAAATCGCCCAGATCTTGAATTGTATTTGTAAGTGAAGAGCTGCTGTCTTTCACAAAATTCCGGAGTAAAGAACTCGTCAATAAAGGTAATATCGTTATGCGAAGCTCTTACTTCAAAGACCTTTTCTCGTCCCATATTTGTTGGACGATTCCAATTTTCTTTTTCATGAAGATCAGTGCACTCTAAATACTCTTTTCCAAAGCGTCCTGTATTCCAACGGAATTCAATATCTCTGAAAAGTTCAATCCCAATTTTATATGGATTGATATTTTTCTTACTCATCGCCATCACACCAGCGTGATGATCAGCAAAATCGATGATCTCACTCGAACGTAAAGCTTTTTGGGTCATGATGGTTGAATGCCAGTAACTGGCCCAACCTTCGTTCATAATTTTAGTCATTCTCTGAGGAAGAAAATAATAAGCTTCTTCTCTCAAAATACCTAAGATATCAGCTTCCCATTCTTTCAGTGGAGCATACTCGAGCACCCATCTCATCACATCACGTTTACCGATGAATTTTTTCTTATATTGATGAACAATTTCATCCTCGTCCACTTTACTGGTTGAAGGATTTTGAGGATTAAAAAGCTTTGATCTCATAAAAGATTTAAGCGCTGATGAGACACCGCTATTTTCATCGCCTGATTCTTCTTCAATTGCTTTAATTTGTTGCTCAATTCTTTTTCGAGCGAGATCCGGTGTTTCAAAAAGAACATCGATATCGAGCAAATTCTCGAGGGAGAGAACTTTGTCGATAAAATCTTCGACCTTGTCTTGCCCGAAACGATCCATATAACGACGAATCTTAGTCCCATGATTGGCCATAACATCCATCATGTTGCGATCTGTATTCCTAAACCAAGAATTATTCTTAAAGAAATCAGCGTGACCATAAACATGGGCCATCACTGTTTTCTGATCGACAATATGATTGGCATTGAGAAGATAGGCGTAAACCGGTTCGGTGTTGATCACCATTTCATAAATTTTTTGCAATCCGTAAGCATAGCCTTTGGATAGTTGATCGTAATCCATACCAAAGCGCCAATGAGGATAGCGACTTGGAAATCCGCCCTGAGCGGCCAAAATATTGATCGTATCGTAGTCACAAACTTCAAAATTTACGGGATAAAAATCGAGTCCGTAATCAAGTGCATACTGATGAATTTCTTCTTTAAGCTCGTACAATTCACCAGAGATAGGGCGAGATCTTTGATTTAACATTATTTCCCCTTCCCTAAAAAATCCCGAATGGAATCGAGAATGGCTTCCTTGTTTTTTATTTTTGAAAGGATGACTTCATCGTGACCTTCTCCATACTTTGTCATGAGATCTTTATAAAACTGCCCAGAACCATAGCGAGATTCAACTTGGCCGTAACAAAAGACGTTTGAGCTAGGTATGATATCGTTATCGAGAAGATCTAAACATAATTTTGTATCATCTGTAGACCAATTATCTCCATCTGAAAAATGGAAAGGATAGATATTCCATTCCGATGGGTTGTAATCTGTTTCAATAATTTCTTTACATAATTTGAAAGCAGATGAGATCAAAGTCCCCCCACTTTCACGAGTCTTGAAAAAAGTTTCCTCATCCACTTCTTTTGCCGTAGCATCGTGAATGATATATCTCATTTCAATATTCTTATATTGGCTCTTGAGCCATAAATTGATCCAAAAACTCTCAGTGCGAACAATTTCTTTTTGCTCATCCCCCATTGAACCAGAAACGTCCATCATATAAATGACAACCGCTGAATTTTCAAATTCGACTTTCGTGCTGGAAGAGCGATAGCGCATATCACTCTTAATGGGAATGATGACCGGATTATTCTCATCATAAGTCCCTGTCGCCACTTGGCGTTTCAAGGCTTCACGATAAGAGCGTTTAAAATGCTTAAGGGAATCAGGACCAACAGTACCGATCGAAGAATAGCGATGAGTTGTTGCTTCTAAAGTTTTTTTGCCTTTTGGCTCAATATTAGGAAGAGCGAGCTCCTCACCTAAAATAGCAGCTAATTCTTCGAGAGAGAGATCGACTTCAAGCTCTTTGTTTCCAGCTTGGTTACCGACTTCGCCTTCACCTGGTTCGCCTTCACCTGGTTGACCGTCAACCGGATCACCCTGTTGACCATCTCCCTGCCCCATTCCTCCTTGGCTTTTTTCACCAAACTTGAAACGTGGAGTTTCAATTTGAGGCATAGGGATTTTGAAAGTGCCATCCCCTTTGGGTACTGGCATTTCTCCACCTGATACATATTTTCTGAGATTATCTCGAATCTTGCCTTTAACAATTTTGCGAAATCGAGAGTGATCCCTTTTTATGGGATGATCCATGAGTTCTCCTTAAGATTTTGCCGAATCACCCTTGGCAAAAATAGAAGCTACATAATTAAGGGCATCTGTCGCACAAATTTCACAATAGTTGTGATTTTTAATAAGACGAGATTTGATCACATCGATCTTCTCTTGCGTCTCTTTATCAACAACTTTTGAAATAATTGTGGTCAGCTTGATTGAATCTTTTTGATCTTCAAAAAGTTTCAATTCAAGTGCTCTATGGAGTCTCTCATTCATTTTGTAATCAAATTGCTTACCTTCGATCGCTAAAGCACCGATGTAGTTCATGATTTCACGACGGAAATCTTCTTTACGAGACTCAGGAATATCAATCTTTTCTTCGATTGATCTCATAAATCTTTCATCAGCATCTTCTAAGCGATTTGAGTATTTGTTACGAATTTTTTCTTTTTGAGTGTAGGCCTTAACGTTATCAATGTAGTTGGCACAAAGAGTTTGAATAGCACTTTCGTCAACACTGATGGCCTTTTGAACATCATTCTTTACGGTATCTTCATACTCTTGTCTTGCCACGGCCAATTGCTCACGAAGTGTATCGAGTTGGTCTGGAGACTTCACAAGACTGTGATGCTTTAAACCTGCTTCAAGTTCATTGAACACCATGAATGGGTTTAAACATCCGATATGTCCATACTTCACTAAAGCATTTGATAGTTTATCTTGAATATAACGAGGAGAAATTCCATCAAGACCTTCTCTTACCGCTTCTTTTCTCAATTCTTTAACGTTGTCTTCATTATAACCAGGAAGAGTCTTACCATTATAGAGCTTCAATTTCTGAAGCATCGTAAGGTCTGATTTCTTTGGTTCTTCTAAACGAGTTAAAATTGACCAAGTCGCTGCCATCTCAATTGTATGAGGGGCAATATGAACATGAGGAATTTTTTCAGAATTAAAGTCACGCTTATAGATTCTGACTTCGTTATCGAGACGAGTAATATAAGGAACATCGATCTTCACTGTTCTATCGCGAAGAGCTTCCATGAACTCGTTGTTTTGAAGTTTTCTAAACTCTGGCTCATTGGTGTGACCCAAAATAACTTCGTCAATATCAGTTTGTGCAAATTTCTTTGGCTTAATCGATTGCTCTTGAGAAGCACCCAACAAGTCGTACAAGAAGGCCACGTCGAGTTTGAGCATTTCGATAAATTCAACGATCCCACGATTGGCGATGTTAAATTCACCATCGAAGTTAAAAGCTCTTGGATCAGAGTCTGAACCATATTGAGCAATTTTTCTATAGTTGATGTCACCGGTTAATTCTGTCGAATCTTGGTTCTTCTCATCTTTTGGTTGGAATGTGCCAATACCAATACGATCTTTTTCAGAAAGAATTAAGCGCTTAACACGAATATGCTTAACCATCTTCGTCCAATCACCTTTATATTTTTCCATATAGGCAGTGTAGATATAACGATCGGCAGGACAAATTTCCCCTTTGATATTGATCTTATGCCCGTCTTTTTGACCTTTATTAAGATCTTCTAAAAACTTTTTACGAATATCGAGAGGGATAAGCTTCAAAGGCTCTTCATGCATCGGAGAATGGAATAGTTTTTGTCCACCCAAAATTTCAGATGGCTCGCTATCAATCCATTCAAAAGTATAGAGCGCACCTTCATCTGTTTTAGAGTAATGCTCAAGGCCTTTTTTCAATAAGCGAGAGATAGAAGACTTAGCAGAACCTACTGGTCCGTGAAGAAGAAGAACTCTTTTTTCTGTCCCGTATCCCGCTGCTGCCGATTTGAAAAAGTTCACAAGCTTCATCAAGTGAACATCAATTCCAAAAACTGCATCTTTCCCATTTTGAATAGGATCATCGAAGAAGTGGTAACGAACGATTTCTTTTTTATATTCCGTATATGTACTTGTTCCGAATGAAAGAATCATGTCGTGAACTCTTTGGAAAGCATTGCGAGCAATCTTAGGATTGGCGACAACTAAATCAACATAATCTTGAAAACTCCCATTCCAATGCAAATGAGAAAAATCAGTTGCCTTATAATTATTTTGAATAAAATTTTCTACATTTATTTGGGCCATGCTCTCTTCTCCTTAAGAAATCCCACCCTCATCTTTAAGGGCTCTCCTCTATTATAGGCCTTTTTGCTCGAGCCTTGAAAGTGTTAATAATAAATACATACCCGAGTCATGCTCTCTGGTATCGTTATGCTACCGCTGGACAAAAATGCAATGTCAAAGGACAATAATTTCAAGAATTAACAAAATATAAAGATAGGAAGGACCGACTTGGGATTATTAGCTGCCGGCAAGACAGATATCGGAATGAAGCGAAAGACCAATCAGGACTCCATCTATCTCAATGCTCAGAAACATATTTTTGTAGTTGCAGATGGAATGGGTGGACATAAAGCTGGTGATCTCGCGAGCCAAATGGCCGTGAAGCATATTCCAGAATATCTCCTGGCTCATCCAGGAGAAGAACCTGACAAGGTCTGTCGAGAATCTATTCGCCACGCCAACCTTACTATTAAGACAAAAAGCGATACCAGCGAAGATTTTACGGGAATGGGAACAACATCAGTTCTATTCTATTTCAAAGGTGCCCATCTCTATTTAGGAAACGTTGGTGATTCACGTGCTTATTTAGTAAATAGTCATAAATTATATCAATTGACTCGCGATCACTCTCTGGTTCAAGAGAAATTGAATCTCGGAATTTATAATCGCGAACAAGCTGCAGCAGATCCTCATAAAAACGTTCTCGTTCGCACTGTAGGCTTTGAACCAGAGGTTGATGTCGACGCATTCACCTATAAAGTACATCGCAATGATATCTTTTTGAGCTGCTCTGACGGATTGCATGGGAAAGTAAGTGATGCGGATATCCTGTACATTATTAACACAAATATCCCCGATCCTTCCAAGGCAAGTGAAGCTCAAGTGCAAAAAGTCGTTGATCTTCTCGTGGACCAGGCCAACGCAAATGGTGGCAACGATAATATTTCTGTCATCTTAGTCATTGCACAATAGAGTATAATTCTTGCCAAGACTTCACGCTGCGACATAAAATAATGATCAGTTCTTTTTTGAATCTTGCAAAGGAAGTTAAACTTTAATGGATCGCTATTATACAATTATGCTTGTCCCCGATCGCGAAAAAGGTGTTCGCTCTATTCGTGTGCCAAGAATTGTCTTTCGCTCGATCCTTTTCATCAGTTTAGCTTTGGTAACTTTCGTCGGCATTTTTATTTACGACTATTTTAAAGTACTTCGCCAAGTTTATGAAAACAAATATCTCACCATTGAAAACCGTCAGCTGAAAGAACAAATTCAACTCTTTCAAATGAAGTTCAATACACTCACCACAGATATTGAACGCATCAATACTTTTTCTAAGAAGTTACGGGTAATTACTGGCGTTGACGATCATGATATGACCGAGAGTATCGCTCCTCTTGATCCCAATGCTGAACCTGCAATCAATAAGAGCAATGAAAACGATCCTCCTATTCCAGCTTCTGGTGACAAGAAAAAAAATCAAACCAGCAATGGTGGATTTCTTTATCCGGATCTCAAAAAATTAGATGATGTCCAAGACGTTGAAGAATTTCAAAACTTAAAAAATCTCTACGAGCAAAAAATTGCAACTCAATTCGGACTCTCTTCTGGTTATAGCTATACCAAAGAATGGAGTGAACTCACCAAGCAAAGTTTTCAGCTTGCTGGTAAGTTTGCTGAGTTTGATTACAAATTTAGTGTGGTTAAAAATTACATTAACAATCTTGACATTCAAGTCCACCAACTTGATCAGTTCTTGATTGACCGCGATTCTTTTATTCGTTCGACTCCAACTCTTCTTCCTACGAGAGGTTGGATTACAAGTTATTATGGACCTCGCTTCTCGCCTACTTCTTTTAGAATGAGAATGCATGAAGGTTTAGATATTGGGGGAAGACCAGGAACCCCAATCATGGCACCTGCAGACGGGAGAATCGCCTATGCGGGAGTTAAACCAGGCTTTGGAAATTTTGTACAAATCGATCATGGCTACGGAGTGGAGAGCTTCTTCGCCCACAGTCGTGATCTGATGGTAAAGAGCGGGCAAGTTGTTCGCCGTGGAGATATGATTGCAACTGTCGGTAATACTGGTGCTTCCACCGGTCCTCACCTTCATTATGAAATTCGCGTCAACGGCACACCTGTCGATCCTCTTTACTACATACTCGATTAAAAATTTAGATCTTAAGGAGATCTCGTTATGTTAAACCCACTTAAGGCCATTTTTGGTAGTAAAAACGATCGTGAACTCAAGCTAATGAAGCCATTGGTAAATCAAATCAATGCGCTTGAAGAGCAAATGAAAAAAATGAGTGACGATGAACTCAAGTCTCAAACCAACAAGTTTAAACAAAGATTGGAAGCTGGAGAAACACTTGAATCTCTAATTCCTGAAGCTTTTGCGACAGTAAGAGAAGCCTCTAGCCGCGTTCTCGGTATGAGACATTTTGATGTACAGCTGATGGGTGGATATATTCTCTTTCAAGGTCGAATCGCCGAAATGAAAACCGGTGAAGGTAAAACGTTAACCGCCACTCTCCCTATGTATATGCATGGTTTATCGGGAAAAGGGGCACACCTTATTACAGTGAACGATTACTTGGCTTCTCGCGATGCTGAAGAAATGGGCGTTCTCTATAACTGGCTGGGATTAACCTGTGGCTGCATTCTCTCGGATATGTCTGATGAAGAAAGAATGAAAGCTTATAAAAGTGATATTACTTATGGAACCAATAACGAATTTGCCTTTGATTACCTGCGCGACAATATGAAATTTGATCTCGATGATTACGTTCAACGCGGTCACAATTATTGTATCGTGGATGAGGTGGATTCGATTTTAATCGATGAAGCGAGAACACCTCTTCTCATTTCCGGGCCATCTGAAGGTGACACAAAACTTTATGAAGTTTCTAATAACGTTATTCCCAAATTAAAACCTGAAATTCATTTTACCGTAGACGAAAAATCTAAGTCAGCGATGTTCACTGAAGATGGTATTATTGAAGTTCAAAAGATTCTCAAGGTCGACGATCTCTTTGATCTCGATCACACTGAAATTCTTCACCATCTTAACCAATCATTAAGAGCGCATGCTCTCTTTAAGCTCGATGTTGATTATGTAGTAAGAGACGGAAAAGTTATTATCGTTGATGAATTCACTGGTCGTTTGAAAGATGGTTCTCGTTGGAGTGATGGACTTCATCAAGCAGTGGAAGCGAAGGAAGGCGTTCGAGTTAAGAATGAAAACCAAACTCTTGCTTCAATCACTTTCCAAAACTATTTCAAGTTGTATTCTCGCTTAGCTGGTATGACTGGTACGGCCGATACTGAAGCGGAAGAATTTCAGAAAATTTACAATCTTGATGTGGTTGTTATCCCAACAAACGTCCCAGTTGTTCGAATCGATGATGCTGACGTTATCTACAAAACCAAATCGGCAAAAATCAAGGCCGCTTGTCAGTTGATTAAGGAGCTCCATGAAAAAGGACAGCCGGTTCTCGTCGGTACCATTTCAATTGATAGCTCTGAGGAATTTGCTCGCACCTTAAAGCAGATGAATATTCCACACGAAGTCCTCAATGCGAAACAACACGAAAGAGAAGCCACTATTATTGCCCAAGCGGGACAAAAAGGTGGAATCACGATTGCCACCAACATGGCCGGTCGTGGTACAGATATTAAACTCTCCGCGGAAACAAAAAAGGCCGGTGGTCTTTTCATTCTAGGCACAGAAAGACATGAAGCCCGTCGAATTGATAATCAGCTTCGTGGTCGTTCTGGTCGTCAAGGAGATCCGGGACATTCAAAATTTTTCCTCTCACTAGAAGATGACCTTATGAGAATTTTTGGTTCTGATCGAATCAAAGGTTTTATGACTTCAATGGGTATGAAAGACGATGAGCCAATTGAGCACAAGATGATTTCAAATGCTATTGCCAAGGCCCAGAAGAAAGTGGAAACCCATAACTTTGAAATTCGTAAGCATTTGCTCGAATACGATAACGTTATGAACGATCAAAGAAAAGTGATCTATCGTATTCGTAAAGATATTCTCGGTGATAATGCCAACAGAGAATTTATCAATGAAATGATCGAAGATGTAGCGATGCACTTTATTGATAATTATCGTCCTGAGCGAAAAACTCCTATCGATTCTTGGTCTTGGGATGAAATCGCCCATGGCTTTAAGACAACATTTCACACGACTTATGAACTCACTCTTGATGAGTGTAATAAGCAATATGATGGTGACATCGATCAATATGCTGGAGAAGCGGCCAAGAAAATTCTTGATGAGAAACTTTCTCAATATCCAACTGAACAAGTCAAACTTGCGGTTCGTGAAATCCTACTCTCAACTTTTGATCATCATTGGAAAGAGCATCTCCTTTCAATGGATCACATGAAAGAAGGTATTAATCTCAATGCCTACGCTCAAAAAGATCCTTTGACCGAATATAAGCGCCAAGGTTTCAAACTTTTCGAAGAAATGCGCGTTCAAGTGAAAAAGGCACTTGTGAATAACATTTTTAGTGTAAAATTGTATTCACAGGCCGAAATTGAAGAATTGCAGCGCCGACACCAAGAAGAGCTTGATGCTCAACTTGAGGCCCACCGCAAACAACTTGAAGCGGCCGAAAAGGAAAAGGAACTTCAAGAATCTGCTGGTAAACCATTACGCAGAGGAGAGGTCAAAGTAGGGCGCAACGATGCATGCCCTTGTGGAAGTGGAAAGAAATTCAAACACTGCCACGGGACCTAAAAGGAGTTCTCTACATCTAGGATGGAGAGAGAATGACTAATAACAATGATGATGACGACAACGATTTCGCTGACAAGTCAGACATGACTCGTATCGAAAACTTGGCGGAATTTCTTCATGAAGAAGATCCTGATGTTGACGCTCAATTAAATTCTGCCTTAGAAAAAAATAATGAGGAAGAAGAACTACCTCCAAGCCTCGATCTCAATGAGCTTGAAGAAGGTGAAGAAGCTCCTCCTGAATTTGTTCAAGAAGAAGAAATAATCCAAGAAGAAATTCCTGAAACTGAACCTGCTGAAGAAGTTTCCTTCGATTCAACTAGTGAATGGGAAGGTGAATCTGCCAGTGAATTTGAATCTCCTTCTACAGAGTGGGAATCTTCAGATGAACAACAATGGGATGCTCCAGAAGCAGAATTAGAGCAAGAAGAAACAGCAAGTGAAGAAACGCTTGATGAAACTCCCCTTGAAGCAAATGAAGAGAATGAAGAAGAGACTGAACTTTTTGAATCAGCAATATCTGAAGAAGAACCATTATTCGTTGAAGCGACTGAAGAAGACGAAGACGTTTTACCTCCCATCGAAGAACCAGTCATCGCCCCTCCACCGCCAGTAGCACCCGTTCCCCATTCACAAAGACCTGCACTCAATTTAAAAAAGAGAGAAGATTTTCAAGATTTAAGACTCTTTGGAGAAGCTTTAAGTTATGGGACTGTCACTTATGGCGGACAACCTCCCTTTACGTTAAAAGCAACGGGAATTCATTTTAAAGAAGATGCTGAAGATATTATGTCGATACTAGATGAGCACGGACTCATCAACGATGAAAATAGAGCGACTTATTTACAAATGCTTGAACACAATTCACTTCTGATCAGTCAGATTAGTGAATTTTCTGCGATCTATCTTTCTCATCGATTAAGAAGATTCAAATTAAATCTCTCCCTTGGACTCTCTGATGAAATGAATCCTTCAAAATCTTATGAGAAAGATGGACGAGGCTTAGTGACAAAATACAATCTTCGCCAAAATGTAAGAGAAGAGATGGCGATCAAAAAAACTTCATTTGAAGCTCGCGATGTTCTTCTTTCCACTTCAAACACGTTTGAAGGTCTACAGATCAAGCGCTATTACGACATCATTTCTACTCATTCTATTATCTCTGAAGATGAAATGAAGTCTCGCCCCTTTGGACAACGAGATGAAGAAACGGTTGGAACATCTGAAGAATTAACTGACTTTGAAATTGGCCTTAATGCCGTTTACAAAGAGCTGGCCAGCGATATGAAAAATGAAGCCTTTAAACGCGAAGCCAATGCTGTAGTAGGAGTGAGTTATCAAATTACTCCCCTACCAAGCCAGTCTGAGAGTGGACCAAAATTAGAATACAAAATCACATGTACGGGCAGTGCTGTTTGGGTAGAGCACACTTAAGGATATTTCCATGAACACAACTCATCCTCTGCAAAATCTCAATAGTGAATATGATGTTCTTATTGTCGGAGGCGGAATTGTAGGAGCTGGTTTGATGCGCGATCTGGCGATGCATGGACTACGTTGTCTGCTTGTCGATTCAAAAGATTTTAGTTCACAAACCAGTGCTAAAAGCTCCAAGATGCTTCATGGAGGCATTCGTTATCTTGAAAATTTTGATTTAAAATTAGTTTGGGAAGCTCTTCATGAAAAAAATCTATGGCAGAAGCTGACTCCCCATCTTTGCTACGAAGCTCCATTTACCACCCCCGTTTATAAAGATTCACTTAGACCGTTGTGGATGATTCGCGCTGGTTTGATGATGTATGATGCGCTTTCGAGTTATCAAAATACTCCTCATCAAGTGCTCAACGCAGAAGAAACTTTGGCAAAATTTCCTAAGCTAAGAAAGTATGGCCTAAGTGGAAGTGGCGTTTATCACGATGCCATTATGGATGATGTGAAACTCACTCTCGAAGTCATCTATGATGCTCTTCACGAAAAAGGAAATACTGCTCTCAATCATGTGGCCTTAAAAACTTTTAAGCCAGGAGAACATCACAATCAAGCTATCCTTCATGATCAAATCACAGGAGACGAAGTTCTGATCACAACCCCTGTCACTGTCTTTGCAACAGGGCCATTCACAGATCAACTTCTATCAAGTATTAAAGATTTTCAATGGACACCAAAGCTTCTTCCAAGCAAAGGAAGTCATCTTTGGCTTAAAAAAGATGCTCTCCCTATTGAGACTCCACTTTTACTCACTCCCAATGACGGTCGAGTTATTTTCGTTATTCCTCAAAAAGAAAGAATCTTGGTAGGGACAACTGAAGTACCACTCGATTCAAAAGAGTTGTTTGATTTGAAAGCTTCTCAATCAGAAATTAATTATATTATTTCTTGTTTGCACGAATACTTTCCTCTTCATCCCGTCTCTCATGAAGATATTATTGCAAGCTTCGCAGGGATCAGACCTTTGGTGAAAGAAGATAGTTCATCTGCGCTGGGAAAAACAGCGAGAGAACATAAAGTTTATCAACCAAGTCAAAATAGCTATGTCATCATCGGTGGAAAATACACGACCTTTAGATCAATGGTATTAGATCTCTCTTCTGAAATTCTTCACCGCTTCGGAATTTCCCATAATCCAACAACAACGATTAAACCGTTAAGACAAAAGTCATTGCAACTGCCCTTTGCTCCCATTGCCATCACCGAAGAACTCAAACTCGAGATTCAAAACACAGAGCTGGTCAGAACTCCTGAAGATCTCTATTTGCGCCGTCTCGATCTTCTCTCAATGCCATAAAAAATGGCCATATCAAGGTTCCTTTACATATCTATCCTATTGAAAATATGAGACTTTAGGAAATAGCCGAGTGTACCGATAAACTATAAACATGAAAGCTTTAAAGCTCTTCACATTCATCACCCTTTTATCCTTTTTAGGAGCTTGCGCTCAAAAAGGTAAAGCTCCTGTTAACATTAAACTTAATGTTGGAGCCGCTTTTACGGGCGTCGCTGCCAACGGTGGTGTCATTCTCTACGGAACAAACGGCATTGATGAATTTCAGGTTGGCTTGGCCGACCCCAATCAGCAACTTACTTTAAATCTATCCTTTGGAACTTGGAGATTTTTATCTATTGCTTGGGCCGGTGACGGAACAGGACAAAAATTTACCGGTGCTCAACGTTGTGAAGACTTTACTCAAACAATTCAAGGTCCAGATTCAACAGTAAACCTCATACTCACTCAAGCGAAGTGTGCTTCTCCCATTTTTGCATCTGCCGCCATGAAGCTCGCTGGTCAGTTTAGACCAGTGGATATTTATAGCTGTCTCTCACTTTCTAACATTACGACTTTCACTGACACATGCAATATGAATGTGAACAATACTGGAAGAACTCTAGGTTTTAGTAATTCGATAAGAGTCGTTTTTGAAGGATGGTCAAGTTTCGGTGCTCCGATGCCAGAACTAAGTACGACATGTATTTCAAAAAACTCTTTGATGGACAGTAAATTCAACCAACAACTCAACCTACCTCTCGAAGGTGACATTCCTTTTTTGGTTGTTGGCTATGAAGATCTCAATTGTACTAAACCTTCTGAGACCTATGACTATGATAGCGGGCTTGGCAACTTAACTTCGATCGATAAGTCCCTCGCAAAAAATGCGACAACATATAATAGTCTCTATCTTGCCGATAATTTTGTTGGTGCTTATTCAACGGCCTTGATTGATCAAATCCCTTATTTCAAATGTGGGGCAACTAATGATCAAAGCTGTATGCCTATAAACTCTTATCAAAAATTCGAAGGTGCCTATAATAATTACGACATGGTTCATGATTTTCTCACTTCGACCTTTGGAACGAACGATGGAATCGAAGAAAATAAGTTAGGCCAACCTGCTTTTGCAGTGGTGAACGGTTCAAGCTGGACTTTATTATTTCATAGAATCACTCCAACATCTCTTGAAAATGGTGTTTTTAATATCAATTGGTCATATGCAAATACTGCTGGCAGTTCATCAGCGACATGGAATGGAACAGACACCTTAACCATTGATGTTGATTACGAAATAGCAACAACTGCACCAAAAGTATCTCTGGCGCAAATTGTATCTGCTGTAAATGCCATGACCGGATCTTCTGGAATAACTGCTGTTCTAACCGCAGGGACCGGAGTCACTCAGCTTGATACTTTAATTGCTTTGAGTCCTGCAACTCTTAGCAACGGCAAAGACCCACAAGTCCAAGACCATAGGAAACTTGGATACGTGCATGAAACTCAACAGATATTTGGCATTTATGGTGCGATTCTCTATCGAGCAGGTTATCCAA
>Ga0210043_1001733_pt1 | contig 16685 bp, 23 predicted proteins | sample CryGeymet201501t_FD_183990 | JGI IMG/M metagenome (GOLD analysis project Ga0210043, IMG submission 183990) | Groundwater microbial communities from Crystal Geyser aquifers in Utah, USA - Crystal Geyser metaG 2015-01t (SPAdes) (version 2) | ecosystem: Environmental > Aquatic > Deep subsurface >... | reverse complement strand
GCTTTTGTCATAGAATAAATAGAATAAAATGTTAAGTAAGTTTCTTTTCTTTTATTACCTGTATTTCATCTTCTGTGTATTTCTCTTTGTTATGGCGATTCCAAAACCAATGATGGAGTAACGATTGCTCGTTTTATTTATTTACCGGATGAATCTCCGCCAAATCCTCCGAATCCACCACCGAAGGATGAACCACCAAAACTCCAGCCTGAAGAGCGTGAGGGATTGGAGACGAAGAACGGCTCGTCATCCGTATCGTTCTCGTCTTCGAACCAGTCTGCCAGCTTCTTTGTGAAGCGCTTTTTTACTTCGATCCCAAGAGCAATCGGCTCTTCCGTCTCAGGGTTTGAGATGGTAAGACCGAGTAATTTAATGAAGCCGAGGTCGCCCTGTTCGAGTTGGTTTGCATCAATGTTGAGCATCAACACGCCCGACTCCTGGCACTTCACGACCTCTTGAACCTGTCCTTGTAAGTGTACCTTATCGCCAAGCTCTGCTTTGTGCGCAGTATCACCGAATATAATTTCTCTCATATTTGACGGGGCGAGTTTAACTTTTGCCATTGTCTTTTTTGTTATCGGGCCTGGTAATTTCTCCCTCCTTCTTCTCTTCCTGTTTTACAGGAGCGGGAGGAAGGGGAGACTGCCGACGCTTCAGTTCGTCTTCGAGCACCTGAATGACGCGCTTTGAATTTTCAAGCGCGATAATCTGGTCATAGATCAGCGACTTAATCTGCGTATCACTCAAGTCGGCGAGATTCAGCTTTTTAGGCTGGTTTCCCGGCGCTTTAAGAATTTTTTGTTTTCTTTGTCATGTGTTTTATTTCTTAACTTTATAATCAGTATAATCAGTCTTTCCTTCCCTCTGCAAGCGTTCGACTCTTTCCCGTGAAGGCTGATACTGGCTCTTCATGAGTTCGTTTGTGAGAAATTGGAGAGGAATCTTTTGTTCAAAACGCTTCGCGCCAGAGTAGGTGAAATACGCGCAATACTCCTTGCCTCCGTCTTCAACCACGGTGCCGCCAAGCTCTTTGACAATTTCAAGCTGGTCTTCGCGAAACAACTCGGCCCGCGCCTCTTTTATCGCGGCCTTTCGACGAAGACGCGAGGCTGGGTCTTCGTCCTTTACGAGAGGCCGCATGTAGTTCGGAAAGGTCTTTGTGTGCAATTCAATAATGGCCGCGTGAACGACCGCACTGAAAGACACATAGCCTTTCGCTCCTTTTATTTCTTCCACCATCTCGGCCATGCGCGGCGTGAAGGTGAGAAGTTTTTTAATCATTTTATCTTCGTCCATAGTGTTAGAAGTTATCGCAGTCCCGACATGAGAAACGCGAGCGGGAACGTAACAAATAATCCGCTTTCGCTCTTCATATCCTTTTCCAGTTTCCATCCCCAATCCTTGCGCTTTTTAAGCTCCTTGCTGAAGATTTTTGCAATCTTCACTAATTTCGCCGTGTCAATATCGTGTCCGTTCACGTTCACAATATCGCCGAAACGTAGCCTCGTAATGTGTGCGGCCTCTTCCAACATAGCCGCCGCCATTCATATATTTATTATGCACGACTGATAAAAAATATCCCATGCTTCGCGACTGTAGGGATTGCCCGCGTAGCCTTCGGCCTCGGCTGTCGCGACAATGCAATCACTCAAGTTTTTTAACTCCGCGTCTTTTGTGGCGGTATATTTAATAAGCAACGAAACGCCCGCAATGATAACTGCAACAATCGCGGCGGTGCTAATCGTTTTTTTTGCTCTTGACATGTTCCTATGGTTTTATGATGTAATTATAATAATTTAGTTTAGCCTACATATTGTTAAAGTATGATTAACATATCCTTATATGTATGCTCTGTATCTATTGTATGCCATCTCAAAGATATGTCAAGCATATAGCTGTGTACAACTATTTTGTATATTATGACATAAAATTGAGCGGCCTTGTCAAGTAGTGGGCTATATTTTAAGCCATAATTTGAATGTGGACGCGCCGTGCGGGAGCGCGGCGGAGTGATATCAAAATGCAAAAAAAACCTTTTAATTATTGTTTTTTTTATTTAAAAATTCCCTTTTTTCCTTTTATCTTTTTTATTAAAAAAAAAAAAAAAAAAAAAAAAAAAAAAAAAAAAAAAAAAAAAAATTGATAAAATGAAAACATATAAGGGTAGCTCGTGGGAGCTCTTTCTTTGAGGTAGTCTTTTGTTGCAATTACCGCAGAAATGCAACATGGCCGCATAATCGCCTTGTTTTAAGCCATATTTTGTGCGTATTCATACAATACATTTATTGTATGAATATAGAGAATAGGCCATATAGTAGAAATTTTGCGCGTATTCCTTGTATTCCTTTAAGGCCACCCCCCTACCACCCTAGCCCCCCGACTTTGACCCCCCGCCCCGAAAAATTTAAGTTAGGTACTTGGTTCCATGCGCGTGCCCATTTCCTGTTACACCCCCCCACCCTAGGAATCTAATACAGGGAACGTAGGGTCCCCCACCAGGATTTTGCCCTGGCCAAAATTTTTAATATCCCTTCTTGACAAAAAAATTGTGTGAACCTATACTGGGGTCATGGAAAATAATCAAAAACTTGTTGACCGCTTCCTCACTATTTTGGTGAGGGACCGCGGCTACTCTCAAAACACAATTAAAAACTATCTCCCAGAGCTTACCCGTTTTCTTGCCTTTTTAGGTGCCCGCGATGTTCGACACATCGGAGAAAAGGCCCTGAAAGAGTATCGAGAAAAAATTGCAGAACTCGATTGCTCCTACCAAACAAAAAATCTCCGAGTCTCTTCAGTCCGTTCATTTTGTAATTTTTTGAATGAGCATCATGGTGCTAAGCTGCAATGTCGCGATACTCTCCAATTCTTTCGAAATAGGAACGGACACAAGGAATTGAAACTCCCGTCACCCGAAGAACTTCAAAAATTTTTAGAACCTACTGACAATCCTATGCTCGACTGCTTCATTCGCCTCCTCCACGCTTCTGGCCTACGCGTAGCGGAAGCTATGAGCCTTGAGATAGGCCAAGTAGATACTCAATTCCCTATCCACGGCAAAGGAGGTAAACCTCGCCTCATCGTGTGTGATGATGAGACTGTGGCCCAGGTGCGCGCGCTCGAAGTGGGTCGTGAAGGGAAGCTTTTCCCTGTTTCCAAGCGATATATTCAACTAAAAATTCAGGACCGAGCGAAGGAATGCGTGGTGGATGTGAGCGCCCACACATTACGACACCTTTTCGCTACCAGAATGTTGAACCTCGGAACGGACACGAGAATTGTCCAGCGTATGTTGGGGCACTCCTCGATTCTGACGACCCAGCGCTACACACACGTTAGTGACCAGATGCTCGTCGAGGCATACAAAAAGACTTTGAGTACTCCAAAGTAATGGATGTATACTAGAGATATGTTGTATAATTGATTCATGGCTAGACCGTCGCAAAAAGCACCTCCACCGAAGGAACCCACCGAACAGGAAATCGAGCAGGATGAGCTTGGTCTTTCATCTGCTTCCCTTGAAGAACAGGCAAAAGAGAAATTTCCTCCGCTCTTTTACCGACAACTGAAGAAAATCGCGTACTATACCGCGAAAGTAGGACTCACCCTCGAAGAGGCGTGCGTCCTCGTTGACATTGATTACGAAAAATTCCGCGACGAGATGAAGCTCGACTCGCTCATCACTAAAATCATCCGTATCAAAGAACTCGAATTCAAGAAAGATATGCTCCACACCATCACGCAGAGGGCGCGGAGTGGTGACGATAAGGTGGCCGCGTGGCTTCTTGAACGAAAATTTCCCGATGAGTTCGGTACGAAGAAAGGAAAGGGCGAGAGTGAAGGAAGCGGCGACGTTATCTTTGAGGCAATCCAATTCATTCGCCGAAACTCCGATTCCAACCCGCTCGTGAGCGAGGCCGCCGGTCGTGCGGTGGTCATTAAGAAAAATGTCGCCGCATCGGTCGAGCATCGCATTGATGACATTCTTAATGCGCCTATGCCGCAGGTTGAGGAGCCGAAAAAACCGTAACTGTTATGAGAGAAGAAATCACCGTCGAGGATATTGTAAAAAACATGGGCGACCGCTGGTGGCGGTTGAACTATTTGTATTACATCAAGGACGAGAATGGAAAGAAGGTTTTATTCAAGCCTGAAGAGCGTTACGCGCAGAGGACGCTGCATGAGAATTTTTGGTATTTCCTCATCGTACCGAAGGCGCGGCAACTTGGCGTGACCACGTTCTTTGCCATACTCTATTTTGATGCCATACTCTTTTCGGAAAACAAGACCGCAGGTATCATCGCCCACCGCCAGGAGGACATGAAGAAGATTTTCAAAAACAAAATCAAGTTCGCCTGGGATAACATGCACCCGTGGCTCAAGGAGCGTATCGGGATACCCGACACCAACAGCGTCAACGAGCTTTCGTGGACGGGCGAGGGGCGGAATGGCGGGACTATCTTCGTGTCCATGACCACCCGTTCGGGAACTATCCAGTATTTGCATATTTCCGAATTCGGGTACATCTGCCAGAAGTTTCCTGAGAAAGCGGAAGAAATTGTGACGGGAGCCATCAACTCGGTTCACGCGGGGAACATCATTTCCATCGAATCAACGGCCGCAGGAAAGGAAGGATACTTCTACGAATTTTGCATGGACGCGGAGCGGGCGAGGAAAGAAGGGCGCGAACTTACTCCGCTCGACTTTAAGATTTTCTTCTTCCCATGGTTCATTGACCCGAAATATCGTCTCACGGGGAATGTGGTCATCACTAAAGAGATGCAGGAGTATTTCGACATGCTGAAGCAAAAGCATGGAATTAAACTGGACCGTGAGCAGAAAAATTGGTACGTCAAAAAGCGCGAGAAGCAGAAGGATAAAATGTTCCAAGAGTACCCGTCCACGCTCGACGAGTGTTTCCAGGCATCAGTTGAGGGGTCTTATTACGCCCGCGAGATACAGAAGGTCTTCATGGAAAATCGCATCAAGGGAATTCCGCACGATACGATGAAGGAGGTTGATACTTGGTGGGACCTCGGAATGAGCGACCTCACCGTGATCCTGCTCACGCAAACAGTCGGGGGTAAGATTCGCTTTATAGACATGTATTGGGGGCGCAATATGCCGCTTTCGCACTACTACGACTGGCTGAAGCAGAGGAAGGAACAGGCGGGCTATCGGTTCGGGTATCACAATCTCCCGCATGACGTTGAGGTTAAAGAATTAGGGTCGGGTATTTCACGAAAGCAAACCCTATACGATTTGGGGCTACGAAATATCCGCGTCGGGACAAAGGTCTCGATTCAGGACGGTATCGAGAGGGTTAGACACCTCTTCCCTCGGTTCGAATTCGACGAGGAAAAATGTCAGAAGCTCCACGAGGCGCTTTTCAACTACCGCCGCGAGTTTGATGACAAGTTGGGCGTATATAGAGATAAACCACGCCACGATGAAAATTCCCACTTCGCCGACCCCGTTCGCCTTTTAGGCGAACTATGGCGGGAAGAGGTTCCGGTTCTTGAGGGGACATCACAACGGGACCTTGAGCAAGCGTTTTTCGGATGATTGACAAAAAATCTTGTGTTCCTTACAATTAAGGAATGAGAAACAAAGAAAATCAGAAGAAGTATTTCGCTCAATGGTATGTAAAAAATAAAAAGCGAAAAAATCAGCAGTCAAAAAATTGGTACAAAACTGAAAAGGGAAGGGTGTATTTGGCATCAAAATTAAAACCAAAACGTACTCTGTTGGAGCGTTTTACTCGTTTTGTCTCGATTGTGAAAACCGACCAGTGTATTGAGTGGCCAGGCTCTCGTTCGGAACGGGGGTATGGTCGTTTCAATTGTATTGAAGCTAAAAACTATGCACATAGAGCGTCTTTTCTGATTTTCAATGGTAAAATACCAGAAGGCTTTCATGTGTGCCATACTTGTGATAATCCTCCGTGCGTAAATCCGAAGCATTTATGGGTCGGTACGGTTACTGAAAATATGCACGACCGAGAAATTAAGGGTCGTGGTAGGAGTAAGACTATCCACAGTTGACATTTGTAGGTTGAGCGTATATCTGATAGAATAAATTCAAGTATCTAAACCACTATGCCTTTTCCAACAAACGTACCAACGGTCTATAACACTAAAGCGAACCCCGAAGGTCCACTTGAAGAGAAACCGAAAGCCGACGCGCAGGATGTCGGGAAAATTTATTCGGAGACCGATAAGGAGTACCTGACATTCCTGCAAAATCGTCTCGAAAAAGCAAAGAGACAAAAAGAGGTCCGTTATCCTGAACTGAATAACAAGACCACTTACCAGTATTACGAAGAGAACGAGAAAATCGCGAACACTTATTTGCCCGCGAAGAAAAATGAAGACGATGTGGTCGTCTCAGCAGGAACCATCGAGCAGAAACTCGACTCGCTGCTTTCTCATATCAACAATCTAAACCTCTCTCCTGAAGTTCTCGCTTTCGACCGTGAGAACAACCAGATTGCCGCGCTTGGTGTGGCATTAAACGATATCATTCATGATACCGAGATTCGTGATGGGGGTGATGGTGCGGGCGATGAAGAAAAAAAACTTTTGCGTCAGCGGGAACTTTTGAAACAAGGAACGGTCTTCGTGCAAGAAGAGTGGATGCGCCGATTCGAGACTAAGAAGACGCTCGCTAAAAAGTTTGATGGCAAATTCAAGCAGGATGCCGATTGGTATTCCAAGAAGCTCGAACTGGTCTTTGAAGGACCGAGCCGAACGCTACTCTACTCACCGAATGTATTCCTCGGCGATATCACCAAGTTTTTCATGGATGAACAACCGTTCGCGTTCGTGGTTATCCGAGACAACTACGACAACGCAAAAACAAAGTACGGCGAGTTTGAAAATTATAAATATGTGCAGAAGGGGCAGGTATCTCCTTCCGCAACCGAAACTTCCGCGACATTCGCGGGGACAATTTACGATAATAAGTGGAGGCTCACCGAGCTTCAACAAGACCAGGTAGAAATAATCATCTACCAGGACCAGCCGCGAGACGAATTTCAAATTCTCATCAACGGAGTTTGTATGCTTCCGATTGGCTTTCCGTTGTCTGCGGTCTCCCCCCTTGGAAAATACAACATTGGGAAGCAGGTCTACCGCGTGCTCTCCGACAAATTCGCATACGGAGGCGCGTTCGTTGCCTCTGGTTCCGTCAAGGAAATTTCTGGCATTCTTGACGAGATGCTTCGACTCTTCGTGCTCAAAGGGCGCAAGAGCTTTACCCCTGCATACGTCAACACGTCTGGCCGCGTTATTGATAAAAAGGTTCTTTCCCCTGGCCGTATCTCAATGGGTATTGACCCGAACGCTCTCGTACCGATTGCAGGAAACGAAGTACAAGGTGTCACCGCTGGAGAAGCTGCGGTCTTTCAGCGTATGCAAGACCTCATTGACAAGAGCACCGTTTCAGACACCTTCACTGGTCAGCAATCAAAATCAGGCACGACCGCAACTGAAGTTCTACAACTTCAACAGCAAGCGCGTCTCACACTCGGTCTCACTGTGGCTGCATGTGTGCTTCTTGAAAAGAAACTTGCATGGCTCCGTCTCTACAACATCCTCCAAAATTGGTTCGAGCCTGTTGACACAAAAGTCCGTGATATAGAGGGGGCTCGTAAACTTTTGAATTCATACCGCAAAGTCACGCGCACGAATGCAAACATTGAAGGTGAAGGTCCTGGTGAGCGCTCAGTCGTTCTTCAAGACGAAGACCTGCCAGACGCGGAAACTATTCGCGGATACGAAAACCGTCTCGAAAAAGAGAAGGGTGTTCCTGTCCGTAAAATTTTCATACAACCAAGCGGTCTCAAGGCCGCGGGAGTTTTTTGGTACATCGTCGTAAGCTCGAAGGAGCGCGAATCCTCTCCTTTCTTTAAGGCGATGTTCAAAGATATGTTGGGTGATATGCTGACGCTTATGCAGTTCGGGTCTATGCCAAACAGGGAAGGACTCGAAGAAGAGTTTGCCCGCATCTGGGGCAAACCACGTTCGAAGCTTTTTGCTTCGACGGGTGCGAATCAGACCACCGCGGGAGTGTCTGGCTTCGGACCACAAGGTCCGTCGTCAGCAAAAAATCAGCAGACATCATCGGTCGGTATGGTGCCAGGTGGTTTGATGACAGCGGGACCAGGGCAAGAAGCATGATGAACTGGCTAAAAGGTCGCGCCTTCTTCGGGATTACTTTCGTTCCCCGAAGCGAGTATGAAAATCTAAAGGACGAAGCGGATACGGCTCTAACGAAGAAGGCCGAGTTCATTGCTCGAATTCATGAGCTTGAAAGAGATGTTCAACAGCGCAAAGCGGAAGTTCGTAAACTCATCGATGAGGTCATTGCTGTACGGTCTAGTCGTCCTCCTCTCGATGTGTTTGTTGGCGACCCCGCTCCACTAGATGCTGTGGAACGCAAAGCGTATGTCGCGCAGGTTGGAGGTCTTCATAAAGACGTTCTCGAACCAAAACTCAAGCAAATGATTTCGAAAGCGTTCCTTCTTTTGGAAGACTCCACGAACGACCGCCCATTCGACCAGGCAGTCAAAGGGACCATCTATGCGCTTCGTGAGATGCTTCGTTGGGGGGAAAGTATGGCGAACGAACATGTGGCTAATCAGGTAAACTTCAAAGAGGATGCCATTCCAGATAGGAAATAAAATAGGTCTCGGTAGGGTGTCTGCACCGTTGAAAAACGCGAGCGCATCAGCGCGTCATTGACAGGTAGGACACTGCATCCAGCACATGTGGAGAAAATGAGTAACGCGATGCGGGGCAAGAAACATACTTCAGCAACACGCAGAAAAATCTCTGAAGCATGTAAGGGTGAGAAGAGTCCTCATTGGAAGGGTGGAGTTAGAAACAAAAATCGTATCATTCGCCGTGATGTAGAATATACGCTCTGGCGAGAATCGGTTTTCAGTCGCGATAACTTCACTTGTCAAATGCCTGGATGTGATCAACGAGGCGGGAATCTGGAAGCAAACCACATTAAAAAATTTGCTGATTATCCATCACTGCGTACAGCGCTCTCAAATGGCATTACACTTTGTACAGGTTGTCACACTAAAACAAAGTGGAAAGAGCAATTTTGGGAACCACTGTTTACGCGAATAGTAAAACCTAACCTATGAAAATAAAAAACGACAAAGGAGAAGAGATTGAGGTTTTCACCTCCGAAGAAGTTGAGACTAAGACTAAAGCTGCCGCCGATGAAGCTTCAAAAAAGGCCGAGGAGCAGTTTAAGTCTCAGAACGAAACTGTTGTGAAGGAGAAGAAAGACCTCGAAGACAAACTCGCGGAGGCTGAAGCAAAGCTTCAGGCTGCCGAGGAAGACGATGACGACGAGACTGACCCTAAGAAAAAGGGTCAAATCGAGCGTCTTCGCAAAGAGCGTGACGAAGCCAAGAAAAAGGCCGAGGACGCTGCAAAGGATGTAGATAAAAAGTTCCAAGATTTCCGCGCGGAGATTTTTGGTGACACCAAAAAGCAGTATCTCGACGCACTCTCAAAAGATGATGTCGAGCTTCGCAAAAAAATCGAATATCACTTCGACAACTATCGTCCGAATGACAGTAAGCCGTCTGAAATCAAAGAGCGTATGGAGACCGCATTCGCGCTTGCGAGCGGTTCAAAGCCGACTCCAGGTATTCTTGATGGTCGGACGGGCGGTTCAGACCGTGGTGACGGGGGTGGTTACAAGCCATCAGCCGAGCAAAAGGAATTGAGTCCTAACCAAAAAGCGATTGGTCAGGTGCTCAATATCACCGACAAAGACCGCGAGAATTATGAGAAATTTAAGAAGGAAAGGGAGGGCAAAAAAGCGATAGGTCTTATCCCGCCTGACTCAAACTAATATGGCCAATAAAAACACACGACCAGAAACCGAGGAGCAGAAGCTCACTCGCGAAGCGGCTGAAAACGAGGCCGCAGAAAAAGAGGCAGCGGATAAAAAGACCGCCGAAGATGCCGCAAAAAAGAAAGGTAAAGAGGGAGACGATGTATCTCTGCCAAAGAAAACACTTGAAGCTATTTTGTCTCGCATGGAGGGACAGGATGAGGTTATCAAGCAGTTGCAGGAAAAAGATGCGAAGCGCGAGAAGGAGGTTGAAATGCTCAAGAGTATTTCCGATAAGGCTCGTCTCGCCCGCTACGAATCCCAGCAACAGGGTCCGCTCATCCGTACTGCCCGCGTTTCCTTCTGGGAAGGAAAGCCTGTGCTCGCGTGGATGAAAGTCAAAGACGAAGTTGGTTTTCGTGATGGCCGACTCATTGTGAGCCAGGTCGTCCGTCTATTCCTCGATGATGTCGGGGAGAATGGCGAGCCACGTTCTGTTGACCTCGATTACTTGTATTGGGCACAAAATTCTATGTCTGAAGAGGGCGAAGTCGTCGAGTGCTCCGAGACCACGACTGGTAACTTTTGGACCATCCAACTGAAGGACGGCCGCAAAATTAAAGTTGACATTCGATTTATTAACGCCTTCTAAATTCTATGCCGCTTGGACCTTATAAAGATTGGACTGAATGCACCGCCGCGCAAAAACGGAAAGGATATTCGTCCGATGTCGCAGACAAAATCTGCGGCAAAATTGAGGCCAATGCAAAAGCGGGTCACAAGAAAAAGAAGGGTAAGAAAAAATAATATGGTAGATATACTCAAACCGCGTTTCGTCGGACCTAATCAGGTCTACGGCGTGACCGTTGAACCATATCTCACCCCAGCAGGGGCTGAGACCATTCGCGTCATGTACGAAAACAAGGAGCTTCCATCGGAGACGATGCCAATGCGGACTTTCGAAGCGCTCGTCACGGACGTTCCGAAAGACTACAACTGGCTTCGCGAGACTCGCTATAAAAATCTTCTTGAAGAGATGGCGAAGGTCGCGCTCGAACACGACATTCAGTTCTGCGATGTTGATTATGTGACTGGCGAACTCAAGAAAAAGTTTGCCGCCGCATTCGACCGAACAACCTCCCTTCTTTGGACGGGAGACGACAAACAGTGGGTGCCAGGAATCCCCGCTATTGCCTATCGCACGCTTCTTGAGGCAGATCACATCTTGAAGGAAAAAATTCCTCCTACTACAAATGAATCGAAGCCAGATACAGAAAAAAAATAATGAAAAGCCCCAGGAAAAACTCAAACAAGAGGACTTGGGGAAGCTTCATGAGCGGGAAATTCAGCTTCTTTTCTGGCTTCGTAAGCGTTGGAGGTTCGGTGAGGTGACGATTCTGATGCGCGATGGGATTCCGTATAGAGTCACACGGGCGTTTGAGTCTAAGGACTTGGAGTAGTTATCCACATAAACACAGGTTTTTCCACAGTTTTGTGGTAATATAAGTGGATATGACAACAGAGAAAGTAAAGCTCTACAAAAGAAATTGGATGAAAAAGTGGAGATTAAGTCATCCACAAGAAGCTAGGAATTAAGCAAGGAAAGACGTTAATCTGTATGCGAAAAGACATCCAGAAAGAGTAAAAAAACGTATTACTAAGGCAGTTAGAATTTGGAGAAAAAAACATCCAGAAAGAAACTTGGCACATAGAGCTGTCTTTATTGCATTACGAAATGGAACATTACTTAAAACATCTTGCTTTTGTGGGGAAGTAAAAGTTGAGGCTCATCATTCAAATTATTCAAAACCATTAGATGTGGAATGGCTTTGTAAGATTCATCATAGTTTGGCCGACATAAAGAGAAAGAAGTTATCCACTTTTAGGTGGTTGACATAAGATATGTGGGGTATATGCTAAAGGTGTAGTTCTCTTAAATTCGAATATCACCTGACCGAAGAACGGCGGGTACTGAATCTCTAAAGCCACCAGTGGCATCGGAGATTTGGTACTCGCCTTTTTCAATTCATCGCGGATAGAGAGGTCGAGCTTGAGCGACTGAGCTTGACCTCCCTGCTCACGAGGCGGGAATCGGGGAATAAACCCTAGTTAAAAAATTATCGTCCGAGGAGCGCCGTATCAGCGAAGCCCTCAATCCGCGGAGACAACCGTAGTAAACAAACGAGACGACATTATTCATCTGATACATAACAAATTATTATTATGGCTTTCATTGCAAAACAAGGTAAGTGCAAAGTGATGTGGCTTGACGTGACCACTTCGACAGCATTTTCAAAAGATTCGCTCGTTGAATGGACATCTGGTCTCATTGCTCCTGCCGACGATAATGACACCGATATCGCTGGAGTAATCATCAAGGCGATTGCATCAACTGATGATGACTACGCAACCGCGCGCAAGGTTCCTGTTAAAGTTCCTGTTGAACGACACGTCGTTTGGGAGGCTGACACAGCGGACACTTTCGTCCAGGCTACGCACCAGGGAGTTGATGTTGGAATCGCCGACTCAACCACTGTTGATTTGGATGACACGACCAACGATGTCTTTCGAGTAATCGAGGGCGACGGTACAAAAGTTCGTGGCTTCCTGATGATCAATAACGGAAATTATTAGCAGTTAGTTGTTCTTTGACAATTCAATATCACAACTTGAAATGTCAACTAAATAGATAATTATGGAGTTAAATATAAATTCTCTGACCGACTTCGTATCGCAGGCAGATATCCTTTGGGCAAAGGGATACATGTCAGTGCCGCAAGTCGCCCGCACATCGGGACTCTTCAAAGAGGTTCCAATTCCGAACATGACGGGCAATACCCGCACGTTCTCGGAAATTGACCTCGAAGAGTACGCTTCGAAAAAGGGTGAGTCCGACCAAGCGACTCGCGCCCGTGTGCAGCAGGGCTACTCTAAAACGGGTACGCTCTACCGTGTCGCAAAGGACATCGGTATCTCTTACGAGATGCGAAATTACGGTAAGTACATGGAGATAATCCAAAAGCTTACCAACCTCGGTAAATTGGGTCCTAACCGACTTGATTTGGACCTCACCCACCGTCTCACGTTCGGTGCAGCCACAAGCTACACCGACATGGATGGAGATGTTGTGGACACAACGACTGGTGACACGCTCGCGCTTTTCAGCACAGCGCACACCCTCCGCGCCTCGTCTACTACATTCCGCAACCGTCTTGCCAACAACCCTCAGTTCTCCCCTGGAGCATTGGAGGCGATGGAGACGATGCGTATTAACAACACCTATAACCAGTTCGGTGAAAAGATGGTTATTCGTGACGACCTTATCTGGTCTGGTGATGACCCTAACACGGTCCGCACCATCGCTGAGACTTTGAAGTCGTCTTCAAATAACACTCAAAATAACCCTGGCGTGGTAAACACTTACAGCGGCAAGTACACTCATCGTGTCCTTCCTCGTCTCGCGACGACCGCTGCTGGTGCTAACGACTCAACCAAAGCGAAGTATTGGGGAGTTGCTTCAAGTGAGATGTCTACGGCATACCTCGGTATGAACGAAGAACCTCACGCAAAGCTTCCTCCTGTCAGTGGGTCAAATGCCGAGGAATTCTCTACGGATGACTTCAACTTCGGTACTCGTGGTGGCTGGATGGTAGTCGTGGTTTCCGCTGGCTGGCTTGGATTCTCGTCGGGGGATGGGGTCGCATGATGTAAAAACTAACGGATAGGTGGCTAGGGACTGGAAACAGTAACAGGTAGGAGGTGGGCCATTGATTCCATAAAAAAAAATATGAACTACAATATCAATTCAGGGTACGGAAGATTGATGGCCGATAGTTTGCGTGGTGGTTTCACGGGAAAAGTATTCCTCGTAGGAAAATCAGCGCTTGCTCATCGTGACCGTTACAACGACATTCTCGGTGTAGATACCGATGGTGTCCCTCGCTTCCACGCTACGATTGCTGGCGCGCTCACTCGCTGTACCGCATCCTCTGGTGATACCATCTTCGTTCTCCCAGGACACACAGAAGCATTTTCATCTGCTACTGCTGCGACTTGGAACGTAGCTGGCGTCAACATTGTTGGACTTGGTTCGGGAACTATGCGACCAACACTCACGCTTGATACGGGGGCTACCTCGACAATCAACATCACTGCTGAGAACATCAAGGTTAAAAACATCATCGTCGTTGCGAACTTTGCGGACATCGCGTCTGCATTCACTCTCACGACTGCTGCTGGGTTTACTCTTGAAGACGTAGAGGTGCGAGATACGTCGAGCATCCTCAACTTCCTTAACGTTATTGACACTGATACTACGAGCAACAACGCAGACGACATCACAATGCTTCGTGTACGTCGCCTCGGAGATGGTGCTACCACTGCCACACACATCATTAAGATGGATGGTACGAACAAGCGCCTTCGCGTGAAAGATTGTTACTTTGCCCACGCTAGCGTGGACAATGGCGCGCTCTTCATGGTTATTGCAACTGGTAAGGTTGTCACCGACATGGAAGTCTCGGGCTGTATCATGAACTTTGTTGGAGTGTCTTCTGCTACTGCTGGCGTACTTATTACGACCAACGGTTCGACAAACAGTGGCTTCATTGCAAGCACCTACGTCAAGCATCTTGACGCTACTACCGAAATCATGGTCACTGCTTCTTCAGGATTCATCTTTATGGACCTCAAGGCCAGTGCGGTTGCCGACAAGCAGGGTTATCTTGTTCCTGGTGCAGACGCTTAAAAGAAATCTTCTTGCGGTCTCACTCTGCTGGGCGCTCTCAGCAGGGATGAGGTCGAAAGATTATTAACCAATTAAAAATTCTTATGCAGCAAGACTATCAAATCTATGACATTCGAGCGGCAGCGATTCTCACGGGCAGCTATTTCGCGGGAACCGTTTTGGATTTCAAAAATGCAAATCCAGCGCTTAGGAATCAATTGAACCTTTTGGTGCAATTCACCATCGGTTCTTTGACGACCGCCGAAATTAAGGTTGAGTATTCGCACGATGGCACAACGTATTTTCAAGAGACGTTTGAATCAATCTCTAGCGGAATATCGACCACAACTCTCGGAGTTTATCAACTTTCGGCAACTGGAAACTATGTCATCAGTATTCCTATAAAGTTTTCCTACATTAAGGTGAGCGCAAAGGGAACTGGCACAGCAACAGGCTCTAGTATGACGATTCAGGGTATCGTGGGAACAGTATAACTATGAACTACAAGACCAATCTTCAGTTCAGAAACGCACCGAAGACCATTGAGGAAATCGTGCGCCAAATTGAAGAGAAATCGCACACACTCTCGACCATCTCTTCACAAGTTGATTCGAAGAAGCTTGAGATCGGTCTCTTGAGCAAGGAGATTGAAGACAAGAAGGCAAAAATCACCGAGCTTGACCTCAAATTTGAAAAGAAGGTCGCTGCCAATGCTGATGTTGGCAGAGGGATGGAGACACTTCGTACTGAATCAAAAAATCTTCAGGAAAAAGTAATTTCATCAAATAAGAAAATCGCTTCCCAGGAAGAGACGATTGCCAAAAATACCAGACTCATTCAGGAAACATCTGAAAAGCTTAATAGGGCAAACGTCGAATTAAAAAATGTCCTCGTCTCCCTTGAGGAGATGAGCAAAACTTTCAGGGTAATGACGCAGGAACTTCGGGATTTGGCGAGCGAGATATCAACTGCCCACCTCACACTCAAAGAGATGGCCGAGCGTAAAGCGGACATTGAAGCAAAAATTGACCAGGCGCTCGACAACTTCAAAGTCTTCGAAAATCGAATCAGTCTATTCGCTCAAGAAACTGGTTATACTCCACGGTATGACCGTTCTCTAATAAAACATTAAACATATGGGAGCATATCAAAACAAACAATCAAACGCAGTCCCAGCACTGACTCCAACCATCTCAAGTGGTAGCGGGGCACCTGCAACGACCCCATCAAAAGTGGGGGACATTTATATTAACACGACTGCGGGTACGTTCTATTTCGCAAAGGGCACCACCAACAGTGCTGACTGGGTTGCCGTAGTTAACGTATAATAAAATATGTCAGGAGGATTCAAAAACAAGGGGCCACAAGGAGGAGGACTCAGCGCCGCTGAGATTCTTTGGGTGCAAACTGGCGAAGGTGGAATCCTCTTGCTTGCCGAAACCACCGCGCCCTCTTTCACTTCTGGCGTTGGTAAGGTGTATGTCAAAAGCTCGGACTCGAAACTATATTTCATGGATGACAGCGGGAATGAGTATGACCTCATCGCTACGGGAACGATTGGAGGTTCGACGGGTGTTACCGACAACGCTGTAATTCGTGCCGATGGTGTTGGGGGTGCGACCGTACAATCTTCAGGTGTCTCTATTGATGATACCGATGCGATGTCTGGTGTTGCATCAATCACGATTGACGCGAGCGGTTCTCTTTATTTTGGTGCTGTAAGAATTCTTGCTGACGCGGCTGGCTCAACAACTCTTGAAAACATTGATGCTCTTGACCCGACGACAGAAGTAACTATCGAGGCCGCGATTGATACACTCGCGAATCTCACTTCTGCCGCTGCTCTTGCGACGGTCGGTACAATTACGACGGGTGTATGGAACGGTACCGATATTGCCGTAGCCGATGGTGGTACGGGAGCTAGCACAGCTGCAGACGCCAGAACAAACCTCGGTCTTGTCGCTGGCGGCACAGGTGATATATGGGTGGCAAAAGCTGGCGATACGATGACGGGGGCGCTCGGTATCGGCACCACGCCAACATATAAACTTGATGTAGCCGGCACGGTGGCAGAAGACGCGATACGTTCGCAAATCGG
>Ga0210043_1001731_pt1 | contig 16717 bp, 25 predicted proteins | sample CryGeymet201501t_FD_183990 | JGI IMG/M metagenome (GOLD analysis project Ga0210043, IMG submission 183990) | Groundwater microbial communities from Crystal Geyser aquifers in Utah, USA - Crystal Geyser metaG 2015-01t (SPAdes) (version 2) | ecosystem: Environmental > Aquatic > Deep subsurface >... | reverse complement strand
TAATCAGGAAGGAAAAGAAGTATCAGAATTAAAGCTCAATGAAGTCATTTTTGACCTGCCTTGGAATGCCGATTTGGTTCATCAGGCCGTTAGGGTCGCTTTGGCAAATAAAAGACAAATTTTGGCTTCAACAAAGGATAGGAGTGAAGTTTCCGGCGGCGGCCGAAAACCATGGCGCCAAAAAGGCACTGGCCGGGCCCGCCACGGTTCTATTCGCTCCCCATTATGGAAAGGCGGCGGCATCACTTTTGGGCCAACTAAAGAAAGAAATTTTAAATTAAAAATAAATAAAAAAATGGCCCGTCAAGCATTTTTAACAGCGCTTTCAACCAAAGCTAAGGATAGCGAATTATTGGTTTTAGACGATTTGAAATTATCAGCGCCAAAAACAAAGGAAATGTCAAAAATAATGAAAAATTTTCCGCAGGTAAAAACCAGCCTTTTAGTTTTAGCTGGTAAAAAAGACGAGAATCTTAAAAGAGCCGGACGCAATTTACCAAATTTAAGAATTATCAATATAGATAATTTAAATATTTTGGATATTTTAAAATATAAACATTTAATTTTTACCAAAGATGGCATTGAGTATTTAAACAAAAAATACGGTAAATAATATGTCTTTAATTAACAAACTGTTTAAAAAAACTTCCGTCTCCACCAAGGTTACGACGAGCAAGAGAAAAGAAGAAGCTAAGAAAGAACCGATAAAGGAAGAAAAAAAGGCAGAAGCCCCGAAGAAACGGGTTGTTTTAGAATCAAAAATTTTAATTTCTTCTCATACGGCTGAAAAAGCTTTAATGGATCAGAAATTAAATCATTATGTTTTTAAAGTTAGTCCCACTGCCAATAAAATTATGATAGCTAACGAGGTGAAGAAAAATTATAATGTTAAAGTTATAAAAGTAAATATTGTTAATATTCCTAAAAAGGCCCGGCGAATCGGCAGAACCAAAGGATTTAGAGCGGGATATAAAAAAGCAATTGTAACTTTGGCTCCCGGGCAGACTATAGAAGCGGCTAAATAAAATTATGGCGATAAAAATTTACAAACCAACATCAGCTGGAAGACGCGAAATGACTGGCGTTGATTTTTCTATTTTGACAAAAATTAAACCGGAAAAAAGTTTGACGAAAGGAAAAAAGAGAACCTCGGCTAGGAATAATAGAGGCCGGATTACCACGCGCCACCAGGGCGGCGGCCACAAAAAGCTTTACCGCCTTGTTGATTTTAAGCAAGACAAGTATAATATTCCCGGTCTGGTTGCCTCTATTGAATATGATCCGAATCGCACTGCTTTTATCGCTTTAATAATTTATAAAGACGGCGAGAAAAGATATATTTTAGCGCCACGCGATATTAAAGTTGGCGATATGGTTATCACATCTCCCAATGCGCCGCTTCAGATTGGTAATCGCTTGATGCTTAGAAATATTCCTGTTGGCGCTTTTATACATAATGTTGAACTTTTCCCGGGAAAAGGCGGACAATTAGCAAGGTCAGCCGGAAGTTCAGTCCAGGTGATGGCTCAAGAAGGCGGTTATACTCAGCTTCTTTTATCATCTTCTGAAGTAAGAAAGGTTCCGGATTTGAGTTATGCCTCAATCGGGTCGCTTTCTAATGCTGAATGGAATACAATTACGATTGGTAAAGCCGGCCGTTCCCGCTGGCTTGGCATTAGGCCGACGGTTCGGGCTTCGGCAATGAACCCGAGAGATCATAAATATGGCGGTGGCGAAGGCAGGGCTCCAAGGGGTACGCGCCGGCCAAAAACCAAATGGGGACAAATTACCGGCGGCCGCAAAACCAGAAAGAAAAATAAACGGTCAGATGTGTTTATTATAAGGAGAAGAAAAAAATAAAATAATATGTCACGCAGTATTAAAAAGGGCCCTTGGGTGGATCCAAAACTGCTCAAGAAAATAAGCAAATTAAAATTCGGCGATAAGACGATTATTAAAACTTGGTCGCGCGACTCCATGATTTCCCCCGAAATGGTGGGGTTTACTTTTGGCGTTCATAATGGAAAGACCCATATATCGGTGACTATTATTGAAGAAATGGTGGGCCATCGCCTTGGCGAATTTTCTTTTACTAGAAAATTTGTGAAGCATGGCGGCAGAATGCAGCGCGAACTCGAACAAAAAACCGCGGAGACGGCTAAACCTTAAATTATGCAATACAAATTCCATTTAAATAATTTAAGAATTGCACCTAGAAAAGTAAGGCAAGTTATTGCCCTTATTAAGGGATCGCCGGTTGAGAAAGCTGAGATACAATTAAAATTCCAGAGTAAAAGAGCGGCTTTGCCGATTTTAAAATTATTAAAATCTGGCATAGCCTCTGCCATTAACAATTTTAATTTATCGCCCGACAATTTGTATGTTGCTAACATCTTTGTTGATGAGGGCCAGATCTTAAAGCGTTTCCGGCCGCGGGCTTTTGGGAGAGCTGGCGCCATTCATAAAAAAACCAGCCATATCACCTTGATTTTAGAAGAAAGAATATTGCCGGGCGCGAAGAAAACCAAAAAGAAAATTATTAAAGAAATTAAACCCAAGGAAATCGTTAAAGAAAAGAAAGAATTTGCAGAAGAAAAGAAACCTCCAAAAGAAATTAAATCCAGCGGGAGATTCAGAGGTATTACGAGAAGAATATTTAGGAGAAAAGCTATAGGATAAAACCATGGGAAACAAAATTCATCCAACAAATTTTAGATTAGGCGTAATCCACAATTGGAAGTCGCGATGGTTAAATAGAAAACTTTTTCGCTATTTCTTGGAAGAGGATTTTAGAGTCTGTGAGTTTTTAACAAAGCAATATAATCGAATGGGGCTTGGCGAAGTTGAAATTGAACGTTCCGGAGACAACCTGACGGTTATTGTTAATACTGCCAAGCCTGGGCTTATTATCGGTCGCGGCGGCACCGGTCTTACCGATTTAAAAAAGAAACTGGAAGAAATTGTAAAGAAATTGCGTCTCAAGAACAAATATAGCACTGGTAAATGGGAATTAAAACTTGCTGTTAGTGAAATAAAAAAAGCTGAAAGCGAGGCTAAAATTGTCGCCCAGAATATCGCTTCCGATTTGGAAAAAAGAATTCCTTTCAGAAGATCGATGAAAAGCGCTTTAGAAAGAGTGATGGCGCAAAAAGAAGTTTTGGGCGTCAAAATTAACCTAGCCGGCCGGCTTAACGGCAGCGAAATGGCAAGGCGTGAATGGCTTAGCAAAGGCAAGGTGCCGCTTCAGACGCTTCGGGCCAACATTAATTATGCTCAAGAAGAAGCCCTGACGATTTACGGTAAAGTTGGAATAAAAGTTTGGATTTATAAAGGCGAAGTTTTTGAAGCGCAAAATGAAAAACGAAAAGCGCAAAATAATTTTTAATTTTTCGCTTTACACTTTACATTTATGTTAATCCCTAAAAAAGTAAAACATAGAAAGTGGCATAAGGGCCGGAGGCGGTTTAAGGGAGTGGAAACCCGCGGCACGAAATTGACCTTTGGCAGTTATGGCTTAAAATCTCTGGGACGGGCTTGGCTTACTGCAAGGCAAATTGAAGCGGCCAGAAGGGCAATGACGCGCTATGTGGCTCGGGGCGGAAAAATTTGGATTAGAATTTTTCCCGACAAGCCGGTTACTAAAAAAGGCGCTGAAACTCCTATGGGCGGCGGCAAGGGCGCCGTTGACCATTATGTAGTGCCAATAAAACCGGGCCGGATTCTTTTTGAAATGGATGGCGTCTCAAAAGATCTGGCAGAGGAAGCTATGAGGCGCGCTTCTTATAAACTGCCAGTTAAAACAAAATTCATAACCAAATAATATGTTAAAAGGCGTTGTCATCTCGGATAAAATGGATAAAACCGTGGTGGTTAAAGTGGAAGAGTATAAAAAGCATCCACGCTATAATCATTTTTACCGGTCAAGCAAAAAATATAAAGCCCATGATGAAAAAGGAGAATTTCATACGGGCGATAAAGTTGTCATCAAAGAAGTAAAGCCGATTTCAAAGGATAAGCATTTTGTTGTAATTAAAAAATTATGATTCAAACGCGAACAATTTTAAAAGTGGCAGACAATACCGGGGCTAAGACCATAAGGGTTTTTAAAGTTTTGGGCGGAACGAGGCGGCGATATGCGCAGCTCGGTGATATTGTCGTGGCTTCTGTTCAGGAAGCAGAACCCAGAAAAGCCGTTAAGAAAAAAGACATTGTCAGAGCGGTGATTGTGCGCCAGAAAAAGGCCTATCGCCGGAAAGACGGCAGTTATATTCGTTTTGATGACAATGCCGCGGTTATTGTTGACGGCCTTGAACCAAGAGGCGGCCGCATTTTCGGGCCGATTGCCAGAGAGCTTAGGGAAAGAGGATTTGTAAAATTAATTTCTTTAGCGTCCGAGGTACTATAAAAATTTTCAATTTTCAATTTTCAATTTTCAAAAAAATGAGAATAAAAAAGGGAGACAACATAATAGTGATTAGCGGCAAGGATAGAGGTAAGCAGGGGAAGATTATTAAGGTTTTGCCTGCTCGCCGAAGCCTCGGCGCAGGCGGGCCAAATAACGAAAAAGTTATTGTTGAAAATATTAATTTGAAGAAAAAACACCAGCGGCCCAAAACTGGCGGGAAAAAAGGGGAAAAAATCGAGGTGCCGCGGCCTATTCCTGGTTCAACTGTAGCGCTTGTTTGTAAAAACTGCGGTAAACCAACGCGAGCCGGTCGCCAAATTTTGCCTGATGGTAAGAAAATTAGAATTTGTAAAAAATGCGGCTTGGAGACATAAAAATTAATTATTGTCCACTATCGATTCTTAGAATCGATAGTTAACTCTTATTATGATTAGCAAATCCGAAAATTATAAAAAGAAAATAACTTCAACTTTACAAAAAGAATTGGGAGTAAGGAATGTTTTAGCGTTGCCCAAAATTGAAAAAGTTGTTATTAATATCGGTCTTGGCCGGGCGCTTAAAGACGAAAAATTTTTAGAGGTTGCGATGCAAGATCTCGCTTTAATTACCGGCCAAAAACCCAAGACCACGCTGGCAAAAAAATCTATAGCCAATTTCAAAATTCGGGAAGGTATGATTATTGGCGCCGCGGTGACTTTAAGAGGGCGGAGAATGTATGATTTTATAAGCCGCTTGATAAATATTGCGCTTCCCAGAACTCGCGATTTCCGGGGCATCAATGTTAAATCGCTTGATAAAAACGGTAACTTGACAATTGGCGTAAAAGAACATATTGTTTTTCCGGAAATAAAAGGTGAAGAAGTCAGAAATATTTTTGGCTTTGAAATCACGGTTGTTGTAAAAGCTAAAAATAAGGAAGAAGCCGCAGCTTTATATAAAGCCATAGGATTCCCTATTAAATAATATGCCGAAAAAATCACAAATTGTCAGAGCAACAAAAAAGCCAAAGTTTACAACCCGCATTATAAGACGCTGTTTTCGGTGCGGCCGCCGGCATGGCTATATGAGAGATTTTGGCCTTTGCCGCATTTGTTTTCGGGAAGCGGCAAGAAAAGGGGAAATCCCGGGTATAAAAAAATCATCATGGTAGACCCAATTTCGGACATGTTAACAAGAATAAGAAACGCGCAATCAGCCGGACATAAGGCCGTTGCTATTCCTTTATCAAAAATAAAATTGGAAATTGCTAAAATTTTAAAGCGGGAAAAATACATTGATGATTATAAAAAATCGGGAAAAGGAAATAAGAAAATATTGGAGATAGATTTGAAATCACCTATGGCTATTAGAGAAATCAAAAGAGTCAGCAAGCCGGGCCAGCGAATTTATGTCAAAGCATCCGGATTAAAACAGGTTAAAAGCGGCTACGGCGTTTCCATTATTTCAACTCCGAAAGGTCTGATGACTAATAAAGAAGCCCACAAGGCTCGCTTGGGTGGAGAAATACTTTTTGAAATTTGGTAAGGGCTTTCTCAAAAATTTAGAGCTTGTAAAGCGAACAAATTTTTGGTAGAAAACCTTATCCCCCTCCAATTTTGCAACACAAAAGATATGATAAATTTTATAAATAGATTAAATAGTTCAGAACCTGCGGCGCTTGCCCGAATAGGGCAGGGCTATTCGCCCTCGCGCCGCCAACCAATTGCGAGGCAAAATTGGAGGGGGATGCTTCATGTTGTGACTAAATTTATATCGCTCAACATGAAGTTTCACTCATAAATTTAGACAACATGAGCAAAATCGGCAAAAAACCAATAGAAATTCCGGAAGGCGTGACAATAACCGTGGAAGAACAAGCGGTTAAAGTCAAAGGCCATAAAGGCGAGCTTTCATTTAAACTTCCAAAAGAAGTAGAATTAAAATTAAACGGCAGGCAGCTTTTGGTTTTACCTGTGGGTAAATCAAAGAAAACGCCGGCTCTGTGGGGGACAATCAGGGCGGTTGTTGCTAATATGGTTACCGGCGTAGAAAAAGGTTTTGAAAAAAAATTAGAAATTGAAGGCATTGGTTTTAAAGCTCAGATTCAAGATAATGATTTAATTCTAAACTTGGGGTTTTCTCATCCGGTTATTTTTAAGCCGCCCGAAGGCGTAAAGATTAGCGTTGAAAAAAATACTGTTATTGTCAGCGGTATTTCACTGGAATTAGTTGGGCAAGTCGCCGCCAATATTAGAGCGCTTAAAAAACCCGAGCCCTATAAAGGCAAGGGCATTCGCTATGCCGGTGAGATTATTAGACGCAAGGCCGGTAAAAAAGTTGCCGGCACCACGGCATAAAAAATTTACAATTATCAATTTACAATTTTCATTAAATTTTCAATGAATCAATTTTCAAATGTTTAAAAATTAAAAATTAAATCATTGATTGAAAATTGAAAATTAGAAATTGAAAATTAAGACAATGACTAAAAAAACTAAACAATTGAAAAGACAAATGAGACACAAAAGAGTAAGAGCCAAGATAAAAGGGACGTTAGAGAGGCCTCGGCTTTCGGTTTTTAAATCTAATAAATATATATACACGCAGCTTGTTGACGATGAAAATGGTAAAATACTGATTGCGGCTTCGGATAGGGATCTTAATTCGGCTTACGAAGTTGGAAAATTATTGGCAAAGAAGGCCGCAGACAAGGGGATAAAAAAAGTGGTTTTTGACCGAAGCGGCTATAAATTTCATGGTCTAATTTTAGAATTAGCCAAAGGCGCGAGAGAGGGCGGGCTTAAATTTTAAAATAATGTATAAAAAAAACTACAGTTTTAAAAAAGGCGCCAAAAGAGAAAAATCCGAGTTTGAGCAGAGAGTTTTGGACATTAGGAGAGTGACGCGGGTTGTGGCCGGCGGCAAAAGATTTCGTTTTCGGGCTACGGTTATTTTAGGGGATCACAAGGGGCATGTTGGCGTTGGCGTTGATAAGGGAGCCGACACCTCGGAGGCAATAGAAAAAGCCAGCCGGGACGCAAGAAAAAATTTAATTTTGGTTCCAATAAAAAATAACACCATTCCCCATGAAGTCATTGGCAAGTTTTCCAGCGCAATGGTTCTGCTTAAACCGGCCGGCGAAGGGAAAGGCATTGTTGCCGGCGGTCCGGTTCGGGTTATTGTAAGTTTGGCCGGCATTATTAATGTAACGTCAAAAATTTTAGGAACGACTACTAATAAGCTTAATAATGCGCGAGCTGCGATAGAAGCGCTGAAGAAATTTAAAAAATAAATAGATATATGCAACTTCATCGACTCAAGCCGGTTCACAAATTAAAAAGGAAAAAACGGATTGCCCGCGGCGGAAAACGCGGCGGCTATTCCGGTCGTGGCATTAAAGGTCAGAAATCACGAGCCGGCGCCAAAATTCGGCCGGCGATTCGCGACTTGATGATGAAATTTCCAAAAAAGCGCGGTCGGGCCAAACATGCTTTCAAAAGTTTGTTAAAAAAACCGGCGATTCTGAATTTAACTGACATTGATAAGCGATTTAAAGAAGGTGAAATTATCAGTCCTAAAACTTTAAATTTACCAAAAATTAAGATTTTAGGAAAAGGCGAAATTTCAAAGAAATTGTATTTTCAAAATGTTTTGCTGTCCAAATCGGCGCGTGCTAAAATTTTAAAAGCCGGAGGAAATATAAAATAATGATTGAAAGGATAATCCAAATTTTTAAAATAAAAGACCTAAGAAATCGGATTTTTTTTGTTTTAGCGCTTCTGGTAGTTTTTCGCCTTATGGCGACTATTCCGGTTCCCGGCGTTGATATAATCCGCCTTAAGTCCTTTTTTGAAGGCAACCAGCTTTTTGGTTTGCTGAATATTTTTTCCGGCGGCGCTCTCGCAAATCTTTCTATTGTAATGCTTGGCGTCGGCCCTTATATCACCGCTTCAATTATAATGCAGCTTTTAACCATGCTGGTACCGGCTTTAAAAGAGCTTTATAACGAAGAGGGCGAAATCGGCCGACAAAAATTCAATCAGTACACCAGATACTTAACTGTGCCGATGGCGGCTTTCTCGGGTTACGGCCTTTTGGTTCTTCTAAAAAATCAGCAGATTATTGCCACTCAAAGCTTTCTGGTATTTCTTTCTTCGGTTTTTGTGGTGGTAGCCGGCTCAATGTTTTTAATGTGGCTTGGCGAACTCATAACGGAAAAAAATGTCGGCAATGGCATTTCGCTTTTAATTTTTGCCGGTATTATTGCCAGCTTGCCAATTGATTTAAAACAAATATTAATCACTTACGATCCTTCCCAAATTCCCACTTATCTGGCTTTTATTATAGTTTTTCTGATTGTTATTACCGGTGTTGTTATTGTCACCGAAGGTGAAAGGGCCATACCAGTGGCTTATGCCAAAAGGGTCAGGGGCAATCGGATTTATGGCGGCTCTATGGCCCAATTGCCTTTAAGGGTCAATCAAGCCGGAGTTATCCCTATTATTTTTGCTCTTTCAATTTTGCTTTTCCCTCAGCTTATTGCCCAAATTCTTGGCAGTGTTAATATTTTGTGGCTTTCCCAATTAGCTCGCGCCATGGCGGAATTTTTGAGAAATCAATTTATTTACGGTTCGTTATATTTTTTATTGGTAATTTTATTTACCTATTTTTACACGGCGGTCACTTTTGATCCGGACCAAATTTCCCAAAATCTGCAAAAGCAGGGCGGGTTTATTCCCGGTATTAGGCCCGGCAATTCTACCGCCGAATATATAAAACATATTTTAAATCGGGTGGTTTTAATCGGCGCTATATTTTTGGGAGTGATTGCCATTTTGCCTATAATAGTTCAGTACTTTACCGGAATTACCGCTTTAACTATTGGCGGCACCGCTCTTTTAATTGTGGTCTCGGTGGTTTTAGAGAGTATGAAACAAGTTAATTCTCAATTGGTAATGAGAGAATATGAAGGCTTCTAAAATAGCTATAATTCTTTTGGGGCGGCCCGGTTCTGGCAAAGACACTCAAGCTAAACTTTTGGCCAAAAAATTCTGGTTGATTCATATAATTTCAAGCAAACTTATTGAGAAAGTTTTAAAATCCCGCGAAAAAAGCGTTAAACTTGAAGGGAAAATTTATAATCTTGAAAAAGAGCGCCATTTGCAAATAAGCGGCTTTTTAAATACTCCGGAATTTGTGTCGACTCTTATTAAGTCCGAAATTAAGTCGGCGGATTATCGCGGCAAGGGCATTGTGATGAGCGGTTCGCCAAGAACTTTGAGGGAATTAAAAGACGAGTTGCCGCTTCTTGATAAATTATGCGGAAAAGATATTTACTTTTTCCATGTTATAATTGGGTCGAAAGAAGTCTATGCCAGGAATTTGAAGCGCCAGCGGAAAGATTTGCCGGAACTGGACACGAGAGAGATTATTAAAAAACGTCTTGACGCCTTTAACCGTTACACTTGGCCGGTAATAAAACTTCTAAAAAAACAAAAAAGAATTACTGATATAAACGGCAAACAAAAAATAATGAAAATTCATAGGGACATTTTAAAAGTTTTAGAAAACACATGGCGATCACGACCAAAAGCGAAAAAGAAATAAGGATTCTAAGGGAAGGCGGGGAAATTTTAGCCGAAGTTTTAAAGAAAATTTCGGAATTTGTCAGGCCTGGTATCAGCACGGGCTTTTTGAATCAAAAAGCCCGTGAAATGATTTTAGCCCGCGGCGCCCTGCCTTCATTTGAAGGATATAAATCCAGTTTTTCCGATAGGCCTTATCCAGCCACTATGTGCGCATCACTGAATAATGTTGTCGTCCACGGTTTGCCCTCCGAGGAAGTAATTTTGAAAGAGGGCGACATTTTGAAATTGGATCTTGGTGTTAAATACAAAAATCTTTTTACTGACGCCGCGCTCACAATTGGCATCGGAAAAATGACCGATGAAAAAAATAAATTAATTAATGTCACGAAGCGCGCTTTGGAATTAGCCGTCAATGAAGTAAAAACGGGCAACCATATTGGCGATATTGGTCATATTATAGAAAGTTATGTTGAAAGAGAAGGGTTACACGTTGTCAGAATTTTGGTTGGCCACGGCGTTGGCTATGCAGTTCATGAAGAACCGAGTATCCCAAATTACGGTAAAATGGGCGAGGGACCGGTTTTGAAATCCGGGATGGTTTTAGCAATTGAGCCGATGGTAACTTTAGGATCGGGAGAAGTAAAACTCTCAGAAGATGGTTTTGGTTATGAAACGGTCGATGGCTCTTTTTCGGCTCATTTTGAGCACACCGTGGCGGTTACGGATAATGGCTATTTGGTATTGACAAAATAACCACCTTGTGATAGCATATTAGCATTGCTTAAATTAAGCTCTTTTTGAGTAAAGAGGGCCATTCGGCTCTTTAACAATCAAACTTTTTGAAGGAAGAAAGGAGGAATTGCTGATGAAAAAGCAAAGTAATCAGACCGTCCGCATGGCAACGCCCGGCCAAATCAAGGATGTTATTTCGGCCGTGGTGGAAAGCATCCCTGTTAACAATTTAACCTATGAAATGGCCCAGTATTTTATCGGGAGGAAAAAATGGCTAGGTACGGAAATGAAAAAGATTTTTTCGGTGGACAATTCTCACGCTGATTTAATTGCCGACTGGCAGGCATTCTATTGCGGTCTCGGCATTGACTGCGATTTGTCGGGCGTCATCATTCCCGATGATCCGGGCGGATTCGGCCGAGTTATTATCATGGCTCAGGGCATCACGCCGCAATCGGGCTATGACCTTTGCGCTAAGTTTTTTCCGTGCTGGAAATATACGGATAAAAACTTGGACGAGGTTGTAGTTTCAGAGCGTACAGCCAAAGATGTCTATGCCATTCGTGTTCGTGACCGCGTAGAAGCCGATGAAGAGCTGAGAAATCGTTCCTACAACGATTTGAAGCGGCAGGGCATCATCGGTATCACTCTTGAGGAGCGAGAGATATTTGAGCTCAAATTTTTCAAGGAAACCGCCGGCAAGCACCTGGACATTAAAAATTGGACGTTTTGTCTGGGTTCGTGCTATGACGGCGGCAATGTGCCGAGCGCCTCGTGGCGCAGCGGCGAGTTCGAGGTCGACTGGTGCAATCCCGGCGATGTCTTCGACGATCTGTGTTCCCGTCAGGCAGTTTCTTAATCTTTTAACTTCTAACTTTTTATCTTATCCCCGTGTTGAGAAATTTTCAAAACGGGGATTTTCTTTTATAATTAAGTCGGCTAATACAATCGGTCTCGCTTAGCGGGATATCGGTTTGCCGATTAAAAAAGGAAACTGCTTGTCTGGTTTTAGAGAAGGTTTGTCTTCTAAAGGCGATGCTTCGTGAAAAAATCCGGTAGAGAGCCGGCTAACGCAGATAATTTTGTAAAGATTATCGGTGATATGGAAGAAATCAGGCAATTAATGGGTTCGTGCTATGACGACGGCAATGTGCCGAACGCCAATTGGAACAGCGGCAAGTTCAAGGTCAACTGGTACAATCCCGACAATGTCAACGACAATCTGTGTTCCCGTCAGAAGTTTCCAAAAAGACAAATCCCGTATTAATACGGGATTTGTCTTTTAGATTAGTGATTATTTAAATATTTTATCCAACCATTTGTCATTTTGGAAATTTCCTGTAAACTCAACTCTATATCTATATAGTGCTTAGTTTCTATAATATTTAATTCATTGGTAATTCTGAATAATCTTTTTAAGATTTCTATTTTAATCCTAGCGGAATTTAATGGTGAAAGTTTATTAATTTTATTTTCCAACGAAGCTAGAATCGCCAGATTAATGATTTCCAAACAAATATTTTCTATTTTTACATAAATTCCGAAACGGTCTTTTTTCGGTATTTTTGCGGATAGTAAATAAATCTTTTTATAAACCTCGCAAATCTTATGTACCAAAGGCACATCAAAACCAGTTGGGGGGGGGCTTAATAGAAAAATTTATCATAAGAATGTTTTTTACGAGATTATTAGTTTAGAAAACTTGTTTTTAGCTTGGCAGGAATTCAGAAAAGGCAAAACAAATAAAATAGATGTTCAAGAATTTGAGTTCAATTTGGAAGATAATTTATTTGAATTACATCAAGAATTGAAAAGCGGAACATATCAACACTCTCATTATGCCACGTTTAATGTCTGTGATCCAAAATTAAGAAGAATCCACAAAGCGTGCGTCCGCGATCGAGTTTTACACCACGCTGTTTTTCGGATTTTATATCCGATTTTTGATAAAAGATTTATCTTTGATTCTTATTCTTGCCGAATAGAGAAAGGAAGCCATAAAGCAATTAATCGGCTGGAGAAATTTTGCCGGAAGTTGAGCAAAAACAATTCTCAAAATATTTTTGTTCTCAAATGCGATGTCAGAAATTTTTTTAATTCTATTGATCAGGAAATTTTATTGAATTTGATAAAATCAAAAATTGGAGATGAAGATGCAGTTTGGCTTATAGACAAAATTATTAAAAGTTTTCTCAATGGCTTGCCGTTAGGGAATGTTACTAGCCAGTTATTCGCCAATATATATTTAAACGAGTTGGATCAATTTATTAAGCATAAATTGAAAATTAAATATTATCTGCGTTATTGCGATGACTTTATTATTCTGGATAAGGATAGAAATTCTCTTGAAGAATTGACTCGTCAGATAAATATCTTCCTATTGGCCAAATTGAAATTATCGCTTCATCATGATAAGATAATAGTCAGAAAGTATCATCAAGGTATTGATTTTCTGGGTTATGTTGTTTTGCCGCGTTATCGGGTTTTGCGAACGAAAACTAAAATGAGAATGTTGAGAAAAATAGAGAACAAGCAAAATGATTTGAATAATAATTTAATTTCACCCGAATCTTTTAATCAAAGTTTACAGTCATATTTTGGGGTTTTGAAACATTGTCGTGGGTATAAAATAAGGAAGGAAATAAATAATAAAATAATTATGAAAATTTTGGGGGTTGATCATGGTTTAAAATGGATTGGGGTAGCCATTTCTGACGATGAACGAAAAATGGCCTTTCCTTATGTAACCTTGGAAAATAATTTCAAGCTTTTTTCCCGTTTGAATGAGATAATAAAAAAAGAGTATGTTTGTAAAATAGTTATTGGTCTTCCTTTAAATAAAAAAATGAAAGCCACAAACCAGACAACGGAAGTTGAAAACTGGGCCGAAAAATTAATTAAGGAAGTTGATTTACCCATTGATTTTGAAAACGAGATTTTCACAAGCAAGGCCGCCGATAGATACGACGCCAAAAACCGGCATTCGGCAGCAGCGGCAATTTTACTGCAGAGTTACTTAGACAGGAAAATTTAATAAATTTATAGGTTTCCGAAACCTATAAAAATGGGGATAAGATGGGGATAATTTTTTTGGTGGTTTATGTAAAAAGAAATTTGAGTTTTAGTCATTTAATCTGCTAAAATACATCATAATGTCTAAACACTTATCGGTTATTATTCCCGCTTATAATGAGGAGCGCCGAATAAAAGTGACTCTTGAGGCTATTTATAATTATCTTTCGCGCCAGGATTATTCCTGGGAAGCCATTGTGGTTTCTGATGGGAGTTCTGATAAAACCGTTGAGATGGTTTCCGAGTTTATCAGCAATAAACCCGAGTTTAGTTTGATTGCTAACACTTTAAACCACGGTAAGGGTTTTGTGGTCAGGCAGGGGATGCTTCAAGCCCAGGGCGATTTTCGTCTTTTTACCGACGCCGACAATTCCACCTCTGTTGAACAAATAGAAAAATTCTGGCCTTATCTTGACGAGGGTTATAATGTTGTTATTGGGTCGATTGAAGTACCGGGGGCCGTGATTAATGAGCAAGCCCAATGGTACCGGCGTTTTTTGGGCCGCTACTCAAAATATCTAATCCGGATTGTGGCCGGACTTTGGAGGATTCGCGACACCCAAAGAGGCTTTAAATGCTTTAATGCTAAATCGGCCCGCGATATTTTTTCGCGCGCCAAAATTGATCGTTTTGGTTTTGACATTGAGGTTTTGGCTTTGGCTAAAAAATTGGGCTATAAAATTAAAGAAGCGCCGGTTATATGGAATAACCCCAGCGAAGGCAGTGTGCATTTGAAGGATTATTTTGCGACCCTTAAGGATTTGTTTAAAATAAGATGGTATTTATGGACCAATAAATACAAATTATGAAAACTAAAAAAATAAACGCCATATCAGAATTGCGCCAGGATCCAGTTTCCGGCGATTGGGTTTTACTTGCGCCGCTTCGGAGCAGTGGGCATAAATTTGGGGGAAGGGCGAAAACGGAATTTTCTAAAGATAAATGTCCATTTGAAAATCCTTCTAAATTTGGGAACGCGCCGCCAGTTTTGGTTTATCAAAAGGAAGATAAAAATGACTGGTTTTTGCAGATAATCCCAAATAAATATCCGGCGGTCGGACAAGGAGATTGTGATTTGATTCATCAAAAAGGTTTGTATAAAACTCAAACTGGAGTGGGCTTCCATGAACTTGTTATTTTCAGGGATCACGATCGCTATTTAGCTGATTTTACCAAGGAAGAAATTAAGAAAGTTCTCTTAGCTTATCAGGAGCGGTACAAAAACTTAACCAAAGAAAAATGCGTTAAATACATTTCTATTTTCCATAATCACGGCAAAGAAGCTGGCTCCACCGTGCCCCATCCCCATTCTCAAATCTTGGCTTTGCCGATAGTGCCGCCGGATGTCAGCCACAGCCTTAATGGCTCGCGGCGCTATTTTAATGAACATAATAAATGCGTACATTGCCAAATGCTAACCCAAGAACTTAAAGAGAAAAAAAGGATAATTTATCAAAATAAGGAAATAATTGTGATTGCTCCTTTTGTCTCTCGGACAGAATTTGAAGTAAGAATTTTTCCTAAAAAGCATTTTGCGTATTTTGAAAAAGTTAAAGAACAAGAACTTTCTTATCTTGCCGATGCTTTGAAATTGGCATTTTTTAAAATTTATAAAAACTTAAAAGATCCGGCTTTTAATTTTTTTATTCACACCGCGCCGGCGGTCAAAACCCATGATTATGACCATTATCATTGGCACATAGAAATTTTGCCTAAATTTGATATCTTTGGCGGCTTTGAACTGGGTACTGGTATGGATATTATTTCTGTGACGCCGGAAAAAACGGCTGAAATTTTAAAAAAATAATGCTTAATGAATTTATCACCTTTTTTACCGCCGCCTTGCCTTTAAGCGAACTTAGGGGAGCCATCCCCTTGGCAATCTTAAAATATGGTTTTAGCCCATACAAGGCGTTTATAATAAGCGCGCTGGGAAATATTTTGCCGGTTTTGCCGCTTTTAGTAGGTTTAGAAAAAATATCGGAATATCTAAGCCATAAATTTTATTGGTTTAACAGATTTTTTAGTTGGCTCTTTGAAAGGACGAGGGAAAAACATAAAGACCATTTCCATTATTGGGGAGATTTGGCGCTTTTTATTTTTGTGGCAATTCCTCTGCCTTTAGTCGGCGCTTATTCCGGAGTCGTGGCCGCTTTTGTTTTCGGCATTCCTTTAAAACACGCTTTTTGGTCTATTGTTTTAGGAGTTTTAGCCGCCGGTTTGATTGTCACTGCCATAACTATATTTGGCGAAAATATATTCACTATGTTCTAAATTTTAGAAATTTATGGCAAAAAAAATCATAATTGCTAACTGGAAAATGAATCCCCAAACCGCTGAAGAGGCCTTGCGTCTTGTTAAAGGCATCTTGGCTCGGCGTTTGTCAAAGAACATTGAGCTTATAATTGCTCCGCCATTTGTTTATCTTGATTTGGTTAAAAAGAATTGCGGGAAAGAAATAAAATTAGCCGCTCAAAATATCAGCTGGGCTGAGCGCGGAACCTATACTGGCGAAGTCTCAAGTTTAATGGTGAAAAATCTGGGCTGCGACTACGTTATTATTGGCCATTCGGAGAGGCGCCATAAAATGGGCGAGACCGATGAGATGATAAATTTAAAATTAAAAGCGGCTTTCAAAGTCGGGCTTGTTCCCGTTTTGGCAGTTGGAGAAAAAGACCCAGACGATGATATAATTAAAGTATTAACCCAACAGGTTAAGAACGCTTTGGAAGGAATAGGCGTTTCAGAAATTGGCCGTTTGATTATTGCTTACGAACCAGTCTGGGCAATTAGTACCAGCGGCGCTGGCATGGCTGACACGCCGGACCATGCACTTTCAGCCGCCCTACTTATAAGAAAGATTATGGGCAATCTTTATGGTTCTGAATGGACAGCCGACCTTCCGGTGCTTTACGGCGGCTCGGTGACGGATGAAAACGCT
>Ga0210043_1001727_pt1 | contig 16732 bp, 24 predicted proteins | sample CryGeymet201501t_FD_183990 | JGI IMG/M metagenome (GOLD analysis project Ga0210043, IMG submission 183990) | Groundwater microbial communities from Crystal Geyser aquifers in Utah, USA - Crystal Geyser metaG 2015-01t (SPAdes) (version 2) | ecosystem: Environmental > Aquatic > Deep subsurface >... | reverse complement strand
GATACCGGTCACGGTATGCGCCCCCGCTGCTCCACCGGCGATGACAGCCTGCTTCAGTCCCGGAGCCCGGGAAATCAGGAGGCCATTCGCCTTGAACGGGACACCGGGCTTCAGGAGGCCGTCGGTATCCACTTCGTCCGTGGTGAGCGCAGACACATCGACGCGAACGACATCCGTGTGGTGGACTGGACCGACAAAGGGCGAGGAGTAGTCCTGGCCTTCGGTCGCCACCGACGTGCGAGTCATTGGCATAATCTTGGTCTGTAGATGCGAGACAGCGCGGGCGCTATCTCTGGATCAGAAGGATCCCTACAGACTGGCTAAGCGGGCATTTCGCTGCTCTTCCGTCACTCCCTGCGGCACGGCCGAAGCCTCCTTCGCGCGCTCGCGGTACTTGTCCCACTTCGATCCGCCACCGCCTGCAGGGTCCGACCCGCCGCCAGCATCGGCCTTGGACAGTCGCCTGTCCTCCGGTGCCCGTGCGTAGACGTCGTCTGCAATGGTGCTCAACAAATCGTCCAGTGTGGACGCGTGGTACGGAATATCCTTGCCCTCTTGCAGTACCTCGATGCCGTCCTTCGTAGGACGAACACGATCACGCATCTTCAGGATGGCCAGTTCGGCGGTGTCAGGCTTGACACGCCGCTCGAGCGTTGCCTGTAGGCGCGACAGGAATCCGTCGACGTCTTTGGAAGCCACGAGGCCGTTGAGCTTCTCGAGCTCGGTCTTGTGAGTTTCCTTGAGGTCCAGGATCTCCTGCTGGTACTGATTCTTGATCGCCGACACATCGGGGTTTGCCTTCTCAAGCTCCTGCAGCTTCGCCTTTGCCGTTTCCAGCGCCGTCTCTGCCGCCGTCACCTTCGCCTCGGCTGCCTCCAGTTCGTCCTTTCTCTTGCCGTCTGCTGAAGCAAATCCGGCGTCGAAATAGGGCTGCGTGTAGGTCTTGCTAAGGTTTTTGAGGGCCTCGGCTTTCGCCTTCTTGGCCTCTTCGCCTTGCTTTCCTTCAGCCGCGGTTGCGAGAAGGCTCTCGATGCCTTCGTTGATCTCTTTCCAGTCCATAAGGGTGGTTTTTTTGAGTGCCTATCGCGGCTGGCAAGCCGAACCGAGCGTCACGGTGCCCTATCCCGAACCCGGAAGCGAGGGCGGCGGGAGCCGAAGCTCACCGCCTGTCCTCACCACCGTGGGAGAAAGATAAACATATTATGCACATAAATGCAACAGAACATGTTCTATATAACAATTCTTGTTCTGCGCGCCACCCTATCGGCCAAAACAACACCACTGAACATCTTGTACTGATTCTCGACGTACTTGAACTTCGGATCCATCAAGTGCTCCAAATTGGTACCCCGCGCAATCCGCGTCAGGTTGCGCCGGAAGTCGTCGATCGAGTCCACCCGAACGTCTGGAATCGGCCGCGGGGGTTCATTCCACTCAATCGGCGGCCGTAGAACTTTCAGGAGTTGACACTGGTCATTGGGGTGCGGCGGGGCCGGAACGGTTTCCGGATGGTACAGCCCGGGACCATAGCCATGGAGGTCCTGCGTGGCATAGTAGTCGCAGATATCGGGGGATGAAGGCAATCCGTTGTGCCGCCCCGACAGCTTCCAATGCACAAGGTCAATCATCGGGCTCTCCACCGACGCCTGCCGGTCGGCCTCGAAGAATGAGTTCTGAATCTCGGACAGGAGGATGGTACGCGAGTCCGACAGCGACTTCTTGGCGCGGGTCAGGACGGCGGGGTCGATCTTGATCCCCTCCTTGATAGCATCGCGCACCATTCCACCACGCGGACCAAGCCTTTTGAGCGCCGCCAGGACCTCCTTGTCGCCACGTGAGAGCATCGTGGCCAGTTCATTGGCCGCCCGCAGTGGAGCCTCGCCCCTGCCTATTACCGAAGCGATGTACTGGTCGATGTCCGCCGCCGATAGTTCCAGCCCGCGGTTGATGATCGTGCGGAATGTGGCCGCCCCACCCATCCCACGCCGGATCATCATCAGCTCAATCACGCGAGACGGAACGACGGCAAACGACGTATTCACGCTCACGCCGGCGGCGGCAACGGCCCGGGATGCCCCCTCAACGTGACCAGCGACCGCCGCCTCGATAGCCTCGCGGGCGCCGACCTCCATGGCCACGGTCATGCGGTCCCGGTAGACGTCCATCTGGGTGCGGATGGATATCATGAGCTCCCGCGCCCGCTGCTTGGATTCCTTGGTGTTGAATACGCCATTCGCCACATCCTGGTGGATGCGTAAGATCATCCCCGCATACTCGAGGTACATCTGCCGCAATAGGCGCGCCGGAATGCCGTCCGTGCCGACGTACTTCCGGCGCGCCTCAAGGAGGGCCTTCTGGTATTCAGACTCCCACATTTGGGCCAAGGATATCGTTCATCATCGACTGCCCCTGTGCGGTGCGTGCCACGCTGGAACGGATCTCCTCCCGCGCCTGCTCCCACAGACGTTCCGTATCGTCGTCGTCCTCTCCCACCGGCGTCATGCCGCTATCCTGCAGGACGCGCTCGATGAGGTTGGTGGCAAGCGTCGGGCTGGACGCTCCGGCTTCCGCAATCGCCCCCAGGACGTCCCGGATCTTCTCGATGACCGTCCGCAGGTCGAACGACTTGGGCCAGTCGACTGTCCCCGTGGGGTTGGCGTTGCCCCACCGCATCTCGAGGAACCGTATGGCCTCGCGCTGCGCCTCCTCGAGGTTTCGCGCCATGTGGGCCAGCCGCGGGCTCTTCCCGGACAGCATCTCCATCTGCTTCGCCGCCCCCGAGGCGTCCGGGGCGGTCATGAGCTCGCGCATGATGAAGCGGGTGATTAGTTCCAGGGTGCGGTCCAGGGCGGACATGATGGCCCCCGACGCCGTGATCTCCCCCGTATCGAACACGTCAACCTTGCCGCCCCCAGCGGGCGGTGGGACGGGAATACGCTTGCCTCCGCCCGCCGAGCCTTTCTGCACGGCGTCCCATGCGGTCGGATCCGCCCCCAGGAAGAACTGCGTCCGACTCCCGGACTCCCAGGCGTCGTTCACGAAGGCGGCGTAGAGGTTCATGTATGATCTGGTCAAGCGGACAAGGTCAGACAGCCCCTGCTTGGACGTCGTCTTCCTCCCCTGCTCGTAGTACAGGCGAAACATGGGTATCTCGCCGCCCGTCATGGACCAGTCCCCCTCCATGGGGGCGTCGCCCTGCATGACAGGATTCCCTTTGCTGTCGACCATCCACCAGCCGCCTCCAGACAACTCCTCGCCGAACTCCGCAAACCCTTCCCGGGCCATGATGTAGTGGTGGGTGTCCTTCACCTTCTCGATCTTGCCGTCCTTGCGGATATAGTTCAGTACCTCCAGCTCCACGCGGACGAAATCCATCTGCCCGCGGGACGTGCGCCAGAACGGGACGATCGTCGGGCTGTACTCCACCAGGTACGGACGCAGTCCCCGCCGCTCGTCGGCGACCGTCTGGGGGCGCTGTGGGGGCGCCTCGACGAACATCCACCTCCACTTGGTGGCCGGGGCCATGTACATGGCGTCATCCCAGAACATGGGCCACGACCGCGCATCCGTACCCACGCCGTCGGCGGAGTCGAATATGATTGCTCCGTTGGATGTAGGATCCTCCAGTGATCCGAGCGTGCCGAAGTCCGGCTCCGGGGCGTGGGCGAAGAGTACTCCGTTCATCTTCTCGGACGTGAGGCCCGGGAAGTTGATGTACACGGCCTCCTCCTGGCGCGCCGTGTACTCCGAGGCTCCTTCGGTGGTGTCCTCCCACTGGAACTTCTTGAGATTCTCGTAGACGCCCTCGTCCGCCTGGAAGAACAGTTCGTTCGTCTTCCACATCTCGATGTTCTTCTCGTAATCCGGATGCTTCAGGGCGATCAGGCTCTTGGCAAGTTCAACAGGTAATGGCATGGTCTCTCTCGGTTGTGGGTCTACCGGCGTCGCCCGTAGAATCCCCGTGCTTTGCTCCAGTCGTGCGAGGCGTGATGTAGGTGGCGGTTGATCTCCTGGACGAAGGCGTCGTTCACGTCGAGGTCGCCGATCTCTTCCGACAACCCCTCGGCGGTGACAGCCAGTAATCCCTGTCGTCCACTGCGCTTGAAGTCCTCGTGCTCGCCCAACAGCAGCTTCTTGTAGATGCGCCGATTGACAGATATCCGCCGATTGGCGACGATGGGCTGGACGTCGGACGATCGGACGAGCTTGCTGCCGCCGTTGACGGAGACCTCGGACGCCATGACTCCTTCCCTCTTGAGGGATTGGGCGGCGCTCTTGCCGGCGGCCTTGGCCTCGATGTAGTGGGGGCCCCTGATTGCCTTCATCCACGTAATCAGGTCGGGGAACTCCAGCCACGCCCAGTCGACGTCCTCGATGTAGATGATGAACTCGGAGTCTGACCCCGGGCCGCGGTACGACTCGATGAATGCGGATGCTGAATTGCGGTCGTTGTCTGTATAGGCCGTGTCCCAGCCCTTCCCGCCGTTGTGGGCTTCAAATGGCATCTCGTCGTGGATGGGGAACCACTCGGCCTTCCAGAAATCCCCGGCCAGCGCGGTGGGTCTCTGCTGCCTCTGGGCTTTCGCCGTGTACTGGCCCGCCGAACGCTGCAGCTTCTCCACCTCTTCCAGCGAGAACCGCTTCGGCGACAGGACTTGCCCCACCTTGCGGTCGTCCTTGTGGAGCGTGCACGTCTCTGGAATGCCCATTTCACCACGTCCGTGCCACAGCGGCTCGCTGGACTTGATCTCGTCGAGGCAGACGACGTACCAGTTCTCCGGGCTCTCCTGCTCGCGCTCAAATAGAAACTCTATGGCGTCACCCGGCCCCAATCTCTGCATAATGAACACTATGGCGGCGTCCGGCTCCTGCCTGGACAGGAACTTGCTCGGGTACCAATCCCTGAACCGCTTCTGGTACGTCACACTATGGGCTTGAAGGGGATCCTGCGGGTCGTCGATGATCCCCAGGTGGTACCCGCGCCCGAGAAGCGACCCGCCCACGCCGTCCGCCCACATCTCGCCCGCCGGGCTTCCGTCGTCCCCCAGGACGCGCCATCGCCGCTTGGCGGCCGTATCGCTCGATACGCGGCCCTTGGCCGAGAGGTAGTAGTTTCGAGCCTCCTCGGAGAGCTCCCACGCCAGCTGCGCGCCGTACGATACGAGACCCACCTTCCGGTCCGGATTGTTCTTCAGGAAGCATGCGGGAAGGAGCCGCGATGCGACCTCGGACTTGAAGTATCGGGGCGCCAGCATGAAGATCACGCGCTTCAGCTCGCCATCGAGGACCCGCTGGCATACCGGTACGAGCGTGTCGCGCACGTGCTCGTACTCAATGAGCGGCACGTCGCCACCCACGTTGTGGTCGCGGACGAAGTCGGCAAAGGGATAGACGGGTCTCGGCTCAGGCTTGGGGTCCAATCCCCGAGACAGGCTTTCCCAGAACTGTCTTCTCAATGCCGGACGTAATTGCAGTGAGGGCGCGCTTATCATTTACGTGCTGCCTGATTATGCCCACGAATTGGGATACCAGAACCATGAGTTCGTCTACCGACACCATGCGCTCCGCTACCGCCTGGATCTTGTTCTCCGACTCGATGAGCAACCGTTTGTGCGTCTGGAGGCTCGTGATTTCCTGCCACTTCCGGGCTTCCGTAGCGCCACGTTCTATCATAGCCATGATCTCGACGATCGCCGTCTTCTTGTTCACGCGCCCATGCTCGGCCCGCCGGCGCAAGTCGTCCAGCTTGATCCACAGCTCCGGAAGGTTGACGCCGTCCAGGTTCTCAAGACCTGCCGCGATTCGGGCATTGGTGAGTGAGATGTCCTCGAGGAGCGACAGGCGGCTCTCGTCCGAGAGCGACTCCTCGAACTTCGCCAGAAGGTCCCCGCGCAGGTATTTCGAGTATCGACCCGTTTTGAAGTTCGGAGACGCCGTACCACGCGGCGTCTTCCCGCCATGGACCGCACATCTCCCGTTGGGCATTGCCCATGCCTGGCATTTGCCTCCGGCTCTCGTCTTGGCTCCGCAGCGTTTACCCATGGGTCACTCCGTACCTATGGGGTTGCCATTGATGAGGACCGGGATCTCTGGATCTAAGGTTCGCATGCGGTCTATAACGACGGCGCAGTATTGGGGGTCGATCTCCATGCCGTTGCAAATGCGCCCCATCTGGTGAGCGGCCACCATCGTTGTCCCAGAACCGAGGAACGGATCCGCGATGATATCGCCGACCTTGGAGCTGTTCCGCATTTGGTGTCCGATCAGCGGGACGGGCTTCATGGTTGGATGCGACTCGCTGCGCTTGGGTCGATCGAATTCGAGCAACGTCGTCTGGCGCCGGTCCCCATACCACGAGTGCGCAGCGCCTTCCTTCCAGCCGTATAGACAGGGTTCGTGCTGCCACTGGTAGTCTTGTCGCCCCATCACGAAGGCGTCCTTTACCCAGACGAGGCATTGCCGGATCGTGAGTCCGGCCTCGGTCATCGCGCGCCGGAAATTGTATCCCTCCGAATCTGCATGCCAGACATACCAAATCCCCCCCCCCTTCGTGTAGCACATGATCGAGACGAAGAAATCATATAGGAACTGGAAGAAGTCTTCGTCCGACATTTTGTCGTTGTCTATCTTCAGGGCATCCTTCGTTTTTCCGGTATAGTCGACGTTGTAGGGCGGATCCGTGATCACGAGATCCGCCATGTGGTCCCCGAACAGCTTCTGGCAATCCTCCTGCAGGCGAGCATCGCCACATACCAAGCGGTGAGGACCGATGGTAATAACGTCGCCACAGACGATGCCCGTCTCGATATCCTCGGGCACGTCGTATTCGTCGTCCTCGGACTCACCTTTGGCGAGTATGGAGTCCGGGATGTCGAGTCCCCAGTCGGACAACTCGTTCGTGTCCCAGTCCTCGGCCAGGGTGCCCCAATCCCAGGCGCCGAATCCCACGTTGTCCTTGATGATGAACTCGCGTTGCTGATCGGGTGTCAAGTCCGATGCTTTTATCACCGGCACCTTCTTCAATCCCGCCTGCCGACATGCCTCCAGGCGCATGTTGCCGCCCAGAATCATCATGTCGGCGCTCACTACGATGGGGCGCATTTCGAGCATCTCCGGGAACTCACGGATCGATGCCACCAGCTTCTCCATCTTCGCGTCCGAAATCGTCCTCGGGTTGTCCGGGTTTGGACGGATGTCCGATATAGGTGTGGATACCGTTTTCATACGCGACCCCTCGAGTGAAACCCTGGTCCCGGGGTGCGGAATGATGCGGGCTGGATTACCAGCGTCACCTTCTGGCCCGTCGTGGGGCAGGTTTCCAGCTTCTTGAAATCCTTTGCGCTCTGCTGGATCTCGAAGCGGGTGCCGTCTTCACGTTCGTATTCGTAGGTCATTGGGCGTCGCCCACAATCTGTTTCACCAGCGACTTGTCCATCATCCGTGTCCTCCAGCAAATACCAGCCCTTGGTAGCCGAATATCTGCACCCCGTACTGCCACCAGGGGGATTGGGTGAACTCGTCAGGCAGGGACGCATAACCCGGTGCCACCTTCGGAATGGTGTCCCGGCGGGCACCCTCGAATATGAACCGGTAGCCGTTGGTGGTCGTCGCCACAAAGCTCTCGCTGGGGGACTCAAAGAATGCGACGCCCAGTTTCGTGCCCTCCCGGCCGTATGTCCCGGCCAAGAAGTAGGTCTGTCGGCCCCTCACGATGTCATGGGTGCCGAGTGGCATCGTCTTGCCGAACCGTGGGTCCCGGGGACCCGTCAAGCATTTTTCCGTGGGGTCGTCCTGGTTGAATCCCGTCACGCGCACAAGCGACAATGATCCGAACCCGAGGAGGAAGCTGGATCCCGGCTTTCCGATCGTTACCCTCATGTCCGGCACCTCATCCACCAGGAGAATGCCTTGGCCATATCTACCATTGCGATAGGGAGCCAGAGGGTAGCCTCGATGAGTACCTGGGCCGGGTGGACGGCCGGGTTCTGGGACCTCTCCACGGCATACCAAAGCCCGAAGATCACATACCCGGCCAAGAATACGGCGGCAACGACGTGCATAAATAACTCTTTGTGTTATGCGAGATAACACAAAATACGATATTTAACACTTTCTGTTCTTGGTGGGCGAAAAAAGAAGGGCCACGTATGGCTGGCCCATTCCTGTCATCCCCTCTCGAACCGGAGCTTGAGTTCCGACGACTCCCCAACCTCGAACCGGACCGTCTCCCGGCCCTCACGCTCCACCGCAATCACTACCGGCGGATCCCGGCGCTTGTCCCCCGGTGAGCTGATGAAGTGGTACAGCGGCTTGTCTGTGATCTGTGCTATTTGGCGGAGTGTCGACAGCTTCGGGTCCTGGGCACCTCGAAAGTACCGGGACATGGTCATTCCGGACACCCCCATGGCTGTTCCGGCGTCCGCAGCCGTCTCGTAACCCCTCTCCCGAAATGCTGCCTGTATACGAGCCCCTACCATGACGGCAAAGGCATCAAAATCGTTGTTGCTTACTGGGTTGCGGGGCATGGGTCCTACTGTTTGGTTCAACACCTGTGTTCAACAATTCGTGCAGACCGAAAGGTCTGGCCGGACTGCGACAATTTTCGCACGTCGACAAAGCGAACGTCCTGGGCCATCCTGTTCCTTCGGAGTATTCCGCATGCCCATATCCGCATGTTGTCCGATCCCCACTCCTTTTCTTCCGGGAACACACCGACCATCACCCATACCGGCTCAACCACGACTCCTTTCACGAAGGATGACTTCTCGAACTCTGCCTTCATGGCATCCTCTGCCTTCTTTTTGTTTTGCTCGGCGGAGTCCGGTACAACCCTTCTCGTAGGCTTCGGGTCGCTCTTCCCGCACATGACCATCACTCCGAATATGCAGATCAAAACCAGAAATCCGCGCATAGTCATTTACCCAATTTTCTGATCAATATGGGGGCCGCATCCCGGCCGGCAAACTCGATGGTCCCACGGACGGCAACGTTTCCCCGGAAGTCCACCACCTGCCCTACAATGGATCCCGTATGCTCTCCACTATCAAGGAGAAGTGTCACGGCGCCCTCGGATCGAGATCCTGACACCGACACCTCGTCGGACTCCGTCCATCCATGCGATACAGACCCGTGTCCCGATAGGGTACCGCCAGCGTCCGAGATCGTGCCGGAGAATCCACAGCACACACGTCCCTCCTGCCCGTCTTCAGACAGCCACGCCCACCTACCGGACAGGCTTTCCGAATCTGGATCGAATCCGTCACAACCCGATACGACCACGGTGGCGATCATGCAGAGGGTGTGACAGATCAGTGTCATAGGTACGAGGTTATGTTTTCGATGCCCAGATGTCATTGTGCTACACTAACTCACGAGGTTTGCATGCCATGTCGTAAATGTCCTTTGTACTCACAACTCCTTTTCTCCCTTCGTTCGATGCTCCTGGAACGGGATTGTATGCCGGTGCTCCTTCCCTTTGACGAGGAAGTCCACCACCAGCTGCTCGTGGCCGGGCGCACCGATGGCGAACCCAGGAAGGACGGTGTGGTCTGGTGGCAGGGGTTCAAACTGAACTGACCTGGGGTTGTACCCCATAGCCTCCTTTACAAGATTAGCTTCAACGGTCCCCTCCTGTTGAGGCTTTTCTATGCCCGCGAGCCAGTCGAGGGAAACGCCGGACGCTCTTGCGAAAACAGACACGATGTTGAACCGGGGCATAGAGTGCCATGTGAGCAAGGAGCGGATGTTCGCGTCATCTACACTCGCGTCCAGTTTACTGCACGCCCGTCCGAACGCTGCGACATTCCCTTTGAATTTGCCGTCTATGACCCCTTGAACCCTGTTTGCAAGCTGTTCACCTGTTACGGTGTCGGACATTTCTGTACCCTCGTCCGTTTATTTACCGGACAACTGTTGACTTTTCTGACGCGTGTCAGTATACTGGCGGTGTTCCGGTACGATGCCGGGTAACTACACACTCCAAATATACACAACCGCGCCATGTCCAACGAACGAAAGAGCCGTCCAGCTCGGGCCGACGTCAACCTCCTGGACCACGAGAAGGATTTTATCAGCAAGGCCGTTGCCTCAACAGGGGTCCGATCCCTTTCCGGGTACCTCCGTCGTGCCGGGATCAAGCAGGCCGAGTCTGATCTCGGTAAGTCTCTCAATGAGCACCTCAATGCGATCCGCAAGGTTGCCGCATAGAACGTACCGCGTTATCGGACGATCCACACGGCGATTTTTCTGCATCCCATGAACGGTATTTGTTAAAAATACCATTTTATGACCTGAACCACACCTCCCCGCATGCCCAACACTACCCCGTTCAACAGCGCATTCTCAAGGGCGCTGAAAATGATCCTTTTCGACGGCAAGTTCACCGTCAAGGAACTGGCCTCTGTCATCGATCTCTCCGAGCGGCACCTCTACAACTTCGTCAACGGGGAGTCGAATCTCGAACTGGAGAAGGCCGAAAAGCTCTCCCGCTACCTGCGATCCCACAATGAGGGTCGCCACCTGAACGGGATGATCGACGACCTCGACGAGATCCGGCGCGTGACCTACCTCGACCACCGCCCCAATGGATCCCTCGACGACGAGAATGCCGATATGACGAAAGCGATCGGCAATCTCATCGATTGCTTCGACAACCACGATTCGCCGGACTCCATGGAGAAAGCCATCGTGCGCGCCTCTCGCGCCCTTGAGTGCATGAAGTCCGAACTGTCCAACCGTAAATCACGAGAGTGACCATGCCTACCACCGCAACATCAGGCACATTCGTTGCCTCCATGCGCGACGCCGCCGTAGCCTCGGCCATGGGCGATGCCAGTGAAATCCACCCCGACGCCATCGGATTCGTCAACACGGACGACCTCCGTGAGATTGCTGACGCCATTGGTATCTGGCCATCGAACGAGAACGCTTGGGACCACGTCTTCACCGAGCCCCACCGGGGTTTCCTGTTCCAGAGGACGGGTGCCAAGGTGAAATCCTCCCACCCCGACAGCCATGGGGCAATGATCGACATCTACGCCGTCATCCCTGAAAGCGCGAGGGTAGCGGCATGACTATCAAAGCCAAACGCCACGCCAAGGCCACCGATATGGTGGAGTTGTGGGAGGGGGAAACCCTCTACGGAATGGTCCACATCGACCTGTTTTGGCGAAGGGATGATCCAGACAGCAAGCCCGTCTACGACCGGCTCCGCATGGGGGGATCAGTTGACCTCGTCCTCTCGCAGTCGGTCTTGTTTCACGAGGTGGCGGCATGAGCGACACTTGCGACGTCCGCGTCACCATCAACGGCCTGCAGGTCGAATCCCGAGCCAGGTACACGAGTCTCCAGTCGGACCCGAAGAAGTCCGTCCGTGTCCTGTCGGCCGACGTCACGCGTGGAGGCATACGCCTTCGCACCCTCATTGACGATGGCACCCTCTTGAACGTCTCTCTGCGCGACTACGGGAGCGGCGGCCACGCACTGGCCACACAGATCATCTCGGCCCTTAACCGGGCCATGAACCCCGAAAACAACCGCCTCGAGGAGGCACAACCATGAACAACGGAAAATCACTTCACGTCGGTTACGGCGGCGACATGGGCGACGTCGATGGGCGCGGCCTGGCCGACCGGATCAAGGCCGTCACCGGATTCAACCTCTTTGAGATCACCGAGGAGATCCGGGATCGCTCCATCACCATGGGGCGCCTGAAGGCCAAGATCGACTTCGCCGAGAACCACCGGACAGTCGCACGGGCCATGGCTGCAGAGCGCCACCGGGCCCGCCTGACGGAGTCCGGTGAAAAGTACACCGAGTCCCGCCTGACGGACCTCTCCAACAGCGACGAGTCCTACATCGCACACCTGCACGAACTGCAGAAACTGCGGGAAGAACTCGTCACGGCGGAGGCAGACTACTACGCCCTCCGCAATCGCCGCGAAGATGCCATCGAGATGCTTCGCTTTGCCCGATCAGAAATGATGATGGGCTGATCCTTCCACCGGAAAAACCTTTCCACCAACGAGACCAACACCATGAGTTTACTGATCAAGGGCGGCGACAGCGACCGCCAACTCCCCAAGTCCGGATTGCACAACGCAATCTGCTGCGACGCATACGGTGCCGGCACCGACGAAACGCCCTGGGGCATCAAGCAGAAGGTCGCCCTGGCCTTCGAACTCGACGAGATCCATCCCGAGTTCAACAATCCACACCGTGTGACCAAACGGTACACCATGAGCCTCCACGAGAAGAGCAATCTTTCCCAGGACCTTGAGTCGTGGTTCGGGCGCTCCATCTCCCCGGAGAAGCGAAAGGAGGGCGTCGACCTTGAGACACTCGTAGGTCGGCCGTGCCAACTGGTCATCGTCCACAACACGGACAACCAGGGGCGCGACTGGGCCAACATCTCCACCATCATCCCGGCAGACCCAAACAAGCCCATCCAATTGTCAGGCTCTTACACCCGCGTGAAGGACCGCCAGGACGACAAGGGCAAGCAGAGCCGGGACGTGTACGGCGGCGGTGACGGGGCCAACCAGCCCGTCTATCAACAGCAGGCTCAACAGCCCGCCCAACAGGCGATGCAGCAGACTCCGCTCACGGCAGGGCAGTACACCGGTACCCCGGCACAGCAGCCCACACAGGAGCAGTTTCAACAGCCTGTGCAGCAGCCTGCAGGGCAACCCGCCCCGGCCGGGACGTTCCCGGACGACGACCTGCCCTTTTAGACCAAACGAATGGCCCACGTCACGGGCCACCATGGACCGAGTGCTGGCATGTTGGGTGCGTTCTGTAGCAGTCTCGCATACCTCCAGCAGGTTCGAATCCTGCCTCGGCCCCCCATTGACCACACACCGCCATGGATGAACTGAATATCAGACTCGAAGATGCCCGACTGGAGGTTGGCCTCGCGCTGACCGCCACGGTCACGCCCGGGCAGCGGTTCACGCTCCTGGTGATGGCCTTGTCGCTCGACCCCTACGAACCCCGGGCGGTGACGAGGCTGATCACCTACCGGGAGATATCAGAAATGACCGGGTACACCATCACCACCACGATGTATCACGTGAGGGCGCTGATTCGGAAGGGATACCTGCACCGGTCCTACCGGAACGGATGGGGCGCCAACTACATGATCATCACGCCACTACACCATGTCCAGTAAGCACGTGAGGATCGCCATCGACACATCGCCCGCCATAGGATCGGCATTCACCATGCACCTGATCCTGTGCCACCTGGCCGACTCTGACGGGCTTGTCTCGGGGCACAGCCTGAAGGACCTGGCACGCGCATCCAGACTCAAGCAGCGGGCGGCGCAATACGCCCTCTCATCCCTCTGTGACGACGGCCATATCGAGCGTATTGACCGGCCCGGAAGGGCGTCGGATTACGTCGTTTCCATGGCCGACGAAATGGCCCTGACCCATGCACCACGGTGCACCCCTGCACGCTCATGCACCCCTGCACCACGGTGCACCCCCACCCCTGCACCACGGTGCATGGGTCAGGGGGTGGACTCGACAGGGGGTAACCCTTTGGGGGACAATGGGGTTACAGAGGTTTTAGGCGGGTCTAAAAACGGCGAAAAGTTCATTTCAACCGTATATACTCTTAAGAGAGATAATAAGAAGGAAGAGAAAAAAGAAAGAAAGAACACACGGTTGAAATTCGATTTTTCGACGTGGCAAATGAAGTTCGCCGCCGCCTTCTGGCAGCGATTCCTGGACGTCGATCTTCTGGCCAAGTCCCAGGCCTCGCTGCCCGAGTCAAAGCGGGAAAAGGAGCTCCAGAAGTGGGCCGCCGAAATCGACAAGCTCCACCGACTGGACGGTCACTCCCAGGAGGATATTGCGGCTGTGGCCAAGTGGCTGTTCTCCCCCGGCAACTGGTGGACCGAGAAGGGCAACATCCGGACGGTGATGAAATTCCGCCGCACCACGGACTCCGAGGAAAAATACTTCGACATTCTGCTCCGCCAAATGGAGGGCTCGAAGCCATCCGACCCCCTGGACCCCGACGCATACCTGACCGAGACGCAGATGAAGGCGGCATGCAAGGCCCACGGCCTCACACCGGATGACTTCAACCCCCGCGGCAAGGACCGGAACGGTGAGCGGCTGTTCACACTGAAGCAGGAGGTGGCGCATGCTTGACTACGCCCTCCAGTACGCCGCCAAGGGGTGGCCCGTCCTGCCTCTGCACCGGATGGTCGGGGACGAGTGCTCCTGCGGCAAGTCCGACTGCAGTTCCCCCGGCAAACACCCTGTCGGACACCTGGTCCCGAACGGGCTGGCAAATGCCACCCGCGACGAACGTCAGATCGTGTCCTGGTGGCAGGACCGCCCCTGGAATATCGGGATCGCCACAGGATCGTCCAGCGGCGTGGTGGTGGTGGACGTTGACGACCACGCCGGTGGCATGGATTCCCTGAAGGAACTGGAGGCGCGCTACGGCAAGCTCACCCACACGCTGCATGCCTACACCGGCGGCGGCGGACTGCACCTGTTCTTCGCCCACCCCGGCCACCCGGTGGCAAACAGCGCCGGAAAGATTGCGACCGGCATCGATGTCCGCGGGGACGGCGGCTACGTGGTGGCGGCGCCGTCCAACCACCAGAGCGGCGACGCCTACGAATGGAAGGACACGGACAGCCCGATTCTGCCGATGCCCGGGTTCGTATGTCCCCCGCCGTCCGACCTCCTGGTGAAGAGCCAGCAGCCGACGGCTCTGGAAGGAAAGATCCCGCAGGGCAACCGGAACAACACCTTCGTCTCGATCGCCGGATCCATGCGGCGCCGGGGCCTTCCGGCGAACGTCATCATGGCGGGACTGTCGGAGATGAACCGAACCATGACCGAGGTCCCGCTCACGACGTCGGAACTGGAGAAGATCGTGGAGTCGGTGTGCCGGTACGCTCCCGAAGATGTAATCACAGGCATCGACGACGTAATCCAGGAGTACGACGAAACATCCGCCTCCCTTCTGGCCACGCCCATGTCCGACCTCATGGTCCGGGTTCATGCGGATATCGCGCAGCGCGTCCAGGACGGCGGCGGCCTCATCGGATTGTCGTGGGGATTCCGCCGCCTCGACGAGATGACGGGAGGCGCGGCCAAGGGGGACATGATCGTCATCGGCGCCCGCCCGTCGATGGGCAAGACGGCCCTCGCCGTCACCATGGCCCGGACGATGGGGTACCACGACCAAGTGGCCATCTTTTCGGCGGAGATGTCGGAGATGGCCCTCGGCTACCGGTTCGTGTCCATGGACTCGGGTATCGAGGGAATGAAGCTGCGCCGCGGCGACCTGAACGACGAGGAGCTATCCCGGGTCACAAAGTCGGCCGGAAGAATTTCCCCCCTCAAAATATGGGTCGCCGACGATTCCTCGATCACGCCGAACGGGATCCGGCGCACGCTCATGGCCCTGAAGCGCGAGCATGGGTACACGGGTGCGGTGTTTGCCGACTACCTGCAGCTTCTACGCACGGACCAGAGGTTCAAGAACCGCGAGGAGGCGGTGGCCGAGATCTCCCGCGAACTGAAGGCCATCGCCAAGGAGTTTGTTGTCCCCGTGATTCCGCTGGCGCAGCTCAACCGGAACGTCGAGGGGCGCCGCGACAAGCGCCCAGGACTCGCCGACCTCCGGGAGTCGGGCCAGATCGAGCAGGACGCCGATGCCGTCTTCTTCATCCACCGCCCGGAATACTACGGCGACGCGATCATCACGATGGACGGCATCCAGCGAAGCTCCGAGGGCGTGGCCGAGGTCATCATCGCCAAGCAACGCAATGGTCCGGTCGGGGAAGTATACCTCGGCTTCGATGCCAACACCGCCACCTTCTCCAACTACTCGCCGCCCCTGTCGACGGGTCGTGAGCCAGCCAGACACTTTACAGCATGAAACGCACCGAACACAACCTCCAAGCGGCGTTCATCGAGTGGACCGAATGGTCGACGGGCACCATGGCCGAGTTGGGCGCGGTCTACGCGATCATCAACGAAGGGAAGCGCGGGCGTCGACAGAATCCCAAGACCGGACGCTGGTATTCGACGGAGGGGGCCAAGTTCGTGCGCCAGGGCATGAAGGCCGGGATGCCCGACGTGTGCGTTCCTGTGCCCCGAGGTGGGTATGGCGCGCTGTACATCGAGTTCAAGAAGCCGGGGGAGAAATCGCGCCCGGAGCAGGTTGCGGTGCAGGAGAAACTGCGGGATGCCGGCAACCTCGTCGTCGAGATCGACAACCTGGACGACGCAATCAAGACCACCACCGTGTACCTCAAGGGGGGATTTGTGCGCCCATCCACGAACGGAGAGTGTTCATCTTCCCATATTTTAACAGATTCCGTTAAATCTTAAACGAATTATGTTTATACTCGAGTTCCTGAAACGCCTCATCACCATGCTCGGCTTCAAGAAGAAGACTCCCAAACTGGAGGGGAAGGCCGCGGATCTCCCGGATCTCAAGGCATCCCACACGTCCAGTCGCATTCCGATCTCGCGGCAGGGATTCAAGCGCGAACTGCGCCGCCGGATCGGCCTGTATCCAAGGCTGAACGCCGCCATGGCGAAGGGTGAGAAAAGGAAGCCGGAGGGCAAGAAGGCCATTCAGCGCGAGATGTCGAAGGAGTTCCGCGTCACCTCCGACTTCGGGGGCTTCTTCAGTGAGACGACGGAGGCCAGGACGAAGCGGCACGCCCGCATGCTGGCCCACCTGAACCGCATCC
>Ga0210043_1001721_pt1 | contig 16761 bp, 33 predicted proteins | sample CryGeymet201501t_FD_183990 | JGI IMG/M metagenome (GOLD analysis project Ga0210043, IMG submission 183990) | Groundwater microbial communities from Crystal Geyser aquifers in Utah, USA - Crystal Geyser metaG 2015-01t (SPAdes) (version 2) | ecosystem: Environmental > Aquatic > Deep subsurface >... | reverse complement strand
CCGCCAGCATCTCCTTCAAGTCCTCCCGAATCAGGCGGAGGAACTTGAACACCGCCTTCGTCGAGTCCTGTGTTTTCCATTCCGCCAGCTGCTCCGGCGTCATTTCCAGCACTATTTCCCTGCTCTGCAGCGGCTTCTCTAGCACGGTTCTTCTCCTTCATGACTTCTATCGCCATCTTCGTCTGAGTGGCCAGTTGTTCCACTTCGTGCCGGTAGATTTCAAACTGCTGTCCGGCTTCCTTGGCTTCCGCCTCTGCAATCGCCTTGATCGCCTGCGCTTTCGCCAATTCAACGCCTGCTTCAACCTTAAGCCGTTCCAGATCCATCTTCTGCATCGACAGTTCGTATTCGTTTTTGTCCTTCAGGATATCCGCTTCCAGCCGCAACAGGTCCGGATTGGGCGGCGGCGGGGGTGGGTTGAGGATCGCGTCGATTTCCTTCGGCGGGAGCAGTTTCTCGATGCTTTTCGCTTCCAACGCCTCATAGTAATTACGCAATATCTGCAAACGCCCGCCGAGGGTAGGGTTCCTATCCATCGTTTCGTACTCCGCACGCGCGCGGGCGAGTTTCTGCGCCTCGGAGGATATGGTGGGATCGGCCACCGGCACGATATCAAGGTCGCTAAGTGCGTAATCGGACTTGAACACCGCAAACTGCGAGTCCAGTACCCGGTAATACTCCTCTTCCGCCACGTGCAAGCCGTTTAGACGGTACATCTTCTTGTATTCTACCTTCAAGGACCGGAACACTCGCTTGTAGATGGATGTAAATACCTTCAATCCCTGTTCGATCATCGCCAGCACGGTAGTAGCGGGCGTATTCTGAGAAGGCATCTCGCCGGTTAGGGCTTCGGATACCGATGCAAGTCGATCCGCCGTCTCGGAGAGTGCGCCAAGCAACTGAAACAGCACGCCGGAGGGTTCCTTGATGGGCATCGGTACCAGGTTTTCCTTCAAGACCCCGCCTGCAACGTCCACCGGCTTCCATTCTCCCGGCGTGAACGTCATAGCACCACCCTTCCAGCGTATGCCGCGGCCGATGAATCCCCCCTGTCTATTCGCAAGCGTGCCAGCGTCTAGCAACTGGTTAATCAGCGTGTTGATCGTCTCGTTTAGCGGCCCCAATAGATGCGAAAACCCTAAATCGTGGAACTTGCCGTCCGGAGAAGGGAGGAAACTATACTTCGTGAAGTAGTGAATCGGGTCGATCCTTCCAATTTCCTTCCCGTCCGTCTTGATCCCTGCCGCCTCGTATCTCGGATACACGCGGACTACGGTGTTGGTATCCTTATGGACCGTTACGATATACGGTTCCTCGTATCCGTCACCATCCAGATCCGCGAAGCAGTGCTGCTCCAGATACAACTCCTGCGGTTTTTCCTGCGGATCGCCGGTGAACTTCTCCGAGGTTTCTCCGGAGAATATATCCGCCCGCTCTCGCTCGATCACCTCGTTCTTATACAGATACACTTCGTCCGTGATGCGACGAGCGCGTTCCAACGACTTCACTCCGTTGTTTACGACGACGGATAGGGGACTTCTACCTTCGGAACAGTTCCTTCCCAACAGCGGGTCGAAGTATGTCTTCCGATAGTAGATGCCGAAGATGGGTAGGCAATGCAGGAGCTTGTCGGTGTCTTCCTCCCACTCCTCCATCTGCTCGGTTAGTTGCCACGACATATGCTGAGACACCCGCTTTGCACGGGCTTCCTTCTTGCCTTCCGGGTCCGCACCAATCACCTGCGCCTTCACCACATCCGTGCCCTTCACAATATTGGGATACGCACGGGCGGCGAACTGGATGGCGGCAACGGCAATCAATGGATGCTTGACGTTCGCGGCGTTAGGCCAGGGAGTAGTCTTTGTCTGCATGACCTGCATGGCGATGCCAAGGCCAGCCTCGGCTTTCTCTTCCCAAACGATGCGAGACTGCTTGTCGATATCGTATCCGTAGACGACATCCATGCCAAGGCGGGTTAGAACATCCTCCGGCAGATCGGGGGCGATGTTCACCGAATCCAAATTGGAGAATAACCATTTTACTGGATGCTTGTCGTCAGACACTAATAACCTCCAACTCTCGAAGCCCCGGTATTCATCTGCCTACGATCCTCCATCTCCCAATCGTCGTCCACCACATCCCCTACCGTATCCCCGCCTGCAAACGTCAGGCATAGGGCGTCTGCCTTGTTCGGAGACTTATACCCCTGCTTCCTCATCTCGGCTTTGGAATATACCTGCATAAGTCCCGTGGAAGTCGGCGGGTGGACCTTCTGCGTAGATAACTCGTCGATCAACTCCCGATCGTCCGGTATGGAGATCGTGCCGCCCTCGAACTTCTCCCGCACACGCCACCATAACTCGTTACGCTTCCTCCCGTATTTGATCGAATCATCCGCTACGTTCGCCACGTTCACCGGCACTGCCGGATACCCCATCTCCCGCAATCTATCATAGACACCCGCACCCAGCCCGATCACATCTATGAAAATCGCCGCAGGAGCAATACCCAACTCCTGGTCGTCAGCATACTCCCTAACAATCCAACCGACCAACTGCATCGTTTCGATCTTGGTAAACATCTTGATCTCACCCACAACCCCGCCCCGACGCTTCATCAGGATGCTCGGGTCCTCCCCACTCCGCGCAACGTCCACACCATAAACCCAACGGGAATGATCGGCCGGCAATATATCCCGACCCACCGCCGCCTGCACCCAATCCCAATGGATCAATACATCCGCTTGGGATGTAGGCGGCAACCCCTGAATCCTCACCCGAAACGGATTGCTGTCCCTCCCATACGCTTTCTCGTAGAACTCCGCACCCGCCCTAAGCTGCGTAGCGCCGTTGGTAATTTCGTCTAAATTGCTCTCCTCGGCGTCCCACCGCAGACACAGCCAGAACGGAGAAAGCATCGGATCGTAATGAGTCCGGTAGAAATACCCCGAATGCTTCGTCATGTTGCCGATCAAAAACCCAATGTTGACGCGCCCGGTCCTCGCACCTTCCAAAGGCTTGAATACGCCGTCCGGAGTGCCGGATGCCTCGTCCACACCAAGAATCATGTACTCGTCGTGCCGACCAGCCAACGCCTCGCCCTGTTCGTCGTCCCCGGAAGTCATCTGACAAGACCGAGCCTCCAAAAACTGCTCCCCAGGCAACGACCGCGACTCCACACGAGTGCTCATCACTTCAAAAAATCTACCCAACCACCCAGGATCCTCCGAGAAAAACGTGCCCTCCCGGACAAACCTCCTCAACTCCTTCCACAACACACTCTTGATCGTGGAAAAGTTAGGCCCCGTGACCAGACCCGATGCAGGCTTCCAACAAGTCAACAGCCACAAATACACACCGGCTAGCAGGAAGTCCTTACCGGTACCGTGGCCGCTTGCTATGCTGATCCCCATCTTCTTCGATAACGTCCGCTGTGAGACATCCATCGCCGCACCTAACGACGAACGATGCTTCGCACGGAATAACTCCCCTAACTTCCTTAAACCATCCTCCTGCTGATTCGATAACTTCGCGCCCAATCCCTCACGAAAAAACATGTCGGGACGGAATAACCACTTCGACCATATCTGGTCCAACGAGGACTCAGGAATGGAAACACTTGTCGAACCCTTCCTACGAGCCACTAAGCCCCCTTAGGCACTATGAATAGCGCGAGAGTGGTACACATATATTCAATCGAGGGTGGGGAGGGGGGAGGGTGCCCCTGCCCCACCCAGGCGCGGTCCAGGAGGGGAGCGCTCCCTCACAGTCCAGCAGCCGCGCACCACCACACCCCTCCGTTATCACACTATTGTTATAGTGGGGATTGGTGCCCGTATACAGGCCGATAATGGGTAATGACGTATCGGGCTATCGAGTGATTTGACATAATACACATTACGGGGCCCTACCAATACCCGCCAGCCCTTTATCCACGCCAACCCACTGGTAATTATCGGACATCCACTGGCCTATCACTACTCATTACCGGATTGTACGGTATCAATTCCTAGGTTATCCTTAACTGGTGGGTTAGCGGCTGATACTGCCTTGATTGCCCTATCGGCGATTGAGTGCAGGGATGCCACGTTTTGAGTACTCTGGCCGTTCTCCAGGCGCTCCTTATCGTAGAGTATTCCGAAGGCTACCACACGATCCCTTACGTTCATCTCTTTTACTTCGGCATCTGTAATGCTTTTTATTAGAATCCTCTGTTTATCTGCGAGGATACTTGATCTATTCTCCCTGTAGTCGTTCACTCCTTCGAAGTCTGTGATATATCGGGATATTTGATTGCCAGCATTGCCCACCGTACATCCTACCGCTTCTGCCATTGACGTAGGCGACCTGTACCCTTTTCGGTACAGTTCCTTAACCTTCGCCTCCGTCAGTAATTCATTTCCTTTGCGTGGTCGCCCCCCCTTACTCTTCGGTGGTCGTTCTATCTTCTCGGCCTCTACAGCCTTCGGTTCACTCATGATTACTCCCTGACCGCTCGTTGCACGGGTCGGCGAGGAATAACAGGCTGATTTCTCTTTCAGCCGCCGGTATCTTTCCTCGTTTCTTGGTGGGTTTCAGTTCGCCTGTATCCGGATCGACATCGAATATTCCCTTGTCTCGTAATTCAGCGGATACGATCATACACGGTCGTTTACAGGCGGGTCTTGAGTGACACTTTGTGCAGAAGCCCTTTCTCAAGGAAGTTCTACCCCTCGATGTGGGCGATTTGGGTGGCGATTGGTGGCCCATTAAATTTTTTAATTATCCGATTGGATAAGACTGTACCATATAAGTTACAGCATGTACACCTTAAATCTTTTAATATCCTGCATATTTTTTAATATTATTATAATGTCTTTATTATCATAACCCTATGCCATATTATTACGATTATGATATGACAATTTACGGCAATACATTATTGTAATGGTATGGAAATCAACGACTTATGCCATTTATTTTATTGGCACGTGTATTGCTATTATAATATTCAAGACGTAAATACGAGGAGGAGGAGAAGAAGATGACGAAAACGAGATACCAGAAGATCCTTCGAGGCGGGAAGGTCGCGCTATCCGGTTCCACTCTGTCATCTGTATGTAGTGCTGGAGAAGGGCTTATCGTGGATTGGAAGGCTCACCGCATCGCAATTCATGGGGTATATCCTCCATCCATCACCAACTGGACCGTAGCTGGGAAAATGGGCGCAACCTGGGAAAGAATGCTGAAAGAAGCGAGCCGTTATTGCCACAGCGTTTCTAACCCCTGACCCCGCGAGGAGGGGAAGAAGATGACGAAAACGGTCCAATACTTCGAGGTAGCCGAAATTAAGGGCGGATTTGTATACGCATACATCAAAGGATTTCAGACCGAAGACGAGGCGAGGGAAAACATCAATTCACGTACCAGCGGTAACTGGATCATTAACAAGGTGGAAGGATACTACAGGAAAAACGGGATGTTTAAGCGGTCCAACACTTCGCAAGTCACCACGTAACCCCGCGAGGGAGAAAGGAAGGGAAAATGAAACGCCAGTCCGCTAAAGAGCTTGAGCGTGAGACGGCACGGAAGGAACTACTGGAGATTCTGAAGCCAGGAGACACGGTTTATTGTATCCTGCGCCACGTGTCCCGTTCTGGAATGCAGCGGGAAATATCACTCTTCACCGAAGGAATGCGGAATATCGACTGGTACGCAGCCCGCGTTCTGGATATGCGGCGCGGCAAGCGGGACGGGCTTGTGGTCGGTGGATGCGGAATGGATATGGGATTCCACCTGGTGTACAACTTGAGCCGCGCACTGTTCCCGAACGGCTACACCTGCACAGGCCGCGATTCGCACCCGAACATGTGCCCGTCGAACGACCACAACAACGGGGATCGGAACTACGAGCCGCACAACCATGCGGATGGCGGGTATGCACTCCGATCAAGGTGGATCTAATGCACCCAATGGAAATCACAACCCTGGAGGTGGCCTGAAATGACCTATACCTGCAAGCACTGTTCATATGCGTGGCGGCCAAGATCCGATAAGAAACCGAAGGCTTGCCCAAACTGTAAATCTTACCGATGGGATGTGCCAAAACGCGAACCGAAGAAGGAGGCGGAGTGATGAACGCATACAAAACAGAATACGCCGAAGCGGAAAGGGTTTTGGAGTCGTGCCCGCACCCTCACGATGCCTATAATGATTGGTGCTGCGAGTGCTGGAACGCATACGTCTACAGGCGGCGCGACATCCGGAAACGCGAGATTGCAGCATACAAGGAAACCCTCCCGAAATGCCAGCGGTGCGGTAAATCCGCTGGAAATTGGAACGTCTCTGGGTATCACCTGTGTGGTAAATGTAAGAATCTAACCATCCGCGAACATTACCAGCACTCGGCATCCCTGGGCAGCATGGCGATCTTAGCGATGGGCCAGCCCATGTTCTCAACCGAAGGATGGGTCGGAAGGAAGGAGGCCGGAAGATGATGAAGAATCCTGGTGAGACAATGAGCTGGTTTGAGGATGCGGTCGGATGTCTGAAGGAGTACCGCGATTATGCCGAATCCATGCGGGCAATCGGTCGCGGTTTCCATCCTACGGGCAACTTGGGCCACAACATCAACGATGTTATCCGCGCCTGTGACGAAATGCTCGACAGGTTCGAGAAGGAGATGGCCGTATGAAATCCCTAACGGTCGCCCTCGCCTTCTGGCTCCTCGCGGCCTTGTTCCTAGCCTGTGCTCCCGCCGACGACTGGGAGAAATGGCCGCGCCGGGGAACGACGCCTCTTGCGTCGGATGGTTGCTACACGGATCGTTGTCTTGAATATCGGGAACAGATCCTCATCGAGAAAATGGGAGGTGGAAGGCGATGAAAACGCACAGGGGGCCGAAATGCCCGATCTGCGGATGTTTGGTGGTGGTATGGGCGAAGAAGAATTTGACCGCGAAACTATGCCGCCTGTTTTACATGGCAGACCACATGAAAACGCTGCACTCCGAGGTATTCAAATAAAATGCGGGAGGGGGAAGGCGATGAACACGAAAGGACCGTGGAAGATTTTCAACAATAGCGGAGGCTCCAACCAGGGGCATTATGACGGCTACCTGAAAACTGACATTCAGGCGGGTGAAGATTTGATCCACATTCGCCAGTCCGTGGCAGGTAATACGTTCCCACAATTAGCCGCCAATGCCCGCCTGATAGCCGCCGCGCCGGAACTGCTGGAGGCGCTTGAGAAATTACTACAAGGATCTTGCAGCATAGTAGCGCATTACCACCCCGGAGTTAATTCCATTATCGGAAAACCTGTTTACGATGGAATAGATAAAGCCCGCGCCGCCATCGCACGCGCCGAAGGGAAATAACCCCAACCTGGGGGCCGGTCCTCACGACGGCCCCCTCTTGCGTCCCTGAAAACTTGCCCGTAGACCGCGCGCTACGAGCATCCTACACCACCTTGCGCGTCCTACCCCGTTTTTCAGGCGTTCCGTCCGTAGAACGTATCGCTGGTTGCTGTCTACGGGATTTCCTGACCTGTTTCGGTTTGCCCTCGCGGTCCCTATACGCCATCCAAGGGTACAACGAGCAGTGTGGCATGTGGCAGTCGATCCTTCCGTCCCCATGATACCCCATGCAATCGCAACATTTGGCAAGGATGGCTTGACGCTGCGTCAAGCGTTCGCCGTTGAGGTGTTTCCAGAGATTATTTTTCCCCCGGCTTGACGGAGCCATTCCCAGTTGCCGTTTCCGGTCCTCGAAATTCATCTTCGCCCCCTATAAGCGGATATTTTCATTTTCAGCCGCTTCCTGTCTGCAAACAGCTCCATCCGTTTCCAGTATGTTAAATGGTCGATCCTGCCGTCATGTATCCACTCCAAAAGCCTTTTCGCCCTCCCGTCCCCATGCGATGCCTCCAGTTCCGCAAGATGCGTCGCCAAAATGAGCCGCACGTCCAAAGATATTTGCAGTAGAGTCATGCGGACATCGGTAGGCATCCGGTAATCCTCGGCACCAGCAATCTCATCGACGCATTGGCGATACAGGCCCGTGGGCTGAGGTGTCGCCGCCAAGTCGTAGCACTCGCGGGCCATCGCCAGATACGTGCGGAGGGTGTCGCGCTTCACGCCGCGTCCTTCGGCGGGGGCCATGTCCCCGTAGGCCCCTTCATCCACCCCACGTCCCGCCGTCGCATGATCGACTCCACGTGCCGCTCGTGGCACTTCGGACAGCGGTACGGCTTATCCTCCGCTGCCGCGACGAACTGGCTGCGATAACCACAAGCGTGGCAGAAGTACCAGAAAACGCTAGGCATCCTTCACCTCCTCGAATCTAATCCCGATTTCCACCGCGTATTGTTTCTGCTTCCCCTTGCGCTGCCCGTACTCGAACCGGATCCGCTTCGCCCCATCATCCACCCCGCACGCCTCCGCCACTTGGTCACGCACCGCCTTGAATGCCCTTTGTAAGTTATCGCCGTCGAGCGTTCGGACGCCGATCCTAGTGAGCGCCACGTTGAACGCCCCCTTGTGCGCCCGCAGTGACCGCTGGAAGTTGAACAGCCCGATCTTTACGGCGGCCCGTTGCTTCTGCTTCCGGCGGAGCTTCGCCTGCCAGCACTCGCGTACGTTCGCCTCCGATACAACTCGGATCGGGAGAGTTACTTCGAGGTAATTCACTTCGCCTCTACCGGGTACGCCAGCCTACCGGATCCATCGAGCGTTATCAGGCCGAGGGATTGCAAAACAAGTGAGGAACGTTTCTCTGTTCCCTCGATATAGCACCCCTTCGGACATCGCCGGATGCGCTTCAAGAGGGCTTCCTGCGGCTTGGATAATTTCACCTTGCCCATATCGTCTCCTTTCGGCGGGGTATTATTCCTCCGCCCGTTTCTTCGCCTCCATCATCAACCCTCGGCAGGACTTCGCCAATTCCATCAGACCCGCCATGATCGCCTCGCGCCGTTCCGGTTCAAGTGCCTCATCCTCTGCCATCCTTGCGGCGATGTCGAACATTTCGGATGCCTCCCGCAGAATCTCCTTAAAACTTTTTGCCATTTTTATTCCCCTTGTGTTGGTACGCCCCGGAATAAGATTCGGAGTAGGTATGCCGAACACCGTCCAGTCGAATGTATCGCTTTCCCCCGCCGCCCCATCGGTTTTTCCCGGCCGCCAAATATCCTACGGCGTCCCGCGTTGCGTATCTCTCGCCTTCGCCCTTTGATAGTGGATGGTGAAGGATGGCGACAACGGACGCATCGGCGTGGAGCGCCCCCGATCCTCGCATGGCGTGTGCGCCCGGCTCCGGCTCCATCCCATCGTCCTGCGGTTTGCGCAGATGATGCAACAGCACGATCGGGATACCTAACCGCTGTGCCTCCTGCTTCAACCCCATGGATACGATACCTTCGACGGCCAATACATCTTTCGTGGCCCGCGTCAGGTACATGAAATTGTCGATGAACAGCACCTTGAATTTTTCTCTCTCCGTCGTGCGGATGATCGCCTTAAACATGGCCCTCCAATCGCGGGAACCCGGGATGCGGGAGAATCTCATGCCAGTCGGTTGGATGATGGAGTACGCAGCTGCGAGCATTGCATCGGAATCATCCGTTGATATTTCGGGCGCGGCGATAGGGGCCATCATCGAAAGGACTTCGCCGGGCTCCATCTCCAGGCAACAGAACCATGTCTTGTCGTGCTGAGCGATGGCCCACGCCATATTCAGCGCGAGGGATGTTTTCCCCACACCAGGATATCCCGCGATGACGTACAGGTTGCCGGGGCGGAGTGTGCCGAACAGATTATCCCAAATTGGAATCGTCGGTATGCGAACCTTCCCACTAGCCTTCTCATCGCATACGATCTGATACGCTTCCTCTGCGGTGATTGATAGGCTCTCAGTCTTGTCCTGATAGTCGGCGAGTGCCCCTCCAACTTCTTCGCGGAGTTTCAGCACCGCCCGGAGGTTTTTCTGTTTTTCCATTTCAATTACGTTCACTGGTATCCCCCCTCTAAGATCTTCACGATGTGTGTTTTTGTTTTTATAACGAAGTCAAAGTCAGCCTTCCAATTTTCATGTCCCGGCGAGGGTTTCTTCCCGGATAGAAAGTCGCTTTGGTGTACCGCATTAATGACGGCTCTCCATTTTGCCTCGTCTATATGGCAATCCTTTATTCTTGAGAGGGCTTTTTTTCTGCGTTCAGGGGTAACTTCATTGATCCTTGGTATCACAACGTGGGTATCTTGTTTATAAAAATCAACTCCATCATTCCATAAGCGCATCATTTCGTCTGGGGAGATCCCGTTCGTCGGCGAACCGTCGGGAACCGACGATGCCTTTAGGTTTTGTTTATCCGGTAAGGCCGGTACTGCCGGGGATCCGGACATTGTCGGGAGTTTGTCGGGAGTTTGTCCCGACTTTTTTAATACCTTCTTTGTGTACTCATCCCCATATTTCAATAGGTTGGGTATATTCACCCTCGCGCCACTATCGGTTTCCTCCACGATTGCTAATCGGCTCTCTCCTATAACTCTGACCAATCTACGGGCTACCCTGGGGTCTACTTGTAGTGAAGATGCCCAGGACTTCCATGAGAGTTTGAGTGAAGTTGACACACATTCGGGCCTGATCTGGGCGGCTATTTTCTCGCAAATAATCCAGTATGCCCCGTATGCCTGTAGTCCCGCGAGGTCCATCGCCGCCCGGTGTTTTTCGTCGTCGTGCGAGGATGTCATATGATTTATATACTTCATTCAGGGGGTCCTCCCGTCGCACGGGTTGTGCGAAACGAGCGCGATAAAGGACATCATGGCCGGGAGGCCATTGTCCACGGGAGGATCAGTTTTCCGTAATCGTCGCACGGGTCGCACCCCGAAGCACGCGTATTTCCATAATGATACCCCTCCCCCCCCTGCCTATGTCAAACGGTTACTTTGCGCCTGACGATCACGGTGTCGGGATGGCCTCCGGAGTATTTCACTCTACCCCTGCCGATCATCCCATCAGCCCCGCCATCGCGGGGGTCGTCGTCATGCGCTTCCTCGCCAGTTCGTGATACGTTAGGTCGATATGGACCGGCTTGCGCCCGAGTTCGAGCGCTACCTTACTTGTCGTTCCACTCCCGCCGAAGGGGTCAAGGATTACATCGCCCGGCCGGGATCCGGCAAGGATGCACAGGCGCGGTATCTCCTCGGGGAAAGTGGCGAAATGGGAGCCGGAGTACGGCTGCGTTGCTATGGACCAGACGGTGCGGCGGTTGCGAAATGGGCGCATTTCCATGCCCTCTGCGTAAGGGCGATCTTTCGAAGTAAGTCTCTCGCCGGACTCGCCGTGCTTTGGCCCTATTCCCGGCCATCTCTTGCTTGGAAGAAACCCCCTGCCATTGTTTTCGTTCCATGCATCCCCGTCGTTTCGAGGAGACGTTGCAGCTTTCCCGTATCTCGGCGCATAACCTCCGCTATTGTCTCGGCGTGGCGATCCAAGGACGGCTTGGCTTGAATCTTGATTTCCCCTCCCGAGGATATGGGCCCGGGCCGGATAGTTCTCTTTCTCATCGGTCTGGATCGGTTCCGCTATTGCCCCTGCGTTGTAATAATACTTCGCGCTCTTGCTTAGCAGGAAGATGTACTCATGAGCCTTCGTGGGCCGGTCGGTAACGCTCTCCGGCATCGGGTTGGGCTTGCTCCAGATGATATCGGAACGGAGATACCAACCGGGCTCGGTTGCAGGAGGAGGTTCATCTACCCACTGAGGAAGATCGACGCTCTCTCCGCGATTGAGTGATCGGACCATCCCCGCGATAGATTGCCGCTTATCAATGACATCATCCGGCGTCCTTGCATGTCCATTTTTATGCCGGAGCGTGGTGTAGAGCGTCCATATTAGAACCGCTTGCTTCCGCTTCGTCCGCAGGAAGGGATAAAGTTCACGAAGGAGCAATGCCCCATCGTGTGTACCCATTTGCCATCGGTAACAAGGTCTAGAACCGAATCGGTTATCACGTTCTCCATCATGTTGGTACACATTCCCCGCTGTCATCTCCGCAAAGTGCCGAAGAGGGGTATCGTCACAATTGGTAATAAAAATTCTGGCGTCGTGGGTTGAAGCGTGATTCTCGCCTCTATCCCTTTCAACAAAAGTGATGGTTCCCTCCCCATCAAGAAAACCCGCAAGCCAAGCCCGATCTGTTTCGGACTTGATACGCCCGGTGTAATATGGGGATTGGAGTGCCTTTGCCACTAACCAAGGGATGCCGACGAGATCCTTGGGCTTGAGGCCATCGGGGGCCAACCTTGTAATTACGGGTCCGGGTCTGGTATTTCCCGGAAGTCCGTTTCTTGACGGGCCTAATGTGCTTGTGGGATCACCTGTGCCATAATCCGTTCTCCCCGCCTTCCCCGCCGCATACGAATCCCCCAAATTCAGCCACAGCACCCCGTCATCCTTCAGCACCCGCCGAACCTCGCGGAAGACGGCGACCATATTGGCGACGTACTCCTCTGGCGTTTTCTCAAGGCCGAGCTGCCCATCAACACCATAATTTCTCAACCCCCAATATGGAGGCGACGTTATGCAGCATTGAACGCTCTCATCGCGCAACGGGATGGACCTCGCATCAGCGCGGAGAATCATTCCCCCCCCTCAGAGACCGCTCGATCCTCTCGTCCATCTCCCTGCCGATGGTCCGGATGTACTCCTGCCGGCCGATATCTGCGTCGATGCGGGCCAGCCGCTCGCTCATCTCCGGGCACGCGAACAGGATGCAGCGCAGCCGCCACCAGGGGCAGGAGAGGGAGCAGGTCATCGTCCGGGGGCCATCATCATCTCGTTCCCGGAGTCTCTCGCAAGTTCCGCAAGATGCGCCTGCCGCCGCTGCTCTCGGGTTGCCGAGGCCCACGGGATGCTCCTGTTGCTTCCGCACTCGCAACGGTAGGCGATGTCCAGAGGGATGTCCGTGAACGGCCTATACCATATCCCGTCGATCACGGGATCCAGCGGACGGCTGCTCTGGCAACAGGGACACCTCACTCGGTGGCCTCCTTGACCTTGTCCACTTCGCGCAGGATGACGGAACGGAACCACGCCGAGAGGTGCATATCCTGCTTGATGGCGACGTGGTAGACACGCTCGTATTCGAGCGGCGTCAAGTAACATTGCAGGGCGCAGTTGCGACGATTTTCTACAAGATAGGATTTTTTCAAAGCGCCTCCCCTTCTTTCTCCAGCAGAACGGGCATCATGCCGTCATCCCGTACTGCTCCGGGAACAGGGCTTCTTCCAGTGATACCTTCCCGCCGGATTCGTTTACCATCCGTTGCGCCAACTCCGGGGATGGGCGGCGGTTGCCCGATAGGATAAGGGAAATGGTGGATTCGGAAACATCCAACTTCCGGGCAACATCCGCTTGTGTCACATTGGCGATGATGAGCCACTTCGAGAAAATCATAGTTTCCCCCTTGCGTTACATATAGCAAAGAGTTTTCCGCGTGTCAAGGGGGACGAGGGGTAAATCGACTTCAAGTGTTAATTATTTTATTTTACCCTCTTGACAAGAGGTAAACGGATATGCAATGATGCCATTAGAAATTGATCGAAGCCCGGAAATACTGGGCGCCTCACCACCCGGCACCAGCCCTGCCGATCGCGCCCGCTAAGCGGATCGGTGGATAAAGCAACGGCCCGGGATGCAGCACCGCAGGATGGCCGATGCGTTAGCGGCCAGCAGTACAGGCAACGGGGGCGCGAGTGGGCCGCACCCACAGTTTTCCACGGATCTTTGAAAGGTGCGGGGAGGGGCCCGCATAAGACGTGAAGGAAGCCTCGTATTCGCCCCGCACCTTTGAGCGATCTTTGAGACCACGAAAGCGCTGGCGGGTGCGTCCTTCCACGCGGGAAGGGGCGTCATGGAGTAGGGGCCGCTGTGGTGGCGAGTCCTTTTGATGCCGTGCGCTACCGAACGAGGGACCCCGGACACGGGACACCCCTTCCCCGCCAGCACGCAAGAAGGGGCATCGGCCACTACACGGTTGGTGGTACTGGTTGGGGATAGCCTATCATCGCAACCGGGCCGGTGCCCCGCAAGGAAGGGATGGCCGCTGCATCCGGTCCCACCTGGCGGACGCGCCGGACCCCGCGTGCAGCAAGCCATCCCGCAAGATCGGGCACAGAGGCACAGACGCCCACAGAGGCGCAGCCGATGACCCGATGGCCGCCGGGACACCTGAAACGCTTTCCGAAGGGTGGTCCCGTGGGCAGGGATCTGTGGGAGGTAGGGATTTGTGACCACACACCCGGCGGTCGCCCTTACTATCACAAGAGGAGGAAGAGATGCCACACGGACCTTGCATGTGCGCGGCGCATGTCCGGCAAAGGAAAGAAGATAAGGAGGGGAAATGAAGAGCGAGAAACCGAATTGCTACAAATGCTCCCACCGCGGCGAAGCCCTGGGATCGTGCCATTCATCCTGTAAGCATCCCGATTCTGGGTCGGGAGACGCCGGAGGAAATATATTTGCCATACTCGCAAGTGTTGGTAGGTGCGCCCCGGTTGGAAACCACGATGGCATAAAGAAGTTGAACATATCCTTCCACCTGCAAGGAATAAGGCACGGATGGTTCAACTGGCCGTACAACTTCGATCCCGTATGGCTTCTTACGTGCGATGGATTCAAGGCCAAAGCGGAGGGGAAATGAGCGAGTGGATCAGCATGAAGAAGAAGAGGCCCGCCGTGGGAGATCATGTTATTGCCACGGGAATCATACATGTTCAGCGTACATCCGCCGGAGTCGCAAAATATCAAGGCAGGAAAGGATGGTTGTCAACGGATGGAGTACTGAAGGCGACCGCTAAGGTAACTCACTGGATGCCCCTGCCCGATCCACCGAAGGAGGGATGATGCGCCGTTTCCTGTGCTGGCTACTGGGCCATAATACCTTCTCGTTTCCCTCCGGCGCGATGGTGTGCCGAAGATGCTGGTGGTGGTGGAGGGTAATGGTATGACCGTGGGAATTAAGAACGCTATCATCGAGAGCGCCACGATAACGAGCGATGACCACAGGTGCTTGTCCGCGTGGGTTCACCTTGACTACGGCGGTTCCGTGCAGGGATTCGGAGGGGATGCCCTCTACTTACCGAAAAGTTTCGACCACCACGACATGATGTCGGTTGCGGGGCATTTTATCTGGCGGGTGATGGAGGTTGCCGGGGTTACGGAGTGGTCGAAGTTGAAAGGCAAAACCGTGAGGGTTAAGGTGCCGGGTTTTGGCCCCATCGAGGCTATCGGGCACATTGTAAAAGACGATTGGTTCGACCCATCGAAAGACTTCAAGGAGATCAAATGAAGCCCTTCAGCGAATTGAGAAAAGAAGGTTGCGTCATAACCCGCCAGCCCGTACCCGGCAAGAGTTGGAGCGCGTACCGGTTGGTAATGGAGGCACAGAGATGAGTCTCGACCTATCGTGGTACAAGCGCGGGGAACTGGCCCGCCGACCCATCGTCATTAAGAACGCCGCTGGCATCTACGCCCATGGGCAGAACGCCGCCACGCTGCTCCTGGTGGCGCTGGCGGCAGGGTTATTCGTTCTGCTCGTGTGGGGGGCGAAATGAGCGGCTCCAACTGGAAACGATACCCTGGCGACAGGTCGTACATGAAGGATCACCAGCTGATGGCGGAGCCGGAGGAGGTCCCTTGGTGCGAGGATTGCGGCGCGTCGATGGAGTTCTGTTCCTGCAATGAACCGTTGGATTACCAGACTGATGAGGAAAGGGAGGAAATGTAATGGCTGACGCGATGCAGCTTTACGAAGAAGGGTCGCGGGATATCACCATCGCCCGGGACCCGGTAGTGGTACTTGAGGAGGCGAAACGGGCGGCCAAGGCCCTGAAGGATGTCATCTCCAAGAAAGAGAAGAAGGTGATGATGAGCGGGGAACAGTACCTCGAATTCGAGGACTGGCAGACGGTGGCCCGCTTCTATGGTGCAACCGTGAAGGTGGACTCGACCGAGTTCATCGACTGCGGGGCCGCCAAGGGATTTCTCGCCCGGGCGTCCGTGATCCGTCAGGACGGCGCGGTGATCTCCGCGGCAGAGGCGATGTGCATGAACGATGAGGAGAAATGGTCAACGCGGTCGAAGTACGAATGGTCTGGGCCGAAGGATAACCGGGTGAAGAACAAGGTGGGCGAAGAAGCGGTCCCCCTGTTCCAGCTCCGGTCGATGGCGCAGACCCGGGCTTGCGCGAAGGCCCTTCGGAATGTGTTCGCATGGGTCGTCGTGTTGGCTGGGTACGCCCCCACTCCCGCCGAAGACATGACGGGCACGGAGACGAAGGACGCGGTGAAGGCCCCACATGAGAAGAAGGCCCAGGACGGCGGGAAGACCGACGACGAGAAGCGCGGGGAGATCATCGACCTATGCGCCGTGTACGCCGCTGCCAAGTCGATCACCGTCGAAGCCGCCATGAAGGAGTTCACCGTATTCATCGGCAAGGATGGCGCGGAGGTATTCAAGACGGACCCGAAGGCACTGTCCGGCAGGTGGCTCAACTCCACCCTCGGGAGGGCGCGGGAGCTGGCGAAGCCGTTCATGCCAAAGGATGGAGCGGCGGCGTGAGCGGGGTATTCACCTTCGACCCCATCGAACATAAGTACACGTTGGATGGCGTGGAACTTATTTCAGTAACTCGCGTTTTGGAACTTTCCGGTATCGCGGATTATCGGTGGTCAAGCCAGGAGGCTATGCGACGAGGGTCTTACGTTCACGCCGCAAGTCAG
>Ga0210043_1001719_pt1 | contig 16805 bp, 19 predicted proteins | sample CryGeymet201501t_FD_183990 | JGI IMG/M metagenome (GOLD analysis project Ga0210043, IMG submission 183990) | Groundwater microbial communities from Crystal Geyser aquifers in Utah, USA - Crystal Geyser metaG 2015-01t (SPAdes) (version 2) | ecosystem: Environmental > Aquatic > Deep subsurface >... | reverse complement strand
GGTGGATTTAGATCTCCACTTGTACCAGTCTTCAGGAAAAATATTGGAAACATTATTTTTATTCCTAAAATAGGACCAAGATTTCATTCTTTTTTTATCAAAAATATTCCACTGATGTTGTTCATCGGCTATAATTTTCTCTCCATTAGAAAATGTTATTTCATAGCATGGCCTATCTTCCATTATTTCTGTGGCCGCTATTATTTTTGTGGACTGGCCATCGGCTCCAAATACTTCATCCCCTACTTTTAATTCTCCCATTGTTTTCCACCCATCAGGGGTCATAATTGGGGTGTCTATATGAATCGCTTTACCCGAGCGTCGGCCGAGCACCAATACAAGCTCCATGAACTGTTTTCCTATTTTTCGCTTCAATTGGTTGAGGATTTCTGGTTTGTTTACAAGATCCCGCTCCATCATCTGCATTTCATTTAGGAAGTTGAGCGTCAGTTTATCTGCTTCGTATTCTTCCATGAATTCTTTGACTTCTCTATTCTTGATGCGGCCACGACTGACTTCATCATAAAGGAAATCTTCAGTTTTCTCTTGGGTCCATAGCTTACAACTAACACAGGGGTTTTCAAACCCCTGGAGGTCATTCTTGTTCCATACACAGGCAAGACAAGTAGGCTCTTTGTCATCCAAAATTCTGAGGTTTGCATTTCCGTCAGACCCCATGTAGAAAATCTTCAAAATGAGTCTCTGCCAAGGTCTGAGCGTAATGCTCTCTCCCAGATAATATGGATCCTGAGTGAACGTCAAGATGTCCACCCAACCGAAAGGATTGTTTTCATCCTCCAGTTTTTGCTTTCTCTTTAGGTCTTCTTCTGCCACATGTGACAGAAAACTCTCCAAACCGCTGATAGCGGCTTGGCCAATATCCTTCTTGTAATCTTTATCTACTCTCATAGTTTCCCTACTTCAGGATGATCTCCTTAATCTTGTCTTGGAGATCACTTGCTGCTAGTCTAATCTTTTCTTTGGTTTCCTGATCGCTGACATCATCGTGAAGACCCATGAGAGTTTCTCCCATAGCTCTACTCATCTCTTCAACTTTTCTATTTGTTTCTCTCTTTAGTCCCGTCATCTCATTCTTTGCCTTAGCAAATCCTAGATATACGTTATTGAGGCTTCCAAGAGTCTTTGCGATATCATTCATCATCTTTATATCTCCAGAGACATCAATAGATTTGAGTTCTGCCATTTGTTCCTCTAGACCAGCCATACCAAAGTTCAAAGCTTCTTCTTCGTCGATATAGTTATCTGACATTCTTTCTTTGACCCGAGCTATCCAGTCAATTTTAATGGCAGAGAAATCGCAATGCTCATCCATATGCGTCTTAACGGTGATCCAAGAAACTCGATAGCCCTGTTCCTCGAACCATTTAACAACACGGTTGACATTCTTGCCGCAAGTCAAATAGGTTACTTCTGCCATTTTAGCTAGAGGGTGTTTACAAATCGAACATCTAACCTCTGGCTTCCTGGCATATTGCATCATTTCATTGTCATCCAAGGAGACCAGAATAACTTCTGGTTTCACATTTTGGATTAGATTTTCAGTTTCGCTCAGCTTCTTAAGTACCCTAGCGGCACCAGGAGTCGGCTTCAAGTCTTCCATATTGTCTATCACTGATATCTCCTCTATCAACTTGTTGTAACTAATTCTCAGGTTCGAGAATAAAATCCTGCATGGATTATATGCAGGACAAGGAATCACACACCTTGAATATGTGAATATGGAAGACTGGTTACAAGATCCTCATGTGAAGATATTGATTGCAAAGCTCAAAAGAATGTCTGATACAGAACTGAATCGGGCACTGCAAAGCCTTGAGGGTTTGCCTCCACACATGAAGGAGACCCTGCGAGCGACGATTATGATGGGGCGAGAACCCGAAACGGGCATCGGGCTAGACGAATACGCCTCAAAAAAGCGAGAGGGCCAGCGAACGGCCCAAGCGGACTATGAAACCACCGCACCTGCGACGGATATCTCAGGAATCTCAGGACACCCTGAAACTCAGGGATTGTACACAAAATTCGAGCAACCTGAAGTCCCGCCTCAAACGAGCGAAGCCCTCAATATCGAAAACATCGCTCAGAAGTTTTTCGGTGGAGGGGCAAACCCCGAGGAGGCCAAAACCGTCATTCAGAGGACGATTTGGGAGATCAACGTCCTGATGCAATCCTTGGAGTTCTTTGCCCAACAAGGTGTCAATGACCCACAGGCAGCCCTGAATTTGATGAAGAACAAGGAGGGATCGATCATCCTTTATGACCCGAGTGACCCCTATGCTCAATGGCATGAAAGACAACACGCCATCGGACGCGAAATGAGCCCAGAACAATTCAAGGATTACATCAAGAGCAACTTGGGCTCGGAAATTCCAGACGAAGCTAGAGAACAAGTGGCCCAAGGCGTCATGGATGAAGTCTCTCAAAGTCTGATGAGCACCGGGGCATATTCCCAGGCAGATATTCCAAGTGAGTTGGCCGCGAGAGAAAAAGAGCTGCAAGACCGATATGGCGCAGATTATCTAGACCAATTGGCTCGCAGTTTTATGCAGGAAAATCCTGAATTTACTGGTGCATCTCCCGCTTGAGTTGGTCCAAGTCGAAACCAAAATAATCAGCAATCTTTGCAAGATCAGGTTCTATATCCCTTTTGACAGTATCTAGAGCTAGAGGAGATTCTATTTCTGTACCGATCAAATCATTTGGGTTCTGAACCTGTCTATTAAGGATCATGGCGCTGTCTTTGGTTCCGCCTGGAAGTATTGTTTCTGTTTTATCAAAATGCCCACTAAAAGGATAAACAGAAGCTTTCTTTTCGATATTGTGGTATGTGCATACGACTTTTTCATCATCCATAGCATACCCTTCGAAATATCGGCAATTTTGACAAGCCGTAGTTGGCAAGACATCGTGTCCAAATAGTGGGCAATCAACCTTCCCTTCTTCGATAGATATCAGATTTCTAAACGGCTTAATCTTATTCTTCTGTTCTTCTTCCTTAGACATCTTGTATTGATTCTGCTATTCGTTCCATGATACCATTTTCGTCATGGTTCTTGTATGCCTCGACGATATGCTCACAAGGGACTCCAAAAAGGCCCATATGAGAATCCTGGAACTTTTCGCAGTCACAACTGAAGCTATTGAGATTGACAGAGTAGACTTCGCCGCCATCCATAACGGCGATCTCTCCGTCATTTCTTGTGGCTGCTGTGTGCATAAGTCCTCCCTTAGCTTCGTTGGACAAATATGTTCTGGTCAATTCCTCTTCGATGAATGGTTTGACGGATGCATGAAGCTCTTCCGAAAGTATCGAATCACAACCGCGAGAAGAGATCTTTCTCAGCAATGAGACCAAATGGCTTGCTCCCTTGGACGAGAGACGAACCATTCCCTTGTAAGGATTGTTGCCTGCCGTAATAGCGCTGAAGAAATCCTCTGGTTTCATCTCTTCAGAAAGAGCTTCAACCCTATGCCTCAGATCATCATAGGACTTGGGCATCACCCTTCGGCTCTTTTTCTCGGCAGACCGATAAAGAACTCTCGAAACATCGTCTTCATCATTGCCTTCTGATAACAAGACTTCTCCAATCTCATTATAATTCAGGCCAGACTCGGAATAATACTCAACTCGTTCAGATAGTCTCTCTAAAGTCGCGAGGCGATTATTGCCTGCGGGCTTTGTCCAATCGAGAGCGATACCTTTATCGAATTCTGGGACATCCGCTTCTCTTCTTTTTGTATTGTCTATTCCTGTATCCTGAAGATATCGAAGAATAGAGTTGTCTGTTCTTACGTTTGACATGGAATCTCCTCCACTACTCCTTATTGGTCGAGCCTACGGGCTTCCCGCTGGTTGGCCTGTTGTAAAGATTAACAATTGGCTCGCCCCCTAGTCTCTTCTTCTCCCTTTCTAGTTCCATATCCTTCTTTGAGTCGATCCACCAAGTTGCTCCACACATAGGACAAGTAACTTCCCAAGTGAAAACTATACCATTCTTGACATAATCCACCAGATCAAAGAAACCATGAGAAATCGGTTTCCCATCTTTATCTTCTTTCCCAGAAAGCTGATTTGTGCATTTCGAATTGATGCACCTAGTCACCATCGGTTGAATCTTTTTCATAACTAACTCCTTCTATGTTGATGTCGTTGGCCCTAAACAGAGCGTACAAACATCCAATGGCATCAGCCTCATGGGTGAATTGGCCAGTTTTTGTTACCTTTCTATCTTCTAGCTTCTTTGGAAAAAGAGACTTGATCTTTTCTCCAGTCGCTATTTTCTTCAATCCTCGCTTAAGAGATGTTCCAAGCAGCAATGTCTCCATACATCTTGTTTGACCTGCCAACATTACCGTGCTGTCATTCTCCATATACGCTGTCAGCTTGATTAAGCCCTGCACCTCCCCCAGCAATGTTCTAGCTGTTGAGATGCCGCCACCCATTGTGTCTTCCCAGCATATCACCTTGGGTTTGTATTTCTTCATGAGATCACTCAGAAATTCATTAAGATGCAGGATACTTTCATTGTCGAATTGGATTTGCTTATTGGCCGTTTGTGGCTTCGAAGCTCCTTTGACCTTCAGTGTCCCCGTGCCAACATACTGAGCCTTTTTGTCCCTAATCTGGAAAACAGCCCATCCTAGATTTCTTTTTCCTGGGTCAAATCCTAAAGCATAATCACCTTCAGACAGTGTATCTTTTGGCAATTTGAAATGGTCCCTAGCTACCACCAGTTTTTCTTCTGGTGACTTTTTCGGAACTGTTGGCCTCTTTGATCTTCTACGCATAGAAAAGCCTCCTTTCTCGAATTTATATGAGAAAGGAGGCTTGTCTTTACAGATTTATTTTCAAAGCGGCGTAAAAACCCTACCAATTCTAAAAGAGAATTGGATGGGGATAAAACGCCGTGAGCTAGAAATGGTCTAAAAATAAGCTTCCCCTAAACGCTAATTTGAGACAACATGCTATATAATTATGCCCAACAAGAATTATAGCATAATTGGTGGTAAAAAGGAATGGCTCATTACACTTATAAATTCAGACTCTATCCAAATAAGGAGCAACAGCATAGGTTGTCCGCTCACTTTGGATGTGTCCGTTTTGTGTATAACCACTTCCTCGAAGAACGAAAAACTGCCTACGAGCAGAACGGCGAGAGTCCCAACTACGCGGCTATGTGATGGAAACATTACCATTGGATGTTCGTTCGTGGTGTTGTCCTCGTTGTGAGGCAAAGCACAATCGAGACAAGAATGCAGCGAAGAATATCTTGGTTGAAGGAAAAAGAATCGTAGGAACTACGGAGTTAGCCTGTGGACTTGGCGTAAGACTTGAGAGCAATCAAAAGCGGCTAAGGGTGAAGCAGGAAGCCCCGACCCTTTAGGGTCGTGGGTAGTTCACTTCAGAGATCAGTCCAGATATCTAGCTGTCATCTCTGAAATGTCGAAAAAGAGTGGATAAATGAGGCTTCGAAAAGGTGTTCTACTGCGTAAATCTTTGCTGCACTGAAGACAATCCATCAATCCTTGAACAAAGACCTTGGGCGGGATACCCTTTTCCAACAAATCTATCATCTTCTTAATTCTATAGGCGTGAGGGGCAAGTTTCTGCTTTTTCTCTTCGCCATTCTCATCATCGATGAAATACTTGTCTGCGAATGGATTGTTTTGAAGCATCCTCGAAAGTTTCCAGGCATCATTGATCTTGTATCGACTCTTAAGATGAGAAACCAGAATACCAATTCTCATCTCGGAACTCAACAACCCAACAAACATCAAGGAATGCTCTTGATCCACGATAATACCATCAGCAATGCGGACAGCTTCTTCAAAATTACCAGCGAACAAGGCATCAAGAATACCCCAACTATCGCTGACATATCCCTCTTTGACGAGAGCTTCAACGTCTGACTTGGAGACAGTTTCACCACCAGCATAGATCTGAAGCTTTTCGATCTCAGAAACAAGGCGGCCCATATTAAACACTAGAGAGCTTGTCTTGGCTCCTTTGGCATTGATGGTATCTTGTCTCACCAGAGGAACACGATGCATCAGTTCTCTTGTCGCCGCAGCGTCTATTTCGGGAGCGAGTTGATTGATGATCTGCCTGACAGTTGCGCCGTCTGAAGACAGAAAATAACCCATATCTTCGGTGTCAAGAGTGTGTCCCTTGTAAAACTTCAGACGGCCGTCCACGGCGCAGCTTTCGACGAGAACTCCAACACCCTTGTCTTCGGGAAGACGGCCCAGAACATTTTCGATTTTGTTCAGGGTCTCTGCCTTTGGGTTCAGAAAGACAAAAAGAGTCGGCTCATAGAACATTGGGAACATTAGCTCCTCCCTCGGAAAATCATCCGAAGGATAAACCCAACGCCACACTTTGAGGCCGAGTTCGTCAGCCCACTCTTTCATTGTGGCTCGAATCAAAAACTCATCACCTACATGAATCCGAAGATTGTAATCCATGATCACTCTTCGCTATCTTCTTCTTTTTCACCAGTTTCTTCTTGAGTCGGCATCAACAGGTAGACCCATGAACCTTCCTGGATGGCCAGGAAGCTCTTGAAACCTCGTTTGCCGACAAAATCAGGGGTGTCTCGCCATTGCAACCGAACCTCATCATCTTCGATATTGTTGACGGCATCTCGGAGGTTCTTCAAAGAGACATTGACGCGATTTCCTGGGCCAGAAACAACATCTGGATCCATTGTGCCTGAGATTTCGTCGCTGGTCGATCCTGTCGTGTCTTTGGTCTCCATATAGACTGTGTTGCCGTCGAGAGAGACTTGGACATCAGAATCCTTACCAATGACAGATGCGAGACCAAGCTTGGCCTTCATTTGAGCCTTGTCAATATAAAGTGAAGCCTGAACGCCAAGATCAAAGCATTCTTCAATGATCTTCGGGAAACCCTTATCGTTCTTGCCCTGTGGCCCATGGAAAATGAAGTTGTTACCGCTGGTGATTGTCAGTGTATCGGGGTCCAAGTACAATCGAACGGCCGCTCCAAAAGTCATGTTCTTCAAGCGATCAACAGCAGTCCTCGGCAACAAAATAACAGTTTCTCCCTTGTATAGATCCTTTTCTTCGATGCTATACTTCGATGTCCTGGTGGTGTCTGTCGAGTAAGCAACAACGCCTTCATCATTGATGGTCACTTGGATTGAAGAATAACCATGGCTCGCATCATTGTATGCGGAAAGGAAAGTACAACTCAACATATTGCAGAACTCATCTGCGTCTAGCTCGACATACTCACCATTAAGTTCTGGCTCTTCTGGCAGGTTGACCAAACCCCGGCGCAGCTTGTATTTACCTTTAGCTCCCTTGAAACGCACGATGATTTCTTCGTCGAGGACTTCGATCTGGAAAATATCGCTCGGACAACGAGAAACCAATTCTTTGAACTCATTGAACGGCAAGCATAAATCAGCCCTATCCTGGCCATTATCAATGATTGTCGCCTTTTGAATCGGCGTCACCTTAGCATAAAATCCCATGCTATCCCGAGCGATAAACTCTGCCTTGCCGTCTTTTGAGACGGACATCCAAAACATCTTATGCGGCGATTGCGCATCGGCAGTATCGGCACATTTCGCAATGGCCGAAACCGCAACATCCAAGGCTTCGTTTTCAATTTCCAGCTTCATTTCATTCTCCTCAGCCCGCTAGGGGGTGTTGTTCATTATAACAGTTCAGGGCGGCCTGTGCTAGTCTCGTGACCGCCCCTTCCGGCTGCTCCGATAGATGATGCTACTTAGAACATCTTCTTCGAGGTCTTCAGCGAATTCATTGTCTTGACACAGCCTAAGGACTTTGTTTCTGATCCTGGCGAGGCTATTATCAACACATTTATCATCAACCCCAAGTTCTCTCGCGATGTCTTTGTACGGCTTATCTTGTTCGTAGCCTTCAAGAACTGTGGCTTCAAGCTCTGTCAACTCTCGATTCAAGATTTCTCTGACATGATCTTTGGCGTCGCGATAAAGGATCGTGCGAGTAAAATCGCTACCTTCATCTACTAGAAAATCCATGATAGTTTGAGATGAATCCCCGCCACTTGATGATATGACGGGAGTATCCAGTGATGTATAATTATTGAGCGCTCTCGCCTTGTGCCTTTTTTGTTTAGAAATCTCAGTAAATAGCTTGCGCCTGATACAAATCTTTACCGCAAAGTATCTGAAGGAGCTTTCCTTAGCCTCATCGTAATCGTTGATGGCATCCCAAAGACTTATTCGGGCCAACTGCAAGAGATCTTCATTCTCGCATCCGGCGATAAATCGCGTGCTGCATTCCGTCTTGATTTGGGGTTCCAGTATATTGTAAATCCTATCAAATAACTCATGTTCGCCTCGTTTGGCTCTTTTGACATATCCAAGCAAAAGCTTGTCCTCGGCGTTATAATCTTTTGGCTCCATATCTAAACCTGTCCTCCATTGAGGGCAGGTCTGGTTCGTTATTTAGGGGTTCGTTGACCTTGCCTTAATTTTAGCCCTTCTTTAGTACCGAGGCGAGTTCAATCAAACCTGCTTCAAGCACTAGATCCTGAGAGATGTTTCTGTAAACAATGGACTTTTGCAAGTCCACAAGAGTTTTGGCAGCACTAACGAGTGCTGATTTTGAGATGTTCTGAGAATACTCTTCCAACTTGGCAAGAGCCTCCGGTGCCGCCTCAATGCTTAGCCCACATTTGAGACGAATGATGTCCTCGAAATCGTTGCACAACTGGCTCAAAACCAGTGTCAGATCTTTACCTTCGCTGTTGATCGTGTCCACGATCCTCAAAAGCTCGGCAACCTTCCCGTTGACCGCATACCCTAGAATGTCGAGACTCAAGCCTCTGAGGGAAACTCCTAGAATTGTTTCCACATCTTCTGTCTTTATCTCGTCCGTGCAAAGCTGATCTAACATCTTCACGGAATTTCTTGGTGATCCCTGCGAAGCTAGGGCAATCATCTCTAATGCTTCGTCCTCATAGGTCCATCCTTCATTGCCGCAGATTGTTTTCAGGTTCTCGATAATATCATCTTGAGAAGCCCTTCGGAAGTTGTAAATGTGAGCACGGTTCTGGATGGTTGTGATAATGCTCTCAACCTCCGTCGTACAAAGAATAAAACGAGCATGGGCAGGTGGCTCCTCAAGAAGCTTCAGAAGAGCATTTTGCGCTGAAGAGGACAGCTTGTGGGCTTCGTCCAGAATGTAGATGTGATAAGGCCCTGGCATCGGACTCAGATTAACTGTATGCTCGATTTCTTCTCGAACGTCGTTAATACCAGTTTTGGACGAAGCATTTATTTCTGTGACATCCATGCTGGCATTGTTCATGATTGATTTACAACTCTTGCATTTGAGGCAAGGTTCCATATCTTCTGTTCTATTTTCACAGTTCATTGCCATAGCATAGATGCGAGCGACAGTTGTTTTGCCGACTCCTGACCAACCGCAAAAGATAGTCGTCGGAGGGACTCTATCATTGGCGATGGCGTTTTTCAGTGCTTTGACAATATGTGGCTGGAAAATATCCGTGAATTGTCTTGGACGATACTTCAGATGCAAAGGTTCATTCATTTGTTTTTGTACTTTCGTAGTCTTTCATTTGAGATTCGTAGATGTCCAAAAAACAATCTTTGCAAATTCTCACTGGAGGATCATTGTGCCGTTTATGATTAACAAATTGGAGAATCTTCTTCGTTTTTTTACAGATGAAACATTCTCTTTCATGGACAAAGACATAGAAGTTATAAGCTCCATTAGGATCGTATTGCTCTTCTGTGGAATTTTTCCTCAATGGCATTGCACTCTCCTCTGTTTTATTATAACTTCCCGAGGCCGCTTCGTCAAGTGGAGCCATCCCGGCGGCTCTTCTCAGCCCTGAGAATTTCCACCAGCTTTTCCCAATTCTCTTTCGTCAATTGCTGGGCCATCTCTTCGACGTTTTCAAGGAATTTCGTCTGCTTCTTGCTGACACCGTTCTGAATCGCACTGCCGTCAACTTTCGGCACCCATCTTTTCGGCGGTTCTTTTGACATAGCTTCCTCCAGGGTATGCAATTATATGCCTGGAGGAAGCTATACCAGAAGATTTACTCCTCGTCGTAATCGACAAGTTCCTCGTCTTCGTATTCTTCTGGTCTTGGGAACTTCTCTCGTTGTTCTTCATCCAGCAAGTCCGGCAAAACTGTGCCATTGTTATTGGCTCTGCGCCAGTCTGCTTCTGGCAGATTGTCGCCCATGACACGTCTCAGTCCGTCCATGTGGAAATTGTAGGTCGGGGGCATAGGCTTCATGCCAGCGATCTGAGCCATCGCCATCAACAGTTCGTGTTGGCGGCGCTGTTCATCCCAATCTAGCCAACATTCAGTGTACACTGCGATCATGTACTCTTTACCAGAAAGCTTCTTGACCCAATCTTTGCCCCTCTCGATGCAAACCGGCTTTGAGTTTTTGGACTTTTCAGATCCAATCTCAGCCCAATAGATCTCTTCAGGCTCAAGATATCCGACCCATGGATACATGACCTCGGACAATGCCCTACCCATGTCTTCCACTTCCTGTGAATGCACAATATCTCTTGCGGCTCTTCCCATTTTAGTTCTCCTTCTTTTGTTAGATTCCAATACCGATTTTACCGGTTCTTTTCTCTTCTTCTATAGACTTCTTGATGTTCTCTTTAGCTTCCTCAAATATCTCCTGAACCATCGGAGACGTACTATCCCAAGTTCGATCTTCGAAAGTCCTATTTTCCACCATTTTCAAGAAGCCCTGAAATTCAGAAAAATAATGAGAATAGATATGAAAGCTGTCAACCATGTGAGTATATTGTCCAACCTTGATTTCTCGGCCGAGCTTTTTAGACACACCTTCGGCTATCAACCGTTGAATGTCAGTGAACGCATAGATATTCATGAAAGCAGCTTTAAAAGCATCATTGCTTCGCATTCTCGCATTCATCACGAGTTCATCATCAAAAATGCGACACCAGAAGCTCTGCAAGCAATTATGTGAAACAATACCATTAGCTAACATGGCGTGATCTGGATGATTTACCTCAAAATCGTAGACGATATGCTCCCCAATATATTCAGTATCAGTTATTGATAATAAAGCAGTTTTATCAAAAGCATTCTGAAATAGATTTTCCATTGGTGCCATTTGGAATTGAGGTTCATAATTAACATCTAATATTCGGGGGTTGAATCCCTGAATCTTTCTCAATTCCCTTAGTGTTACTCCATTCTGACGCAATTTCCTGATCATATCTATATTCTGTTTTCTAATCTCCAACAATTCTTTTGAATATGCTATGTGCTCTTTTAATATAAGCCACTTTGATTGTTTTCTACTATCTAGTCTCATGTCAAAAGTATTCACAGCAGATATAATTCCTGAATTAGTTTGGATATATATTTTATGAGTGTCTCCAGATGTATATCTTTTATGCTCAATGCCTAATCTATCCAATATTCTTGATATTAAATCCACACACTCTTTCCAATTCATTCCCAATTGTATTGATATATCGAAATCACTTGAACAAACAACTCTACCCTCAGCAGAATAAATCCCTGTTAAGAAATCCATACACTCTTCGTCTGTAGCATTTTCTTCATCCCAAATAATTTCCTCGCCTTTTCTCCCTATGGGACATCCTTTATCTTTGAAATATTCCCAGAGATATTTGTCTGTAATCTCTATCTTTTTGGATAAACCTCTAACTAAACTAGAAGAGCAATATTTCTCAGATATGTTTATTTTATTTTTGCTATTATGAGTTAACCAATCTATCAGCCATGTATCTTCACTCTGTGGATGTAATGAAAATCCCAAATTGCATCTTAAAATATTTCTATCTCCCCCGCAATATCCACTTGAAAGCCAAGCATCCCCATGTAAAAACCCGATCATCATGTTTTCTGTTATTTCATCATAAGAAACAACAGAAGATACTACTAATCTAACATCTTTATTGTTATCTAATAACCTCTTTATTTCTTTAGTAGATTTCCATTTATTTTCATTTCCAATATTTACCAACAGTTTTTGATCAAGTGAAACTTTTATTGATCTATCATGAGTTCTAATCTCTATGCAGTCATCAAGTTTGTTGAAGACATTAATAGCATTAACTATCTCTAAGGATCCCTCTTCTAAATTGAAGGCATAAACAGAATCTCCGTTGTTTATTTCCTCCACATTACGTAAACCCGTTGGTGTTGAAATCTTTGTTCCAGCACAAAAACAAGCTGGATCTTGAATGCCGCAGTCTTCCCACGGTTTCCAGGTGATTGCCTGCGCTCGACGCGAATGCGGAGCTTCGGCGAGCGTGTCGATAATGTACTGAATCTGGTCAATGTCCTTCCAGCGAACCTCGAAAGTCGGTGGGGCCTGAGCCAAAGTCAAGACTTTGTAATCAAACAGGCGCTCGTGATAGGTGTACTCCCAATGGCCCTTTTCTGGAGCAATCCAATGGTCATGGATACCATCGACAACTTCCTGTCGATAGACTTCAAGGTCGGCAATGCCACCAGGAAAAGCCCTATGAATGCGAGGTTCAGCGAAAGGATCTTTGATTGTCATGCAGAGAGTCACGTCTCTTGACGGTGGATCCCCAGGCTTGTCATATTGTGTCGCGATCTGTGCTCCGCGTTCCCAAGTCTGGACGACGGCCGTCTCCCATGCTGCGGGCAAATTGTCGCCAACAACATAGATGACAGGCAAAGTCAATCCAGGAAAAGTAGCCATTGAGGCTGTCGGTTCAATACTCATTTATCTTCCTTAGGAGCATCTGTTGGTATATTCAATGCTTTTTGATGCTATTTCTAGCGAACGCTTCTTTGCTTCTTTATGATCATCTATTGTCTTTATCCCGGCTTCAATACACTCCCTCATCGTGTCTGTTAAGTCTTCTCCATAAAATCTGATACCATCTATATTAAAGTGGCATTTATCGGCGGATATTTCAGATAAACTATACCACCAAAGATTCACCTTTTTATCATTACAAGTTAGGTCGATATCGGTATGGTTACAATCAAATCTCGTTTTGAGAATTTTGATATCGTTCTTCATTCTCTTCTCCTTAGGGATAGACCGACATCTCGCGATGCAAAACGGGCGAGCAGCCTATCTTTCCTTCATACCAGACAATTTCGACTCCAGCTTCTTCAAGCATTCCAAAAGCTATAGAGCAGCTTTCATACCAGCTATCATCTTCTTCGGGCTTAAAAAGAGCATGGCCCACGACCTTCTTGACGCCAGCCTGGATAATGGCTCGACCACAGTCGGCGCAAGCGATATAGGGGCAATACATAACCGATCCAACGGTGCATTCTCCGCGCCGTGCTGCACTGAAAATTGCATTTCGCTCTGCGTGCTCAAAGAAATGGTATTTGTTCGGCCTAACAAGACGTTCTTCAGTCAACTCAACACCGGTTGGCGGGGCATTCCAGCCTTCCCCTATGATTTCTCCGTTTTTTACAAGGATCGCGCCATTTTGGGTGCTTGGATCCGGGCTGTTCAAAGCCAATTCGTAAGCCCTTGCAAGATATGCAGCAGACTTAATGCCCTCAAAAATCTCTTCATCTTGCAGTTTCTGCAATTGCTTTCTAGCAGCTTCAAATACCATTACTCAACTCCAGTGCTTCCCAATCCGCCACGGTTCTTGCCCGCTGGTGGTTCCAAGATTTCAAGAATCTGCATTCTTGGGAATGGCAAAATCAGCATTTGACAGATACGGTCGCCCTTCTTGACTTCCAAAGTCTTCGGAGAAGAACTGTGGTTGATCACTAATGCCTTGATTTCATCCTCTGGACCGCAGTAATCTGCATCAACAAGGCCGGGGGCATTTGCGAGTGTTACCGCATAGTTTGCCGCCAGACCAGAGCGGGGCAATAAGAAGAGTCCGTAACCATCAGGAATCTTGACGATGATGTTGCAAGGCACAACTGCCATGTCTCGTGGCCGAATGGTCACAGGTAATCTTGCTCTTAGATCGACGGCAACAGACCCATCCGTTGCATAAGCTGGCATTTCAATCTCTCTGTCCAATCTATAGATACTAACGGGGACAGAGGCAACGGGGCCGACAACTGTTTCAACAATAGATTCGGATTGAGTTTCAGCAGAAATGATTGGATACATGTCCGAATGAGCATTCTTGTTGAATTTCTGTTCCCAGATGGGCCAGATCAGGTTGCAGATGTCAGCACCACGGCGCTGAGTAGAAATCGAAACCTTGCGAACATCTGCATCAAAATCCTCTCCCATGCAAAGATCAGCCATTGATTGAATAATGTTGAATCTGTCTTTCTCAGTCAGGCTTCTGTCCCGAGACTGGAAATCGTTCTTCTTCATATGATAGCTTAGATTTTGCTCACTAATTCCAAGATTTGCGGCCACATTTTTGAAGGGGAGAGCCTTCACGTAATAGAGTTCGCAAAATTCGATTTTGGAAAATGCCATGTTTATCTCCTTCGGGGGCTATTACAGCGCAAGGTCATTATAACAGCCCCCGAAGGGAGTTTCTAGTCGATTCGATGAATTTACGACGAGCAGGATCCCCAGACATGGTGACAGTCCATGCATTGAGTCGTGCAAGACGAGATCTCGGCGGTACGGTGGCTGAAACAACGCTCACACTGCTTCATAGACGGCTTAACCAGCTTGACGGAAGCACTCTTTTCTTTTGGTGCCTGCTTCACGGCGGGGTTCTTATTGGCGCTGCCATTTCTCTTAGCCACTTGTTCATCCGTATAATGGATAACATCTTCTACGCCAAGATATTTGTAGGCCAAGATTCGTCCGATTACGTCAAAAATGGACTTACCCTGAACAACATTATCGTGTTCAACAGACCCCGAAGGCTCCTGGTTGATACTCATGAAAATGTCGCAGAACTCTTCCAGTGGGACGCCGTACTGCAATGAGACCGAAGTAATCCTAGCGGCCAATCCCAAAACAGTTCTGGCGAATGAATCTTCATTTGCGTAATCAATGAAGATTTCACCCAGGTGTCCGTCGGGATACTCGCCCGTGCGCAGAAAGACCTTATGGCGCAAATCAATCTCGCCCTCTTCCGGCAAAGAACCAATCTTAAACTCATGGGTTACCCCGAAGCGTTGTGACGGAAGTCTTCTCCTTTGAGCCTTGTGAATCTCTTCAGGGCTTGCCTGGGCATCGGATAATTCATCCATAAGATCAACTGCGTCAAGAATCTCCGAGAAGATATCTGTGGACTTCGTGTTGAGCGGCTGAGACAATTTGCATCCATCTCGGTACAAGGCGACACTTTTCAAGCCAGAATCATATGCTAGCTGGTAACAATCAGCTACATCTTGGATCGTTGCCTCAGAATTCATATTAATGGTATTATGGTTGACAATACCATTAGCAATAAATGAATGAGATTTTGGTACAGAAATATCAAATACCTCTCTCATCCCTTGAGATTCCGATATCTCAACTTTAGAAAATCGAATATTGTGTTCTATAATGTTTGCAATGTCTTCGGGGATATCAATTCCATCATCTACCATGTTTAAAATGGTTTGACGAGAAACATGTTTCGTTCTAGGATCATTTAATATATAATATTTGCTTCTTAGGTCTTTAGGAACCAAAGAAAACAGATATTGACGAGACACATTGGGAATAATGTCTGAAGACGAATTCCCTACACTACGGTTTTTCATGTCATCTAACAATATCTGACGATAGTCTTCGTTGAAAAGTATTATGTTAGACAATAATATAGCCTCTCTTCCCGATACATATAGTTCATAATAATTCCTGTCATAGTCTTTATTATATTTTTCTATGGTATTACTTAGAATACCCATATTATCAAGTACATATCTCAGGTCATCAATTATTTGTTTAGAGGACAAACATATCCCTATCTTTGCCTGGTTTTTAATAACATATCCATCGGAGAATAGCCCATTCATGAAATTTACAACATGATTCTTCAACGACTGAAGTATGCAATCTGGAATAGTTTTGATGTATGATGTTTTACCTATGCCTAGATATATGAAGAATTCGTACAAATGTTTAGAATTAATAATCAGTGAAGGACATCTGCCTCCACTCTGAGATATTCTTCCAATTACATCAAATATTTCAGAGAATATACTATTAGCTTTATCTAATACCCTTGTATCAGAGTGGGTTATACTTACGGAATATGTAGATTCTATGGCACACCCCTCAGAAGCATATAGTCCTAGCAACCATGCTAAATCATCTGTCATTTCTATAGGTATAGTTATTGTTTTTTGGCAACCATATGGTTCTTTAATCTGATAGTTGAAGACATAGGAAGTTTTAGACCAGATATCAGATCCCAACTTAAGAGCTACATAATCCCCCTTTGTAATGTCCTGAAGCATTTTCCATTCTAATTTACCATCATCAGAAATACAATACAAAGGATGATTAAAGGTTCCAGTCACTTCATGCCCATTTTTCAATTTGATTCTTTTTACTGGCTTAAAACCTCCATAATAAAAGAAGTTAGTATTAGTTGTTTTAGAATCATGAGACGGCACTCTCATGGAAAGAGGGCTAAAATTGTCCGGTTTTTCATTGTTTCTCAAAGACCCGATTCTTATCATACCCCTGTCTGTTGTCAAAAGACTTTCACCCGTGATGCACTTTGATATGGCCCCTGACAAGAAAGGTTGCACTGCCGCCATCATCTTAATATGAGATTCGTATGGCAAATATCTTTGACCATAATCCCCGCACTTATTGGCGCAGTCAAAAATAGGATAGTGCTCTTCG
>Ga0210043_1001717_pt1 | contig 16826 bp, 19 predicted proteins | sample CryGeymet201501t_FD_183990 | JGI IMG/M metagenome (GOLD analysis project Ga0210043, IMG submission 183990) | Groundwater microbial communities from Crystal Geyser aquifers in Utah, USA - Crystal Geyser metaG 2015-01t (SPAdes) (version 2) | ecosystem: Environmental > Aquatic > Deep subsurface >... | reverse complement strand
GATGCCGCTGATGGCATCCAATCAATTTCATCTATATTTCCGTATTCCAAAGACTCTTTTAAAATTTGAATACGGTCCTCAACAGAATCACTCTTATATATTTTCTCAACAGTTTCATTTATTCTATATTTTGGCAGAAAAACACCAATTCGATCTCTCCCAAGATTAATCGGGAGGCGACCTATCTCGCCCTCAATATCGACCCTTGTTGCGTTTATATTTTTTAAAGCTTTTGAATCCTCTACTCGGGCACGGGCCACTTTCGCTCTCACCTCGGAAGATAAAATTTCAATTGCAACTTTTATTTCTTTTGCCTGATTCTGAATTTCCAAAACTCGATCCAATAGACTTGACGCCTGAAACGAGGCCACAACCGCTGCAATTCCCAACAATAATGTGCCCAATCCTTGCGGCTCAGATTTAACAACCCAACCCAAAAATCTCTTTAAACAATTCATGTGTTGTCCTCCGCAAACTCAATCACAAGCAATCCGAATATATGTATCTTCTCTTTTGGGTAGTATCTCGATATCTCATGAAACCAATGATGCCTATCCTGATAGATTCCACCAGTATTTTCAAACAACTCCAATGCTACCAAGTCTTCAAGAGATTTGTACTTTCTAACTGTTAAAACTTTTTTAACCAGCTCTTTTCCGCTGCCTATATGGATAAATTTAATTGAGTCGCCTTTCGACAACCCATTTCGCCTTGAATCATCAAGCCGAACTTCAATTTTTTTGAGACCATCGCTAGTTGCGACGAAAGGAATATCCTCTAAACGCATCTCAAATAGATTACTCACCTTTTGGACCTTGCCCTTTTAGGAATCCATTCATCGATTTTACCATTTAGTGCCCTAATCAGATCTGCTGCAATAAACAGCCCCGGACTCAGGATTCTCCCATTCTCGATAGATCGGACCGTATCCAATGGTACATTTGCCTGCTCAGATAGTTCTCGTTGACTCAAATTCACTAGTTGACGCTCACGCCTCAATCTTTCCGCAAACTTCTGTCCCAGGTTCTTTATTCTAGAATCTAACTCTTTTCGTGCCATGTATTATAATACCAGTATAACTATACTTGTATTATAATACATCATAGTATTAACTAGTGAAATGCGGTCGGGCAATAAAATGAGAAAAAACGAAGTTTTACTTAGCGTTAGACCACAATATGCGAACCTACTTGTCTCTGGAATCAAAACGATCGAATTGCGCCGGAGATTTCCAACAAACCTCCCATTAGATACAAGATGCATTATCTATTCAACCTCTCCAGAAAAGTCCGTAATAGGCGAATGCAGGATCTCTAAAGTTGAACTTCTGCCAATGGAGAAGTTATGGAATAAAGCGGCAAGCCAAGCGATGATTCCCTGGGATGATTTTAGATCTTATTTTGAAGGACGGGACTCTGGATTTGCAATTCATGTGCACAGCTACCTAAGATACAAAAACCCCTTATCTTTAGATCAAGTCACTGGTGCAAATTCTAGACCCCCACAATCATATAGATATATTCAAGATTTGGAGTTATCCTCGAATATATAATGGCTGCTGATCTTCGATTTTTACTCGACACTAATGTCATTATTCAATTCGAAGAGGTCGGGTCCAATCGCGAAATTAAAAGTGATTTTCAGAAGCTTCACCATCTTTTAAGTAAACACAGTCTATCTTTCGCCTATCACCCGCTGACGGAAAATGACCTAGAAAATGACAAAGACAGCGGTCGACAGAAAGAGATGCTCTCTCGGCTTCGCAAATATCCATTGCTAGACTCACCACCAACTTTAGCTGGAAATGAACTAGAAAAAAAGTATGGTGGAATCAATTCGACCAATGACTTAATTGATTGTCAGCTGTTGTTTGCAGTATCTCGGGGGTGTGCCACCTACCTAATAACCGAAGATCGTGGAATACATAGAAGAGCGGAGAATGCCGGCCTTGACGATAGAGTAATTTATGTCGGCGATGCAATTGATCTAATTACTAGACAGTTTCAACCTCAAACTGTTCAACTACCCAATATTGATCATGAACATCTATATAATTTAGATCTAGAACTTCCCTTCTTTGACTCCCTCAAAGATGATTACGACGAATTCGAAACTTGGATACTCGACAACGCCAACCGGAGATGTTGGTCCATAAAAGTAGGATCAGATCTGGCGGGTCTTTGTATATATAAGCACGATGAAGCTCAAGAGCACTCAGGAATCACTCTTCCTTCAGTAAAACTGTGTACATTTAAGGTGTCTGAAGGTCACAACGGCAGGAAATTCGGTGAGCTTTTACTCAAGATGGCGTTCAATTACGCAACCAGAAATCACATCACATCTATTTGGGTAACCGCTCATGAGAAACAAGTTAAGTTAATTCAATTTTTAAGAAAGTTTGGATTTTTAGTTCACAAAGACCTTAAAAAGAAAGACATGATTTTTTACAAATTGATGCAACCACCAGCTGGCCTGCCTGAAATGAAACCATTAGATTTTCACATTCTTTACAGCCCACATCTTTTAGAAGGTATTCCTGTAAGGAAATTTGTGGTGCCAATTCAATCTAGTTTTCACGATATTTTATTCCCCGAAGTTGCGCCTCAGTTAGGTCTAGGAGGTTTTGTAGAAGGAGATTCCATACCTGGAAATACAATTAGAAAAGTATATTTAAGCCACTCTCCCATTAAAGAGATTCCCGCTGGATCAATTATACTGTTCTACCGATCAGCCCCGGAACAATATATTCGGACTAGAGCAATTGTTGAACGTGCCAGACGACTAACAGACATGGAAAGCCTCGCTGCTGCAATTGGAAAAAGATCTGTTTATTCGCTCAAGCAGGTTAACGAAATGATAGAAAAGGAAGTTCTAGTAATCGATTTTAGGTTAGTGGATCATTTAGAAACCCCGATCCCCCTGAAAGAACTTGTCAGCAATAAGATTTTCAACAATAGACCGCCTCAATCGATTATGGAGATCTCAGATGAACGATATTCAAGTTTCAAAGGACTTCGACAAAGCTAAACTAACTTTATGAACAAAGAATTAGCCGCAGACAGTCACCCGGAACAGGCTCTCTTTTCCCATTTGACTCGGCCTCACACACAGATGACAGAACAACCAACAATAATACAATCCAGTTTCTCATTTCTTATTCCCCCTTGAATGAACTTTGCGAATCGAGACCTCATACAGTCCTGTATGAATCTCTGTCTTCTCGAGTATTTTCGAGATTAGATTTCGAGGGTCGTCCTCGCCGTAGAGCAAGTAATGAACTGAGACTTGGAAGGTCTCGGCGCATCTCTTAACCGCATCGAGATCCCTAGGAGTGCGGCCCGTGAGCCAATCACTGATCGTCTTCGGAGATACATTGATTCTTTTAGCGAGCTTGGCGGTGGTCAGCCCTTGCTGACGAATAAGATCTTTGAGTGTTGTTGCAAACTCCATCGCAACTCCAGTCTCGGCTGAAAACTACGGACTTTTCAGATAATTCCGACTCATCAGTCGAAAATCTGGAATGTCAGTCGGCAATACTGATTGTTCAGCCGAACGAGGGGTCTATCCTAGGAGCGTGGAAGTGTCTCGCTGAAAAATTAAGGCATACCTCTACGTTGCGGATTCTTAACCCAAGAAGAGATAGACCTCATAAAATCCCAAACATCTCCTTCACTCGGAGTCAGGTAAGAAGAATCTGACGGGTCTACGCCTATTTTTCCCAACACTTCTACCAACCATTTAGGCCCGTGACCCGAGATACCAAGAGAACTAAGCCAAGACTCTAGTTCACCGCCGGGAACAACAAAAATGCCATATTCTGCCATATCAGCTATGAACTTATGGGCTAGCCCTCTCTTGTCTTCAGAAAGTATGTTTACTCCCCCATCTTTTTTCATGTCTTGTCCTGATGCCAGTAACTCTCGTTTCAAATTGGCCCGCATGTCTTGGTAGTGCTGATGAAGATTCTGGGGAACATTGGCTGCCTCTAAAGCTCTTGTGAACAGTTGCCCCGCATCTTTCACGAAATCGATATCCACAATTCCGGCAGCAGGGATCCCCATCTGCCGCAGAGGCCTGACTATTGTCCATATTGTCGACTTTTCTCTGGCATTCAAGAAAAGTGCCCCTGCCAAGCTAGAGCCAGCTTCATCAGAAATGCGTTCATTCATTTCGCTATAAAAAGCTCGGTCAGAATCCGCTTCGGTTACAATTACAGCTTGATGAAACAAAGCTTGCATAACTCCTGTAGACCTCAAGAGAGGATCTTTAAAAAGCTCAGTTACTTTTTCCGAAGTAAGCAAACGTGCAGTTGATTGTTTGTTAGACTGATCATGAGTCAATCTAACAATATTTAACCCCTTCCCAGACTGGAGGCACCCCATAACAAAAGATGGACTATGAGTTGAAACCAAAAGATTGCCTTCCCTCTCAGCCATTAATTCAGAAAGTCTTTTGCCTAGCGTATTTGCAAGTGCAGGATGCAAAAAGGCCTCTGGCTCATCGATGAGCATAATCTTTTCCTCACCAGCAACTACCGTCATCACCAATCCAGTGAACGCTTGCACCCCATCACTACATTCGCGGATGTGCTGAGCCTCAGCAAAAAACTGGGAGGCTGCATCAGTAAAACTTCTTTCGACCATTTCATTTTCTGGTGCGACAGCAGACAACCGAATCTGCAGATTATTTAAACTCGTCGGATCCACCACAAAAAATCTTCCAAAAGCCTCATGCACTAAGTCGCGAACTTTTTTTCTTTTTAGGTTGTCCCTCAACAACTTGGACAAGCAGTGAGTAGGGGGGGACTGAATGCTTTCGGCTGGTTTATCGTCAACCAAGTGGAACCTCTCTCTTCCTCCGAATCTGGAGACAAAAAAAGTTACAAATTGGATAGCAAAATTCTTTGAATGGGTTCTCGACCAATTTTCTAACGACTTGGGATTTCCCATTGCGTGAATGAATCCTCTTGAAGAATTAAATCTTCCATACTTGATGTTGCCATCTACCGGATGCTTGGCATCCTTCATCTTCATCTCCTCAACTGCTGACTCCAGATCGGCTAAAGAAAATTCAGGATAAGAAACCGAATCAAGAACGAATCGAGGAGAGTCTGGCCCCTGTTGGCAATACCGTTCAATCTCCCTTAGAAGCATACTTTTCCCAGAATTGTTTGGACCAACAAAAACAGTTACTGCACCCGGATCAAAGGACAAAGGCTCAGAATTGGGTTGAGGTCCAAATTTCAATTTCAATTTCTTTATCATAGGAACTCTTTACACCATGTCGCCCGACCTTAACTGTTAAAAAAACAAGCACCAAATCTCGTTGAGCTGAAGAAGACCGCTCGCGAAACCAGAAAGGAAATGGTCGGCAAAAAGCAGGAAATCGCCGTTGTGTTCACGAGATGTCATAAGGTGTCACGCACCTGCTAAAAAATAGAAGAGCCTGGAATCATTCGATCGGTAATTTCAAAAACTTAGCGGGGTTAACAGGTATTTGCCTTGAGATAAATGGCGGAGAGGGTGGGATTCGAACCCACGGACCCCGTGAAGAGTCTTCGGTTTTCAAGACCGACGCGATCGACCACTCTGCCACCTCTCCGTTTAGGGTGTTCCTTCTTCGGTGGTGGCTAAGCTTTCGCTGTGCCACCTCTCCGTTAAAGTTTCAGACATTTTCATGCCCGTGATCGAATGGTTATAAATAACTTAGAGGGCTCAAAGTCACAAGCCCAGATTCCCAAAAAGACTTTTAATGCGTCTAAAGATTTCACGCCCTCATGACAATTTTTGCCGATCAGGAAGCCCAAGTGAATAAGTCCAGATTTAGCTGGTAGAGCCCCTCCGACGGAGCTGATTTGACCTTTTTCTCGAGACCTTCGAGGGTTTTGAGTAAGGCCATATGGATTTCTTTTCGAGTGGCATCGTCCGCAGTAAAGGTCACGCTGAGCCTGAGCCCCGGATCATCAGAACGCAATACCTGGCTAGCCGACAACTGCCGCATGAGACTGTGATTTACGGGAGTCATGTCGGAATCGGCTCCGAGGTGAAGATCTTTCACGAGCACTTCATACCGACCCGACTTCGGCTCGATCAATCCGATATCCTCTAGTCGCCTGAGATATTGCTGCAGCCGTTCCATAGAAATATCGAGCACGTCCGATATCCTTTTAAAATCATTACAATATTTATCGATCGAAAGAAGGTTATGGATGAGCTGCAGATACGGGTTTGCGTAGTATTCCCTGTAGCCAGCCGCATCGACGGTACGGGCTGTTTCGAGATAATTGGATGTCTCAAGGACCTTAGACCGAAGCTCTAAGATCTCCTGCCATAACAAATCTTTGCGCTGTTTATGGCTGGATCGCTCCCAATCACAAAGCAACCTGAGGTATTGAGATTGTTCTGAAGAGCAGTTCAGATAGCTACTCGCACCAAAGACTTGATCGAGATTAAGCTCGGCTTGGCCGTGCATGACCTTCGATAGATAAGTCTTTTGAATTCCCATATGAGAGGCCATATCGCTAAAGCTGAGCTTGGATCCGAGAGATTTTCGCTGTTCCAAAAGGAATTTTATGGCTTTTCTGTAGGAATTTATTTCGAAAAAACTCATATATTTCAATAAAAGTTTACCTTATAGCAACTTTATTTACAGCAGTTACTTATTTAATAATTTACTCCAAGGCCCAAACCCCGTTTAATGCATCGCATAACAGGCAGATCGTGCTGGGATCCCTCTCCCCCCACCACATCCCCCCCGGCACGGTCTGTGCTTCTTAGTCAGAAAGGGTTTTTTATGTTTTTGAAAAAGTTGTTGTTTATCCTATGCCTCACCACACTCAGCCTCGCCACCAAAGCAGGCACTTGGACGGGATCCGGAGGAAGTGGCCATGCCCTTCTCTTCACCCAAATGGGCGAACAACTTCTAAGAACTTTTGTCGACGAGAAATATGAAGCCAATACTTACCAGGTCAGAGACCTCATCGACCTTCCACTTTTTGCTGAAGCCATTATGACAACGAAAGTTGTGGCTGTAAGCGAGCCACTGTTTGATAGATTCGGGCATCCTGCAACGGCGCTCTATCTCACCTTGGACGAATGGCATGAACATTCCGACAAATTCGAAGCCGAGAGTGAGTTTGTGAAAGCCAACAACTTCAACGCCGTCATAATCGTTGATATCACTCGCTTTGAAAAAGAATACGCTCTAGGCCCCGAAATTGCGATGGGAACCGTATTCCACGAATACCTAAGAGCGACGCATATTGATGACGACAATTATAAAGTCGCCGCGAAAATTTATGACCGCGGATTTTTTGGAGCGCTGTTAAAATCCAACCAAGAACTGTCGAAACATTTAGCCGAAGAAAAGAAACGACTTTCTAAAATGGAATACAAATTAGACCTTGTAGATTCCGAACTCGGCAAAACAGTAGAGATTCTTCAATCGGATGAACAAAAACTAGAAGACGCCCTCATCTACCGTCGCCCCTTCGTAAAAGAGAAGAAAAAAGCCATTCGCGACGTGTCGAACTCCTTTGCAAACATGGTGGGTTCAACGAGCATGACCGGATTTGGTCGCGCCTATGCCGGTAGGATTTTAAAGGCGCAAGGGTCCGTTGTGGCCGAGCAATTTGAAGCCAGCTACAAAATGAGCGAGCTCGAAGTAGCCGACGACAGAGTGAGCTTTTACACCCATGCCCTCACAGGAACTCGCGAGTACTTTCTCAAACTTCGTGAAGCACGACGTAAAATTATATTGGACGAATTGGCCAACTAATCGAAAGAGATGATGAAAATGAAAAGAATTAAAAAAACTCTAATCGCCCTTATCTGCGTCACAAGCTTCTCTGGAGAAGTCCTCGCAAGTGCAGCCGGTGCTCCGACTGGAGCACAACAAGGTGTGGCCGTACACGACCCGTTCAAAGGACGGATTCGAGTGATACTTCCAGAAAAAGAAATCACGATTAGCGACAGCGCCATATCGCACGAAAGAAGTACTGGTTTTGGGTTGAGCCTTAGTTTCGGAGGAAACTCTCACAAAGGAAACGTAAACAAATTTTCTTCCTTAGACGCTACTTACGTTAGATTCTTTGGAAATCCTGATGATTTCTCCAGCATGACTGTAGCCTTTACATGTGATGGCAGAAGTCTGCTTCAATACTCTTGGGCCTACTACAGCGCCAAAGACATTAACCTACAGTTTAGCAGTGTGTGGGGAACTAGCGAAGCTGTGATCTCGTCCTTAATCTTACGCACCCCATGGCTAGCCCAGTTTTTCGACGTCTACCAAGTCAATCGGCAGAAACAAGCACCAAGTGTTATATCGGCCAACAATTTTTCAAATGGAAAAAACTCATCACTAGGTTTTTCAGAGAAACACTCTGGGCTCAGTCGCCGTGAAATTTTGTATGGGGTCGAACACACGAGCTGGATACACCAACTTTGTGACCCTCGCTCACAAGTTCGCCGAGTCCTCAACCCTTACTACTCACGAACAAAGGGGACTGACCCCGACGCCCCAATGTTCACCCGAGAAGCCTTCTATAAGAAATCTCACAAAACCCTTTATCTGGATTTTCTCTATGACGCCGACAACTGGATTGATGACGTCGAAGCCAACGCCCGAAAAGAGTTAAAGGCCACGAGAGCCCTCATCGAGGAATATCTCGCCGGATTGAAGAAGTAGAAACAGCAACTCAAAACCAAAATTAGTCATCAAAATTTCCTAGCTCAATGATGAGTTAGGCAGCGGCTTGCCGCAAAAAATCAAGGAGGAACAAAATGAAAAAAATAATTCTAATCACCCTAACCCTACTCACAAGTGCAACGGCCTTTTCCGCAGGCGACAAAGCTCCCATTGATGTCATCGAAGATATCATCCGCGAACCGGGAAGACCGGATAGACCAGGCAGGCCCGGAGACGGTGATGACCATGGCAATCCAAACCAATGGGCGTGTTCATCCGTAAACACTTCTACTCAACGCCACTACCTCACCACGGGAAGAGGCGAGGCCAACGTCAGTGCCAAAGCACTGAACACTTGCCTCGACAACACCTACTACCCACGTCAGTGTGCCGATTCAAAGTGTGAAAGAGATAACGGTCGAGGGAACTTCCGCGTACAGACCCAGAACTCATCCACGAGAAAAATTTACTCCGGCAAAGGCAGCACCAGACTAGAGGCTCAAGCCAATGCCATGAACTCTTGTGTGAGTGCAACCTACTACCCTAGGCAGTGTGGCTTCTATCGATAGAACTAGAGTAATTTTAGACACTTAGGAGGTCAGCGCGCGCGGGGAAAATGAGTACCCGTGCAGCACTCAAAGCCCGAAGACTCATTTGATCCTAGGCCGAAAAGCCGCTATACCATCTATGGGGCTCGGCCCCTGCGAGCAACAACCGCGAACCCCGCCAGGCCCGGAAGGGAGCAACGGTACCGGTACCGTTGTTTTTGGCAGGATTCGCCGGGTCCCACTTTTTTTTGCCTAACAGGATAAATAAATCGAATGAGTTACGTAGTTTTAGCACGACGATATCGCCCGCAGCAGTTTAGCGACCTCGTCGGCCAAGAACACGTGGCCGCCACCCTGAAGAACGCCATCAAACAAGAACGCTTTGCTCACGCTTATTTATTCACCGGTCCCCGCGGAGTCGGTAAAACTTCTGCTGCTCGTATCTTAGCCAAAGCGATTCGTTGCCTGGACCCGCAAGACGGTGAACCTTGCAACAAATGCGAAGCTTGCGTGAGCATCACTGACGGCAAAAGCATGGACGTCATGGAAATCGATGCGGCTTCCAATACTGGCGTCGATAACATCCGCGAACTCAGAGAAAACGTCGAATACATGGCGAGCGTTGGCAAATACCGCGTCTACATCATCGACGAGGTTCACATGCTATCCACTGCTGCCTTCAATGCCTTGCTGAAGACACTGGAAGAGCCTCCTCCGCATGTGATCTTTATCTTCGCGACCACAGAACTGCACAAAGTTCTCCCTACGATCCAATCACGCTGCCAGCGTTTTGATTTTCGCCGGGTGCCCGAAGCGGAGATGATGAAAAACCTCACCGCAATTTGCGAGAAAGAAAACGTCACGATCGATGAAGCTTCATTGAGGTCTATCACTCTTGAATCAGAAGGTTGCTTGCGAGATGCTCAGTCTTTACTCGATCAAGCGATCGCGTTTTGCGACGGTAAAATAACAGTAGAAAATCTGGAAACCGCGCTCGGCCTTATCGGTCGCGGCGCTTACATCGCCTTATTCGAAGCGATCATCACCAAAGACACGAGTGCCGCCATTAAGGCTGTGAATGATATGCTCCTTCAGGGCAATGATCCGAAAGTCTTACTTGGGCGCATGACCCAATTTTTCCGCGACTGGCACTTGAGCTATTTTGCGGGTGAATCCCTTATCAGCGATCCTGATTTTTCGAAATTATTTGTTAACTACAAAACGGCTTTGAGTTCGGATGAAGTCGTTCGCAACCTAGACCTCTGCCTCAGACACCAATCGCAATTGTATGCTGCAAGCAATAGCGAATTCCTCCTAGAAAGTCTCGCCGTGAAACTTACACTATTGAGACCAGCCGCTGCACCTGCCCATGCAGCTCAAGCAAACACGCAGTCACAGAATTCTTCCGCAGCGAGCAACAGACCCGCGCGTCCAGATTTTTCAAACCGCGCATCCAACGCAAGACCTGGAGCGGGATCAACACCTCCCACTCCGCCGCGCAACAGGCCCGGCCAATCAAGCCCAACACCTCCTCCGCCCGGCCCCACATCCAAGCAACCTTCTCAAGTTCCGATGAGTGCAAGTAGCGATCTTATGGAATTGTTCACCTCCTTCATCAGGGCAAAGAAACCCGCATGGACTCCTGTTCTTCAAAGTGTGCAAGGCATTGAGAAGAATGATGATGGAAGAGTTACCGTATATGCTAAGGGTGATTTTGCCGGGAAGAGATTGTCTTCCAGCGATGGACTTGAAGTCTTAAAGCTCAGCCTCGGAGTCGACAACATCGAAGTCACCCTCGACGCTTCGGCGGTAAAGAGCGAAAAAGCAGCAACACAAGATGAAATCTATCAGCAACACAAAGAAGCCCGTGATATGGCAAGAGAACACGAAAGTGTGGCATCGGCCGTAAAGATCTTTGACGCCAAGATCAAAGACACTAAGATACTCGTAAACAACAAGAACAATGGCCCCGGCAAGAACTAACGGGACTTAAAAGGAGACAATGATATGAAATTTCCAGGTGGTGGCGGAATGGGCGGAATGCTCGCTCAAGCCCAAAAAATGCAATCCGAAATGAAGGCCCTTCAAGACAAACTAGCTCTTAAGGAATTTGATATCGAAAGCGCCGGCGGCCGAATCAAAATCACAATCACAGGCAAACAAGAAATTACGGCACTTGATATCTCCAAAGAGATCATCGACCCAGAAGATCCAGGAATGCTTGCAGACATGCTCAAGGTCGCGGTCAACCAAGCTGTTGAAGAGTCACAACGTATCGTTGCCGAAGAAATGGGCAAAGTCGTTCCTCCAGGCTTGGCAGGTCTATTGTAAGTGAAATTGATTCCGAAATCGCTCCAGAGCCTTGTGCATGAACTCTCTCGCCTTCCGGGCGTGGGAGAGCGCACGGCTTTGCGCTATGCGATTTCGCTGATCAAGGCGGGCCCACAACGAACCGCCCACCTTCAAGCTGCCTTGAGCGAGCTAGACTCTCACATGGGCAACTGCCCTAGCTGCGGCTATTGGACGGAGCATGCAATTTGCTCACTCTGTGAAGACAGTGAGCGCATCAGCACCAGACTTTGTGTCGTGAGAGATTGCCCTGACGTTTTGGCTCTTGAGAAATTCAAGAAGCACCCATGGAACTATCATGTCCTAGGCGGATTACTTTCTCCACTCGCGGGCATTGGCCCCGACAGACTCAATATTTCGTCTTTGCTCGATAGATTGCAGAACGAAGAGATCAAAGAATTAATCCTAGCTTTTGATGCGACTGTCGAGGGCGATGCCACATCCTTCTACCTCAAGGACCTCCTAAAGAAAGACCGTCCGGATCTCGTAATATCGCGCACGGCCCTCGGACTGCCGGCCGGATCCAGCGTGGAGTACCTCGATCCATCCACATTAGAAAGTGCGCTTCAACACCGCACTGTTTTAGAATAGCAAATCTCGAATAGTTTTCTCTATTGTAGTAAACTCCTACTTAGTGGGACACCTCGTACATGAACTGAATCTCGTCGTTGATAGGCTCTTGCTTGTCTCGCCCACAACCGAACGACTCAAAAAACAGATGCAGTTCATCGCCGAAGATCTCGTCGCGGATTTTGGGGCCGGACAGAAACTCAACCTCTGCCAGAGTAGATTCTCAGGCAAACACACCGTCGAAAACATGCTCGCTTTTGACCTAGGGATGAGAGCAGGCATGAGATCCAGAGTTCAAATTCTAGGATGCAGCCTCGAACGGGCTCTCCCCAGCGAAGGCCTTCTGAACTGCGCCGACGCCACGATTCTCGACTGGAACCCTGGCCATACAGACGACGAAATTAGCCTTAACAGTGAGATTATGCGCCACATCAAAGGCCGCCCCACGCTCGCCCTTCTTCCTTTCAAGAACCAAGGCGAGCTAGACCCCGCCCACAAGCTGAGGGCCCGCGCCCAATACCTCTACTTGGAAAAGAACTGTTCGAAGCTAAGCGTCTGCCGAGGCACCGAAGAATTCTTGCGCCAAGGTTTAGAATGGGTATTGAGCTTTTAGAATATTTGGACTACGTTTAGTCCTTCGAGATCGCTGGTAGCTCAGTCGGTAGAGCAGGTGACTGTTAATCACCTTGTCGCAGGTTCGAGCCCTGCCCAGCGAGCCAATTTTATCCTCGAACCCCCTAAAATATTACGATATAGTAACAGCATGACGCCCCTAAATTCAGATGCCATACAAGAAGCCGAAGAGGCAGGTTTTGATTTGAATTTAATTGAGTTAAATCTTAGTCTTTCTCCCTCAGAAAGAATCGAACAACATCAATCCGCACTAGATCTAGTCTTGGAGCTTGAGTCCATAAGAACCAATCGAAATGAAGACGCTAAGTGATCTTTTAAGCATTCTAAGTCAATCAAATATTGATTTTGTAGTTGTAGGTGGATTTGCCGGGGTCCTGCACGGTTCAACACTTGTGACTCGCGACCTTGATCTTTGTACCCTCTTAACTCCTGAGCATATTGCAAAACTCAAACTTGTTTTAAAAGATTTTCACCCCAAACATCGAATGACACCAAACAAACTTCCATTTTCAGAAATTCCTCCAGAGGGACAATCTCTTAACAATCTATACCTCGAAACTGATTTGGGGGTGGTGGATTTTCTAACTTCCATTACAGGAGTAGGTGACTTTGAAAGAATTCGCTCTAAAGCTGAGGAAGTTGAGATTCGAGGTCAAAAAATTAATGTCATCAACCTCGAGGACTTAATTAAAGCTAAGGAAGCCATGAACCGCGATAAAGATCGGCTGGCCGTGAAAGAACTGCGCGCGATTCAAACAAAGACAAAAAAATAGAATTCGGAGAATTCCATGATCAAAAAATTACCACTTATTATCGCACTATTCTGCATTTTGGGCGGGGTTGGAATTTCGATCTTGTTCGGTGTTAACGAAGACATTTTCAAAGATCGGATTTCCGCAGGGCTTCAGCAAAACATCAAGATCCAACAGATGTCAGACCCCGCTCAGAAGGCGGCAAAGATCGCTGCTGAATCCGACAAGAACTGGCGCTACTACCAACGCTTTCATTTTCATGCGACTGGAATTGGTGCGATGATGATGGGAATATTACTTTTGCTTTCTAGTCTCAAAGCTCCAAACAAACACAAAACTATTGCTTCCTACATGGTGGCCATCGGCGGCACGCTCTATCCCTTTGTTTGGCTATTCGCCGGAATTTACGGTCCAGAGATGGGAAGAAGTGAGGCAAAAGAAGCTTTTGCCTTCTTCGGATATATGGGCGGAGTGTTTCTATTAGGCGGAATCTACACCACCATCTTGACCATCAAATACGATCTTATGGTTCGTCCAAAACTGAACTCATGACAAAGAAGACTTTGGCATCAAACTTCCACCCTAGGTTAATTATTTGGCAGCTTGATAAAAATCTCCACACGTCTGTTCTGCTCCTGGTTCTGGGCGATGTTCATGTTATTTGAATCGACGTTTGGAAGAAGTGGATGAGAGTCCGCATAACCAGAGGCCGATAACTTTTTAGCGGGCAACCCCATCGCTATTAACTCCTTAACCACGGCAGACGCCCGAGAAGTTGAAAGTTCCCAGTTGGAAGGAAATCTAGCTGTTTGAATCGGCATGTTATCCGTATGACCATCCACCCTAATTTCGGTGAAGCTCTCAGGATCTGCCAAGACCGTCCTAGAAAGATCTCGAATGAAGCTTCCGCCTTTCGCGGAAATATCTGAGATACCACTTTCAAAGAAGGTCCGGCCCCTAAGAACCAACTTGATTCCCTCGGGAAGAGTTTGAATCTCGACTTCAGTATTTGAAATTCCAAGTTGCTCAACATCCCTCGTGATCTGCGAGGCGAGCGCCTTTCCAGGAGTTTTGTATTCCTGCTTTGAGAATTGCTGTGACGCCATCTTCTTCAGCTCTTCGAGCTTCGCCTTGTCGACCGAAGAAATAGAATACATGATCACGAAGAATCCAAAAAGGAGAGTCATTAAGTCGGCGTAGGATACCAGCCAGCCCTCATCATGGCTGCTCTCATGACTTTCGATGTGAAAGGTTTCGTCTTCGTGAGATTCTTCGAATTGATTGTGTTCTTGATTGGCTAAGCTCATACGATCCCCTTTCTTATGCGGCTCTTGCGAATTTAGCATCGCTGATCAAGTTGTTTTGTTCCTTGAATTTCTTATGATCTTTGATGGGAACAAAGCTCAACATCTTTTCTTGAATCAAAACCGAAGAATCTTTTCGTTTAATGAGGTAGATGCCCTCAAGAATGATACTTCTTTGCTTGAGATCTTCAGCAGAAAGTTTCTTATAGTAATCTGCCATAGGTAGGAGAATAAAGTTAGCCAATCCAATCCCCCAAAAAGTGGCAACAAGAGCGGTCGCCATAGACATACCAATTTTCTCAACACCACCGCTGAGCTGCCCCATCATGCTAATCATTCCCGTCACCGCCCCCAAGAGTCCAAAGGCAGGAGGATATTTTGCAATCGACTGGATGATGTCAGCGTCCGATTGGTACTCGGCATTGACGATCTTAAGCTTATTGATCATATGCGCTCTAAAGTCTTGAAGCGGGACGACTTTATCGGCCAAAGCTTCAACCCCATCCCTGAAGAAAGGATGCGTGATCTTTACGGCTCTTAAGGCTTCATTTCCTTTCTTTGCAGCTTGGGAGAGTTCAAGAACTGTAGAAACAATCTTCTTAGCATCGGTCTTGTCTGTGAAATAAACGATTTTGATGTAGTTCTTTGCGATGTTTAATAGCTTCTTCATCGAGAAGCTATACAAACTAGCAATGATAGTACCACCAAAAACAAGCAAGAAGGCGTGAGAGTCGAGAAAAATTTCCGGTCTATCTGAGCTTGTAAACACTCCAAAATATAGGACCAGTACAGTTAAAGTGGTTGCGATTGCGGCTGAAAAATTCATATTTTATCCCTCTTCTTTTCTTTTGCTTAAGCAGCGTAGTTTTGAGTTTCTGAACTATTGTTAAAATCAAGTAAGGAGTATTGGGCTCCAGGTTTGTTGGAAATATATTTTGAATAAAGAGCGTCTAACAGCAGTCTTAAAGATGTGAAGGTGTCGGGGGAACCTGGCTTCACATTCTCAAGTTCCTCGGAGAGTGCTGCCCATTGCTTTCCAGACAACATAGGCTGCAACTTGTTTTGCATTTGAGCGCCCATGGCGTGCCAGGCACCTGCCTGTCTGTAAAGTTCCATTTCTGAGAAAATTTCCACTAAGCTCTCGGTATTAACGAAATGGAGATGATCAAGATAAAGTCTAGACGCCGACCAAGCCTCTAGGAATTCAGGATTGGTCCTCAAAATCGTACTAGCCACTTGTTGCTCTTGGTGCGCTGGAAGCTGGGAAAGTAGCGGAGGAATCAATGCTTCAGACTTCACTTTAACATTCCCCATCGACCTTCCGAGACTCAGCATCTTTACAACATTGTCTTCAATGCCCTTGAGCTTTGCCTTGGGAATTTCTTTCAGTCGAGCCAACTTAGAAAGGATTTCCGTGAGCTTCGCAGGATCAAGATCTTTGCAAGCCTCTTGAACTTTCTTAAGTGGAAGCCCCACAAGTAGTGCCGCGGCATCTGAGCTAGACTGACTCTCAAGAAGACCTGTAATTTGTTCAATATTGATGTCGGCAAATGCTGGAAGGTGTCCTTCAGACTCATCCGCGCCCATGTTACTTAGCATCTCAAGCATAAGAGTTTTTTGAAGAACTTTGTAACTTTGAATTTTTTCTTCGAGAGACATCTCAGAGCTAGAAGACTCAAAGCCTTCTTCATCTTTGCTAGCCTGTAAGGACTTCCAGACATTACCGTCCACCTTCGGAAAGGCCTTAAGGATCTGATCGAGATCGGTGTCATTCAGCAAGTTCTCTACTGCTAGACGGATGGATGGGCTAGAAGCACAGATTCTGGTTAACGAATCAGATGCAATCTGAGGAGAGAGTTGTCCTGTTGTTAGTATTCCTTCAATGGATTTTTTGTGCTCAATGATAACTAGATTCGGGTCAACTGGTTCTGGCTCTTTCTTGCGGGCTTCAGCGGCATCGGCTCGAGCGTTTTCTCTTTCGATTT